>OLIR01000347.1_pt1 | contig 23590 bp, 20 predicted proteins | sample 1609741 | NCBI WGS metagenome assembly OLIR01 (sample SAMEA4350169, study PRJEB24818) | metagenome | biome: human; feature: gut; material: faeces | place: Denmark | collected 2013-09
ACACCACAGTGGCATCCCCGACCTCGGAAATCCGCATGACACTGCCGACGAAAGCACGTTGGTCGGCCGCTCCAAGCGGCGGATCGAAGATTGCTCCCAGTGGAAACAGGAGATTTCCCCTGCCAAAGCCGCTCTGCCGCCGTGGCTGCTCCGCCAGCCGGACAATCTGACCATGGCCTTTTTCACCCGGATGCTCTACTCCAGCCTGGTCGATGCCGATTTCATCGACACCGAGACCTTCATGGACGGTAAAGCAGCCCCGCGTGGGATGGGGGAACCACTTTCCGCTCTGCTGGAAAAAGTCCGGGCACAGGCCAAACGCTACCTTGACAGCCCTGCCGCTTCCCCTGTCGCGCAGGAGCGGAACAAAGTACTGCGGGCCTGCATGGAACAGGGTGCTCATGCACCACAGGGGCTTTATACGCTCACAGTTCCCACGGGCGGCGGCAAAACCTTCGCGTCCCTCGCCTTTGCGCTGGAACATGCTGTGGCACAAAAGCCGCAGATGGAGCGCATCATTTACGTCATCCCCTACACTTCCATTATCGACCAGACGGCGCAGACGTTCGCAGATCTTCTGGGAGAAGACAATGTGCTGGCCCACTTTTCCGGTGTAGACTACAAGCTGACCGAAAAAGACGACCTGACACCTGCTCAGTACCGGAAACTGCTTTCCAGCGAAAACTGGGACGCTCCCATCGTGGTGACGACCGCTGTGCAGTTCTTCGAATCCCTCTACGCCAACCGCAGCAGCCGGTGCCGCAAACTGCACAACATTGCCAACAGCGTCATTCTTTTTGATGAAGCACAGACGTTCCCTACCGATTACCTGAAGCCCTGCGTTTCCGCCATCGCACAGCTGGTCCAGCACTACCACACCACCGCCGTTCTCTGCACCGCAACGCAGCCCGCCTTGACGCCGCTGCTTCAGGAGCTTGCCCCCGGCCTGACCGCAAAAGAACTCAGCCCCGACACGGCTCACCTCTATGAAGTCCTTCGCCGCGTGACCCGGCAAGATCTGGGCACCCTCTCCGCTGAGGCCCTCTGCGCACAGCTTTCGTCTGCCGAACAGGTGCTCTGTGTGGTCAACCGGCGCAAGACCGCCCAGGATCTGTTTGCACAGCTCCCCGCCGAAGGCAGCTACTGCCTGACCACCTTTCTCTGTGCCGCTGACCGCCGCCGACAGTTGGACGAAATCCGCCAACGGCTCAAGGCGGGGCTTTCCTGCCGGGTCGTCTCCACCTCTTTGATCGAAGCAGGCGTCGATGTCGATTTTCCGCTTGCTTACCGTGAAGCCGCCGGGCTGGATTCCCTGCTCCAGACCGCCGGGCGCTGCAACCGGGAGGGCAGACGCGACCCGAAAAAAAGCATCGTTGCTTCTTTCCAGCTGGAAGGTCTGGCACCGCTCCCCATGCTTTCGCAGAATGTCAACGCCATGAATGCCACCGAGCGGGCCTACGACCTGCTCGACACACCGGATGCCATTCACAGCTATTTTGAATCCTTCTATCGCACCCGTGCAACGCTTGACAAACAGAACATTCTGGACGCTTTTCAGCATGGTATCAAGGGATGTCAGTTTCCCTTTGCACAGGTTGCCGGAAAGTTCCACCTCATTGATAACCACACTTACACGATCTATCTTCCCATTGAGGAAGGTGCCGACCTCTGCGCATCGCTTCGCGGCGGACACATCAGCCGTGCTCAGCTCCGCCGCCTGGGCATTTACAGCGTAGAATGCTATGAAAAGCAGTTCCGTTCGCTGGACGCCGCCGGTGCATTGGAACGTTCTCCGGATTTCCCCGATGATTCCGCCATCCTCGCTGATCCAGACTTGTACAGCCGCAGGACCGGCCTTTCGATGGAGATTGAAGAAGGCAGGGCGATCATCCTCTGAAATGGAAAAAGCAGCAGAGCACACGACTCCACTGCTTTTCCCCCATTGCTTGAAACAACATCCAACAATTTCAATCCACATTCGTTTTTCTCCGAATGACTCCTTTATTATAGGTTGAATTTGGATTTTACACAAGTAGCATCTTGCATTTCGCAAAAAGTGTGTTATACTAAAGCCACAAGAAGTTTTTTGAAATAACATACAACAGAAGTTAATTGCAAAGAGGTGGTTGCAATGGGCAAATTCGATGTTCGCCTGAAAGTCCGACAACCGTTTGAAAGGAGGTAATGCGCATGTCTATGCGCATTGAAGTCTGGGGACCCTATGGATGCTTCTCCCGGCCCGAAATGAAGACCGAACGTGTCAGTTACGACATCATCACACCGTCGGCCGCAAGAGGGCTCGTTGAAGCGATCTACTGGCACCCTGGCCTGAAGTACCACATTGACCGCATCTACTTATTGAGTCCCATCCAGTTCACCAACATCCGGCGAAACGAGGTCCGCTCCACCCTGCTGGCTTCCGCAGCACTGTCTGCCGCCAAGGGAGGAACGCCGCCGGTGCTCTACACCAGCCAGGACATCCAGCAGCGCGCCGCTATGGTCCTGCAGAACGTCCACTATGTCATCGAGTGTCACTTCACCATGACCGACAGGGCAGCCCCCGGCGACAACCCCGGAAAATTCCAGGATATCCTTCGCCGCCGTTTGAGCAAAGGCCAGTGCTATCATCAGCCCTGCTTTGGCTGCCGCGAGTTCCCTGCCAACTTCCGGGAGTGGCCCGGCGGCGACATTCCTGCACTGGAAGAAGCCACGCAGGACCTCGGATTCATGCTGTATGATCTGGATTATTCTGACCCGGCCAACATCCGCTCGCAGTTCTTCCGGGCAAAGCTGGTCAACGGGGTGATGGATTGCCGGGATGTGGAGGTGTTCACATGATCTTACAGGCATTGACTGCTTATTATGAGCAGCTGCTCCGCACCGGACAGATCTCAGCCCCCGGCTGGGAGAACCAGTTCAAGGTCAGCTACTGGCTCCGCATCAACGCGGAAGGCCATCTCATCGACCTCGTGGACTGCCGCCAGATGGTTCCGCGCGGCAAAAAAGAAGTGCTCGCCCCACGGGAAATGGCAGTTCCTGCCCATGTTAAACGAGCTTCCGGCATTGCTGCAAATTTTCTGTGTGACAATTCCACCTATCTGCTGGGCGCAGACGAAAAAGGCAAGCCGGAGCGCTCCATCCAGTGCTTCGAAGCCTGTGCAAAGCTGCACCATGCCATTCTGGATGGGGTTGATTCCCCTGCGGCCAGAGCGGTCCTTGCGTTTTTTGACCATTGGAAGCCCGAAGAAGCATCGGCCCACCCGTTACTGGCTGACCGCTGGAAGGATATCACCGGAAACGCCAACCTTCTGTTCGACTATGAAGGGCCGGAGGGCAGCATCCTGTCCACTGAAGATGAAGCGATCCGAGCGGCATGGCAGCAGCACTACAGCAGCGCTTCGCCCGACACTCCGCTGGTCCAGTGTCTCGTGACCGGCCAGCAGGCCCCAGCCGCCCGGCTGCATCCTTCCATCAAGGGTGTTCCCGGCGCACAGAGCTCCGGAGCCGCGCTCGTTTCCTTCAACGCCCCGGCATTTTGTTCCTATGGGCACGAGCAGGGCGAGAATGCCCCTGTCAGCGAATATGCCGCCTTTGCTTACACCACTGCATTGAACACGCTGCTGGCCGACCGGGATCATTGCCGTATCCTCGGCGATACCGCTGTGGTCTGCTGGGCCGAAAACGCATCCCCCAGCTATTCCTCCCTCGGCATGATGGCCATGTTCGGCATCCCGGAAAACCATGGTCTTACCGAGGACGACCTGAGCAAAGCTCTGGGCTGCCTTGCCAAAGGGCAGCCCTGCAGCTGGATGGGCGAAGATCTGCAGCCCGGCCAGCACTTTTATGTGCTGGGGCTCTCACCCAACGCGGCACGTATTTCGGTACGGTTCTTTCTACGTGACACCTTCCAGGTGTTTGCACAGCGGCTGCAGCGGTATGCAGAGGATATCACTGTGATCCACCCCGCTTTTGACAAGCGTGAGACCCTCTCCGTCTGGTCGCTGGTCCAGGAGACTGTCAACCAGAACTCGCGTGATAAAAAGCCTTCGCCGCAGCTTGCAGGTGATGTTCTGCGCTCTATTCTGACGGGCACCCCCTATCCAGCTACACTCCTGAATGGAGCGGAACTGCGGATACGCGCCGAACAAACGATCACACGCGGCCGGGCGGCCATCATCCGGGCTTATTACCGCCGCCATCCCCATCCACAGGTTCCAAAGGAGGTTTTGGATATGCCTGAATTGAATGTAGCATGCAACAATATCCCCTATACTCTTGGCCGGATGTTCTCGCTATACGAACAGATCCAGCTGGCTGCGGCCAAGGAAAATTCTTCCAACATCAATGCCACCATCAAGGACCGCTATTTCAATGCGGCTTCTTCGAATCCCAGCCAGGTCTTCAACCTTCTGGGCAAACTTTCCGTCAGCCATCTTCGGGTCCTGCGCCGCAGCAATCCAAAGTTGGCCGGTTCTCTGCAAGGCCAGTTGGAAGAACTTTCCATCCGCGTCGGCACATCCTATCCCCCCCATCTTGACCCCGCCAGCCAGGGCTCGTTCCAGTTGGGTTATTACTATCAGAATCAGGCCCGCTTCCAGAAGAAAGCCCCCGCTGATTCCACTGAGAATGTTTGAATTATAAGGAGGAACTGACATGTCTGAGCCTATCAAAAACCGCTATGATTTTGTGATCCTGTTCGATGTTGAAAACGGCAACCCAAACGGTGACCCCGACGCAGGCAACATGCCCCGCATCGACCCGGAAACCGGCTACGGTCTCGTGACCGATGTCTGCCTGAAGCGAAAGATTCGCAACTATGTGGAGACGGTCAAGGAAAATGACGAAAATTACCGCATTTACATCAAGGATACTGTCCCTCTGAACCGCAGCGATGCCGACGCCATCAAAGCTCTTGGCATCAGCGAGGACCTCAAGGCCGCCAAGAAGAGTGACCCGGACATTGATCGCCGTCTGCGCAATTACATGTGTGAGCACTACTACGATATCCGCACCTTTGGCGCTGTTATGACCACGTTTGTCAAAGGCGCGCTCAACTGCGGTCAGGTCCGTGGCCCGGTCCAGCTGAGCTTTGCGCGTTCGGTGGATACCATCATCCCGCAGGAAGTCACGATCACCCGCGTTGCCATCACCACGGAGGCCGATGCTGAGAAAAAGGGCACCGAAATGGGCCGCAAGTACATCGTCCCCTATGCCCTCTACCGTGCAGAAGGTTATGTTTCCGCCAATCTCGCCCGCAAGACCACAGGCTTTTCGGAAGATGACCTGCAGCTGCTGTGGGAGGCCATTCTGAACATGTTCGAGAACGATCACAGCGCTGCGCGCGGTAAAATGGCCGTGCGGGAGCTCATCGTCTTCAAGCATTCTTTGGAATTGGGCAACGCCCCCGCATACAAGCTGTTCGATGCCGTGACCGTCCAGCGCAGAGACCCCACCACCCCGGCGCGCAGCTATCGTGATTACACTGTCACCGTATCCGATGCCCTTCCGGAAGGAGTCACCTGCGAGAGGATGTCCTGATGTCCGCCCCGGACGATTACCTGTTGATGTCCGGCATCCAGCATTTTTGCTTCTGCCGCCGTCAGTGGGCGCTCATCCACCTCGAACAGCAATGGTCTGAGAACCTTCGCACTGCGGAGGGGCGGCTGGAACATACCCGCTGCCATGATACCGCGCAGACCGAACGGCGGGGCGATCTGCTCATCACGCGGGGGATGAAGGTCGTCAGCCACCGCCTGCGGCTCAGCGGAGACTGCGACGTTGTGGAATTCCGGGCGGACCCGGAGGGCATCCCGCTGCAGCACACCGAAGGCCGCTGGCGGCCCATGCCGGTGGAGTACAAACATGGCCGCGCCAAGGAGAACGATGCCGACCGCCTGCAGCTCTGTGCGCAGGCCATGGCTCTGGAAGAGATGCTGGCCTGTGATATCCCGCAGGCCGCACTCTTCTACGAGGAAACGCGGCGGCGGGAACTCGTCCCGCTGACGGACGCACTGCGCCAAAAAACGCAGGCCATGGCCGACGAGATGAACCAGTATTTCGCCCGCGGCTACACGCCAAAAGTCAAGCCGGGAACCTTCTGCAACGCCTGCTCCCTCAAAGAGCTTTGCCTGCCCGCACTGTACAAACGCGCTGACCCCAGGGCCTACCTGAAAGCCTATCTGGACGAAGTGCAAGCGGAGGACACACCATGAGACAGCTTTTGACCCAGCTTTACGTCACTTCGGAAGACGCCTATCTTTCGCTCGACGGCGAAAATGTCGTGGTCAGCCGCCAGAAGACCGAGATCGGACGGGTCCCGCTCCACACGCTGGAAGGGATCGTCTGCTTCAGCCGCTCCGGTGCAAGCCCGGCACTCATGGGCAAATGCGCGGCCAAGGGCATCGACCTCTGCTTTTTCAGCCCCTACGGCCAGTTTTTGGCGCGCACCGTCGGCGAAGAGCGCGGCAATGTCCTGCTGCGGCAGACCCAGTACCGCATCTCCGACAGCGAAGCGCTGAGCTGCCGCTATGCGCGGTACTTCATCCTTGGCAAAGTTTACAACGCCCGCTGGGTACTGGAACGCGCCACCCGCGACCACCCGCAGCGCGTACCCGTAGAGGAATTCAAACGCACGAGTGCCCAGCTTGCGGCGGCGCTCCCGCTCATCGAGCAGTGCGACGATCTTGACCAGCTGCGCGGTCTGGAAGGGGAAGCAGCGCAGCGCTACTTTGACTGCTTCGACTCCCTCATTTTACAGCAGCATGAAGCGTTTCCGTTCGTGTCCCGAAACCGTCGGCCTCCGCTGGACAATGTGAACGCTCTGCTCTCCTTCGCCTATTCTCTGCTGGCCCGCGACTGCGCTTCCGCACTGAGCAGCGTCGGGCTGGACCCGTATGTCGGCTTCCTGCACCGCGCCCGTCCCGGACGCCGCAGTCTGGCGCTGGACCTTATGGAAGAGCTTCGCGCCGTTTATGCAGACCGGTTCGTGCTGTCCTGCATCAACCAGAAACTGCTGACAGCGAAGCACTTCCAGAAACAGGAGAATGGTGCTGTTCTCCTGACCGACGATGGCCGCCGCGCGTTTCTCAAAGCCTGGCAGACCAAAAAGCAAGAGCAGATCACCCATCCCTTCCTGAAAGAGAAACTGCCCTGGGGACTGGTGCCTTACGTGCAGGCGCTCCTTCTGGCGCGGACTCTGCGCGGTGATCTGGAACTGTATCCGCCATTCTTCTGGAAGTGAGGGTCGTCTATGCTGGTCCTGATCACCTACGATGTCAACACCGAGACCGCTGCTGGGCGCAAACGCCTGCGCAAAGTCGCCAAAAAGTGCGTGGACCACGGGCAGCGAGTGCAGAATTCTGTCTTCGAGTGCCTGCTGGACGCCGCGCAGTTTGCTGTTCTGAAGTCCGAGCTTGCCGCTCTCATCGACCCCGATCTGGACAGTCTGCGGTTTTATCAACTGGGCAACAACTATAAGACCAAGGTCGAGCACATCGGGGTGCATCCCCTGTTTGAATCCGGAGACGTGCTGATCTTCTAGCCTTCTCCCTCGGTGCGAATGGAAAGCGCTCACCCTTTTTCCGTCTCCTTCGCACCATGTTGTCAAGCCATTCTGTGCAGGTCACAGCTGTTTTTTCGGATGTTTTTGGACAAGCTCTTCCAAATCTGTGCAGATCGTTTTATAATGAAACAAAAGCGGAGATGTTTTTCTCCGTTTTTGCTGTCGCCCTCCTCGCGGAGGGCGTGGATAGAAATGCTATGACGGGGAAACCAAAGGCGGCGTTGAAACCGTCGCCCTCCTCGCGGAGGGCGTGGATAGAAATTTGAAGATGAAGCAGAACAACCCCCGCCGTTACCGTCGCCCTCCTCGCGGAGGGCGTGGATAGAAATATTTGGTTGGGGTTGCCGGAAAGCCTATCATCCTTGTCGCCCTCCTCGCGGAGGGCGTGGATAGAAATCGCCCTGATAAGCTCCTCTGTCGCGCTCTCGTCCGGTCGCCCTCCTCGCGGAGGGCGTGGATAGAAATTGATGAGCCGCAGATGGTCGGCGAATGGCATTACGTCGCCCTCCTCGCGGAGGGCGTGGATAGAAATACCATTGCCGATAATATGAGCATCTCAGATGAGCAGTCGCCCTCCTCGCGGAGGGCGTGGATAGAAATAAAATTTCTTCTCGTACGGCCGAGGCCTCGGCTACCGTCGCCCTCCTCGCGGAGGGCGTGGATAGAAATTGAGAGGAAATGTCAAATGCACATGTCAGAGGTCCGTCGCCCTCCTCGCGGAGGGCGTGGATAGAAATTGTGCAGCGTCCGGAGCCTGCGCCTTCTTGATGTAGTCGCCCTCCTCGCGGAGGGCGTGGATAGAAATCGGAGTGGGCGGACATCTCACCGACCAGCGTCGTGGTCGCCCTCCTCGCGGAGGGCGTGGATAGAAATAATCGAGCTGTCCGTTTCGGTGTGCCAGATGACGTCGCCCTCCTCGCGGAGGGCGTGGATAGAAATCGACTCGACCATAGAGATTACCTTCTGACCGATGCGGTCGCCCTCCTCGCGGAGGGCGTGGATAGAAATTTTTGTGCTATAATTAAATCACGGTAAGGAACACAGTCGCCCTCCTCGCGGAGGGCGTGGATAGAAATTAATATGCTGGGGAATGCCACCAAAGCGCAGGAAGGTCGCCCTCCTCGCGGAGGGCGTGGATAGAAATAACAGCGGCGCTCTGAAAGGCGGCGACACCGTCATGTCGCCCTCCTCGCGGAGGGCGTGGATAGAAATCAACATCAAGAATCAGGACTGGGGCGGCATTGCGCGTCGCCCTCCTCGCGGAGGGCGTGGATAGAAATTCGGCGTGAAGAATTACACCGTGTTGGCCGAGAGTCGCCCTCCTCGCGGAGGGCGTGGATAGAAATACGGAAGCCAAACTGTACCCGTATAGTGAAATGCGTCGCCCTCCTCGCGGAGGGCGTGGATAGAAATACCCTGTCCCGTCAGGCGTTCATCAACGACGACATGTCGCCCTCCTCGCGGAGGGCGTGGATAGAAATATCTTGATGCAGAGCTTGCCGTCCTTGACAACAAGGTCGCCCTCCTCGCGGAGGGCGTGGATAGAAATTACCTATGGCTGTAAAAATTATCAAGGGCGATCTGGTCGCCCTCCTCGCGGAGGGCGTGGATAGAAATATCATCTGGGTGATCTGATCCGGGGACAGGTGAACGTCGCCCTCCTCGCGGAGGGCGTGGATAGAAATACAACGACAATCGACATACCAACAACCCCGCCGGTCGCCCTCCTTGCGGAGGGCGTGGATAGAAATTTGAGGAGGAGAAGAAATGAGCGAAAAACGTATGTCGCCCTCCTTGCGGAGGGCGTGGATAGAAATATCGGCATCACCCTGTACAACGGCGGCGTTCCGTGTCGCCCTCCTTGCGGAGGGCGTGGATAGAAATGATGAATATATCTACGCCTACCGCTTTGCAGTTGCGTCGCCCTCCTTGCGGAGGGCGTGGATAGAAATCACGATTCAGCCAAAACAGCTGCGATAACTCTTTGTCGCCCTCCTCGCGGAGGGCGTGGATAGAAATTGCGGACACCTCCCCGTCTTTGCAAAAGAGCTTTGTCGCCCTCCTCGCGGAGGGCGTGGATAGAAATTTGAGAGCCTTGCGCTCATCTTCGAGGTCGTGCCAGTCGCCCTCCTCACGGAGGGCGTGGATAGAAATATGCTGGATGCAGAGGTGGCGACGACCTTCTCAGCGTCGCCCTCCTCACGGAGGGCGTGGATAGAAATTCAATGGCGCAGTTGATTCCGCGGCCCTCCATCTGTCGCCCTCCTCACGGAGGGCGTGGATAGAAATGGCTTGCTGGGCAATGCGCAGCAGCTCGCCGTAGTCGCCCTCCTCACGGAGGGCGTGGATAGAAATCGAGGAGGACGTGGCAAAAAACTAATCCTCGCCGGGTCGCCCTCCTCGCGGAGGGCGTGGATAGAAATACGAAGAGCGAAGGCAGCGCCAAGGTGGCGGGCGTCGCCCTCCTCGCGGAGGGCGTGGATAGAAATGCCGATAAGGGCAATGCCTTTGTTGGTGGTAATAGGGTCGCCCTCCTCACGGAGGGCGTGGATAGAAATAGCCTGACGTGGGCACTGGAGCAATACCAGCAGGCGTCGCCCTCCTCGCGGAGGGCGTGGATAGAAATACCGGTGAAGCCAACGTGCAGGCCCTTATCGACACGTCGCCCTCCCCGTGGAGGGCATGGATGGAAATGCAAACCGCAGCTCGCTTTTCCGGCGGGCCAGATAGTCGCCCTCCTCGCGGAGGGCGTGGATAGAAATGGAAAGGGCGGTCTGAACGTTGGCGGCATCGCAAAGTCGCCCTCCTCACGGAGGGCGTGGATAGAAATGATATTCTGTTCTGGACGGGATGCCGCGAGGGCGAGGTCGCCCTCCTCGCGGAGGGCGTGGGTAGAAATCATGACAGGGAAGAAGCAGACAGATCTGGCCGAAGGTCGCCCTCCTCGCGGAGGGCGTGGATAGAAATTAACGGCTCTTCATCTGTAAACACATGCTCACCGTCGCCCTCCTCGCGGAGGGCGTAGATAGAAATTCCTTGCCCCAGCTAACAGCGTATTCTTCCCTGCATCCCGGCATCGCCAACCTTTCCCCCATTGGCCTCATCGTGCGCGGTACAAAACAAAAGCAAAAGGCGGCATGACCCGTTGTATGGGCCACGCCGCCTGTTGCTTCAGGGCTCGTTAGCCTGCAGCACACAGGCACAATACCCCGGTTCGGGCTGATAGCAGTGGATGGTCAGGTATTTGTCCACCTCCAGGCTGTAATCGTGGAGGGTATGCTTCGTACCGTTCAGCGCCACATCTGCATAGGACACCAGCCACTTTTTGTCCCCATTGGGGAACACCTTGTAAAACGAGCGGTCCAGCATTTCCTCCACCGGCACACCCTCGATATTGGCCATTTCCGCATTGCAATAGCGGAAGATGAAATCCACGCCGTGTCCATCTTCATTGAAGACCAGCTCGATGACACAGAACGCCAGCGGCATATCGTCCAGCAGGCTGCATTTTTCCAGCAGACTCATGCTCATGGGGCGAGGCTTCGTGTCGGACAGCCCGATCTCCATGCGCAGGCGGCGGTGACTGCTCAGGCCGCGCTTGCGTCCCTGAAACGTGCGGCCGTCCGACATGGTATAAACGCCATCTTTGCCGATGTTTACGATCTGGCTGCGGTTCACTGCGATCCCCTTGCTGATGTTCAGGAACTGATCTTCCGGCAGAACAGACAGGACGCCGTGCATCGGCGCATACCGCGCGGCTTCCCCGCCGTCCATGCGGTGAAGGACCGTTTTCCGGTCGCTGCGGTAAAGATATAAAATGTTTTCCGGGCAGAGATTGTGTTTTTGCATCCATCTATTCAGGTCGCTCATCGCAGTGCTCCTTTGTCAGTTGATAACTTTAGTATAACATACTGCCGTGCGGCCGACAAGGAGGATTCGTGAAAAAGCGCGATTCAATGGAGCTTTCAACAATAATCCGAGGCATTTTTTGTTAAAACTCACGTTTTTGCGTGTCTCGCATAGAAACTATTGACTTTTCAGCATTCTTTTCGTATGATGAACGCAGAACACCGAATGGTTTTCCCCATAAAGCTCATACGCATAAAGCATAAAGCAAAAGACATAACAGGAGGTCTCATGTTATGAAAATGACCCGCCGTGATTTTTTGAACGTTTCTACTGCGGCTGCGGTGGTTTGCGCAGCTACACTTTTGCCCGTAGAGAAAGCCGCCGCCGCACAGCAGACGATGGCGGCGCAGGAACTTCTGGAACAGGCGTATCTGTACGCCTTTCCGCTGGTGATCATGGATGCTACGCGGACGGCTTCCACAAACACCCGCACAGCTACAAGCAACAAGGCCCCCATCAACCAGTTCATCCATGCGGAAAAGCTGGCAGATGCAACGACCCGTGTGGTGGTTACGCCGAATGTGGATACCATCTATACGCAGGCGTTTCTGGATGTCGGCGCAGAACCAATGATCTACGGCGTGCCGCAGACCGACCGCTTTTTTAATGTACAGGTGCTGGATGCGTGGACAAACACCGCCGCTGTGCTGGAAACGCCGGGGCTTTATGCCATTACCCGTGCAGACTGGCAGGGCGAACTGCCGGAAGGGGTGCAGCGCATTGATGTGCCTACCACGATGGTCTGGACCATTGCCCGCATCGTGCTTTCCGGACAGGAGGAACTGCCCAACGTCCGGGCTATTCAGGATAAGATGCAGCTGATGCCGCTTTCCGCCTATCAGGCGGGTGGATGGACCGCCCCCGCAGGCAGCTATGACCCTGCCAATGACTTTGTGCCGGTAAAGCACGTTCTTGCTATGGACGCAAAGGAATTCTTTGATACCGCTAACCAGCTGATGGAAACCAACCCGCCCGCTGCAGCAGATGCGCCGGTACTCCGGGAGCTTGCAGCACTGCATGTCGGCCCCGGTGAGAAGTTCGATGACAAGGCGCTGGGTCTGTTCAGCGGGCTGCGCTGGAAGCTGATGCTGCTCCAGCTGAAGAAAAAGCTGCAAAGCGAATCGGAGTGCTATACACGCCAGATGGGTCAGTGGATCTATTTCGGCGACCCCATCGGCAACTTTGGCACAGCATATACCTACCGTACCATGGTGGCGCTGCGGGGTCTGGGTGCCAACACCACCGATGTTGCCATCTACCCTAAAACAGATGTGGACAGCACCGGCACAGTCCTGACCGGCAAAAAGACCTATACGCTGCATATCGAGGCAGATCCTCCCACACTGGAAAAGGGCTTCTGGTCGGTGACCGCCTACGGGGAGAACGATTTCCTCATTGAAAACCCCATTGACCGCTACTGCGTCAACGACCGCTCCGGTCTGCACCGTAATCCGGACGGCTCGATCGATATCACCCTTTCCAAAGAGGCACCGGCGGACACGACCAACTGGCTGCCGGTAGGAGAGGGAGATTTCCACCTCTTCCTTCGTATCTATAAACCGGATGCCGCCGCACTGACAGACTGGCAGCCGCCCACGGTCTGTGTAAAATCAACCCAGATATAAAGGAGGCAAACTACTATGAAGATGACCCGCCGAAACTTTATTTCCGCTTCGGCAGCTGCAGCGTTGGCCTGCGGCGCATCCCTGACTGCGAATGCAGCAGGCAGCACCGACGAAAACAGTCTGAACTTTATCACAGACATTTTCAAGGACTCCACCCAACCGGGCGAGATCGAAGAGGCAACGGCTATCACGGCAGAAAAGAACGCCGAATGGTATGAAACGCTAGATTTTTCCGACCGGCGGGAGTTTGCCAACGCAGAGCGCGGCTGGCTGGACAACGCGGAAGGCAGGATCATTGATGGTGATGATAACAGATCTGCATGGGATCTGCAGAGCTACGGCGATTTGAACCGGGACGCGCCGGACACCGTCAATCCGAGCCTGTGGCGGAACACGCAGCTGAACGCCAAGGCCGGTTTGTTTGAAGTGTGCGACGGCATCTATCAGGTGCGCGGCTTCGATATGGCCAATACGACCTTTATCCGCACCGACCATGGCTGGATCGTGTTTGATGTGCTGATGTGCAGGGAAAACATGAAAGCCGCCAAGGAACTGATGGAAAACCGCTTCGGCCCGCTGGAGATCAAGGCCGTACTGTACAGCCACTCTCATGTGGATCACTTCGGCGGCGTGGAGGGTATCATCGACCGCGCACAGGCAGCAGATGCGAGCCTTTCGCTCCAAGACCAGCTGGCTTCCGGCAAGGTCCCTGTGCTTGCGCCGGCGGGCTTTCTGAAGCACGCCATCAGCGAGAATGTCTACGCGGGCATCGCCATGGCGCGGCGCGCACAGTTCCAATACGGCACGGTGCTTGACAAGGGCGAAAAGGGTGCGCTGAGCGTGGGCATCGGCATGGGACAGTCCACCGGTACGGTGTCCCTCATCGCGCCTACCTACGAGATCGGGGAAGATCTCCCGAAACTGACCATCGACGGGCTGGAGATCGAATTCCAGCTGACCCCCGGCACCGAAGCCCCCGCCGAGATGAACGCCTATTTCCCGAAATACCGCGCCCTCTGGATGGCGGAAAACTGCACCGGCACCCTGCACAACCTCTATACCCTGCGCGGCGCAGAGGTGCGCGATGCCAACGAGTGGGCAAAGTATATCATCGAGGCTGACCAGCGCTTCTGTGACAAGACCGATGTGGTGTTCCAGAGCCACAACTGGCCGCATTGGGGCGAGGAGATCCATGAGTATCTGCTGAACACAGCCGCCATCTATAAGTTCATCCACGACCAGACCCTGCATTACATGAACCAGGGATATACCTCGAATGAGATCTCGGCGATGCTGACCCTGCCCAAAAAACTGGAAAAGGTCTGGTACACCCGGCCGTATTACGGCACACTGGCGCACAATTCCAAGGCCGTTTACCAGAAATATCTGGGCTGGTACGATGCCAACCCGGTCAACCTGAACCCGCTCCCGCCCAGCGATACCGCCAGGAAGCTGGTGGAATATCTGGGCAGCACAGAGCTGGTGCTCTGCAAAGCGAAAAAAGACTACGAAAAGGGCGAGTATCAATGGGTGGCGCAGATCACCAAAGAACTGGTCTACGCCGACCCGTCCAATCAGAAAGCACGCAATCTGTGCGCAGATGCACTGGAACAGCTTGGCTATCAGGCAGAGTCCGGCGCGTGGCGCAATGCCTATCTGATGGGTGCCGCCGAGCTGCGCAAGGGCAACCTGTCCAAACTGGCGCGCTCAGCCAATGGACTGACCGCGACAATGGGCGAGATGACCATCGCCATGCTGCTGGATTACATCGCGATCATGACCGATGCCAATGCCGCCCAGAACGATGATCTGACTCTGAATCTGACGGTGACAGATGTGAAGGAACAGTTCTATGTAACCCGTAAGAATGGCATCCTGCTGTCTTACCCCGGCGAGAACCATCCGGATGCGCAGGCTTCCGTCACCTGCAAGCGGCTGCAACTGTTTGCTCTGATGACCGGTCAGCAGGCGGGTCAGGTACAGATCAGCGGCGATGCCACCGTTCTGAAGCGCCTGCTGGCGTACGCCTCCAAGTTCGAGAAGACTTTCAATGTGATCGAACCGTAAAAACTGACTGCAAATAACAAACACAGCCCCGCTTTGGTGAAGAAGGATCCAAAGCGGGGCTGTGCTTTCATGAAGGAGAAATGAAGGGAATATCAGGTTACAGATTCAGCTCAAACTGTTCCACCGTAACAGTTGCCTTGCCATCGGCAGCAAAGGTGATGCCATCGGCAGACTGGGGGGTGTAGATCCATGCGGTCATGGTCTGCTCACCGTCGTTGACAAAAACTTCGATGCTGTTCTTATCCAGCAGGATACGGAGCTTCAGGGCACCGTTCTGGCTGCGTACTTTGCAGCTGCGGCGGTGAACGATGTCGGCACGGGAACCGGCATGGCTGCGATCCAGCGTCAGCTCGGAGGTGTAGGGGTCGTAGGTCAGGCTGGTGTGATGGTCTGCATCGGCGGCCAGCTTCAGGGTGAAGGAGCGGTATTCGCCGGGCTGCACCGTGACGGTCAGGTCGGCCACACGACCCTTGATGCCTTCCAGAGAAGTTTCGCCTTGCACCGTCACATTTTCGTGGAAGGTGCGCTTGCCGTGAACTGCATCCAGTTCACGCACCGGGGTCTGAACAATGCGCCCATCTTTGATGTGCAGTTCGCGCGGGCAGATGGTCTGCCCGAACCACTTGCAGCCCTTGGGCTTATCCTCGGTGTCCGACCAGGTCTGCAGCCATGCGGTCATGATGCGGCGGCCATCCGGGGCAAGGGTGGTCTGGGTGGCGTAGAAGTCGATGCCGCCGTCCATCAGCTGCACGTTTTCCCTGGTGAAGGTGTGGGTGGTTTTGTCGTAGTTGCCGATGAAAGCAATCACGTTGTGACCATTGTGGAACTCGCCCTTGGGCAGCATCTCCATAGGCCCCAGCATCAGGACCTGCTTGCCATCCAGCGGGAAGAAGTCCGGGCACTCCCACATTTTGCCGTACTGATTGTTGCAGCGTTCCAGCACCGTGACAAAGTGCCAGTCGAAGCCGTCCTTGCTCTGGAACAGTGCCGCTGCGCCGCTGTCGTCCTCGGCCCGGCAGACGGTGACGGCGGAGTAAGTGCCGTCTGCCTCCCGCCAGATCTTGGGGTCCCGGAAGTCGAACTTGCTGAAGCCTTCCGGCAGGTCTTTCTGGGTCAGCACCGGGTTGCAGGCAGGCTTTTCGTAGTCGAGACCGTCACCGATGGCAATGCTCTGGGTCTGGATGTCCCGCATCTCCCCATTGGGCTGCTTTTCTGCCACCACGCTGGTGTACATCAGCAGCTGCTTGCCGTCATCCATCTCGGTGGCAGAACCGGAGAAGCAGCCGGGGCCGTTATCTGCGGGGGAATCCGGGGCAAGTGCGCAGGGCAGATACTCCCAGTGCAGCAGGTCGGTACTGACCGCGTGACCCCAGTGCATGGGTGCCCACCGCACATCGTAGGGGTTATACTGATAGAACTGATGGTACTGCCCCTTATAGTAGGAGAAGCCGTTGGGGTCGTTCAGCCAGCCCACATAGGGGGTCATGTGGTAGGCAGGGCGTTCCGCCGGGGAAATGGCAGCGCCGTGCTCGGCCTCGTAGGCACGGGCTTTTTGTAAAGTCAAATCGTTCATGGAATCCTCCAAAGGAAAGAATTCTTATGCGTAGTAAGCATCCAGATATTTCTGCATAATGCCCAGATAGTCGGACAGGCCGTAGTCTTCCAGCTTGCTCAGATATTCGTTCCACTCTGCATCCGTAGTGCCGTTCATGATCCAGTCAGCCTTCTGCGTATTCATGTAGGTCTGCAGATCGGCCTGCAGGTTCGAGACCTGCTCGGTGTCCTCATTGCTCATAAAGACATTGGGATAGACATAATCGTTGTTCATATCCGGGGTGTAGATATCCTTGATCCAGTCCAGACGGTACTGTGCATCGTCCGGGCAGGTAACGTATACACCATAGTAATCATCCAGAACCGCCAGAGGCCCACTGACACACTGCGCTTCACGGACTTCCACGGGAGAAGCATCGCCCAGAGGAGCGTGCTTCAGCATGGGCTCGCCCTTATCGTTGGTGGACAGTTCAAAAATGTTAAAGCCTTCCGCATCGCCGTAGGTGCCCCAGTTGTTCTGCGGAGACTGGAGGGGTGCGTACATCTGATCCAGCCATGCACAAACCAGTGCGGGGTTTTCCGCCTTTGCGGTGACAACGCATCTGCCGCGGGCAAAGCCGCTGGTGAAAGAGCCGTTCTGCGGAGTGATATTCCGGGTATCGGCGGTCAGGGCAGGCAGCGGCTCCCAGTCGGTCAGGTTGTCAATGTTGGCAACATCCCAGCTGAAGCAGACACCATAGCGGCCAGCCTTGCCCTTGGAAACATAGGTGGACCACTCCTGCGTGAAGCACTCCGGGTCAATGAGCTTCTCGGCATACAGCTTGTGCAGCCAGTCCAGACCATCACGGTAGCCCTGCTGGGTGGCGGCACAGATGACTTTCCGGTCGTTGGTAACGGCGATATGGCGGTCTTTGTCTGCATCGCCGTAGCCTTCGCCAAAGCCATTGATGAGGATGCTGGGGTCCTGATCGCCGTTGTTGACGATGCAGGACATGGGGATGATATCGCCGTCAATGCCATACTCTGCCTTGATAGAAGCGGCGTTATCACGGAATGCCATCAGCACCTGTTCAAACTCGTCCACTGTGGTGGGCATCGACAGACCGAGGAAGTTCAGCCACTTGGTATTGATGAAGCTCATGTTGCCAATGGTCTGGATGGCGGTCTTTTCTGCGCCGAGCTGCTCGATCCAGGGCAGTGCCCAGATGTGGCCCTCGCTGTCGGTGCACATGGTGCGGTACTCCGGGTACTGCTCAAAGACCTTCTGGAGATTCGGCATATTGTTGTCAATGTAGTCTTCCAGATTGAGGATGACACCCTGATCTGCGTAGCGCAGCAGATTGCTGTCGGTAAAATCAGCAGTAAAAACAAAATCCGTCAGGGTGTTGGGGTTGGACATATTCAGGGTGATCTTATCGCTCCACTGGTCGGACTGGATGGCGGTCCAGTCGATGTGCACATTGGTCTGCTCTTCCAGACGCTTGAAGATGGTGCGGTTGTTCGGCTCGGGTTCGCTGCCCACAGGGAAGCTGGTCATACCGGTAAAGGTGACCTTTTCGGACAGCGGAAATTCAACGGCACCGGTCGTGTCCACAGCTGCGGCAGCAGAATTGTTGCCGCCGGTGGATTTGCCGCCGCCACAGGCAGACAGAGCAGCGGCAGAGCCCGCCAGAGCGCAGACCTTGAGGAAGTTGCGGCGAGAGATCAGCTTTTTCATGGTATTTTCTCCTTTTTCATGTTTCTTTTTTCGTGTAACAGATGAGCGTACCTGCTTATAAAATTCTGGAATATCCTCAGCCTTTAATGGAACCAGCCATGATGCCGGCATCAAAATACTTCTGGAAGAAGGGATACATCACCAGCAGCGGCAGACTGGAAATAATAATGGTTGCATATTTGAGCAGCTCTGCCATCTTCGCACGTTCGGCCGTGCTCTGGATATCTGCGATCATGCCGGATTCCGGCTGGCTCTGGATCAGGATGGAACGCAGCACCAGCTGCAGCGGCTGCTTCGATGCGCTGTTCAGGTAGATCATGGCGTCAAAGTAGCTGTTCCACATTGCCACGAACTGCCACAGAGCCAGAACTGCCACCACCGGCATACAGACGGGCAGCAGGATCTTGAAGAAGTAAAGCATCTCGCTGGCTCCATCCACATCCGCAGCTTCACGCAGCTCACGCGGGATGCCTTGATAATAGGTACGGGCAATGATCATGTTCCACACGCTGAATGCTCCCGGCAGAATGACCGCCCACATGGAATCCAGCAGACCCAGATTGTTGATGAGCAGGTAGGTGGGGATCAGACCGCCGCTGAAAAACATCGTGATCACAAACAAGGTGTTGAAGATCTTTTTGCCTTTGAAGTCCGGCAGCGACATGGGATAAGCGGCAAGCATCGTCACAGCTACCGAGATGATGGTGAAGATGATCGAGTAAAGTACTGCGTTCTTGAAGCCGACCCAGATCTGCTTGTCCGAAACGACACGCTGGTAAGCATCCAGACTCCACTTGCTGAAATCAAAGGAGATGCCCTTGTTTTGCAGAGTGACCGGGTCCATAAAGGACGCGATGACGATGTAGATCATCGGAACGATGATCGCCAGCAGGAACAAGCCCAGAAGTGCGTAGCCGCAGTACAGGATGATCTTATCTTGTCTGGTGTAGAGGGCCATTTTTGATTTTTTCTGTTTTGCCATGGTAAACCCCTCCTTACAAGCCCTTGCCATCGTTCATTTTGGCAACGACCTTGTTCACTGCGATCAGCAGGATGACGTTGACAACGGTGTTGAACAGACCGACTGCCGTGGAAAAGCTGTAATCGCCGTCCAACAGGCCCTTTTTATAAACGTACGTTGCAATGATTTCGGCAGTGTTCAGGTTCAGGTCCGTTTGCAGGGCATAGGCTTTTTCAAAACCGATGCTCATGATGTTGCCTGCCTGCAGGATGAACTGAATCACGACCATATCCTTAATGGCGGGCCACTCCACTGTCATGATCTGCTGGATCAGGTTTGCGCCGTCGATCATCGCAGCTTCCTTCAGATCTTTGCTGGCGTTAGAAAGGGATGCGGTGTACATGATGGATGCCCAGCCGGCACCCTGCCAGATGCCGCTGATGATGTAGATGGGGCGGAACGCTTCCGGCAGCGTCATGAAGTTGATGCTGGTGTGAAGCAGGCCATTCACCGGGCCGGTGACACTCAGCAGCACTCGGACGATGCCGCACAGCACGATGACCGAGATGAAGTTGGGCATATACAGCACCAACTGCACCTTCTGCTTGATCTTCTTGCTCTCGATACGGTTGAGCAGGAATGCCAGCAGGATGGGGATCGGGAAGCCCCACAGCAGACCGTAGACGCTCAGCTTCAGGGTGTTGATCAGATAACGCTGGAAGTCCGGCGAGGACATGAAGCGGGTAAAGTTTTTGAAGCCTACCCACTCGCTGCCCCAGATGCCCCTGAAGGGATTGTACTTCTGGAATGCGATCAGCACACCGCCCATGGGAGCGTACTTGAACACCAACGTCAGCGCCACGGCAGGCAGCAGGAACAACAGGTAAAGCTGCCAATGCCGTTTGATGTAGACCCATGTGTTGTGCAGCTTGCGTTCTGCTGTCAGCACAGCCGTTTCCGGTGAGGCCGTCTTTGCTTTCATGAATCATTCTCCTCCTTTTGATTTGTGTTTTACATTTGCACCTTTGAATTTTACGTTTTTCGCTTCAATTGTGCAAATGTAAACCTCCTTGATTTATTTATACCACTCAGGCAAGCGAATGTCAACGATAATTTATGATATACATCAACAATTATTGTGGATTCGTACAGATGCACAAATCCGAACGTGCGCAAATATGCAAAATGATGATTTGCATTTTTGCATTTGACTAATTTGTGCATTTGCACTATACTGGAGTCATAAAGAATAAGATCCGTCACCAGACTTTATCTATAAAAGAAAGAACATCCGCCTCTATATTATCGCCTCTATATTATAAAGAAAGAGGATGACTTATGGCAACCAAGGTCACCATTCAGGATATTGCAAACGAACTGCAGCTTTCCCGCAACACAGTTTCAAAGGCCATCAACAACACCGGTGTGCTGGCAGATGCCACACGGGAGAAGATCCTGCGCAAAGCCGCCGAAATGGGCTATAAGCAGTTTGCCTATCTGCCGCTGTTTCAGGAAGACGCTGCAAAAGCAGCAGATCCTTTCATTCTGCCGAGTGACAAACGGGAGATCGCCATGCTGACGACCCAGTTTCTGAGCAGCTCTCACTTTTCCTCCATGATGCTGGATCGTTTCCAGTCGGAAATCGACCATCTGCACAGCGGCATGACCATTCATCGCATTTCTCCCATAGAACTGAAAGAGAAAAAACTTCCATCGTCTCTCAACATCCAGCGCACAGCCGGCATCATCTGCTTTGAAGTATTCGACTATGACTACGCACAGATGCTGTGCGATCTGGATGTTCCGCTGCTGTTTGTAGACACCCCTGTGATGGAGATGCGTCCTCCTCTTAAAGCCGACCGCCTTTATATGGAAAACCGCACTGAGATTCAGAATGCGGTGGCCCACATGGTCCAGCGCGGCAAAAAACGCATCAGCTTTGCGGGGGATAAAAACCACTGTCAGTCCTTCTTTGAGCGCTATATGGCTTATAAGGATGCAATGGAGCACCTTGGTCTGACAGAAGGCCTGAGCACCTGTGCGATGCCATCTGGACAGCAGAACTATCCGGCATCCCTGTACGAAACCATCCGTCGGTTCAAAACGATGCCGGAGGCCTTTGTCTGCGCCAATGACTTTGTTGCCATGGATCTGGTCAAGGCATTGAATGAGCTGGGGTATTCGGTTCCCGATGATATCTGGGTCTGCGGCTTCGATGACAGTCAGGAGGCTTCCTACTTTGCCCCCCGTCTGACTTCGATCCATATCCATGGACAGATCATGGGCTACACCGCTGCCAATCTGCTTATGACCCGCATCGAAGAGCCATCGCTGAACTATCGCACCGTCTATACGGAAACCAACCTGATCCTGCGCGAATCCACAGGAGATTGAGCGAAAGGAGAACCCCCATGCGTGACCTGTGCAATACGGACAAGCCGCTGTTTGCTGTGCTGACGAAATTGACTTACAGTGCTTACCTGAACATCTTATGGCTCGTGTGCAGCCTGCCCATCGTTACCATAGGGGCTTCTACGACCGCATTGTTCTACGTCACGCTCAAAATGGCGGAAGATCGGGACGATGGTCTGACCCGGATGTTTTTTAAGGCGTTCCGGGAAAATTTTAAGCCTGCCACAAAACTCTGGCTTATCCTGCTGGCAGTCGGCAGTTTCCTGGCTGCGGATGGCTTTGTGCTGCGCCGAATGTGGAGCGAAAACATTTTCTGGACGCTGCTCACTGCAGTGCTTATTGGTGCGGCAGTTCTGTACGGCATCGTTCTGCTGTATGCCTTTCCTCTGCTGGCACGGTTTGAAAACACCACCTTCGGCATCCTGAAAACAGCGTTTCTCGTGGGTGTCCGGTATCTGTTTTGCACCCTGCTGATGGCGGCGATCTATGGCATCATGGGGTACGTCATCGTGTTTGTGTTCACGCCTGCATTCCTGCTGGGCATGGGCTTCTGCGCCATGCTCTGCTCCTTTCTGATGCTTCGGATCCTCTATCTGATCGGTGGAGACCCTGATGCAGTACACGAGGAATACGACCATGACAAAAACTGACCGGGATACGCTCCGCTCCCTCCATGGGCGCAAAAAGTGGGAGCACATCTGGGCATATTACAAGCTGCCCATTGCGATCGTGCTCATCGTCGTCTATATCCTCGGGTATGCAGCCTACCGTCATGTGACGAAAAAAGAGGATGTGCTTTACCTTGGTCTGGTAAATATCACTGCCGGGTCTGATCTGACGGAACAGCTTACCACCGGCTTTGCCGAGGCGCAGGGTCTGACCAAAAAGCAACAGGTCGATCTGCTGTCCGGCTTGCTGCTCAGCGAAAGCGAACGCGCAGAGGAGCAGTATGTATATGCTTCGGAGATGAAGCTGCTGGGTGCAGTCAGTGCCCAGCGGTTAGATGTTGTTCTGATGGACGAATATGCACGGGATCGACTGTTGGCAGATGATTATTTTCTCGATCTGCGGACACTGGATGCGTCTTTCCATGCACTGTCGGGTCTGAACGCCGGTGGGACCGTGCTGGATATTTCGGACACGCCGTTTGTCAGGCAGGCAGGTTTTTCTGGCAAGGTCTATCTTGGGGTAGTGCAGAATGCACCGCACCCGGAGCGTGCAGCCGCTTACATTCATTATCTGTTCCAGCGGTGATCGTTGGGTTTTACATCAAGAATAAGGAGAATTATCATGGACATTTTAACGATTGGCGAAGTTTTGATTGACCTGACCCAGACCGGCAAGGATGCGCGCGGCATTCCTCAGTTTGCCGCAAACCCCGGCGGTGCCCCGGCAAATCTGGCGGTGGCTGCTTCCAGACTGGGCGCACAGACCGCCTTTATCGGCAAGGTGGGTGCGGATGCCTTTGGCCGCTACCTGAAAGAGGTTCTGGCAGAAAACAAGGTAGACGTTTCCGGCATGGCGGTGGATGCAGACCACCCCACCACCATGGCGGTGGTCTCGGTGGATGCCACCGGCGAGCGGGATTTCAGCTTCTACCGCAGCGCCAACGCTGACGTGATGCTGTGCAAAGAGGACATTTCGGACGAGGCTCTGAAAGCCGCGAAAATCGTCCACTTCGGTTCTGTCAGCCTGACCGCTGACCCCTCCCGCACTGCTACGCTGGATGCCGCCGCCCGTGCCAAAAAGCTGGGTGCAGTCATTACGTATGACCCCAATTACCG
>OLIR01000384.1_pt1 | contig 21439 bp, 18 predicted proteins | sample 1609741 | NCBI WGS metagenome assembly OLIR01 (sample SAMEA4350169, study PRJEB24818) | metagenome | biome: human; feature: gut; material: faeces | place: Denmark | collected 2013-09
TACGATGGATATTTTGATCATTCTTCCTCTGCTCCATCAATATCCGGGAAGATCTGTTCGTAGATCTTCGTGTCGATGAGATTCTCCAGCATCTGCTGGTCCAGATTCATAAACTGATGATTCATCTGGCTGCGGATCACTTCAAATCTCTTGTAATACAAGGCTTCTTCGGGAGTATCTGCAGCATTTTCAATCTGCGCATCGATTTTTTCTGCAGTCAGGTTTTCCTCGCTCCATTTAAGCAAGGTATCTACCAGAGAGTTCTCGGACTCTGCCTTTTTCTCGAAAAGCTTTGCATTACGCATGGACACCACGCCCATAACGATGAAGAGGATAAATACAGCACTCATGACCCCGTAGAACATGTACGGATTCCCAATGTTAAAGGGTAGTACCCCTGTAATTCCAAGAGCCATCACCAGTATTCCTAAAGCACCCACAATCAACAGTACCCAGGCGGAGGATCTGTTTTCCTCTGCTTTAGCACCACTGTTCATATAAGTCAGTCCTCCCTGTGTGGATGCGGCTTTCAATAGTTCCCCGGAATTTGGCTTTTCTTCCGATGTGTCATCTTCGCCGGGCATCAGGAATTCGTCTACCGCTGCTTCTTCCCAAACGGCATTCTCCTTGTGCTCCTTTTCCTGCTGCTCTAAGAAAACTCTGGCGATGGTCTTCGCCTTTTTTTCGTCCTTGGCATCTACAAACAGTTCATAGACCTGCTCTGTCTCATCATAGACAAGTTTACTTTTTCCCACTCCATTATATGTAAGGAAGTCTTTTAACTTCTCCATCTCGTCCTGTTCACCGAACAGCACGGAAACCCAGTCCGTCAGTTCTTCCTCACTTACCAGTGCTTCTCCGCAATCGGGACATACGGTGATTCCTTCCCGATATTCATTTTTACATTTCGGACACCATGCCATATGCTAACACCATCCTTAATATTCGCAACACTTTATTTTGCACTCAGATATTCATCAATACCCTTGGCAGCAGCCTTTCCTGCTCCCATTGCCAGAATTACGGTAGCTGCTCCGGTTACCGCATCTCCTCCGGCATAGACACCTTCCTTGGTGGTCTTGCCGTTATTTTCATCCGCAATGATGCACTTCCACTTATTGGTATCCAGTCCCTTGGTGGTAGAAGAGATCAGAGGATTCGGGGAGGTACCTAATGACATGATCACGGTATCTAACTCCATCACGAATTCGGATCCGGGTACTTCCACGGGACGACGTCTGCCGCTCTCATCGGGCTCGCCCAGTTCCATATGGATGCACTTCATGCCGGTCACCCATCCCTTATCGTCGGACAGGATTTCTATAGGATTGGTCAGCAGATCAAAAATGATGCCTTCCTCTTTTGCATGATGTACTTCTTCCACTCTGGCAGGAAGCTCCTCTTCACTTCTGCGGTATACGATATGTACCTCAGCGCCCAGACGAAGTGCGGTTCTTGCAGCATCCATAGCCACGTTACCGCCGCCTACCACAGCTACCTTTTTACCGTGCATGATAGGTGTTCTGGAATCGGGATCAAACGCCTTCATCAGATTGCTTCTGGTCAGATACTCATTGGCAGAGAATACACCGTTGGCATTCTCACCGGGGATACCCATGAACTTCGGAAGTCCTGCACCGGAACCGATAAATACGGCATGGAAGCCCTCTTCATCCATCAGCTGATCGATGGTCACGGATTTACCTACCACCACGTTGGTTTCAATATGAACACCGAGAGATTTAACATTCTCGATCTCTTTTGCCACAACGCCGCTCTTGGGAAGACGGAACTCCGGAATACCGTATACCAGTACACCGCCTGCCTCATGCAGTGCCTCAAAGATGGTGACATCATAACCCATTTTTGCCAGATCTCCGGCACAGGTCAGACCCGCGGGGCCGGAACCGATGACAGCTACCTTTTTGCCGTTCTTCTGTGCTGCCGGTGTGGGTTTGATACCGTTTTCTCTTGCCCAGTCTGCAACGAAACGCTCCAGTTTACCGATGGAGATGGGATCCCCCTTGAAACCGCGGATACATTTTCCTTCACACTGGCTCTCCTGCGGGCATACACGACCGCAGACAGCGGGAAGTGCGCTGGATTCGCTGATGATACGATAAGCCTCTTCGATATTGCCGTTCTTCACCTGTTCAATGAACTGAGGGATCTGGATGGCTACGGGACAGCCTTTTACGCACTGTGCGTTTTTACAGTTAATGCAGCGGGAAGCCTCTTCCATTGCTTCCTCTTTATTATATCCGAGACATACCTCCTTGAAGTTGGTAGCACGTTCCTTTGCATCCTGTTCTCTGACAGGAATTCTCTTTAATACATCCATTTTATTTAACCATGCCTTTCTGTTTTATCGTGTTCAGACTTTCCGTCTAAAAGCTTACTGGCAGTTGCCACAGCCGCCGTGATGGGTCTCGCCCTCTTCCAGGGCCAGCATTGCACGTCCCTCTGCGGTCTTGTAGATCTGCTGACGTCTCATTGCCTCGTCGAAGTTCACTTCATGTCCGTCAAACTCGGGGCCGTCCACGCAGGCAAATTTCACCTTGCCACCGACCGTTACACGACAGGCACCACACATTCCCGTTCCATCTACCATAATGGGGTTCAGGCTGACAACGGTCGGAATCTCCAGTTCTTTGGTTAATAAACATACAAACTTCATCATGATCATGGGGCCAATAGCAATACACAGATCGTATTTTTTGCCTTCTGCTACCAGATCTTTTATCGTCTGGGTTACCATACCACTTCTTCCGTAGGAACCGTCATCCGTGGTCACATAAAGATTTCCGGCTACAGATTCCATTTCCTTTTCCAGGATCAGAAGATCCTTGGTCTTGCTTCCTACGATAACATCTGCAGCGATTCCATGCTCATGCAGCCATTTCACCTGGGGATATACCGGTGCTGCTCCTACACCACCTGCAACGAAGAGGATCTTTTTGGATTTTACTTCTTCCAGAGGCTGCTCCACAAGTTCGGAAGGACGTCCTAAAGGGCCTACAAAATCATGGAAATATTCCCCTTCTTCTAACTGTGCCATCATTTTGGTTCCCGCGCCTACCGTCTGGAACACAATTGTGATGGTTCCTTTTTCTCTGTTGTAATCACAGATAGTCAGAGGGATTCTCTCTCCTTCACTGTCCATTCTTACGATGACAAACTGACCGGGTTCACAGGTCTTCGCCACTCTTTTTGCCTCTACCTCCATCAGATAGATGTTGGTTGTCAGCTCCTGTTTTTTTACGATCTTATACATTTCTCTTTTCCGTCCCTTCTGTTAGGATTTATATAGGATTTTATATATCTGAAACAGCCACCAGAGTATAACGGCGACCACTTTCGTCCACCTGCAGTTTATACAGTTCCTGATTATAGGCATTTACGGCAAACAGATTTCCTGTCTTTGTGTCGGTTCCGTCTTCACCTCTGTAGATTTCTGCGATGACATAAAAATCATCTATTTTATTTATGTTGGTCACATACTGATATTGATACAGATATGCTGCTCCGGACTCATCAAAGCTGCCGGACTCCTCTGATATTTTACCACTCTGTATTGCATGGTTCACAACTTTTTTAACGGCATCTTCCGGCATGAAGTCTGTATTCATAACCAGATTATAACTTTTTTCAACGATATCGCTTTTTCTTCCTTCTGCGATCCGTATGAAACGAAAAGTCGATTTTCCCAAAGGCATGGGAATCGGTCCGGAATATACGGCAGAATTCTGCGTAGGATCGGAACCGTCCGTCGTATAATAGACATCATTTCCATCTGTCACTTCAATGTTGATCGGAAACTCATAGTCACCGCTGACAGTCGTGACCTCCGGTGCGCTCAATTCATCAATTTCAATATGATAATTTTTGGTCACCACCGGACTTTCAATTCCGTTCTCATTGATGTATATTGCTTTAATACAATAATCCCCATTTTCCAGCAAAATAGGTGCGGTATACAGGGAACTGTTCTCTCCGGGTTTGCTTCCGTCCATGGTATAATAAATTTTCCCACTTCCGAAAGTAGTCAATTTCAGCGGCTGAATACTGGTATAATATCCCTCCTGAAGATTGAATTCCGGTTCCATGGCCATATAACTCTGGTACTTACTCATAATGTTTACATTACCGCAGCTTTGCAGAAGATCATTTATGGTTTTATAATCTTCTCTGGCCGCATATATGGCAATCAGTTTTCCGTAAGCAGTCTCCAGCTGTTCGGAATTAGCCTCGGGATCTGCCACGATTTCCTTGAGTAAATATTCGTACTCTATCTTATTGTTTTTCCGGAAGTAAATATCTGCCAGTTCAAATTTAAAAGTAATGTTTTCGGGTTCCAGTTCCAGTGCTCTTTCATAACAGGCGACCGCCTGATCATATTCCTCTAATGAAACATAATCTTTGGCGCATTTTGCCTGATAGTCTGCGGAATGATAATGGGAATAAGAAATCCCAAAACCGGTACATACCACAGCAACCACCAGCAGAACCAGCACAAGGACTATAAATTTCCATCGAAATGGGTGCTGTGAAACATGGCTTTCCGGGAGTTCATCCCAATCCTGTGATTCGGGATTTACAGGTTCTCCCTCCTCCGCAGGTTTCGGCTCCATTTCCTTCGCAATGTCACTCAGCGTCTGTTCCATATTGTATTCTACTTCCGGTTCAAAATCAGGGACAATATGAATATCTTCACCGCAATGCTCACAGTAAAGCTTTCCTTCCTCCATCTCTGCCCCACAATTCGGACACTTCATACGATTATCCTCTTATTGCCTGCAAAGAAACGGATTCCAGACAATTATTCATCAACATGGCTATGGTCATGGGGCCTACGCCACCGGGAACCGGGGTGATCGCTCCGCATACAGGCTCCACACTGTCGAAATCCACATCGCCACATAATTTATTCTGTTCGTTCCGGTGAATGCCGACATCGATCACAACGGCACCCTCTTTGACATAATCAGCGGTGATCATTTTCGGTCTGCCTACAGCAACTACCAGAATATCCGCCCGCTTTGTCACTTCCTTCAGATCCTTTGTGCGACTGTGAGCCACGGTAACCGTACCGTTCTCCCGTAACAATAAAAGTGCCATCGGTTTGCCTACAATGTTGCTTCTGCCAACAACAACACATTCCTTACCGGCAATCTCAATGCCGGATCTCTTAAGGAGCTGGATCACACCGGCAGGTGTACAGGATACAAATCCCGGTTTGCCGATACAGAGCGCACCGACATTCTGCGGATGGAATCCGTCCACATCCTTTAAAGGAGAAATGGCATCCAATACCTTTTCCTCATCAATGTGTTTGGGTAACGGCAGTTGCACCAGAATGCCGTTCACATCCGTTCTGTCATTCATTTCTCGGATCAGCTCCAGAAGCTTTTCTTCTGTGGTCTCCTCCGGAAGTTCATACGCCAGAGAACGAACACCCACGTATTCACATGCTTTTTTCTTATTTCGAACATATACGGAAGAAGCCGGATCGGCTCCTACCTGAATCACAGCCAGAGTCACTTCACGCCCCTGCTCTTTTAAAGCTGCAACTTTTTCTTTTACTTCCTCTTTGATCTGTGCGGAAATAGCTTTTCCATCTATCAACTGTGCCATGGGACACCAGTCCTCCTTACTAGAATAATCCTGTGATCTTCCCATTGTTATCCACATCAATATTGTAGGCAGCAGGTGCCTTGGGCAGTCCCGGCATGGTCATGACCGCACCGGTGAGTACTACGACAAAACCGGCGCCGGCAGATACATAAGCCTCTCTTACGTTTAATTCAAATCCGGATGGTCTTCCTAACAGTGTGGGATCATCCGACAGGGAATATTGATTCTTCGCCATACATACCGGCAGATTACCGAAGCCCAGCTCCGTCAGTCGTTTTAACTGCTTTACAGCAGCAGGTGCAAAGTTTACGCCGGATGCACCGTAGATTTCCTTCGCAATTTTTGTGATCTTATCCGCAAGAGGCATTTCATCCTCATAGAGGACATGGAAATCATTCTCTTTCTCTTCCATTGCCTTTAATACTTTTTCAGCCAGAGCGATTCCGCCTTCGCCACCCTTCTCCCATACTTCCGAGAGTGCAAACTCACAACCTCTTGCTTCACAGAAATCTCTGACATAAGCAGTCTCTGCCGCACTGTCCGTGATGAAGGAATTCAGGGTCACAACTACGGGTACACCATATTTCTGCAGATTCTCAATATGTTTCTCCAGGTTGACAATACCCTTTTTCAGGGCATCCAGATTCTCTGCACCCAGATCCGCTTTTGCTACACCGCCATTGTATTTCAATGCGCGGATCGTTGCTACCAGTACAACCGCATCAGGGGTAAGTCCGGCTTTACGGCACTTGATATCAAAGAACTTCTCCGCACCCAGATCGGCGCCGAAACCGGCTTCCGTAATACAATAATCCGCCATCTTCATGGCAGCTTTGGTCGCTCTGACAGAATTACATCCATGTGCAATATTGGCAAACGGTCCGCCGTGTACCAGAGCAGGGGTATGCTCCAGTGTCTGGATCAGATTCGGTTTTATAGCATCCTTTAACAAAGCTGCCATAGCGCCTACTGCCTTCAGCTGACCTGCCGTTACCGGTTCTCCCTGATAGTTATAGGCCACCACGATACGGGACAGACGATCCTTCAGATCCTTCATATCGTCAGCCAGGCACAGAATTGCCATAATTTCACTGGCCACAGTGATGACAAAATGATCCTCTCTGACATAGCCGTCTGTCTTATTGCCCAGCCCCACTACGATATTACGCAGGACACGATCATTCATGTCTTCACAGCGCTTCCAGACAATCTGTCTGGTATCAATGCCAAGTTCATTGCCCTGCTGGATATGGTTGTCCAAAAGTGCTGCCAGCAGATTGTTTGCAGAAGTAATTGCATGAAAATCTCCGGTAAAATGAAGATTCAGTTCCTCCATAGGTACTACCTGAGCATATCCACCGCCGGCTGCACCGCCTTTGATACCGAAACAGGGACCAAGAGATGGCTCTCTGAGAGCGATCACTGCTTTTTTCCCCATTCGTCCGAAAGCTTCTCCCAATCCTACCGTGGTGGTCGTCTTGCCCTCTCCGGCGGGAGTCGGGTTGATTGCTGTTACCAGAATCAATTTTCCGTTGGGACGAGCTTGTATTTTTTCCAGAAATTCCTCAGAAAGTTTTGCTTTGTACTTGCCGTAAAGCTCCAGGTCATCTGCATCGATGCCAATACCTGCCGCAACGTTCGTGATTGGTTCCATGACCGCTTCCTGTGCGATTTCAATATCTGTTTTCATATTTTCCCTCCGTTTATTCAGACAGTTCTCCATGTCAGATTTCCTCTAACAACTGTTCAAACTGTTCCATACTCATAAGTACCTTTCTGGGCTTTGTGCCTTCTTCTTCGCCGACCACGCCGTACTCACACAATTGATCCATGATCCTGGCGGCACGGTTAAAGCCGATCTTAAGCACACGCTGCAGCATTCCGATGGATGCCTTATCCTTGTCTATAATAAAACGCGCGGCTTCCTCAAAATATTCGTCTCTGTCGTTGCCACCGCCGGATCCGCTTCCGGAAGAGCCTCCCGATGAGCCGATATTTTTAATCTTTTCTTCTATATCCTCGGCATAGCTGTTATAGACATTGCCAAGGGTCTGATTTTTCAGATAATCCACCACATCGGATACTTCCTTATCCGATACGAAAGCTCCCTGTACACGGGCCGGCTTCGAATAGCCCTGAGGGTAGAACAGCATATCTCCTTTTCCCAAAAGTTTTTCGGCTCCGTTCATATCCAGGATTGTACGGGAATCCACGCCACTGGACACGGAGAATGCCACACGGCTGGGCATGTTCGCCTTGATCAGACCGGTGATGACATCCACGCTGGGTCGCTGGGTAGCAATGATCAGATGGATCCCTGCCGCTCTGGCAAGCTGTGCCAGACGACAGATGGATTCTTCTACCTCGCCGGGACATACCATCATCAGATCCGCAAGTTCGTCTACGATAATAACAATCTGCGGCATCTTCTTAGGCCGTTCCTCTCCCTCGCAAACAGGCATGGTCTCTATCTTTTTATTATAGCCCTTCAGATCACGGACATTATAATCCGCGAACTTCCGGTAACGGTCTTCCATCTCACTGACACCCCAATGCAATGCAGCAGATGCTTTCTTTGGGTCTGTCACTACCGGGATCAGCAGATGAGGAATGCCGTTATACACACTCAGTTCTACGACCTTAGGGTCTACCATGATCAGTTTTACATCATCCGGATGTGCCTTGTACAAAATACTCATGAACAGGGTATTAATACATACGGATTTACCGGAACCGGTAGCTCCGGCGATCAGCATATGGGGCATCTTGGCAATATCCGCTACTACCGTCTTGCCAGCAATATCCTTACCTACGGCAAAAGCTATGTTGGAATTAAATTCCCGGAATTCGTTACTTTCTAAAAGATCACGGAGTGCCACAGTCATATTTTCTTTGTTCGGGACTTCGATACCGATGGCAGCCTTGCCTGGGATTGGTGCCTCGATACGTATATCCGTGGCTGCCAGATTCAATTTGATATCGTCTGCCAGACCTACGATCTTAGATACCTTTACCCCCTGCTCCGGTTGTAATTCATACCGGGTAACACTAGGGCCCTGACTGATATCGGTGATCGTTACCTTCACACCGAAAGTATTCAGTGTCTGCTGCAAGCGCATGGCAGTCTCTTTTAATTCTCTGGAAGAATCTCCCGTAGACGCCTTTCCCTTCTGTAACAGACTCAAAGGAGGGATCCGGTATTCTGCCGTGGGCTGTTTGGCTGCCTTTGCAATATCCTTATGTATCTGGTCTTCCGCCAGGGAATTCCCCTTAGGAGGCTCCGGTGCCGTGATCTTCGGGCGTACGCGGCTCTCAGCCGGTTCTGCAGGTGTCTCCTCATGCTCCGGAATGTCTTCCTTATGGATCCGGATAGCTTCCGCCTGGGGCGTCAGAAGCGCCGCTTCCTCCTGCCAGGACTCTCTGCGTTCAAAAGGCTTTTTAAACGTAGCTGCGCTGCTTACTTCCTCCACCGGTATATCTTCATAAGAAGCCTCCCCCACTGCTTCCTGCATCGTCACCTGATGCATATCCGTCACATTGATTTTATCAAAATCACTGGAAGTCACCCGGGTCTCTTCCACTTCAGGAGCTTCCTGTGCATCCTCTTCGTATACGATCTCATGGATATCATCCCGTCTACCGGCAGGCTGTGTATCCTGCTTTTTCAAGGAGGTATCCATCATAACTCCTGTCACCTTTTTCTCTCTGCGGGGGACAGCATTCAGGATCTGTTCGTTCTCTTTCTCCTCAGCGCGAAGTCTTCGCTCTTCTTCACGGATCCGGCGCTCCTCTTCGCGGATGCGGCGTGCTTCCTCTCTTTGGGAAGTACGCTCTTCCTGCTCCTGCCTGCGGATTTCGGCATTCTCTCGTCTACGCACCGCGTCTTCTCTGGACATTTCACGGATCCTGTCGCCGCCGTTACGCATACTGTTTAAGAAGGATCGCTCTGTTACCAGGATCAGACTGATCAATGAACACAAAAGCACTACCAGCACTGTTCCTACGGTCTCCAGATAATGTAACAACAGATAACAGATACTGCCTGCCAGAATACCGCCGCCTTTTTTGCCGGTGCTGCAGTTCGTATATAACAGCTTGATATCGTACTGTTCCATGGAACCGGCAGTCTTCGTGATCAGATCGCATACTACACCGATCATTAAAAACAATACGACACCGGCGATCATTTTCCGCACAGCAGTTGGGTTCCCCTCATTGGCGAACCAGAAAGCCACCGCCAGAAATATTACAATAGGCGCAATATACGCAGTGAATCCGAAAATGCCAAATAAGACCCCACTGATTGCATTGCCAACCGGACCGATAATACCAAAATTGCAACAAAATAATATCAACATCGCAACAAACAGGACGATCAGACCAATCTCGTGAAAAAGTTCACTGTCCTGTGCAGATCTCTGCGCCTGCCTGTTGCGGCTGCTCGTCGTACTTTTTCTTGTCCTGCCGGAAGATGATGTTCTTTTGCCTGATGAAGATGCCATGTCATCATACCCCTAACTTTAATGTTAATACGAATATAACTATTCAGAACCGCATTAGTAAAATCGAATCTACGATGCTTTTCTTTTACGTTAGCCTAATAGTCATAATTAGAAGTATATCATTTTTCCACTGCCTTGTCATCCTTTTTTATATTGCTGTCCATCATCTCCCGAAGCTTTCGGATTGCGCGGTCAATCCCGCCCACTTCATCAATGATACCGTGTTTCACAGCATCTTCTCCTACCAGGATACTGCCGACATCTTTCGTCAGGAATCCGGTCTCCATCATGAGATCTTCCAGCTTCTGCCGGCTGATCCTGCAATGTTGACACACAAACCCCGTAATTCTGTCCTGAATCAGCTTAAAATATTCAAAAGTCTGTGGAACACCGATCACCATACCGTTCGTCCGTACCGGATGTATCACCATAGTTCCCGTTGGGACAATAAAAGAATATTTACAGCTGACTGCTATGGGAACGCCTATGGAATGGCTGCCTCCCAGGACCAGAGATACCGTAGGTTTACTCAACGACGCCAGCATTTCAGCAATGGCAAGTCCTGCTTCCACATCTCCACCCATAGTATTTAACAGCACCAGCACACCGCCGATTTCTTCACTGTCTTCGATTGCCGCAAGTTGAGGAAGAATGTGTTCATATTTCGTCGTCTTGGAATTCCCTGCAAGATTCTCATGCCCTTCCACTTCTCCGATGATCGTAAGCAAATGTATCTTCTGTTCCCCCACATGATCCTGCAGGGTGATCTGTCCGGTTTTTTCGATCCGTTCATCTCTGTGTTCTTCCGCTTCCGCTTTTTCTTTTTCACTTTTCATATCACTCATACTTTTACCGGCCTTTCTTAAAAATAAAAAAGACGATACCTTTTTTAAAGTATCGCCTTTAGTGTGTCCGTTTTTCTTCTTTTCATCACACAATTTTAATGGTCAAAATCATCATCATCCGCTACAGGATAATCAAAATCGGAGACATCATCATTCAATTTATAATCCAACACTTTGGGAACATGTTTTTTCGGAACCGGAAGCGGATTCTCGATCAATTGCACTTTATTGTCTGTTTCTGCAGGAAGCCCTTCTTCCTCCAGATCCTGTATCTTAAGCTGTCGTTTCTTCGGCTTGGTTTCCGCCGTAGGTTCTTCGACTGCTCCCCGGACTTGCTGCAATGCATTCTGTTGTGTAAGCTCATACGGCAGGACTGCCTGTACTCCTGCACCGGCCACCACAGCTATGATCAGATACAGCAAAGTAAATCCCTGCATTTCCGCACTCGTCATTCCATAACAGATCATCCCACCCAGGGAAAGGGCAATTACCAGCCACACGGATTGTCTTTCCAGGCTCTTCCGGCACCAAAATCCAAAAACTCCGATTCCGAGAATCGCAACTACTGCAATGGTTATCGCATTATCGTTTTCAATGGTTACCGGTAATACAAAATTTTCCGGAAGATAGACCTTTCCCCATGCTGCCAGTACATTTTCCATCATTTTACCGCTGCCTACGGCATCTAAAGCTATGGAAAGCAAAAAGCCCGCCAGGCTTCCCACAATTCCAAGGATAGCCGCACCGATTTTACGAGCCAGTCGAATCTTCTCCTGTGTTACCAAAAAAATCACAGAAAATATCGGTAGCAATAATAAAAAACCCATAACATCCAGATATCCCAGAACGCCCGTAGCTACCCCGGCAAAAAAGAAACCGATTACGGAGCGGATCCCCGGTTCAGCTCCCGACTGTACAAAATGATCCAGGGACTCTGCTGTTATGCACAACCCAATCATCCACAGAAGTATGTACAGCGTTTCCGGTCCCAGAATAACCACCTCTGAGATCACCGGGCACAGCATCCAATATGCGAATGTCACCACTGCTGTTACCGCACCCGACATTTTTCTTAATGCAAAATAGAGAAAAATTCCGGACAGGATCTGCAATATCACCTGAAGGATCAGAGCCGCTGTCATTTTATTGCCCAGAAAAACCAGCAGACCATGTAATACCTGCAGATAAAAATATACCGCTCCATGCACCACCTGCGGAATTTGTGTATTCTCAGTAACCATGACGGTATCAAACCAGATATTTCCGCCCCCTGCGGACAGATCATACCGCATGATTTCTCCGGTACGAAGTACAATACCAACTGCGATCAGCGCAACCACCAACAGGCTTTCCGCGATCAGTTTTATCTGTTGTCTGTCTTCCGAAAATGGGTGCTTTGTTTTCTCCAAAAATCTATGTAGAAGAAACACAGCCAGTCCTGTCACCGCAAGCCAAACCCCTGTGATAATAAGGGCACCGTACGCAGGCAGGGTCACGGCCATAGCCGTGCCTACCATTCCGGTGCCCACTATTATTGCATAAATGAACCACAATACAACACTTAAAATGCTTTTTTTATAATTCATTATTTCAGTACCTTTTCGATGTTATATCTGGGACGATGTTTTACTTCAATGTAGATTTTGCCGATATACTGACCTACCAGTCCGACGGCCATCAGCTGAATACCGCCCAAGAACCAGATGGACAGAATCAAAGAAGTCCATCCCGGTACCACATGTCCGGTGCAATAAGAGATCAGTGCATAGATTGCCGCAAGAATGCTTAATATTACAATGATCACACCGGCTCCCAGGATCATGCTGATCGGCTTCACACTGAAAGAAGAAATCCCGTTAAATGCCAGTGCCAGCATTTTCTTTAACGGATACTTGGATTCCCCGGCCACTCTTTCCTTACGATCATAATATACACAGTCGGTCTGGTAACCGATCAGAGGCATCATACCTCTTAAGAACAGGTTCGTTTCCTGATATTTGGAGAACTGTTCTACCGCACGCTTGGACATCAGTCGGAAATCCGCATGATTGTAAACCGTCTTGACGCCCATCATCTCCATAACCTTATAGAACCCCTGCGCAGTGGTACGTTTGAAGAAAGTATCGGTCTTACGTTCCTTACGGACACCGTATACGATGTCACAGCCGTTATGGAACTTATCGATCATCTCTTCGATCACAGCCACATCATCCTGCAGATCCGCATCGATGGAAACCGTCACATCGGACAGATCCATCGCCGTGATCAGTCCGGCGGTCAGTGCGAACTGATGTCCCACATTGCCTGCCAGTTTCACGCCGCATACCTGTACCGGATGCGCCTGATGTTCTTCTTCGATCAGCTCCCATGTACGATCCTTACTTCCATCATTAACAAACAGGATAAAACTGTCTTCCGCAATCTTCCCTTTGCGGATCAGATCATCCAGTACCCCCCTCAGTGCTTCGGAAGCAATCTTCAGCACCTCTTCTTCGTTATAACAAGGAACTACAATAGCAAGTTTCTCCATGCTGCTACCCCTACCCTTTCGAATTATTCGTCCCAGTTGTGATAAACTGCCTGAACGTCATCATCGTCTTCTAACAGATCCAGTGTTCTCTGTAAATTCTTCACGGCAGTCTCATCGGTCAGAGTTACATAATTCTGAGGAATCATTGTGACTTCCGCACTGATCATGGGAATTCCGGCATCCTCCAGTGCTTTACGTACCTCTTCGAAATTATCGGGATCGGTCAGGATCTCGAAGCTGTCCTCCTCTTCGGAGAAGTCTTCCGCACCGGCATCCAGTGCTGTCATCATCAGATCATCCGCTTCCATATCACACTCTTCCTTGTCCACGATGATCTGGCCCTTTTTATCGAACATAAAGGATACGCATCCGGGAGTACCTACGTTACCCTGTCCCTTGGTGAATGCGCTTCTGACATTTGCAGCGGTACGGTTGGTATTGTCGGTAAGTGCATCTACGATGATGGCGATACCGTTGGGACCGTAACCTTCGTAAGTCACGTACTTGTAGTTCACATTGCCTACATCGCCGGCTGCCTTCTTAATACCGCGATCGATAGTATCATTTGGCATGTTGTTAGCCTTAGCTTTGGCGATAACGGTAGCCAGTTTAAAGTTGTTAGCAGGATCGGGACCGCCCTCTTTTACAGCGACTGCAATTTCACGTCCGATAATAGTGAAAATCTTACCCTTTGCTGCATCGTTTTTCTCTTTTTTATGCTTAATATTAGCAAATTTTGAATGTCCTGACATCTTTGTTACTCCTTTGAACTTAAAGTTTCTTTCTCTTTGTATGCGCAACGCCTGCGCAATAACGCTTTTTTTATCATAGCATTATTTTTGTTTTTCTTCAAGCACTGATTGTCCGTCTTCTGCATTCTCCAGTGTTTTTTCCTCCGGAAGCTTTTTGACGAGGACACTTCCGATCATTTTTTTGACCACGGAAAGGATCTTGAAATTATATCCCTTATAGTCCACATCAAACTGTTCATCCGGCTCCGGGATCCTGTCCAGCCTCGAGATCAGGAAGCCGTTTAACGTCTCGAATTCCTCCTCGTCAAAGGTAATGTCTAACAGCTCTTCCACTTCCTTAAGCGGAGTCTTACCTTCCATGACATATTCGCCCTTACCGCGGTTCTTGATATATTCCTGATCTTCATCATATTCATCCATGATATTACCGACGATTTCCTCCAGGATGTCCTCCATGGCGATCAGTCCGTCAGTCTGACCGTATTCGTCTACAACAATGACCATCTGTAGTTTCTGGGACTGCATCTCTTTGAACAGTTCATCAATATTTTTGGTCTGAGGCACAAAATAAGGCTCTCTGAGCAGCCCATCCAGCTTTGCAATGGGCAGATCCAGTTTATCATCGCTGATGTGGAACCGCATGGCATCCTTCAGATGTAAGATACCGATGATATGATCAATGTTCTCTTCATATACCGGATAACGGCTGTTCTTGCCTTCCAGCATGGAAGCAATGGCATCTTTTAACTTCGTCTCGCCGTCGATGGCTACAATACTTCCGCGGTGCGTCATGATGTCCTGAGCTTCCTTGTCTCCGTATTCAAAAATATTGGAGATCATCTCCGCTTCACTGGCCTGGATCACACCCTGTTCATGCCCTTCCTGAACCATGTTAATAATCTCTTCCTCGGTCACATCATTTTCATCTGTGTTATTGCGGACACCGAAGAGGAATAATATTCCCTTTGCAGTCAGATTTACCAGCCCCGTCAAGGGAGATAACAGTCTCGTAATCCAAAAGATCGGGTCAATGCAGGCATATGCCCACTTTTCCGGTTTCCTGGATGCCATTTTTCTCGGGATCAGTACTCCGAAGGTCAGCAGAATATAAATCATGGCAACAAAAGACAATACCGTTGCAATCCCGGAGATCACTCCCGTGGGAACATTTTGAAGCGACAATCCGCCGACATTGATCACATGCAGGCCGTTGTCGATCGCCTGCAGCCAGATATTCAGGTAAAAGGCACCCATTAAAATATTGATCAGCGTAATGACTAACTGTACCGTATTGATATAGATCCCCGGACGGCTGACCATCTCAGAAAGCCGCACCGACCGGCGATCCTTTTCTTCCTCTGCTTTATGTAAGATCTCTTTTTCATTGAGGTTGTCAATGGCAGCATCAAATCCGTAAAAAAACATATCTACCAGTAACAGCAGGAAAAAGAGTAATATGGCCACAGGCCCACTGATATCCATCGTTCATTTCATCCTTTCGTATTTTAATTATTTTATATATTCCTCTGGATACGCAGGGTATCAGGCTATGTATCCAGTTCCAGGCTTACCTTCAGTGCCCGGTTCACTCTCCGCATAATATCACCGTCAAGATGACATACTTTATCCTTTAATCTCTTCTTGTCAATGGTGCGCAGTTGTTCCAGAAGCACTACCGAATCCTTATCCATATCATAGAGACGGGCATTTAATTCAATGTGTGTAGGCAGCTTCGCCTTATTCATCTTTGAGGTGATTGCAGCGCAGATCACGGTAGGACTGTGTTTGTTGCCCACATCATTCTGGATGATGAGCACCGGTCTGATACCGCCCTGTTCCGAGCCGATCACCGGCCGCAGATCCGCGTAATAGACATCTCCTCTTCTCATTTCTACTCCTTACATCAGCGATTTAAGATAAGTATTGCCGATTCTTACGGAGTTATACGAACACTTTTGATCCGTCAGAAATTTTCAAAATAGTCTCTTACTTCTGTGATCTCACCATGCTGTATGTAGACCCTGGGAATTCTTTTCCCCAGATCACAGACAAATTCATAATTAAATCTGCCGGAGAGTTCTCCCAATTCTTCCGCGGTGATCCGCTCTGTACCGTCCACACCGAGAAGAGTTACTTTGTCGCCCTCCATAACTCCCGGAATCTCCGAAATATCTACCATGAACTGATCCATACAGACTCTTCCGAGGATTGGTGCCTTCTTCCCCCGGATCAGTACATAGCCTTTTCCGGACAGACTTCTGGGATAACCGTCTCCGTAACCTACGGGGATCGTGGCTACTCTGGTATCCTTCTGTGCCGTAAACAGCCCGCCGTAGCTGACGCTCTGTCCCGCATGAATCGTCTTACAGTATACAATATGACTGTAGAGAGACATGGCTGCCCGTAAGGGTACAATATCCTTTCTCACTTCTTCGGAAGGATACAGACCGTAAGTAGTGATACCAGCACGGACCATATCCATATTCGCCTGGGGCATTTCCAAAATAGCCGCACTGTTTGCGCAGTGCTTAACGGGAATAGTAAGCCCCAGCTCTGTCTGTATTCTGTCGATAAAATTCTGAAAAAGTTCCAGCTGATGGTTTGCAGAAGTCTTATCTTCTTCATCGGATTTGGCAAAATGGGTGAAGATGCCCTCCACTTCCAGCTCCGGATGTCCCATAAGGAATCTGACGAACTCCAGTCCTTCCTCATCCGGCGTAATGCCGATTCTTCCCATGCCGGTATCTACCTTGATATGAACCTTTGCCTTCTGTCCGACCTTTGCCGCTGCTGCGACCAGCTCTTCCACCGTATCCCTGCGGTAGACTGCCGGGCGGATCTCCTCCCGGATCAATTCTTCGTAGCAATAGGGAAAAGTATATCCCAGGATCAGGATCGGTTTCTTCACGCCTGCTTCTCTGAGTACATGTGCCTCTTCATAAGTGGCTGCTGCATAGCCGAACATGAAGTCCAGCTGCTCTAACATTTTCGCGATGGGAACACCACCATGACCATATCCGTCCGTCTTAATGACAGCCAGTATTTTCGTATTCTCCGCAATGTTTTCTTTCATATGGACCATATTTTCCCAGATGGCATCCAGATCCACTTCCGCCCATACCCGTTGATAGGACTCTAATTTTTCCTGCAGTTCTCTCGTCATATTTTCACGCTTTCTTATTTTGATTTTTCATCAGACATTCGGCGATATCTCCCGCCATCACACCATATTCGGTATGAAGTCCGGCCGCCAGATCACCTGCCATGCCGTGCAGATATACGCCACAGGTCGCAGCCTCCGGGGCATCCATTCCCTGCGCCAGCAATCCCAGGATCACGCCGGTCAGCACATCTCCGCTGCCTGCCGTAGCCATTCCGCTGTTGCCCGTGGTATTCAGATAGCAGGCTCCCTGTTCCTTACATACCACAGTCCTCGCATCCTTGGCAACTGCTACGGCATGAAATCGTTCTGCCAGTATTTTCGCACATGTGGGGAGGTCGTCCTTGCACTCTGAGGTCGTCCGTTTTAGCAGTCTTGACATTTCCCCCACATGAGGTGTCAGAAGGATCACTCTGCCTTCCGCACCCTGGGCGCGCAGTTCTTCTGCCAGCATCCTGCCGCTCTCCTCTGCCAGGAGGTTTAGGGCATCTGCATCCAGCACCAGCGGCTTCCTGCTTCTCTCCACCACGGTCTTCAGACATTGCAGTGCCTGTTCTTCTCTGCCGATGCCGGGACCTATGGCGATGACATCCGCCCAGTCTAAGCTCTCCGTCAGCTGTCTGCAGGAGCCGTACAACGCTTCCGGAATCCCCTGCTGTATGATCTGTCGGTTCTCTTCGGCAGTGATGACTTTTACCATACCGGCTCCGGTACGATAGGCTGCTTTCGCCGCCAAAATAGCTGCCCCCGCCATGCCGTTACTTCCTGCAACAAGCAGTGCTTTGCCGAAGGTTCCTTTGTTCCCCGCAGCGTTTCTCTTAAGTAACTGTACGGAGCCTTTCTCATAAGTGTACATTTCTGGTTCCTGTCCTAAGAAGCTCTCCTGTCCGATCCCCACATTCGCAGTCCGGACTTCTCCGGCGTATTCCGCACCGGGATACAGTACCAGTCCTCTCTTACAGAAACCAAAAGTGACCGTGGCATCCGCCAGAAATGCACAACCCAGCACTCTGCCGGTATCTGAGCAGATACCGCTTGGCACATCCAGTGCCATCTTAAATCCCTCTGCCTTGTTCATCTCTTTTACGGCATCCGCATAGTTTCCCTCCACAGGGCGGCTTAATCCCACGCCGAAGAGGGCGTCTACAATTACATTATATTCATCCACCGCAATATTACTGTCTGTCTTCACCGGAAAATGTTGCAAAGTCTGCCACTGCGATTTCCACTGATTCGTAGCTCTCTGCATATCTCCCACGCATTTTACTGCGACTGCGTATCCGTCCGCCGCAAGAAGTCTTGCTAACGCCAGGCCATCGCCGCCATTGTTCCCCATACCAGCAAAAATGAGCACTTTCGTCCGTTCTTTCACGGCATCAAAGCGCTCTTTTATAAAATCCTCCGCTGCCAGTGCCGCTCTCTCCATCAGAACCGGCCCCGGTATGCCGAGGTACTCTATGGTATTCTTATCGTATTGCTTCATTTCCTGTGCAGTTACCAGATATTTCATACTATTTTTGCTCCGGATTATATTTCATGTCAAACAGATTGACCACCTCTGCACCAAAGATGTCATGCATGTAGTTATAGATCTCCTGATTCTGCTGTTCCTTCTGCTGTTTCTCGATCAGACGCTTTTTCAACTCAATACGTATCGCGCTCACCCAGTCTGCAGTCTCATGAATCTGTTTGTCATTATCCTTCATAATATCATAGCAGCACTCCATAGTAAACATCATAAGCTGAATATTTAATCTTTCGATCTCCCGGGGGAGGTCTTTCAGCTCATCTTCATAAGCTTCCAGCTTCTCATTACATTCTTCGATCAGTCGCTTATGTTCTTCGATCTGCTTGTTCAGCTTGCTGTTCTCACCCTGCTGATCCACTTCGTTCACCATGGGAACGATCTCTTTCATCAGCTTCTTTTTCAGATTACGGATATCCTTTGACTCCGTATTCAGCTTTCCCTGTCGTTTTAACAACTGGTTCAAGGAATTCTCCGTCTCCTTTAACGGAACAGAACCTGTCTTATTCAGCAGCTTGTACCATTTATTGTCCAAAGTGAGTACGGGCAGACGCTTTCCGGCAAGTGCACTTTTAAAAGCTTCCTGCCGGTTCCTCGCATTTTCTCCTGCGTTATCGTTGCCCATAATATCACTCCCTTTATGCCTTACTCTCTCGTAAGCTCACGAATTCGTGCTATCGCACTCTTCATCCCGCTTCGCAGCCGCTTGTTTTTCCCTGAGGCTCATTATTTTATATCTGAGTTGTAACGGTTAATGTTATACGAAAGTTTCATTAAACTGTCTGACAGATGTACATTCTCTACTTGTATTCCCTCCGGAACATTCAGATCCACATGTGCAAAGTTCCAAATAGCACGGATCCCGTTCGCCACCAGCTTGTCAGCCACTTCTACAGCGCTGGTCTTGGGAATCGTCAGTACTGCAATATCTATGTCATTCTCCCGGATAAAAGATTCCAGCTGCTCCATGGGCATAACCTTCACACCACGGACATCCTTCCCCACAAGCTCCGGATTTGCATCGAACATTCCCTTGAAAATAAAACCACGACGCTCGAAGTTCAAATAATTACCCAGAGCCCTGCCCAGGTTACCGGCTCCGATAATAACAAAATTATGCTGCTTATCCAGTCCTAATATCTTACCGATCTCACGGTACAGATATTCTACATTATATCCGTAGCCCTGCTGACCGAAACCACCGAAATTATTAAAATCCTGACGTATCTGGGATGCGGTCACTTTCATCAGTCCGGAAAGCTCCTGCGAAGAGATACGTTCTACACCTTCATCCTTAAGTTCCCCCAAATATCGAAAGTATCTGGGCAGTCTGCCGATCACAGCCTGTGAAATTTCTTTTGCTTCCAATACTTTCACCTCCGATTTTTTTAAGTATACACCATATGTTAAAAACTTGTCAATGAATTGACAGGTTTTCTTCTTTTCGTTACAATAAAATTTAAAAAGCCCGTTCTGTGTGGGCTGGAAATAAAGGATACTTACTACCATGATATTATCTTGTCAGAATATTTCAAAAGCATTTGTGGAAAATCAGGTATTGAAAAATGTCTCTTTTCATATAGAGGATCATGAAAAAGCTGCCATTGTGGGCATCAACGGTGCCGGGAAAACAACGCTGCTCCGCATCATCGTAGGAGAAATGACTCCCGATGACGGACAGGTGGTTCTGGCAAAGGACAAGACACTTGGATATCTTGCCCAGAACAGCACCGTGGATACCTCTCATACCATTTATGAGGAGCTGTTATCCGTCAAGGCGGATCTGTTGCGCCTGGAGGAAAAGATCCGAGAATGCGAAAACGATATGAAGCATGCTGATGGGGATGCTCTAGAAGACCTGATGAAGCAGTACACCTCTCTCACCCACGCTTTCGAGACCGGCGGCGGCTATCTCTACCGCAGTGAGCTGGTCGGAGTGTTAAAGGGTCTTGGCTTTACCGAAGATGAATTCTCCAAGCCGGTTGCCACACTCTCCGGCGGTCAGAAGACCCGGGTGGCGTTAGGCCGACTCCTGTTACAAAATCCGGATCTGATCATCTTAGACGAGCCGACGAACCACTTAGATATGAATTCCATTGCCTGGCTGGAGACTTATCTGTTGAATTACAAGGGAGCCGTTCTCATCGTCTCCCACGACCGGTATTTTCTGGTTCGGGTCTGCAGCCGGATCGTGGAGATTGACAAAGGCAAACTTTATAACTATCAGACGAATTTTGAAGGCTTCGTGGAGGCAAAGGCTGCCAGGGAAGATATGGAACTGGCAACCTATCAGAAAAATAAGAATATCCTGCGTATTGAGCTGGAGTGGATGATGCGGGGAGTCAGAGCCGGATAAGAGAAGCAGAAAGCTGATATTCAGATGTATGAGGAACTGAAAAATACCACAGAGGCGCCGGTGCGGGATGTGAAGGTAGAAGTAAAGACGGTCTCATCAAGGCGTGGAAAAAAGACGTTGGAATTAGAACAACAG
>OLIR01000402.1_pt1 | contig 20260 bp, 12 predicted proteins | sample 1609741 | NCBI WGS metagenome assembly OLIR01 (sample SAMEA4350169, study PRJEB24818) | metagenome | biome: human; feature: gut; material: faeces | place: Denmark | collected 2013-09
GCTTTATACATACCACATTTTTTATATAAACAAAGAAAATATTAAAATTTGGTGTCAAATTATAAAGAATAGTTGCAAAAAATGTAATTTAGTAATAATATATACACACATTATTATTAAATGCGTTTTTCGGTGGTATAAAATATGGATTTGTTAAAGAAAAAGATATTAGAAGAAGGCGAAGTTTACGAGGGCAATATCCTTAAGGTAGACGGATTTTTAAATCACAGAATTGATATTCCTTTTATGCAGGAAGTTGCCAAAGAATTTCACCGTCTGTTTAAAGATGAAGGTGTTAATAAAATCCTTACTATCGAAGCTTCGGGTATAGCTATCGGTGCTCTTGTTGCACAGGAATTCGGTTGCCCGCTGGTTTTTGCTAAAAAAACTAAAACTAAAAATATTGCCGGTGATGTTTACACTTCAAAGGTTGAAAGCTTCACTCATGGCACTACATATGATATTATTGTATCAAAGCGATTTCTTGATGAAAATGATAAAATTCTTATTGTTGATGACTTTCTTGCAATCGGTAATGCACTTAAAGGTCTTATCAGCCTTGTTAATGACAGCGGTGCTTCACTTGCAGGTTGCGGTGTTGTAATTGAAAAAGGTTTTCAGCACGGTGGCGATGAACTCAGAAGCAAGGGTATTAAGGTTGAATCTCTTGCAATTGTTGAAAGTATGGACCACGAAACAGGTAAGGTTTATTTCAGAGACTAATCGCATTTTTATTTTGGTTATTCGGTGTTTTCACCTTATAATAATATTGATTTATTTGTACGGAGGTAAGACAAATGAAACTTACAAAGAAAATTCTTGCAGTTGTTCTTTCAGTTCTTTTTGTTGTAGGCGTGTTCGCAGGCTGTTCTGCAAACAATGCCGATGATAAAGGTGAAAAAACAAAGTCATCTGCAACATCAGACATGAAGGTTGGATTTATTTTCCTTCACGATGAGAACTCAACTTACGATAAGAACTTCATCACAGCTGCTGACGAAGCTTGTAAAACTCTCGGAATTGCTGATGAAAACAAGATTTACAAGACAAATGTTCCTGAAGGTCAGGAATGCGCCGAAGCCGCAGAAGACCTTGTTGACAAGGGATGCTCAATCATCTTTGCAGACAGCTTTGGTCATGAACCATACATCATTGAAGTTGCAAAGAAATATCCTGATGTTCAGTTCTGCCATTCAACCGGTACAAGAGCTCATACAGAAGGTGTTTCTAACTATCATAACGCATTCGCTTCAATTTACGAAGGCAGATACCTTGCAGGTGTTGCAGCAGGTATGAAGCTTAATCAAATGATTGAAAACGGCGAATTTGATGCTAAAGATGCTAAAATCGGTTATGTAGGTGCTTATACTTACGCAGAAGTTATTTCAGGTTATACTTCATTCTTCCTTGGCGCTCGTTCAGTTTGCCCAAGTGCAACAATGGAAGTTCAGTTCACAGGTTCATGGTATGATGAAGCTGCTGAAAAGGAAGCTGCTAATACTCTTATTGCAAACGGTTGTAAGCTTATTAGCCAGCACGCTGACTCAATGGGCGCACCGACTGCTTGTGAAAATGCAGGTGTTCCTGATGTATCATACAACGGTTCAACTGTAAGTGCTTGCCCTAACACATTTATTGTTTCTTCAAGAATCAACTGGGCTCCATACTATGAATATGCAATTAAGGCTGTTATGGACGGTAAAAAAATCGACGCTGACTGGACAGGTACTCTTGCTACTAATTCTGTTCTTCTTACAGATGTAAACGAAAAGGCTGCTGCTCCTGGTACTCAGAAGGCTATCGACGAAGCAAAGGCTAAGCTTGAAGACGGTTCTCTTCAGGTATTTGATACAGATACTTTCACAGTTGACGGCAAAAAGCTTGATAGCTACAAAGCAGATGTTGATACTGATGATAAGTACACACCTGATACAGAAGTAATTGAAGACGGTGCATTCAAGGAATCTAAATTCCGTTCAGCTCCATATTTTGATGTTAAGATTGATGGTATCAAGCTTCTTAACGAAAAAATGTAATTAAATTATAATTTGTTATAATTTACATATAAAACCCGTGGCCGTACCCTCAAAAGTACGGTCACGGTAGATTTGTTTTAAGTGATATTAAATTTTGCGGAGGCCAATATGAGTGATACTTTTGCAATTGAATTAAAAGGCGTCACCAAAGTTTTTGGGCAGATTGTTGCAAATAAAGATGTTAATCTGCAAGTAAAAAAAGGTGAAATTTTAGCCATTTTAGGCGAAAATGGCAGTGGTAAAACCACACTTATGAATATGCTTTCGGGCATTTATTTTCCTGATGAAGGTCAAATTTATGTAAACGGTGAAGAAGTAGTAATCAAATCACCGAGAGATGCGTTTAAATACGGAATCGGTATGGTACATCAGCATTTTAAACTTGTTGATGTTTTTACAGCTACCGAGAATATAGTTCTCGGTATTAACGATAAAGAAAAGTTTAATATTAAAAAAGCCGAAAAAAAGGTAAAAGAAATTACCGATAAATACGGTTTTGATATAAACCTTGAAAGTAAGGTTTATGAAATGTCTGTATCAGAAAAGCAGACTGTTGAAATTGTCAAGGTGCTTTACAGGGGCGCTCAAACTCTTATTCTTGATGAGCCTACCGCTGTACTTACACCTCAAGAAACTGAAAAATTATTTGATGTATTGCGTCGTATGAAAGAAGACGGAAAATCAATTATTATAATTACACATAAACTCCACGAGGTTATGGCACTTACCGACAGAGTTGCTGTTTTGCGTAAGGGCGAATATATTGGCACGGTAGATACAAAAACTGCTACCGAGCAGTCGCTTACAGAAATGATGGTCGGTAAAAAGGTATCACTTAATATTGAAAGAACAGCTCCTGTCAATCCGCAAGACAGAATTGAACTTAAAAATGTAACTACCCTTAATGCAGAGGGTGTTAAGGCAATTGATAACCTTTCATTTACAATAAGAAGCGGTGAAATTCTAGGCATCGCAGGCATTGCAGGCAGTGGCCAAAGGGAACTTCTTGAAACTATTGCGGGGCTTCAAAGGCCTGAAAACGGTGAAATTATTTATTATTCACCTGAAGGGGAAACAGTTGACCTTAAAGCTAAAACCCCAACTCAAATTAAAGAACTCGGCGTAAGACTTTCATTTGTACCTGAAGACAGGCTTGGTATGGGACTTGTAGGAAATATGGATATTATTGATAATATGATGCTTCGTTCCTATAAAAAAGGCAACAGTGCTTTTCTTGACCGTAAAGACCCTAAAAAGCTTGCAGAAAAAATTATTGAAAGCCTTGAAGTTGTTACACCGGGTGCAACAACACCTGTAAGGCGACTTTCCGGCGGTAATGTTCAAAAAGTTCTTGTAGGGCGTGAAATTGCGGCAAATCCAAAGGTGCTTATGGCAGCTTATCCGGTAAGAGGTCTTGATATAAATTCATCATATATGATTTATAATCTTTTGACAAAGCAAAAAGAAAATGGTGTAGCTGTTGTATTTGTAGGTGAAGACCTTGATGTTCTTGTTGAACTTTGCGACAGAATTATGGTTATAAATTCCGGTAAGATAACAGGTATGCTTGACGGAAGAAATACTACTAAAGAAGAAATAGGTTTGTTAATGACTAAAACTGAAGCAAGGGAGGAAGCATAATATGAGCAATAAACAAAAAATTCATGAACCTCTCTTTCATATCAGCAAGAGAGCGTCAATGCCTTGGTATTTTTCTTGGCTTATTCGCCTTGGTTCTATTCTTGCTGCACTCATTGTAAGCGGTGCTGTAACAATGCTTTTAACTCACCAAAATCCAATCAGCGTTTATGCCACTATGATTGATGGTGCTTTTGGTACATCGAGAAGGGTTTGGAATCTTCTTCAAAGCCTTGCAATTTTACTTTGCGTTGCGCTTGCGTTAACCCCGGCATTTAAAATGAGATTTTGGAATATCGGCGGTGAGGGCCAGGTCCTTGTCGGCGGGCTTGCAACTGCGGCGTGTATGATTTGCCTCGGCGGTAAAATTCCAAATGCACTTCTTATTCTTGTTATGATTATAGCAAGTATGCTTGCAGGTGCGATATGGGCAGTTATTCCTGCTGTGTTTAAAGCTAATTTTAATACAAATGAAACTCTTTTTACCCTTATGATGAACTATGTAGGTATTCAGCTTGTATCATATTTCGTAATGGTGTGGGAAGTACCTAAAGGTTCGGGCAAAATCGGTATTATTAACCAAACAAGCCACGCAGGCTGGCTTCCGCAACTTGGTAATTACGAATATTTGCTTAATATTCTCATAGTTCTTGCACTTACAATATTTATGTATGTATATCTTAAATACAGTAAGCACGGTTATGAACTTTCGGTTGTAGGTGAAAGTGAAAACACAGCTAAATACATCGGTATAAATGTTAAAAAAGTAATTATCAGAACAATGCTTCTTTCAGGTGCTGTTTGCGGTATTGCAGGTCTTCTTCTTGTTGGCGGTACTGACCATACAATTACCACCACAACTGCTGATAACAGGGGATTTACCGCAATTATGGTATCTTGGCTTGCTAAGTTTAATCCTATTTATATGGTTATTACATCTCTTTTGCTGGTTTTCTTTGATAAGGGTGCAACAGAGATTGCTACTGTTTACAGACTTAATGAATCGTTCAGCGAAATCATTACCGGTATAATTCTTTTCTTTATTATCGGCAGTGAATTTTTTATAAATTATAAAATAAATTTCCGTAAATCGCATAAGGAGGGTGAATAATATGTTTTCTGCTACAACTATAATCACTTTTATTCAGCGTGCGATTTTGCAGGGTATTCCGCTTCTTTACGGTTCAACAGGTGAAATACTTACTGAAAAATCAGGTAACCTTAATCTCGGTATTCCGGGTATAATGTATGTTGGCGGTATCAGCGGTGTTATCGGTGCGTTTCTTTATGAAGAGTCAATGGGTGTAAATGACCTTAATCCTCTTCTTGCAGTTCTTATTCCGCTTCTTTGCACAATTTTGGGTTCACTTTTAACAGGCCTTATTTATTGCTTCTTAACTGTAACTCTTCGTGCAAATCAAAATGTTACCGGTCTTGCTATCACAACTTTCGGTGTAGGTTTTGGTAACTTCTTTGGTTCTTCTCTTGTTAAGATTACAGGCAGTGATATTCCTTCTGTTGCTCTTACAAGAACAAGTGCTTTCTTTACAAAGAAACTTCCTATTGCCGAAACAACAGGTTGGTTTGGCAAAATCTTTCTTTCATACGGATTTTTAACATATGCGGCAATCATTATTGCTCTTTTGGTTGCTTTCTTTCTTAAGAAAACCCGTGGCGGTCTTCATCTTCGTGCAGTAGGTGAAAACCCTGCAACTGCCGATGCAGCAGGTATCAATGTTTCGAAATCAAAATATCTTGCCACTTCGGTTGGAAGTATTATCGCAGGTCTTGGCGGTCTTTTCTATGTAATGGACTATGCTAACGGTGTTTGGTCAAACGAGGGCTTTGGTGACAGAGGATGGCTTGCAATTGCACTTGTTATCTTCGCAATTTGGAAACCGGATATTGGTATTTTGGGTTCAATCCTTTTTGGCGGACTTTATATTGTTTACCTCTTTATTCCGGGGCTTAAAATGAGTACACAGGAACTTTTCAAAATGCTTCCTTATATTGTAACAATTATTGTACTTATTATAGTAAGCGTCAGAAAAAAGAGAGAGGACCAGCCGCCGGCTTCACTTGGACTTTCATATTTCAGAGAAGACAGATAATAATATAAAAAATGAACGAGTATTATATACTCGTTCATTTTTTTATGCTCGGCTTGACATTTTAATGTTTTTTTGCTAATATATTTGCATATTGAACGGCTGTGAAAAAGAGGAGTAACCTGTTTATTCTTTCAGAGAGTGTTCGTCAGGTGCAAGAACATAGAAGATATGGGCGAAGGTAGCTTTTGAGCCGGTAGGGTGAAATTAAGTAGCTTTATCCGTATATCTGCGTTAAAGATTTGAGTGGCATTATTATTGATGCAATTTGAGTGGTACCACGGAATTTTCGCTTTCGTCTCATTTTGGGGCGAAAGCGTTTTGTTTTTATAAAACAAATATACTATATTTGATTTAAGGAGATTTGCTATGGCAAAGGAACTTGCAAAGCAGTATGATCCTAGCGAAGTCGAGGATCGTACCTATAAGTTTTGGTGTGATAAAAAATATTTTCACGCTAAAAGAGAAAAAAACAAAAAAACATATACAATAGTTATTCCTCCGCCGAATATTACAGGTCAGCTTCATATGGGCCATGCACTTGATAATACACTTCAGGATATTCTTGTTCGTTATCACAGAATGGCAGGTTATGATACCTTGTGGCTTCCGGGTACAGACCATGCTTCAATTGCAACAGAAGCAAAGATTGTTGAAGCTATGCGTAAAGAGGGAATTACCAAGGATGACCTTGGCCGTGAAAAATTCCTTGAGCGTGCTTGGGATTGGAAAAAGCAATACGGTGGCAGAATTATTGAACAGCTTAAAAAGATGGGTTCATCTTGCGACTGGGACAGGGAACGCTTTACACTTGATGAAGGATGCAGCAAAGCTGTTAGGGAAGTATTTGTAGGCCTTTATGAAAAAGGCCTTATTTATCGCGGTAACCGTATGGTTAACTGGTGCCCGCATTGTAATACTTCAATTTCTGACGCCGAGGTTGAATATGAAGAAAAGGATTCAAATTTTTGGCATCTTCTTTATGAAGTAAAGGAAACGGGTGAAAAGCTTGAACTTGCTACTACCCGCCCTGAAACAATGCTTGGTGATACCGCTGTTGCAATTAACGGTGATGACCCGAGATATAAACATCTTCACGGTTGCCATGTTATTCTTCCGCTTCTTAATAAGGAAATTCCGATTGTTTGTGATGAACATGCCGATATGACTAAAGGTACAGGTGTTGTTAAAATCACACCGGCGCACGACCCTAATGACTTTGAAGTAGGACTTCGCCACAATCTTCCTATTATTCGTACTTTCACTTATGACGGCCATATGACCGGTAAGGCTGATAAGGAAGCTGCCGATGAAATTATTAAAAGCGGCAAAGCAACTCAAAATGAACCTGAAGTTCTTGATTGCGGCAAGTATGCAGGTATGACTACTCTTGAAGCAAGAAAAGCTATTCTTGCCGACCTTGAAGCAGGCGGATATATTAAGGAAATTGAGCCTCTTAAGCATGATGTAGGTACTTGTTACAGATGCCATACTAATATTGAACCTATGGTTTCTAAACAATGGTTTGTCAAAATGGACCCACTTGCAGGCCCTGCTATTGATGCGGTTGAAAACGGTGACATTAAATTTGTGCCGGAGCGTTTCAAGAAAAACTATATGAGCTGGATGCGCGGCTCACGCGATTGGTGTATTTCCCGCCAGCTTTGGTGGGGACACAGAATTCCTGCTTGGTATTGTGACGATTGCGGTGCAACTACCGTAGCAAAGCAAGACCCTTGTAAGTGTTCTCAATGTGGAAGTGAAAATATAAAGCAAGACCCTGATACACTTGATACTTGGTTTTCATCTGCTCTTTGGCCTTTTTCAACTCTCGGTTGGCCTGATGACACAGAGGATTTGAAGCACTATTATCCAACTAATACTCTTGTTACCGGTTATGATATTATCGGCTTCTGGGTAAGTCGTATGATTTTCTCCGGCCTTGCTTATACAGATAAAGCACCGTTTGATACTGTTCTTATTCACGGTCTTGTGCGTGATGCCCAGGGCAGAAAGATGTCTAAATCTCTCGGTAACGGTATTGACCCGCTTGAAATAATAGATGAATACGGTGCCGACGCTTTAAGATTTACTCTTGCAACAGGTAATTCGCCGGGTAATGATATGCGCTTTTCTGATGAAAAAGTTAAAGCATCGCGTAACTTTGCGAATAAGCTTTGGAATGCGGCTCGTTTTGTTTTGATGTATCTTACAGATGATTTCAAATATGACGGACTTCCAAGTGAACTTGCTGTTGAAGATGAATGGATTGTATCAAAGCTTAATACTCTTGCGAAAGATGTTACCGATAATCTTGAAAAATATGAACTCGGTATTGCAATTCAGAAGCTTTATGACTTTATTTGGGATGTTTTCTGCGATTGGTATATTGAAATTGCAAAAATCAGACTTCAAGGTGATGATGAAAAAGCTAAAAATACCGCCAAGAGTGTCCTTGTATATGTTCTTACCGATATTCTTAAACTTCTTCATCCTTTTATGCCGTTTATTACAGAAGAAATTTATCAGGCAATTCCTCACGATTGTGAATCAATTATGATTTCAAAGTGGGTTGAATATGATGAAAATCTCTGTTTTGCAGAAAATGAAGCTAAAATGGAAGTTCTTATGTCTGCAATTCGTGCTATTCGTAACCGTAGGGCAGAAATGAATATTCCGCCAAGCAAAAAAGCAAAGGTTTATATCGAAACCGAAAATACAGAACTTTTTGATGCAGGCGCTCAATTTATTATTCGCCTTGCTTCTGCAAATGAAGTTGAAGTAAAATCAGGCTTTGATAACCTTGGAAATACAGTGACTATCGTTACCGATAATGCCAAAATCTATATTCCTATGGGTGACCTTGTTGATTTTGAAGCTGAACGCAAGCGCCTTGAAAAAGAACTTGCTCAAGCACAGGATAAGCTTGATTTCATTAACAAAAAGCTTTCAAATCCGGGCTTCGTTAATAAAGCACCTGAAAAGGTGGTTAACCAAAATAAAGAAGATGCTTTGAAGCTTGAAGATAAGATTGCAAATATTAAAAATTCTATTGAATCATTAGGTAAATAAATGACTTACGATAATGCTTTAAATTTAATAATTCAAAAGCAAAGCCTCGGTATTAAACCGGGGCTTAGTCGTATCTGTGAGCTTTTGAACAAAATGGGTAATCCCCAACAAAAACTTAATATTATTCATATTGCTGGTACAAACGGTAAGGGTACTGTTGCGTGCGCAATTGCCGGCGCAATGCAAAAAGCAGGTTATCGCGTCGGGCTTTTTACTTCCCCTTGGATTGAAGATTACCGTGAGCAAATTAAAATAAACGGTGATATGATTTCTAAAACCGCTTTTTCAAATTTAATTCAAAAATATATTGAATGTGATGCTACCGAATTTGAACTTTTGACAGCAATTATGTATAAATATTTTGCAGATGAAAATGTTGACTTTGCTGTTGTTGAATGCGGTATGGGCGGCAAGGGTGACGCTACTAATGTTGAAAGTAAAAATATTTCGGTAATAACCTCTGTTGCTGTTGACCACACTGCTTTTCTCGGCAACACAGTTGAAGAAATTGCAAAAGAAAAGTCAGGTATAATTAAGCAGGAATGCACTTGTGTACTTTATCCTAACCCTAAATGCGAAAAAATCATTGAAAATGTTTGCAATAAAAATAATTCTAAACTTATAAAAGTTGACGATACGGGCAATTTTCTTAAAAATGATATTGCGTGTGCGCAGGCGGTTTTGGATGAACTTTCAATTAACATTAAAGCAGAAAATCCAAAACTTTCGGCAAGGCAAAGTTTAGTTGGCGGTATTCTTGTTGACGGCGGGCATAATGAAGATGCGGGAATGGCACTTAAAGATAAAATAAATAACGAAGTAGCTGTTATTGCTATGATGAAAGATAAAAATGTTGATGCATATCTTTCACTGGTTGCACCTAAATGCAAAACTATTTATGCAACGCAGGTTAATAATTCACGCTCAATGAAAGCTTACGACCTTGCAGAAATTGCGAAAAAATACTGTGATGATGTTTTGATTTTTGATGATGCAATAAAAGCTGTTGATTCGGCAAAGCAAAATAATCTGTCACTTGTTTGCGGTTCATTTTATCTTTATCGCGAAATAAGAAAAGAATTAAATTAAATACAAATTTTGATAAATTATTCAATACCAATCTGTTAGTATTATCGCAGATTGGTATTTTTTTATTGGAGTGATAAAAGTGAATGTTACGATTGAAAGCAGCGGTACGGTTGTTATTGCTTATCTTATCGGCGAAATAGACCATCATACAGCGGGAAATGTCAGAGAAAAAATTGATAATACCCTTATGTTTAAAAAGCCAAATACATTGATATTGGATTTTAAAAATGTAAGTTTTATGGATTCCTCGGGAATAGGTCTTGTTATGGGAAGATACAGACTTTTAAAAAGCATTAACCCGTCATCACAAATTGAAATTAAAAATGTAACATTGCAAACAAAAAAAATAATGGAACTTGCAGGTCTTTCATCTATTGCAAAAATTAAGGAGACAGAAAATGAATACAAAAAAGCAAACTAATGAATTTAAACTTACTATTGACAGTAAAAGCGTAAACGAAGCATTTGCACGAGTTGCTGTGTCAGCATTTGTAACTCCGCTTGACCCTACGCTTGAAGAAATTGCCGATTTAAAAACCGCAGTCAGTGAAGCTGTAACAAATTGCATTGTTCACGCTTATAAAGATACATACGGAAAAATATTTATTACAGGCAAGCTTTATGATGATAATACGGTGAAAATAATTATCAGAGATAAGGGCTGTGGTATTGTTGATGTTTCTGAAGCTATGACACCGCTTTTTACAACCGGTGAGGGTGACAGAGCAGGCCTCGGCTTTACTGTTATGGAAAGCTTTTGCGATAAAATAACCGTTAAGTCTAAATTGACTTTCGGCACAACCGTAACTCTTACTAAAAAAATAGAGGGAAAGTCAAAATGGTAACTTCTCGTGATAAAATGATAGAAGATAATATAGGTCTTGTTCATTCTATTGCAAATCGTTTTAAAGGTAGAGGTGTAGAATATGATGATTTGTTTCAAAGCGGCTGCGTCGGTTTAATCAAAGCGGTTGATAATTTTGATGAATCACGAGGCTTCGCTTTTTCTACCTATGCCGTTCCCGTAATAATGGGCGAAATAAAACGCATTTTTCGTGACGGCGGTGCAGTTAAAGTAAGCCGAAGCTTGAAAGAAAAAGCTATTAAAGCTCAAGCTTTGCGTGAAAAATTTATTAACACCGAACTTCGCGAACCCACGGTATCTGAACTGTCAGATATGCTTGATTGCCCGCCTGAAGAAATACCTGAAATTTTGGGCGTTATTGCCCCTATGGTATCATTAAGCAGTGCAAGTGAAGACGGTGAGTATACCATTGATGTTCCGGTAGACGAAAGCGAAGAACTTTTTAACCGTCTTGTTGTTCATCGCCTTTTTAAATTTCTTGATGATACCGAAAAGGCAATAGTGGATATGCGCTATTATAAAGGCTTTACCCAGGCAAAAACTGCCAAAGTACTCGGCATATCGCAGGTTCAGGTGTCACGCAAGGAAAAATCACTTCTAAAAAAACTTCGCAAATATTTACAATAAAAAGGCACTGTGTGTTGAAGAAAACACAGTGCCTTTTTTGTGAATTTTACCGCCGTGAACGCCTTGTTGTGTAAATCGCTCTACACATTGGTAACATATTGAATTATAAATAAGTGTATGATAAAATCATTTTTATTGAGATTTTATAAAGAGGTGCAGTGAAATGAAAAAAATTGTTAGTTTAATATTATCTCTTGTCATGCTTATGAGCATAACATCAGGGCTAAATCTTACTGCGTATGCAGAAACATATGGCGATTTTGAGTATTCTTATATTGAAAATGATTTTTTATCAATTACAGGTTATAAAGGCTCTGAAACAAATCTTGAAATTCCTTCTGCCATTAACGGTGATTCGGTTAGAGTGATTGACAGAGAAGCGTTTGAAGGTTGCCAAAGCATAAAAACCGTAACGATACCGGATAGTATAATTAGTATTGGTATGTATGCATTTTGTAATTGCACAAGTTTAACAAGTGTAACAATCGGAAATAGTGTCAGAAGTATAGCTGATTCTGCATTTCGTGGTTGTACAAGCTTGAAAAACATAAATATACCTGATAGTGTAGAAAGTATTGATAATTTGGCATTTTCAGGCTGTACAAATTTAACAAGTATAACAATACCAAATAGCGTAACAAGTATTGGCAATGGTGTGTTTTTTGATTGTGAAAATTTAGTTTCAATTGAAGTTGCAAATGATAATATGAACTATACTTCAATTAGTGGTATTTTGTTTAGTAAAAATAAAACCGAGCTAATTCAATATCCGGCAGCTAAAACAGACAGTACATATATAATACCTGACGGTGTAACAAGAATTGATTATGCCTTTGGTTCTTGTAAAAATTTAACAAGTGTAACAATACCTGATAGCGTAACAAGTATTGGTGATAATGCATTTAATGGCTGCACAAGTTTAACAAATATAACAATACCAAATAGTGTAACAAGTATTGGTTATTCTGCCTTTTCAGATTGCTCAGGTTTAGCAAATATAGCTATATCTGATAGTGTAACGAGTATTGGCGTTTCTGCATTTTCCGGTTGCATAAGTTTAAAATCAATTGCAGTTTCAGATAATAATAAAAATTATTCGTCAGTTGACGGAGTTTTGTTTAATAAAGAGAAGTCAAAATTGATTACATATCCAATCGGTAAAACAAATGATACATATGAAATACCAAACAGTGTGACATGTATTTGTTATGCGGCTTTTGCATTTTGTCAAAATTTAACAAATATAACGATACCAAACAGCGTAACAGTAATTAGCAATGACGTATTTGCTTTATGTTCAAGTTTAACAGATGTGATAATACCAAACAGTGTAACAAGCATTGGTTCTTATGCATTTACCGGTTGTGTAAGTTTAAAAAGTGTAACAATACATGACAGTGTAACAAGTATTAGTGATGGCGCATTTTTTGATTGTGAAGGTTTAAAAGATGTATATTACACGAGTACAGAAGATGAGTGGAATAAAATAACAATCGGTAATGACAATGAAAATTTAACAAATGCAACTATTCATTACAATTTTGAGCCTAAACCGTCAAACAAACAGACGGGCAGTTGTGGTGATAATGTAACATACTCATTAGACACCGAAACAGGTGTACTTACAATCAGCGGTACAGGTAAAATGAAGGATTATTCAGGTGAGGACAGTCCGTTTTATCAGAATTCTAATATAAAATCGGTAATTATAGAAAACGGAGTAACGAGTATTGGTAATCTTGCATTTTCTTCCTGTAATAGTTTAATTGAAGTTTCACTTCCGTCAAGTATAATTTCTTTGGGAGTTTCTGCGTTTTCAGGTTGTGAAAATTTAATGTCAATTTCAATTCCTGCTAATGTAGCTGATATTCAGTCGATTGCTTTTGCCGGTTGTAAAAAGTTAACTTCAATTGAAGTTGATTCAAATAATGAAAATTACTCCTCAATTAACGGTGTGTTATTTGATAAAAATATTACAGAGTTAGTATGTTATCCCGCCGGAAAAAATGATGCTTCTTACACAGTGCCAAACACTGTTAAAAGTTTTGCTTATGGTTCATTTTATGATTGTGAAAACTTAACAAATGTAATAATACCAAATGGTGTAACAAGTATTGGCGGTGCATCATTTTGGAATTGCAAAAATCTAAAATCAATAGTAATACCTAAAAGCGTGACAAAAATTGATTTATTTTCTTTTAACGGTTGCGAAAGCTTGAAAGATATATATTACACCGGTACACAGGATGAATGGAAAAATATAACAATTGGTGACGGAAATATAAATTTAACAAGCGCAACTATTCATTACAATTTTGAGCCTTGCACAGAAAATCAGCACAATTATTACGGTGAATGGAAAATAATTGAAGAACCGACTTGCACAAAGGTAGGTTTAAAACAAAGAACTTGCAGTTTTGACGGTTATGTTCAAAAAGAAGAAATTCCGGCAAAAGGACATACCGAAGTGGTAATTAACGGATATGCCGCAACTTGCGAAAAGTCAGGACTTACAGACGGTAAAAAATGTTTTGTTTGTGGTGAAGTTTTAGAAGCTCAAAAAGAAATTGCAAAGCTTGACCATTCATATACTAAAACTGTTGTAGAACCGACCTGTACCGAACAGGGATATACAATTTATAAATGTGAAACTTGCGGTGAAACAAAAAAAGCCGATTTTGTAAATGCAAAAGGTCACGATTTTTCAAACAACGCACAATTTTGTTTGAACGGTTGCGGTACTGCTAATCCTAACTATGTTGCACCTGATCCGTCAACTGCTCAAACAGGCAGTTGCGGTGATAATGTAATATACTCATTAAACACTGAAACAGGTGTACTTACAATCAGCGGTACGGGTGATATGGCTGATTATTCATTGGATAATGATAGTCCATTTCGTCAGAATTCTAGTATAATAAAATCAGTGATTATTGAAAATGGTGTAACAAGCATTGGAAATTACTCATTTTCGGGTTGCGCAAATTTAATAAATATAACAATACCTAATAGTGTAACAAGTATTGGTAGCTATGCATTTTCTGATTGTACAAGTTTAACGAGTGTAACAATTGGAAATAGTGTAACAAGTATTGGAAGTTCTGCATTTTATAATACAGCATATTATAATGATAAATCCAATTGGGATAATGGTGTATTGTATTTATCAAATTGTTTAATCGATACAAATAATGATTTTGATTCAACAACTGATTATACAATTAAAGATGGTACGAGAATTATAGCTAATCATGTGTTTTCTAATTATACAAAATTAAAAAGTATAATAATACCGGATAGTGTAACAACTATCGGCGATTATGCATTTTATGAATGCACAAATTTAACAAATGCAACAATTGGAAACGGCGTAACAAGTATTGGTGAGCGAGCATTTAACGAATGCACAAATTTAGCAAGCATAACAATACCTGATAGCGTAATAAGTATTGGTGATTGGGCATTTAGTGAATGCACAAATTTAACAAATGCAATAATCGGAAACGGTGTAACAAGTATTGGTTATGGTACATTTGAAGATTGCACAAATCTAACAGATGTGACAATACCTGATAGCGTAATAAGTATTGGTGAGCGTGCATTTTATAATTGCAAAAGTTTAAAAAGTGTAACAATTGGAAACGATGTTACAAATATTGGTTCCAGCGCATTTTATGGGTGCAATAATTTAACTAATATAACAATACCTGATAGTGTAACTAACATTGGTGATGAGGCATTTTATGAATGCACGAAGTTAACAAATGCAATAATCGGAAACAGTGTAACGAGTATTGGCAGTGCTGCGTTTTATGAATGTATAAGGTTAACAGGTGTAATAATACCTAATAATGTGACAAATATCGGTGAAAATGCGTTTTGTAGTTGTTCAGGCTTAACCAGCATAATAATACCCGATAGTGTGACAAACATTGGTGACAGTGCTTTTTCTGATTGTTCAGGTCTAACGAGTGTAACAATTGGAAATAGTGTAACAAGTATTGGAAAGAATGTATTTAAGTGGTGTGCAAAATTAGAGAGTGTAACAATACCTAATAGTGTGACAAGTATTGGTGAGGAAGCATTTTCTGTTTGCAGTAGCTTAACAAGTGTAACAATACCTAATACTGTAACAAGTATCGGCGATTCTGCTTTTGATAATTGCAGCAAATTAAATGAAGTTAATTATAGCGGTACAGTTGCTCAATGGAAATCTATTACCATCGGTTCTAATAATTCATATTTGACGAATGCTAATATTAAGTGTTCTAACGGTGATATAGTAAATGCAGTTATAATTGATAAAATTAAATATGAATTAAATGATGATAATACTGCTCAAGTAACAGGCTATATAGGTACACCTTATAGTTTGACAATACCTGAAAGTATTTCTTATGAGGGCGATACATTTAAAGTTACAAGTATCGGTGAAGACGCTTTTGCGCATTGCACAAGTTTATCAAACATAACAATACCAAACAGCGTAACAAGAATTGAAAATTATGCATTTTACGGTTGTAAAAATTTAAGTGATATATATTATATTGGTACGCAAGAAGAGTGGAATAAAATATATATAGATTCTACCGGAAATGGATGTTTACCATCAGCAACAATACATTTCAGTTCAATTCCGATACCGGAACCTACACCAACCCCAACTCCAACACCAACTCCAACACCAACCCCTGAACCTACTCCTACACCTAACCCGGCACCGCAGCCGTCAACTCAACCTACACAGGAAACACAACAACAAGTTGCACAGCAGACTGCTCAACAGCAGTCAGTTAAAAATGATACAGCTGCCAAGCAAGTTAATGTTGCAAAGCCGAAATCGGTTAGTCCTAAAAAGGTTAAGTCGGCAAAGAAAGCTGTATCTGTTGAATGGAAAAAAGTCAGGGGCGTAAAAGGTTATCAAATTCAAGTTGCAACAGACAAGAAATTCAAGAAGAACAAGAAAACCGTAACAATTAAAAAGCAGAAAACTACAAAGACTACCGTTAAAAAGCTTAAGGCAAAGAAAAAATATTATGTAAGAGTTCGTACATATAAAATAGTGAACGGTAAGAAAGTTTATTCTGCTTGGTCAAAGGTTAAGAGTGTAAAAACTAAATAATACTGCTAAATTAAAAGGAGAAAAACAATGAAAAAAGTTATTAGTATATTTCTATCCCTTGTTATGCTTTTGAGCATTGTATCGGTAGTCGATTTTTCGGCGTATGCAGATGTGCAAACAGGCAAATGCGGTGATGAGGTAACATATTCGCTTGATACTTCAACAGGTGTGCTTACAATCAGCGGTACAGGTAAAATGACTGACTACGCAATGGGAAATCCATTTTCTAAACTTAATGTTAAAACCGTTATTATTGAAAATGGTGTGACAAGCATTGGTAACCAAGCATTTGATTATTGTACTGTTTTGACTAATATTACAATACCTAATACCATAACAAGTATTGGCGACCTTTCTTTTGGTAATTGCACAAGTTTAACAAGCATAACAATCCCTGATAGTGTTATAAGTATTGATGACAATGCATTTGAAGGTTGCACAAGTTTATCAAACATAACAATACCAAATAGTGTGACAAGTATTGGAAATGACTCATTTGCAAATTGTGAAAATTTAACAAATGTAACGATAGGAAATGGCGTTACAAACCTGGGTATTAGAGCATTTAACAATTGTGCAAAATTAAAAAGTGTAGTAATACCTGATAAGATAACAAAAATAGGATATGCCTCATTCTCGGATTGCAAAAGTTTAACAAGTGTAACAATATCCGATAGTGTGACAAGTATTGATAATGAAGCATTTAACAATTGTGCAAGCTTGGAAAATGTAACAATCGGAAAAAATATTGCTAATATCGGCGAGGATGTATTTAGGAATTGTGAAAAAATAAAAAGAATCGATTATAGAGGAACAATTGCGCAATGGGAAGCAATCAATATTGACACGGGCAATTACTTTTTGATAAGTGCAATTATTAAATGTTCTGACGGTATTAAAGGAAACGGAAAAGCAATTACGATTGATAGCTTGACATATGAATTGGGTAATTATACTGCTTCTTTATTAAAATATGATGATTCATTACAGAATCTAACGATTCCTAAAAGCATTGAATATGAGGGATGCGAATTTGCAGTAACAAATATTGATAATCGTGCATTTGCCGGTTGTGAAAATTTAACGGATATAACAATACCTGATAGTGTGACAAGTATTGGGGAAAGTGCATTTGAAGATTGCACAAGTTTAACAAACATAACAATACCAAACAGTTTGGAAATCATCGGGGATTATTTATTCTCCGGTTGCACTTGTTTAACATCAGTAGTTATACCTGACAGTGTGACAAATATAGGCGGGCATGCATTTTCTGGATGCACAAATTTAGTAAATGTAATGATTGGAAACAATGTAACAAGTATTGGCGAACATGCTTTTTATAATTGCAGGAGTTTAACAAATTTAACAATTGGAAACAAAGTAACAATAATTGAAAATTATGCATTTTATGGTTGTATAAGTTTAAAGGATATAACAATACCCGATAGTGTGACAAGTATTGGGGAAAGCGCATTTGATAGTTGTACAAGTTTGGTTAGTGTTACATTACCAAAAAGCATAATAACTATTGGAACTTATGCTTTTTCCGGCTGCACAAGTTTAACAAGCATAACAATACCTGATAGTGTGACAAGTATTGGGAAAAGTGCATTTGATGGCTGTACAAGTTTGGTTAGTGTTACATTATCAAAAAGCATAACGACTATCGAATATTCTACATTTTTCGGCTGTTCGAGTTTAACAAGTATCGAAATTCCGAAAAGTGTAACAACAATAGTTAACTTCGCATTTTGCAATTGCACAAATTTGACAGATGTTTATTATGACGGCACTCAAAGTGAATGGAATAAAATAAATATAGGTCATAGCAACGAATTTTTGACAAATGCTTCATTGCATTGTAGTTCAACACCGACTCCCGAACCTACTCCAACCCCAACACCCGAACCTACTCCTACACCTAACCCGGCACCGCAGCCGTCAACTCAACCTACACAGGAAACACAACAACAAGTTGCACAGCAGACTGCTCAACAGCCGTTAACTCAAAATAATACAACAGCTGCACAGACTGAAGTTGCAAAGCCGAAATCGGTTAGTCCTAAAACGGTTAAGGCGGCAAAGAAAGCAGTATCTGTTGAATGGAAAAAAGTCGGCGGTGTAAAGGGCTATCAAGTTCAAGTTGCAACTGACAAGAAATTTAAGAAGAACAAGAAAACCGTAACAATTAAAAAGCAGAAAACGACAAAGACTACTGTTAAAAAGCTTAAAGCAAAGAAAAAGTATTATGTAAGAGTTCGTACATATAAAATAGTGAACGGTAAGAAAGTATATTCTGCTTGGTCAAAGGTTAAGAGTGTTAAAACTAAATAAAACAAATAACCCCGACACTTAATTGTGTCGGGGGTTATTACTATACTAAATATATTATAATTGCGCCAAGTCATATGGTGTTTTCTGATATACAAAGTAATTAAGCCAATTGCTAAATATAATATTTGCTGTACTTTTCCAGCTCATAATCGGCACCGCTCTGTCATCGTCGTTAGGAAAGTAGTTAAAAGGCACATCAATATCAAGTCCCTTTTCTTTATCTCTAAAGTACTCTTTTGCGAGTGTATCTCTATCATATTCGCTGTGGCCTGTTACAAAAAATTGCCTGCAATCCATATCCGATATAATATGAACGCCTGAAATTTCGCTGTAAGATATAACTTGAAGTTGCTTTACAAGTGCAATATCCTGAAGCCTTGTTTCAGTATGCCGTGAATGTGGAACATAGTAAACATCATCAAGCCCTCTCATAAGCGGATGTGTTACATCAAGTGATTTGTGCGGAAATACCCCAAACATTTTTTTCTTAAGTGGATATTTATTTACACCATAGTGATAGTAAAGCCCTGCCTGCGCACCCCAGCATATATGAAATGTTGAATATACATTCTTTTTGCTCCATTCCATTATTGTGCAAAGTTCATCCCAATAGTCAACTTCTTCAAATTCCATTTGCTCAACGGGAGCACCGGTAATTATCATTCCGTCATATCTGTTGTTTTTGATTTCATCAAATGTATTATAAAATTTAGCCATATGAATTCTTGAAACATTTTTTGATTTATGGCTTTTTACCTGAAGAAAGTCAATATCAACCTGAAGCGGCGAATTACTGAGTAACCGCAGAAGTTGAGTTTCTGTTTCAAGCTTGGTAGGCATCAAGTTTAAAATGATTATTTTCAAAGGTCTGATGTCCTGCATATTAGCCCTTGACTTACTCATTACAAATATATTCTCTATTTCTAAATTTTGTTTAGCCGGCAATTTGTCGTCAATACGAATTGGCATTTAATCAGCCCCTTTCTTTAAGTGTTAAACAATTATATCAAAATAGTCACCAAATTTCAATATCTATATAATGTATAATATAATCTATTCTCTATATATCAGATAAAATAATATATATTGTGTCGCGGAAAAATACCATATATACCTTTAATAGTTACAATTTGAAACCTTTTCTGTTATATAGTATCAATTTGTAGTAAATTGTGCACATAAATGTTGAATTTTGTTATTAAATTATGTCAATATCATAAAATAGATGAAAAAATTCAAAAAACCAGTTGACAAAGGGAGAAATAGGTGGTAATATGTGAAAGTCGCAAGAAAAGAGCGGCGAGCAAAAGTACAAGATTTCAGAAGTTTGGGAAACGGCTTAAAAAGTTTTTCAAAAAAACTTAAA
>OLIR01000422.1_pt1 | contig 19268 bp, 7 predicted proteins | sample 1609741 | NCBI WGS metagenome assembly OLIR01 (sample SAMEA4350169, study PRJEB24818) | metagenome | biome: human; feature: gut; material: faeces | place: Denmark | collected 2013-09
AGAAGTGACTACTGAACCAGTACAACATTCCAAGAACCGTCTACTGATATCGGTTATAAAAAGAAAAAGCGTCTAGCTAAATCAGGAAAAGACATTACCTCAGCGTGTAACGACCTTTACCAAATAGTGTAACGACCTTTACCCAATAGCGTAACGACCTTTACATTAGCATGTAACGGCTTTTACACTATAGCGTAAACAATCGGTAAATACAATCCATTGAAAATAAACAAACTACATCATCGGTCAGCAAGTTCTATCACCTCCAAATCTTTAAACGTTCCCCCATCAACCGCAAAGCGTACCATCGTACGCACCTTATGGAAACCTTGAATGCCCGCAGCGCCCGGATTGATGTGGAGTACATCCAACGTCTTGTCATACTTCACCTTCAGTATATGCGAGTGCCCGCTGATGAACAGCTTTGGGGGACGCACCAGAATGCTGCCCTTGATGGAAGGGTCGTAGTTGCCGGGATAACCGCCGATATGCTTCATCAGCACCTCCGCCCCATCCACCGTGAAACGGAGAATCTGCGGATAGAGCTGCCGTATCTCCTGCCTGTCAATATTGCCATACACGGCACGGAAGGGACGGAAAGCCGCCAGCTTCTGTGCCACTTCCAGCGAACCGATGTCACCGGCATGCCATATTTCGTCACAGCCCTCAAAATATTGCAGGTACTTTTCATCCCAGTAGCCATGCGTATCCGATAATAAACCAACTTTTGTCATCTTTCCTTTGTTTATTAAGACAAAGGTAATTATATTTGGGAAGAATACAATGTGGTAATGTGCTAATATGCCACATTAACACCTTAACACCATGGACAACAGATATTTCAAACGTGACATCAGCTGGCTTTCCTTCAACTACCGCGTACTGCTGGAAGCGGAAGACGAGACATTGCCGCTATACGAACGCATCAACTTTATTTCTATATACTCTTCCAATCTGGAAGAATTCTACAAGATACGCGTAGCCGACCATAAGGCCATAGCCACCGGAGCCTCGCAAAGCGATGAAGAGACTATGCAGTCTGCCGCCGAACTGGTAGATGAAATCAACCAAGAAGTCAATCGCCAACTGGAGGAACGTATCCGCATCTACGAACAGAAGATACTGCCCGCCCTACGGAAACACCACATCATATTCTATCAGAGCCGCAACGTGGAACCGTTTCATAACGACTTCGTGCGCAACTTCTTCCGCGAAGAGATATTCCCCTATCTGGCCCCGGTACCCGTAAGCAAGGACAAGGTGATTTCATTCCTGCGCGACAACCGTCTCTATCTGGCCGTACGGCTTCATCTGAAAGGAGCTCCCGCCAGTTCTCCAAACCGCATCCAGTATTTCGTGATGAAACTGCCGTACAGCAAAGTGCCGCGCTTCATCCAGCTGCCCAAGGTGGGGAAAGACTATTATCTGATGTTCATTGAAGACATCATCAAGGCCAATCTGGATACCATCTTCCCCGGTTATGAAGTGGACAGCAGTTATTGCATCAAGATTTCACGCGATGCGGATATTCTGATAGACGATGCCGCCAATACCTCCGAAATCATCGAGCAGGTGAAGAAGAAGGTAAAGAAACGCAAGATAGGCGCCGTGTGCCGTTTTGTATACGACCGCGCCATGCCCCAGGACTTCCTCGACTTTCTGGTAGATGCCTACCGCATAGACCGCCGGGAGCTGGTGCCGGGAGACAAGCACCTCAACATGGAGGATTTGCGGCATCTGCCTAATCCCAACCAAAGCGTACGTCCCATCAAGAAACCCCAGCCCATGAAGCTGACCTGCCTGGACGAACGCGAATCCATCTTCCGCTATGTGGAGAAGAAGGACCTGCTGCTGCATTATCCCTACCACTCCTTCGACCACTTCATCCATTTTCTATATGAAGCCGTCCACGAACCCACCGTGCGTGAAATCATGGTGACCCAGTATCGCGTGGCAGAGAACTCCACCGTCATCAACACCCTAATAGCCGCCGCACAGAACGGAAAGAAAGTCACCGTCTTTGTGGAACTGAAAGCCCGCTTCGACGAAGAAAACAACCTCGCCACCGCCGAGATGATGAAAGCCGCCGGCATCAACATCATTTTCAGCATACCAGGACTAAAGGTACATGCCAAAGTAGCCCTCGTGCTACGCCGCGACAAGGAAGGGCGCAAACTGACAAGCTACGCCTACATCAGCACCGGCAACTTCAACGAAAAGACCGCCACCCTCTATGCGGACAGCGGACTATTCACCTGCAACCCGGTGATTGTAAACGACCTGCACAACTTGTTCCGTACTCTGCAGGGAAAGGAAAATCCAGTGTTCCACCGCCTGCTTGTGGCCCGCTTCAACCTGATTCCTGAACTGAACCGCCTCATCAATCACGAAATAGAACTGACCCGGCAAGGCAAGCAAGGACGGATTATCCTAAAAATGAATGCCCTGCAAGACCCCGCCATGATAGACCGCCTCTACGAAGCCTCGCAAGCCGGTGTAGAGATAGACCTCATTGTCCGCGGCATCTGCTGCCTCATCCCCGGGCAGGAGTACAGCCACAACATCCGCGTGACACGCATCGTGGATACCTTTCTGGAACATGCCCGTGTGTGGTACTTCGGCAACGGCGGCGCACCCAAGCTCTTCCTCGGCTCGCCGGACTGGATGCGGCGTAACTTGTACCGCCGTATCGAAGCCGTCACCCCCATTCTGGACCCGGACTTGAAGCAAGAGCTCATCGATATGCTATCCATACAACTGTCGGACAAACGGAAAGCCTGCTTTGTGGACGACCGGTTGCGAAACCGCTGGAAGTCGTCACGACCGCAAAAGGAGAAGGTACGGTCGCAATATAGCTTTTACGAATACTTGAGAGAGAAAATATAAACAACTCTGCCCCAATATACCTCCGGCTCAACTGTCTTTTATAGGACACAGACGTACGGCAGTTCCTCCACTACGTGCTTGCCGAATGGTGAGGGTATCACTATAAGTCACTTCGCGCTCTTCTATAAGTATAGCAGCAGGACATGTCTCATAATCGGACTCAAGAGCATCACGATAAATAGTAGCCAGATATCTTTTATCTGTATCGAGAAAAGACAGACTGATATTGGCCGTTCGTTCCTCATCTCCCGTGATGCTGCCTATATACCAGCATCCCTCTCCTTTATCGCAACGGGCAATAGTAACATAACTGCCAATGCATGCTTCCGGCACTACTGTTCTGCTCCAATCTGTAGGACAAGATACTATAAAATTAAAAGGTTCCGGATTAGCCTCGTAATTCTCTATTTCATCCGAAGCCATTTGTAACGGTGAATAGAGCACCACAAACAGCGCCAATTGTTTGGCCAGTGTGGTATGTACACGTGTCTGTGGCATTACATCGTTAACAAACCGAAAAGTCACCGGTGTAAAGTCCATCGGGCCTGCCAACCCACGAGTGAAAGGCAATATTACGGTATGAGAAGGAGGATTTCCACCATCTACATCCCAAGCGTCCCATTCTTGTCCACGTACCCCCTCTTGTGTCATCAGATTAGGAAAAGTACGCTGCAAACCTGTAGGAATCACCGGTTCATGATTATCAATACAGATACGGTGACGGGCAGCAGCCTCTATTACCTTGCGATAATGAAGTACACCAAACTGACTGCTATGATATTCTTTCCCATCAAGCAAATCGCCCACATAACCCGTTTTTACTTGATGCACACCATATTTCTCATAGAACTTGAAACCATCTTCCATCTGATTTTCATAATTGGAAACATTACCGCCAGTTTCATGATGTCCTATCAAAGCTACTCCTTTGCTACGCCCATAGTCAGTAATACGTTGTATATCAAAATCGGTATAAGGTTTTGTGAAACTAAACTTCCAAGTAGCCCAGTCTTCATTCCACCCTTCCACCAGTACACCTCCCAGGTTATTGGCAGCAGCAAAATCGATGTGACGCATTGTATTCTCTGTTGTGGCCCCATGATGGGGACCGGCATGCCAGGTGTTATGCTTCATGTGATAAGTCCACCAAATTCCAATATAGCGCATAGGTTGTATCCAGGAAGTATCGGTTATACGACAAGGTTCATTAAGATTTAACATGAGACGGGAAAGAAGCAAATCACCGGCAGATTCAGCCACTATCATTGTACGCCAAGGAGATACACGAGTATCGGTAACACGTACTTTCTCACCTGTACTCCAAGGTGTAAGAGCCGCACGTAATGTGACCGTTTTATTATCTTCAGGTTGCTCAACCGGCTTCAAGTTCATGGCAGCATAATCTGTAAGATTTGCTTCATGAATAGCCAAATAAAGGCTATCTGTTGTCTCAATCGTCACCGGAGTGCTTACCCATCCCATCTTACTAAGAGGTTTTTTCTCAAATAAGGCTTCGTAAAAACGAACTCCTTTCACTGGAATACTCCAAGCATCATAATCTGCAGGAAAAACGAATTCAGTCACTTCGTCATCAATAAGAAACTCTTGTAGCTGTTGCTGGCGCGGGAACTCATACCGGAATCCCATCCCATCATCAAAAAGACGAAAAATAATATTCAGTTCCCGCTCCAACGATGTTTCTTCCTTGAGGCATACCCTCAATTCATTATAATGATTTACAATTTCAGCCTCTTCCCCCCATACTGGTTGCCACACATCATTATGCGAATAAGGCTTAACCTCTTATAGAACGAGACCAGTCAAAAGATCTGGCGCATCCTTCACAACCAATCCCAGACGTGAAGGTAGTAAAATATTCTTCCCCGCATGTCTTAAACAATATCGGGGAGCACCTTCTTCATCAAGTGTAAACTCTAAAGAAAGTTTTCCATTTGGAGAGGTCAACTTGACATGTTCCTGCTGGCATGAAATCATCCATAGGCCTAAACATAAAGCAAGTATAATCTGTAGCGTTTTTTTTAGTTTCATAGTCATTACCGAATTTAATTTTATATATCCAATTCTTATTTTATAAGTCTACTGACAAACAGTCCCTTTCCTTCCTCAGCCGGAATAACACAGAAGTTTACGAAACCACAGACAGACTCCGGTTCAAGCAACGTGGCAACCAAATTTCCTAAAGGTTGTGCCAAAGGTACCAACCAACTACCTATTGGAAGTTCTACATTATCTTCATAGACATCCGTTTCTACATTTACCGGATGAATCCCCTCCCATTCCTTCTCTGCACGATACAGACGGGTTACTTTGTAACGCTCAACTTTTGCTTTTTGTACACGGGTAACTTGCTCAATGTGTACACCCAACGCTCGAAGCTTACATACTGCTTCTGTACAGAGAGCATCGAGCAGATAAGCCTTAGGGCGAGTACGCACCAATTGAGGTGTTACTTGCATGGCATCAAGGGTTGGCAGTTCAGTCTTAAACAGTTCATTGGCCTTATAATCGATAAAAGAGACTACATGACGTACAGTATCCGAAGTGAAAGTAACATATATCGGTTCAGTAGCTTTCAAGGTGCGCTTCCTGGCTTGTTCTACCTTACGTTTAATTGAAGTGCGATGTTGCGCAGCAGTAACCAACGTTTGCCGTGCCACCAAGAAACCGCACTCACTACGACGTGCAAAACACTCCGGTCCCAATCCAATACCTCTTATTTCGACAAAAAGCGATACAGCCCCCGTCAATGCTTGAAAAGTAGAACTGGACTGCGGACTTTTGGCACCTTTTACAAGAACAAGGGAACCATCTGCCACACGAGGAGTAAAGTAGAAACCGGAAGCATAACCGGCACTATTTAAAACGACCTCTGCCTCACGACGAAAAAGTTCTTCAGACAGCATACGTAAAGCTAAAGGCGCATTAAGATGTCCGGTAGGTAAAAAAAGTACATCAGCAGCATTTGCTGTCGGCACTCCACGTAATAAGTTAAACTCACGACGTAAAGGTGTATATTCATGAATATCAAGAGCTACGTCCGGATTCCATTGCTGGTAGGACTGCTTCAACAGCAAAGTGACAGCATCCTCTAATTTGCTCTGATCGCGATTCAAATCGTAGCCATCGGCTGAACGACGTTGCTGAATGGCATAACCATCAACATTGGCTATAGGAACCAAAGCCACAGCTATATGATTCAGCAATTCACGTCCTTCTTTTTCACAAAGTAAGTAACGGACAAGCATGCATACAGCCTCAGCACCTGCCGGCTCGTTACCATGCAGTGCCGCTTGAATCCATACCCTTACCTTCTTCTTGTCGGGAGTACCCAAATAAAGTACCGGAATGGTACGTCCTTGTTTGGTAACACCAATATTCTCCATATATGCCAAACCCGGAGAACGTACAACCAATTGTTGTAAATAGTCCTTTATCTCATCAACCGATGCCAATCCGCTACCGTAAGGTTTACTTAGAGTAGGTGTCTCACGGTCAAATTTGGGGTCAGGATAGAAACTTGCAGTTACTCCGGCAGGTTGCTTCGACTGATTTCTATTCCATAACACAAGATTAGCTAATACCACTTCTTGTGCTATCCTCTGTAAATAAAGAGCCGTTTCAGACGGTAGACCTGCATAATAATCGCTGCTAAAAGGCTCACCAAAAAAAATTGCATAAAAGACACAAGCCGCCAGATAACTGCCTGCAGGACTAGGGTGGCTGCCATCAGAATTATACAACTGCAAACTTGGACACTCTCTACGTACACGTCTCCATGCCTCACCCACAGGAGCACAATAAGCATCAAGGACATCAGCCATTTCCAAATAGTTTTCCGTAAGTTGCTGCTGCATTCCTTCATAAGTATCATTATTACGCCCCCATGTCATATAACAGACACTTTTTCCTTTTGGGGCATAAAGACGGCGTAAACTATCTAACTGCGCCGCAGGATGGAATACATTCTTCTTTACCCATTCCTTTTCACGAGTAGGTGCCTTGCTCTGTTCCTGCATCACCATATAATCCCATCCTCCTTCACGAATCGCCTCTAATGTTTGCGTATTGGCTGCATGCTGTCTCAAGTACCAACCAGGGTTAGCAACCTGGCGCACTGATATTTTTTTTCCACATGAGGATGCTAACGATTGGACTTGCCATGGCAAACGATTAAAAAAAGTATAGCTGTTACCTATAAAAAGTACCCGTAAAGAATCTGTCGTCAATAATGGCACAGCTTGTTTCCCCATAGGGACAGCCTCATGCCCGATGCCGCACTCTTCTATCTTGCGCCAATGGCATTCCCAACCACGGGATGCAGCCAACTGGTGAATATAAAGCCAGAAACTACGCCCACGCTCCATACGGTTTCGTCCTTGTCGTTCAGCTTCAGGAGTCTTGCGTAGAAAAGACTCACGTATCGTATCTCCCAAAGCCAGCTGTAGTATGATAGGTTTTGACAAGTATTTTTTTATCTGTTCAGATGAAATATAGGGGATACCAGCCGTACCATAAGGATATGTCTGGGCCAAATCAGGAAAAGTATACCAACCGGGAGAACTTATAATAGCTTTTTCCACATAAGGACTATCGTGAAAAAGCATGAAACGCTGTACGAATTGCCCACCAGCAGAATGACCATAAATCATATATCCTTTGCGCATGCTTCCCGTAAATTGACGCACATATTCAAATAGTTTATCAACCAACACTGGTGTAATTTTTTCGGGAGCATTAGCTACTGTATGGGCAGCATTCATCACCCCCACCTCCTGATAGTCTGCCAAAGGATAAGATTTCAAATCAAAGTGAGGTATAAAAAGCATAAAACCCTTTCTCTCCGCTTCTTCTTTCCAACCGTCCAAAAGATAACGATAGCCGCGGTCTCCTCCTTCAAAGACAAATACAATAGGCATTTGTTTAATATCCCCCTGGGAAGGTATATAATAATGTACATCTACCGGGCGATCGGCAAAAGGAGGGTATTGACTATAAGTGAAGAAATGTTCACCTCTTGGCCTTTCCAAAGTCTGTTTCGCTATTGCAGATAAACAAATACAGAGGAATCCAATATAAAATATAATCAGCTTCTTCATAATTCGTACCTTCCCTTCTTTACTATTGTACCATCTTGCATTACAAATTTACCACGGGCAATGACATCTGTAAGCTGCAAATCTTCCGCCAAAAAACACAAGTCTGCATCTGCTCCTTGTGCCACAATACCTTTAGCTCGTAATTTCAGATTACGAGCCGGATTGGATGTTATCAATGTAATCGCCTGTTCCAATGGTACCCCCTCCTCATTGACTAATGCAACTACCTCCTTGAAATTTAAATTCAAAGGAGCAGGACGATAAGTTATTTCTCCAGTTTCAGGATTCACTCTGCGTACGCCACCATGGCCATCACTAGAAAAAGTAATGCGATCAAGGGGGACACCAGCTCGCAATGCACGTATCACACAACGATGGGGAGTATCAAACTTTGAGCCACCAGTCGAAAAATCAATCATTCCACCTAATTTACCAAATTCTACAGCCTGCATAAAAAGAGCTTCAGTACGTATCAGATGAGTAGGAGACAGATAAGATATCAGTGTAGGATAGTGACGAGCAATATTGAGTAAGGGCTCAATACCTTCCGGAAGTGCTCCCAAATGAATGTGGAGAATTCCTCCTTTACCAGATGTAAATCCCCCTAAACGTACCTGATGTATAATACGTAATATCTCTTGCTCTGTCGGAAACGGACTACGGTCATCACTCATCGCCAGCTTACAGCCAATAACTTTATCTATGAAGATAAGATCGTCAGCCACACTATTCATCAATGTTTTGGTAGGCAATCCGTAATAACTTGTCAGCATATAAGCCGACAATCCGTCATCGTCAATAGCTTTGGCCTTGGCATAAAGCGTAGTAAGTTCTTTGGCAAATCCATCAGTACCAAGCATACCCAATACAGTAGTAGTACCACATGCCACCAGTTCGCTCATAGTCACCTCGGGGACTAATGAGGCATAACCTTGTTGCCCTCCTCCACCAGTAATATGTACATGCTGATCTATAAATCCCGGAGTAACAATTTTACCTTGCACGTCAATAGTATGGCAAAATGATTCATTCAGTTCAATTGTCTTTGAAATATGCGCAATCTTTTCTCCGCATAGCAAAATGTCTGTTTTACCAAGATAGGCAGGAGCATATAAATTTGCATTCTTTATCAATGTAAACATAGCTGTCGATTAATTTTAGAAAGTGATAAGATGATAAAGTATCAAGAAAACAATTCCTCCTATTAAAGGAAATGTATTACGCCTTGCCAACTCCACTGATGACACACCGGCTACCCCGGCAATGGCAACAATGACTCCAGCAATAGGAGATGCGGCACGTCCCATGCTTGCCGCCAACTGCAAAGGAAGTATCAATGAAAAAACCGGCAAACCAAGCTGAGTGGCTATACCCGGCAATAAAGGACCAAATGAAAAAAAGGCTGCATTGCCACTTCCCATCAGCATGGCAGCTCCAAAAATAATGAGAGTAAAGATTGCGGCAATAGCTAATCCCGAAAGTCCGATATGAGAGGAATAACCCACCAATGAATCAATAAATCCCAAACCAATCAGTCCTTTAGAGAAAACTTCTGAAGCTACAATCAATGTTACAACTGAAGTAAACACATTTCCCATGCCTTTCCAAAAACTTGCAAAAACGTTAAAAGTAGTACGCACACTACGAGTATGAAACAACACAAATACCAATGATAAGAACAGAGAAAAAAGCATAGCAGTAGTGGTACCCAATGTTACAGTAGGCTGAAACAGTCCCACAAAAGGTGAAAAGAAAATGAGAAGAGCCAAAGGTAATACCGGGAGTAGCGCAAAAGCCAATGGAACATCCGGTTTTTCTACTAATGAGGTTGCAGTCACATTTGACACCTGCAATATGCCATCCTGCTGTTTCTTTGCATCTTTTTTATCAAAATAACGGTTATTGAAATAGAAGAGTACCATTACAACCAAGGAAGTAGGAATTACTAAAGGAAGTTGATGAGTGATGAAATATTCCACATTGGATTGTCCTATCAATTCGGCAGCCATAGCAGTATTTGCCGACCCCGGTCCCTGATCAAATAGAGTAGCAGCGGCAATGACTGACAATGCTGTAAGTTGGCTTACTCCCAAACTAATTAAAACAGGATAAACCGAAGCCACAAGCAACAATCCTAATCCGGCAGCTGAAGGAGTAGTAATAAAAAGTAATTGTCCAATAGGAATAACTATAGTAGCCGCCAAATAAGGATAACGTCGAAAAAGACCTAATGGCTTCATGGAAATATAGACCAATGCATTAGTAGCCTTTATGTTATTCATGAAAGCTACATAACCGCCAATTGTCATTATCATAAACCCTGCACGCGCCAAATTAGAAAGAAAAACTTCCTCTATCATCCTTACCAAATCAAACACCACCATTCCCGTAGCTTCACTAGGTACTACCGAATGCACTTGCATGAAAAAAGCAGCTGTAAGCATTAATAAACCGGAAAGCATCAAAAGACCTTGAGGATTGAGCTTACGATAAAGACCTACCGCTGTAATCCCTACCATAAGAAGACTAAAAATGAAAGCCAATTCGGACATGATGTATCAAGATATTAAGTTTTTGTTTTCTTTTGAATATATGAATCTAAATCAGATATAAACACCGATATATACAAAGCCGTTTATATGCGGTATTTATATCTGACTATTATCTATCAATACCCCGGATTATTTTCCAAAGGATTACCAGTATTGGCATCAATGAATGATTGCGGCAGCGGGAAAAGGACAGGAGTTTCATATTCATCCATACCACGTCCTGCAATACCAGCTATCTCATTGAGTTCACGCATGCGACGTTTGAAATAGTTATTGGTATCACGTTCGTCACCACCATTTTCTTGGCAAACACGTACCAATGTATGACGACGTTCTTCCTCCGTAAGCAGTTCACGGCTGCGTTCATCAAGAATGAAATCCATACCACCGATTCTAAGATCATCTTCAGTAATACTTACAGCATTGGAACGATTACGTACTTTATTTATCCATTTAATGGCCTCGCCTACTTGATTACTCTTGTAAAGAGCCTCTGCATAAAGTAAATATGTATCTGCCAAACGTAAATAAACAATGTCCGCATAGTGTCCATCATTAGCTGCATTAGCCAAAATAGGTGGAGTATAATCCCATTTACGAGTAGTAGGCCAATCATATTTTTTAATGGAAGTAGAAGTTAGCATGGCTGCATTAACCGTAGTATCAATAAGTGCAGTACCACCTAAATCAAATACCTTGGTTACATTGCCGGCAGCATCTACATCATTAATACTCCATACGATAGCATTGGCAGATACACGGTCATCTTGTTCTCCCATTCCTTTATAATTGTACAAACGAAGTGCTCCTCTGGAAGGAACTACACGTCCGGCTCCCTTACCACCATTAGCTTGCCAAAAGACTTGTGCAAATGAACCTTCACCACCGTTATTGATATAGTCCGGATTATGCTGGTTTGTCTTTTTACAATCGCCATCATTAGCATAATAGTTCTTATAAGTTGTAGTCATATAGACATTTGCAGTACCATAGGCACTATTCTCCTCTTCTGTGTTAATGAAAGCCAGTAACACCTCCGTATTTCCATCAGCATACATAGGAGTATAAAATACGTCAATAAAAGGACATCCATCATTGGAAGCATTACTACCAAAGCGTTGATTTATAAGAGAATATTCTCCACTTTCCACTAATGGTTTCAGTACTGAAACTGCTTTTTCAGCATTACCTTCTGCCAAATAAAGTTCACCCAAATAGTGACGTGCCACAGCACCAGAGACTTTACTATTATTAGAAGTACGCAAAGGAAGGTTATCGACTGCAAACTGGAAATCTTCTGCCATCACTTCGCGAATACTACTCAAGGAAGCACGGTCCCAATCATCACGATAATTCAATCCTGTAATTTCTTGTGTTGAAAGGGGCACTGCACCAAATGAATAGGTAAGGTGACGGTAAGCCCAAGCACGGAAAAAGCGAGCTTCGGCCAACACCTCATTTTTACGATTTTCAGCATCAGCACCACTTCCCCAGTTAATGCCATCATTGTCAGCTCTTGAGATAACCATATTGGCAGTGTTGATGATACGATATCCCCACTGGAAAATATTATTCCAAATAGCAAGATCAGTGTAAGTTATCTCTTTGGGATTGTAGAGGAACTTCATTTCCGCATGACTATTATTGGCCCATGAATTATCTACCCCTCCACCCCAGGCAGAATGCAGACAGAGCGCAATACTTCCTCCCATTGCATCAGCACGGCGATACTCTGCACGCATAAGACCATAAAGAGGCGTTATCATCGATTTAAACCCATTGTAATCTACAAGTAAATTTTCAGGATAAAGTGCATCACGAGGATCTTCCTTAAGAAACTTATCCTCATTACAGCCGCCCATAGTGAGCAATAATACTGTAAACACTAAGACATTGAAATATGTTATTTTTTTCATATGTGCAATTTCATTTTAGCTTTTTATGATATATTACTCTCATCAAATATCTAACTTTAGTCCAAAAGTGAACGAACGTACTGGAGGAGCAGCCAATTGATCATTGAGAAATTCCGGATCCATACCTGTCCAGCCAGTTATTGTAGCCAAATTCTTAATGTTCATGTAAAGATTGAGCCGTTTGATGAAAGTACGACGCAACCATTGTTGTGGGAAATTATAACCCAATGTAATGTCGGAAATACGTAAGAAATCTGTCTTTTCATAGAAACTGGCTCCCTCTGGATTCACATCACTATTCAAACTATTTTTCGGATAGCTATTCGTAGGATTCTCTGGAGTCCAAAAATCCACCAAAAAACGGTTCTGGCGATATGAATTATGGCTTGTATCATACAAGGCATTCAGATGGGTTTGTCCTAACTGAGCCGTTAAGAACACACTCAGAGTGAAGTTTTTGTACTCAAAAGTGTTCATCAAACTCATATTTACTTTAGGAATAGCCGACCCTATAATAGTCTTATCAGCCGTTGTAATATCGTTACCATCTACATCAAGGTATTTCACATATCCAGGATACGAATTACGATAGTTAGGATCTTGCTGCCCTGTCGGGTTAGACGGATCAGCAATCTGCCATACACCGATAATTTTATAATCATAGTTCACATTGATAGGTTCACCAATAAACCACTTGGAAGCCACATCATCAACCGGCTTTCCATTAGCATCATACAAACCAACATCTACAATCTCCGAACGATAGTGTGAGAGGTTGAAAGAGGTGCTCCAGCTAAAACTCTTATGTGTAATGTTATTAGAAGTTATCTGGAATTCAAAACCACGATTACGGGTCTGTCCACGATTCTCAGTAATAGAGCCAGTACCATTAATGGTAGGAATAGAACGGGAAAGCAGCAAATCTTTGGTTTTAGACCAATAAATATCAAATGAACTCTGAATACGTCCATTCCAAAGTGCAATATCAAAGCCAGTATTAATAGATGTAGTAGTTTCCCAACCTAAACCGGGCGAAGCTAACTTCGACGGATAGAAACCAAACTGTGCAGTATGATCATCATTCAGATAATTGTAAGTTGAAAGATTAGGTAGTGTACTATAAGCACTGATAGCCTCATTGCCATTTTTACCCCATGACAAGCGATATTTCAGATTGCTAATGGTTTCACTTATAGGCTTGTCTTTAAAAAAAGATTCATTGGAAATATTCCATCCAATAGCGGCTGAAGGAAAAACGCCGAATTTAGAACTTTCACCAAAAGCGGAGTAACCATCACGACGAGCAGTAAGAGTCAACAAGTAACGATCATCATAAGTATAATTCAAACGCCCCATTTGTGAAATATGATTTTCTTTATAATAATTGGAATTACCAGACATTGTGGCAGCTTTAGAAATCTGGTAATAATACATCACATCATTGGGAAAATTCTTACCTTCCATTGTATTCTGTTCATATTCCTTGCTTTGAGCAGAATATAATCCTGTGAAAAATATACGATGTTTGCCAAATTCACGTTGATAAGAAATAATATTCTCCAAAATCCATTCTTCTGAATGCCAGTCATCAGTATTCAATACGCCATTAGCACTAGCTCCTTCGTAGGTATCCAAACCTTGATAATTCTTATAGGAGCTGTTTTGGTAAGTGAAGCCTGTATTCAATTTATAGCTCAGCCCTTTAATAAAGGGAAACTTTACCTCAAGCACATTATTAGTGATAACCTTTGCACGAATATCTTTTGTCTTATTATTAAGAGATCCCAACGGATTAATGCTGAAAGCTGAAGAGGAGTCCTCAGTAGCAGAAAGTGTAAGTGAACCATCCTCGTTATAAGCACGTCCCAACGGAACTTGTTTTATAGCCCGCCAAAAAGAAGCACTGCTACCACTACGATCGTAGCGACCTAACTGTGTAGTAGTAGAAAATTTCAACCAACTATTAAACTCCTGATCAAGATTGAAACGTACATTATAACGCTTGAACTCATTGCCTACCGCAGTTCCTTTCACATCCGTATAGTTCAATGAAATGAAATAGCTGGTTTTGTTAGCTCCACCACGGAAAGAAAGGTTATGCTGTTGTTTTATACCGGTCTGTGTTGCCAACTTCATCCAATCAGTACTCTGACCGGCAGCATACATAGCTAATTCAGTAGGAGTAAAGTTATCTAACCAAGGTTCAGGATTCTCTTCTGTAGGAGGAGTAGTATTGGTAGCCTTGAAAGCTTCAGATTTATACTTATAGAATTCTTTGCCATTCATCATACGAGGTAAATTGATAGGCTGGTCAATAGTAACATAAGTATCGTATGATACCGTCAATCTGTCTTTCTTACCGCGCTTAGAAGTAATAAGGATTACACCGTTAGAACCGCGAGCACCATAAATGGCTGCTGAAGAGGCATCCTTCAATACTTCTATACTCTCTACATCATTGGGATTGATTTCCGACCATGGACCATCAAAAGGTATTCCATCAAGAATAACAAGAGGTTTATTATCAGCCGTAATGGAGTTGTTACCACGAATACGTGTAGTAGTGGACGAACCTTCAGCATTACTACCCGTCACACTAATATTCAATCCTGGAACTGCTCCTTGCAAAGATTGAATCAAATTAGCTTGTGGGCGACTTTCAAGTACATCTGAGTTAACTGAAGCAACCGAACCTGTAAGATCACTTTTGCGCTGTACACCATAACCTACTACTACCACCTCATCCAGTGCCTGGTTATCTTCTTTCAGTACAATCTTTAACGATGATGCGTCTTTCACCTGCAATGTCTTGGATATATACCCAATGAAACTTATCTCCATTACCGCCCCCTTAGTCACTAAAGCGAGTTTAAAGTTTCCTTCTACATCGGTAATGGTGCCCGTACCCGTACCTTGTATCACTACATTGGCACCGATTATCGGTTCTCCTTGTTCATCTGTCACATTTCCGTTAATATTCCATGTCTGTGCATGAAGTGAGCTTGAAAGTGACAGCATCCACATAAGACAGACAAGCAAAATACCACTTGCGTCTCTCGATTTTTGTCTGGTTTTCATAAATTACATTTTTAAGTTAATAGGAACTTGTGTGTAAAAAATCTCGAGAGCAAAATTAGACAATGTAACAACCGATTATATTCACTGGTAGAGGATTTGGTAAATTCACAAAGTTATATATCACTGATTATCTTTCAATTACAGACAGACTCAATAGATTTTCAGTAGTGATTTAAATTAAATCGGTAATCAAAAACATGTATATAGATAATTGCCATTCGATAGTATTAAGCTATTGAATGGCAATTATCTATATACATGTGCGTAAAAAATGAGAGAAACGCTCAGTCTTCAAATTACTTTTTACAAACCTCTTTCACAGCTCGAAGAAATTCCTCCTTACTGAGCGAAGATTTATTTAAAGTTATAGAACGATTATTATATACGGTTTGCAGTGAACAGTGCAAAAATTCTGCAATCTTCTCACTATCCGTTACCCCCATTCGTATCAAAGCATGAATACGAAGTTCTGTATTAAGCCGCCCAGACTTCACTTCAATATGTTCTTCGGGACGTAGCAAACTATTGAAGTGCTCTACAAAATCAGGGTATAAATGTAGAATAATGGAATCAAATTTCTCATAAAAATCCTTCATTTCATCGCTCATGGTAGAAGTAGAACTAATCATCTTCTTTAAATCTTCAAGTTGCCCAGCCTTTAATTTACGGTTTAACTTTTTACGATACTCCTCCATACGGCAAATATAGGATGAACAAAGTTTGAATACCTGACCAATATACTCCTCCTTAATATAATTTGTGTCACGTAGAACCAAATTGAGCTTTTGCAGTTCACTATTAAGACTCTTCAATCTACCATTGGCCACATGTAGCTCAACCAAAGCTTTCCTACGTCTTCTTGTTTGCCTTCTCAAAAAGAAAAGAGCTATCAGCAATACAATAGTGAGAAAACTAATAAATAAAAGGAATAGCTTTAGCTGCTTCTGTTGCATATGATCACGTTCAATGTAGCTTTGATGTATCCTTCTCTGCAACTTCTGCTGATGAAGCAGTCGTACACGGCTCTTAAAAGTTATACCGATATCAGAACAATAAGTACTATAACGATAGGCTCGGTCCAACTGACCTTGTTCATATAAATAGGAAGCCAATGCATATAACGAACCAATATCACGATTCACAGCATATACATCAGCAATACCTGAGAGAATCATATTTTCCAGCCACTTGGTATGGTTGTGCTCTTTTTCATAAAGTAGAGCCAAGTTATAAGCTAAAATAGAATAATTACGACTATTAGGTAGAAGACGTTGTTTTTCCTTTTCCAACTCATCCCTAATGGCAATACGTTGTGCACCGGGAACATCTTGATATTTCCACACACGGCTATAAAGGTAGCGTGGCTCGTCAGGAGTGGCCGTCTGCAATACTGAATCTGAATATAACGCATAAAGTTGACCATAATGCTCATGTAATGCATCATCACCTAATGAATAGAGTTGCAACCGCGAGCAGAGAGTACGCATCTGACCATAATAACGCGAACGTAAGTAGCGAGGCATACTGGAAGAACAGAGTGAATGCATTACTTCAGAGGCTTGACTAAGCAAGCCATTAGCCGTATAAACAAAACCAATACCTAATAAAGATTCAATCTCACGATTCTTATCATGATATTGTCGTGCTAAATCAAGGCTTTGTGTAGTATACTTCATAGCCGAATCTGCATCATACACGCGATATTCTTGATAAATAGCCTGATTAAGTTCATACTGTTTCTCAAATGCCTTAGATTGTCTTAGTGAATGCTTCAACGCCTCTATTCGCTCCTCTTTCTGCAAAATAAGTTTATCAGAATTATCTATCAGACTATCTAATTGAGTAAACAATGCCTCATTTGCCTTAGCAGCACTATCTGAGATATGCTGCTTGCATCCAGCACAAAAAAACAAATATAGTAAGAAGAATAGGTTTAAACAAAAATGGTTTTTCATATTTCTATACTCGTTGGTAGAATTCATTTATTTAATAAATGAATTAAAAAAGTTACATACATCTTTGATTTTTAATATCAAAGTTCTAATTACAATCAATTCTACACACAACTTGTATGCAATATTCGCAAGAATTCTCGACATCTGCAAACAATTAACTAGTAATTTGGCTGCTTAACATAGAAATAACCAAATACGAAACACAAAAGCATCCACTCTTCTATTATACTTATATTGTTACTCTTAAATGCTTAACATTAATGATTATTGGGAGAATAAGAGCAATCGCTCTTAGCACAATACCATTCTATTCCAAAACATTTGTAACATTTCTGTAACATGTATGACATTTCCCTGCAACACCAAACTCTTTCCTTTGCAGCCGGAAATAAAATACATGTCTATGGAAACAATTTATCTGGGTATCGTCATCTTTCTGTTCGTACTCGCGATTTTCGACCTCGTGGTAGGTGTCAGTAATGATGCGGTCAATTTTCTTCAGTCGGCTGTCGGAGCAAAGGCAGCATCTTTCAAAACCATACTGTTCATTGCAGGCATTGGCGTCTTCATCGGTGCGGCACTCAGCAATGGCATGATGGACATTGCACGACACGGCATCTATCAACCGGAGCACTTCTACTTTGCCGAAATCATGTGCATTCTGCTTGCCGTCATGTTGACGGACGTCGTGCTATTAGATGTCTTCAACACTATGGGAATGCCTACCTCCACCACTGTATCCATGGTGTTCGAACTGTTGGGAGGTACGTTCGCACTGGCGCTCATCAAGGTCTATAACAGCGATACATTGGGACTGGGCGACCTCATCAATACAGACAAGGCACTGTCTGTCATCATGGCCATTTTTGTATCCGTAGCCATTGCCTTCTTCTTCGGTATGCTGGTACAGTGGCTGGCACGTATCGTGTTCACCTTCAACTACAAGAAGAACATGAAATACAGCATCGCGCTGTTCGGTGGTATAGCTGCCACCAGCATCATCTACTTCATGCTGATAAAGGGGCTGAAAGACAGCTCATTCATGACCCCTGAAAACAAGCAATGGATACACGACAATACCGCATTGCTGATAACCGGTTTCTTTGTATTCTTCACCATACTGATGCAGATACTGCATTGGTGCAAGATAAATGTCTTCAAAGTAGTGGTTCTGATGGGTACTTTCGCCCTCGCTCTTGCCTTTGCCGGCAATGACTTGGTGAACTTTATCGGTGTCCCCCTCGCAGGATATTCCTCATTTATTGACTATACAGCCAATGGTACGGCCGCCGGCCCCGACGGATTCCTGATGTCCTCACTCCTCGGTGCAGCCAAAACCCCGTGGTATTTCCTTATCGGTGCAGGCGCCATTATGGTTTATGCACTCTGCACATCCAAGAAAGCCCACAACGTTATCAAGACCTCCGTGGACCTTGCCCGCCAGGATGACGGTGAAGAGAACTTCGGAAGTACCCCGATAGCCCGTACGCTGGTACGCTTCAGCATGACTCTGGCTAACGGAATATCCAAAACGATGCCTGAAAGCAGCAAGCGGTGGATGAACACACGCTTCCAGAAGGATGAAGCCATCATAGCCGACGGCGCCGCTTTTGACTTGGTTCGCGCCTCCGTCAATCTCGTATTGGCTGGTCTGCTCATCGCCTTGGGAACTTCCTTGAAACTTCCCCTTTCCACCACTTACGTCACCTTTATGGTAGCCATGGGTACATCGCTTGCCGACCGTGCCTGGGGACGTGATTCGGC
>OLIR01000426.1_pt1 | contig 19191 bp, 11 predicted proteins | sample 1609741 | NCBI WGS metagenome assembly OLIR01 (sample SAMEA4350169, study PRJEB24818) | metagenome | biome: human; feature: gut; material: faeces | place: Denmark | collected 2013-09
GTCTTATAGGTGCAAACTCTTACATAATATTTTTTCTTTGCCTTAAGCTTTTTAACGGTAGTCTTTGTAGTCTTCTGCTTCTTGATTGTTACGGTTTTCTTGTTCTTCTTAAACTTCTTGTCAGTTGCAACTTGAACTTGATAACCTTTTACACCGCTGACTTTTTTCCATTCAACTGATATAGCTTTCTTTGCCGCCTTAACCTTTTTAGGACTAACCGATTTCGGCTTCGCAACTTCAGTCTGTGCAGTTGTTGTATCATTTTGAGTTGACTGCTGTTGAGCAGTCTGCTGTGCAGCTTGCTGCGGTAATTCCTGTGTAGGTTGAGTTGGCGGCTGTGGTGCCGGTTGACTTGGTGCGACATAATTAGGATTAACAGTACCGCAACCGTTCAAACAAAATTGTGCATTGTTTGAAAAATTGTGACCTGTTGGGTTAATAGCTTGGGTTTCGATTTCGCCGCAAATAGAACACTTGTAAATTGCCAAGCCCGCATTTGTGCAAGTAGCAGGCTTTTCATTTATAAGTTCAAAATCGTGCTCAATATAGTTAAGATTTGAAACATATAAGCCGAAAATATCGTCAGCCTTGTTTGACTTAACATTGATGTAATATGTTTTGCCGGCTGTCAAATCTGCTTTAAGTTCAAAATCGTTTTCGTTTGAAGTTGTTTGAGCAACATAATATCCCGTATCATCCTGAATGTTAGCCTTCAAACCACTGCCGTCGTTTGAATAGAAATAATATGTTGAGGTTTCGTTTGGAACGAACTTGAATACTACGGTTTGATTGTCAAATTTAACATCCGAGTATGAAGCTTTGTCTTCTGTTAAAGTGACAGGTGCTTGCCACTGCGAAGTCATAACTATATTATCGGTAACTTCAACCGTTTCGCCCGGATATAAGTATTCGTTTGCGGTTTCGGTCAATGCCCAGCCAACAAAAGTCTTGCCAAGCTGAGTAAGCATATCTTTCGGTACGGTTATTGTTTTGTTATATTCTGCCGAAACAGCGCCGAGAGTTACATCGCTTATTGCCGCACCCTTAAGTGCTAAGTTATATGTATTCTTTTGCCAATGCGCAATGAGTTCTATATCGTTTTTTTCATCGCATACTGTTGAAGAAGTTACTTTTTGACCGTCGGTGTTGTACCAGCCGCTAAAAGTGTAACCGTCGCGAACAGGCTCAGGCAAAGTGCCATAAGTTTCGTTGTAAGTTACAGCTTTTGATTGCGTGTCAACATATCCGCCATTTGCGTTGAAGTTAATATAATAGCTCGGTGCTTTTACGGTAACGGTAGCGGTGGTTGAATATTGATAGAATTTAATTGTTATTGTTTGCTTGCCCGGTGTGTATGGGTTGTAGCCAGTAACAATATAATCGTCGGAAATTAGTATATGATTATTTGTATTTTTATAATTAGACTGTAATACTATACCAGCGTAATCAAATTCTTCACCATATTCATAATTCGTTTTACTGATTGAGTTTACACTAATACCTAAGCAATTTGAATGAACAGGTAAATTGTTATAAGCTAACTTCCCCAAATCAACTTGATGAAGTGTATTTGAATCATTATCATTGACTATTCCATTTCCATCAACATCCGCCTTGAATAGAGTAGATGTTTTGCCGAATTTTACATTTCCGTGTAGTTTATTATACAGCAATGCTACATCAGTATTGCTGATTTTTCCATTGCAGTCAATATCGCCAAATAATAGTGTTGCAGTTTGTGTCCACATTGCATAAAGAGTGATATTAGATGTTATGTATGAATTTCTGCTTGTGTATTTATTACCTTTTGGCTCGTTGTTACTGTTTTTTTCTTTTGAATCATACCAACCGTCAAAGTAAACATTGGTTTTTGTCGGTGACTTTGCGTATAATTGTGGTTGGGAATAGTGAGCATAAAGTGTTGTGCTTGATTTAAACACGGCATTTTGACCCGAATAATATTTGTTACCTGCGGAATCGTACCAATATTCAAATTTAGGAGAATAAGAAGTCTCAACATCTGAAAGAGTACCGCCGTTTGCATCAAAAGTGACGGTGTAGTGCTTATTGCTTGTCGGCTTTTCCAACGGCATTGTTATGGTCTGATACGCTTTGTAAATCTTTGTTGACGGTGCGCCGCTTCCACCGTTCGTATCAAATTTCACCGTAACATCACAACTTGTTACACTTACATGAATATTGGTTGAAGCAATAATTTTATTGTCGCTGTTATTAACAAGGTCAAGCTTGATTGTACTCGTGCCATAAAAAGAACCTTTAATTGTTAATGAAGTTGTTTTGCTCCAGCTTTTATTATCCCACGAAGCTAAAACATTGTTGTTCGATGTTGTACAGCTTAAACGGTATGTACTCGGCAAGCTGCCGCCCACAGTTACATTTATCGTTTTACTGTTTGAGCCTGACAAATCAATATTAACATTATTTGAAGTGGAAATTGTTGCACCGTAAACGCTGACAGAAACATTTTTTGTGGCTATTTCTTTGCCGTTTACATCTTTAAGCACAATTCTTAAATTACCGCTGCCTGTACTTCTTGATGTCATTTTTATAACAAATTTACCACTTTTCCAAGTTCCACTTGCAGACACGCAAGGTGGAGCGCTCCAACTGATAGTCGAATATGTGCCAGAAGTGTTTACCACAAATTCGGTTGTTTTATTGTCAAACAGACCAAGCGAAACGGAACTGCCACACGAGATTGAAGCAGAAGAACCACCCGATGACTGCTGACCCGTATATCTAAGAACAGTAGTATAATCTTTACAAGCGTAACATCCTGTTCCTCTTGTTCTCACTTGAATTTCTCTGCCTGAGCTGTCACCGCTTTTGCCATCATAATTATTGTGAGCACCTACACATTGGTTGTTGCCAATATAAAGTTCAACATGACCACTCTTTAACAAAATATCACCACGCTGAAGCGATACCGAACTTCTGCTATAAGCAGTAAAGCCGCGACTTGTGAAATTCCGCCTCATATCTGCCGTTGTTGATTGAGGCACATTAAAACCTGCGTTAATAAAGGCAGAACTGACAAAAGATGAGCAGTCGTAATTAACCGGACCTTTTGCACCATATTGATATCCGTGGGTATTGTCGTTAGCTGTACTAATTGCCCATTGAACCGCATTTTCTACATTGCCATCTGCGGCAAATGCAGTAATATTAACACTTGAAACAATAGTGATAATCATAACAAGCGATAAGATTAAACTTATAACTTTTTTCATTATAAATTCTCCTTTACAAAATGTATTAGATTTATATTAAAACAATAATGCTAAATATGCAATACAATCAGTGTGAAGGGCCGTTTTTACAGGGTGAAAAACCACCAAAATATAAATAAATCAACATTTTTCAATTTCAGTATCTTATAAAACATAAATGTTAATAAAATATCGACAGACATATTTATCTTTTACAATTACAAAACGATTACAAAAAATAAAGGCGACCAATGGTCGCCCCTACAATCTTTCTCAAAGTCTTTATTTTATCTATTATGCTTATTTTACATACAGTTTCATAACCTGCGCTCTTGCCTTATCTTCAAGTTCATCATCAAGCGGCTCAAGTGTGCAGGAGCCGTACTTATTTTTCACTGCCAAAGAAATAAGCAAATCTGCAAGCTGCGGATTTTTTGGCAAAACAGGACCGTGAGAATATGTGCCGAAAGTATTTTTATACCTTACACCCTCTGTGCCGTCCTCGCCGTTATTGCCGAAGCCTTTAATCATTTTACCAAGCGGCTCAACACCCTTGCCAAGATAAGTTCTGCCGCTGTGATTTTCAAATCCGACTACTTCAATACCCTCTTTGGTTTTGTATGCGAAGTTGCCAATCATTCTTTCATCCTTACCCTCTGTATAAAAATCAATTGCGCCGATATATTCAAGCATTTTACCGTCGTGAGTTTTATAATACTTGCCAAGCATTTGGTAACCGCCGCAAATTGCGAGCATAACCTTACCCATTTCAATTGCACGCTTAATTTCTTTATCTTTACCTTTTTTCAAATCTTCAAGCAAAACATCCTGCTCAAAATCCTGACCGCCGCCGATAAAAAGAATATCATAATCATCGGCATTAAAAGATTTACCCATAGTGATTTTATCCACTTGGGTGGAAATACCGCGAAGTTCCATTCTTTTAGTCAAAGCGATAATATTACCCCTATCACCGTAGAGATTAAGCATATCAGGATAAAGGTGTGCTATTTTAATCATCATTCCCAAAAGTCTTTACCTCCAAGTCTTTTAGCAATTACAGGGCGCATAGTCATCATAGAAGTATAAGTAGGAACTATATAAACATCCCTGCCCTGACTTGTTGCAACATCAACGAGTTTATTATAATCTTCATTTTCAATAATCTTAATTTCGCGATTTCCTATGCCTTCGTATTTAACACGAACCGCCATATCGTAGCAACGCTTACCGGTTACATAAAGCTCTTTAACATTAGGCTTATCAAAAATGCCTGAAAAATCAACATCCCAAATCCAGCTTATATCTCTGCCGTCGGCAGCATTATCATTAAGCGAAAGAATCAATGTAAAATCATCATCAATACTTTTTAGGAAATTCATTGTTTGGCTGAAGCCTGCCGGATTTTTAACAAGAATAAGATTAACCGTGTTATTTCCGGCTTTAAAATGTTCCATTCTGCCGAATGCGCCGTTAAAGTTTTCAATAGCGTCAATAATATTTTTTTGCTCAATACCAAGTGCAGTAAGTGCAGCCGCACAGCCGATAGCGTTATAAATATTATACGCACCGCCGATATTAACCTTGATTATATTTCTGTCGCCGTTGAGATTTGCAACAACAACGGAATGGTCGTTTTTCATTTCTTCTACACTTTCAACCGCAAAATCAGGTTGCGGCCTTTTATATCCGCAATTGTTGCATACAAAACCGCCGAGATGACCATAGGTATGGTAAGTATAATCATATTCGTGCTTACAAAAAATGCAATATTTAGCATCGCTTATTTCAGGTGCTTTTGCATTTTTATCAAAAGGAACATTAACACCGAAAGTGATGATTTTATTAGGAATTTCCTTTGACATTGAGTAAGTCAACGAGCAATCAGCATCAAGGCAAACAATTGCATTAGGCAAATTTTTAACCGATTCTTTAATAGCGTTAAGTGTATGCGTAACTTCACCGTAACGGTCAAGCTGGTCACGGAAAACATTAGTTACAAGAATAACATCGCAATGAATATATCTTGAAACTTCTTTAAAAGCGTTTTCGTCACATTCAATAATGGCATAATCTTTTTTGCACTTACCGGTAACGGTTGAATTCATTATAAACGAAGCAGTTACGCCCGTAATAAGATTTGCGCCGGATTTATTGATAAAATATGATTTGCCTGCTTTTTTCAGACCTTCTTCAAGTATACGGCAAGAGGTGGTTTTACCATTAGTACCGGTTACAACTATAACCTTGGTATTTTTTGATAAATCTTTTAAAACATTTCTTTTAACTTTAAGTGCAACCTTACCCGGCATAGATGTAGCACCCCTGCCAAGCTTATGCAAAACAAAAGTTACAATTCTGCAAACAAGGCAGCTTAAAAAAACTCTCATTTCGTTCTTCCTTTACTAATTATTATCAAATCAATTTTAAACTAAAGGTGATACCAAGTCAATAACAATATGAATTTTTATTTTAATTAGATATATTTTATGGTATACTTTATTTACTATAATATGAGGGATAAATATGGAATATTTAAGTTTTAACAAATATTTGAAAGATAAATTTGGGCAAAAGGTTTACAAAATCAGTTTGGACGGCGGATTCACCTGCCCGAACCGTGACGGAAAAATAGATACAAGAGGTTGCATTTTTTGTTAAAAAGGCGGACGTGGTGATTTTGCACAAAACCGAAATCTAAGCATTACCGAGCAAATCGAAAGCGGCAAAAAAATAGTGGAAAAGAAAATCAAAAGCGGGAAATATATTGCTTATTTTCAGGCTTTTACCAACACTTATGCACCGGTTGAAATACTAAAAGCAAAATACAGTGAAGCAATAAATCACCCTGACATTGTTGCACTATCAATTGCCACAAGGCCCGATTGCTTGGGTGATGATGTAATAGAACTTCTTGATGAAATGAATAAAATCAAGCCTGTTTTTGTGGAACTTGGGTTGCAAACAATACATAGCGATAGTGCAAAGTATATAAGGCGAGGTTACAGTTTAGAAGTATATAACGAAGCTGTTAAAAAGCTAAAAAACATTGGCGTAAATATCGTGGTGCATATAATATTAGGCTTGCCGAATGAGAGTGAAGAAGATATGCTTGAAAGCGTAAAATATGTTTGCCAAAGCCAAATAGACGGAATTAAACTCCAGCTTTTGCACATAATAGCAGGAACAGACCTTGCAAAAGACTACGAAAAAGGATTATTTAAAACCCTTGAATTTGATGAATATGTTGAACTGATTGCAAAATGTGTTGCAATTATACCGAAAAATATTGTAATTCACCGCCTTACCGGCGACGGAGCAAAAAAAGATTTGATTGCACCGCTTTGGTCAGCGGATAAAAAAAGAGTTTTAAATGCGATTAACAAGGCATTGAGAGAAAGTTAATCAAAAACGCTTGCCGGTGTGGAATTTTATCTTGAAGTTAAATAGAAAAGAATATAACAAAAGACAGCCTAAATAATCAGGCTGTCTTTTTTATTGCGTCGTTAAACACAAATAAATCTTACTTGGTTTTTACGCTTTTTACCTTTGACCAAGATGAATATATCTTTTTACCGTTTACCGTTTTATATGTGCGAACACGAACATAATACTTTTTCTTAGACTTAAGTTTTTTAACGGTAGCCTTTGTTGTCTTTTGCTTTGTAACAGTAACGCTCTTATTGTTCTTTTTTAATTTTTTATCGGAAGAATACTGAATTTGGTATCCCTTGACACCACTTACTTTTGCCCAAGTAACGGTAAATTTCTTTTTGCCTTTACTGAGTTTTTTAATCGATGTCTTTTTAGGCTTAACCGCCTCAGTGTTCTGAGTTGTGCTCGGTTTTGTTGTAGGCTGAGTTGTTGAAGGAGTTGTTGCAGGTTCGCTCGGCTTTGTTGCAGGTTTGCTGTCCTTAACCTCGTTCTGCTTTGTACCCTTAACCATAACTCTTACACTTCTGTAAGCCGCATTATCGCCCAAAGGACCCGGATCAAAGAAGAAATCTGTTTCTTCAACAAACGAAGCTGAATAATATGTTTTAACCGTAAGTTTAACCTTAGTATCCTTTTCAGGTCTTGTTACCTTACCTGTTTTTGCATCAATAATTTCGGGGTGATCGGATACCCAGCTTGAGCAAATTGAATAATAGCTGTAATCATCCGTATCTGCAGTATTTATCAAATCAAGATTGCGGGTAACATCAGCTGCACTCTTGTTTTCGCCCTTAATATTTGCAAAGTTTACGGCATAAAGAGCAGCGCTGTCAAGTCTTTGAAGCCTTGTAAACGTATGATAAGGAACTACTACTCTTACCTCGCTTTCCTTAGTCTTATCGCCGCAAGTTAAAGTAAGTGAAAGGTCGTAAACTGCGCCGTAAAAATCTTCGTCATAATTTGAAGAATCAACGCCCTTATAATAGATATTGCCGTTTTTGAAAATAACTGTATTATCATCGTCACCGTCAATATTTTTAACGGCGTTTAATTTAACCGTGATTTTTTCATCGGATTTTACATTTGAATTGATTTTTTCTTCAACTGTTTCAATAACGTTTGTATCTTGATAATCGGAGTCAACATCAGAAACGTAACCGAAATCGCCGTCTGTATGAACGCCTGAAAATTCAGTCATCATCATTCCGTCGCCCGACTGAGCAAAAAGATAATCGTCTGCTTTATTAAGAAGTGAATCATAAAGCGAGTCAAGTTTAACGGTAATTACATAGTTATTATTTTTAAGAGATGTATCGGTAGCATTAAATGTCTTACTTACAGTAATAAATCCCTCTGCTTCAACGGTATAACGGTATTGACCGTAAACAATCGTATAATATCCGTTTTCATCAGGCAAAATTTCGTCGCCGTAAGCGCCGCTTGAGCCGTTCTTTTTAAGTGTGATTTTTGCATTTTCAGGTGTAACGTCAAATTTAACCTTATATTCGGTATATTTAAGATTTACCGTTATATTAAGTGACTTTGTACCCTCTGCGACAGTAAATGTACCCGCTGCCGTTTGACTGCCGCTTTGATAAGTTGCATAGTATTTATATTCGCCGGGGGTAAGCTCAAACTGTGAGGTTTCATAGCCGTATTCGTCCTCTATCGGTGAATATGTTTGACTGCCGTTTGCTGATGTTACTTTTAAGGTAGCGTTATCCGTTTTAGCTCCCGTTGCAAGTTTAACGGTAAAATCAACTGTTGCGCCCTCTTTTAATATAACATCAAGTTTAGTATTTTGAGTTAAAGTGATTTTTCTTATGTCACGAACATATCCCAAAGCCGAAACGGTAAGAGTGTATTCAGTATTAGCGCTGAGTGACGACGGATTTTGTTCAATATTACGACTGTCAAAAACACTGACTTTTGCGTTGTCAATAATCTCGCCTTTTTCATTCTTAGCAGTTACGTCAAGAGAATAAGTAGCAAGTTTTGTCTCAATATAAAGAACATAATCTCTTGTTCCTAAAACAGTTTTGCCGTCGGTTTTATCTAATATTTTAAGAGTAAGAGTAACAACCTTAGCACCTTCATTATATGACGGATGAGTGATTTTTGCAGTAGCGGAATAGCTGCTGTTTGTCACCTTTGCATAAGTATCGTCGCTTGAACTCCAAGAGGAAGTATAAAGCTTTGATGACGTGTCCTTTTTAAGAGAAACACTTGTTTTGGAAAGAGGGATAATATATCTGCCCTTATCATCCTTTTTAAGGTTGCCGTACGGGTCGATTGCCTTTGCGTATGTGCTGTTAAGGTACGCCTCAACCTCGCTTGAATTTTCAGCCATAGCAGGAAGTGCGCTCATAAGTACAAGCATAAGTGACATAAAAACTGCCAAAGCCTTTGTAATTGATTTTTTCATCTTTTCTCCTTTCAATTTAGAGCATAAAAAAATGCACCGTTTAAAACAGTGCATAAAAATTGAATCGCAAAAAGCATATGGGCATAGTTATCCCATATGTTAAAACTGCCGACTTCCAACCTAAAGCACTGCAAAAACCATATACACGGCAGGTCTCCCGACTAATGCTTCAACCTTAAAATAAACCTTCTCACTCAAAAGAGCAATGGCCGCCTTTAGCGAATATTTCTCGTCAGCAAATACGGTAGAGGTTCGGACTGCTCCGGATTCGCACCGGATTCCCTTTTAATTTTATATTCAAAACAAATATAAAAACCTATGTATATCAGATTTGTTTTATTATATCTTGCAGTGCAGTATTTGTCAATATTTGTAAATGTAATAAAAGGCAACTCGATTTTTGAACTGCTTTTTTATTGCGGTGCGCCGGCACGGCAACGCTGCGTTCTTATTTAGTTACTTTTTGGGAATTTGCGTATATCTCATTCATTCTTTCATCAGGAAAATGATTATCAAGATACTGCTCATAAGCATTATTAGGTGCCTGACCTGCGTCACGCTTATCCATACGAAGCCCCGCAGTAGCGGAAACAAATGAATCAAATACAAAAAATACAATAAATGCCCACATTATAATTGTGCCGAGTTTGACCGGCAATTTTTCAATAACTTTTGACATTATAGGATAAACAGCTTTTATCCATAATATTCCCAAAAGCCCCCAAAAGCAAGAATACAAGAAGCAAACACGCCCGTTAATATTAAGCGGCATATTGCTGTAATCCCACGCAACAGAGCCAAAGACAATTTGCTGCCCGAGTGAGCAGATATATTCCGTTATTGTACCTACGATAAATGATACACCAAACACTTTCCAAACAGGTGCATCCTTAACCTTATAAAGAGCAAGAGTTAACACAACTGCGCCCATACCGTAGGCAACCGAAAACGGTCCCCAAACAAGCGATTGGCGCGATTCGATATATCCGTGCTTAATTAAACACCACAGTGTTTCAACAAGAAAGCCCACTATACAGCTAATCATAAAAATCCAAACAATCTTGTCAAAACACAAGTCTTTTGCAAACTTGTTTTTTTCAACAACTTTTTCTTCATTTTCAACTTTATCAGTCATAAAATCAGCCTCCCTTATTTATCACGCTTTAATTATATCACGCAAAAAATAAAAGAGGCTAAACTAATTCTAAACTTTACAATTTTAGCTTATACAAAATTATACAGGTGTATAATCATTCGTAAATACCAACTGATTTAATAATAGGTGTTGAACGGCTTTGGCGAATTACAAAGCGAATACCCTTTGCCTTTTTGCCTTTAAGATTAACAATTTTTTTAGCGCCGATAACAGTACCCTTATAAACACGCTTGAACTTACCGTTTGCTTTTTGAATATAAAGGTCAAAAAGTTCAACACGCTGGCTGTTTGCAATATCTTCCTGCAACACAACATAATTAACCTTGCGAACATCGTTGAATGTGAAATCAATAAATCCATTATCCTTGGTAAGTTCACCGAGTTCCTGATAAACAATAGGATTTTTAGTAATATTATTTATCATTTTACCAAGCTTTTCAAGGTTTTTAACATCTTTTTTATGTATTTCACCCTGTGCATTTGGCGGAATGTTGAGAAGAAGCGTGCAGTTATTGCCAACCGAATTAAGATAGATTTTAAAAAGCTTTTTAGCACTTTTCGAATTTCTGTTGTCTTTTTCGTGGAAGAACCAACCCTTGCGGATAGAAACATCTACTTCGGCAGGAAACCAGCAAAGATATGCGTTTTTTTCAAGAATTTTTCTTGAACCCAAATCTTCATCCATTTGATTATACTTTTGAAGAGAAGACGCCTGATTTTCATCTTGCTGGCTCAAAGCCATAATTCTGTCAGCTTCACGAAGTGCGCAAGGAACTACGCTGTATTCGCTCTTTCTTGACTTGCCGCCCTCATTACCTACCCAGCGAATATCGGGGCCGCAAATAGCAATATTAGCTTTTGGCTGAAGCTTACGGATAAGGTCATAATATCTTTGCCAGTCGTATTCAAACTTTTTAGCATTTGAACCTTTTGCGCCGTCAAACCAAACTTCAAAAATCTCACCGTAATTAGTAAGAAGTTCTGTAAGCTGATTGCAAAAATAATCATTATACGCATCTGTACCATAGCGTTCATCGTGCATATCCCAAGGTGAAAGATAAACACCGAAATCCATACCCTGCCTATGACATTCATCGGATACTTCTTTTACAATATCACCGTTATAAGATGAATTTTTAACGCAGAAATCTGTGTATTCACTTGGCCAAAGGCAGAAACCGTCGTGGTGCTTACAAGTAAGGATCACGCCTGTTGCACCTGCCTGCTTTGCAGTATCAACCCACTGCTTTGCATTGATTGATTTGATAGTAAAATCAGATGCTTTTTCAACACCTGCACCCCACTCCCTATCGGTAGCGGTATTCATACCAAAGTGCATAAAGGTATAAAATGGCTTGTCAACAAGAGTAAGTTGATTTTCACTCGGCTTAACAGAAAGGTATCTTTCAACCTCTTTGCTGTCAAGCGGATAATTGTTATTATTGGTTGTCCAGTTTTTTCCAAAATTATTAGCCATAATATTTCCCCTTATCAGTAATCCTTGCCCTTATTGTTATCTTTGATGAAATTATCTTTATCGTGAAGTTGCCAAACACACTTATTATATGCATACTGAATTTTTTCTTTTAAATTGAGTTTAAAAGTAAACGGCCTTTTTTCAACCTCGTCATAAGTCGGGCTTACAAGCTTACCGTACGGTGCATTAACCTCACTTGCAGATAAAATCACAATATCCGAATCATTAGGCAAAGTGATTTCGTTTTCACCGCCAAGTTCAAATTCCACAAGGAAAAAGTACATCTGCTTTGCAAACTGAACTTCTCCGTCTTTATGGCAATGTGTAAATTCATAGCCGATTTTGCCCGATTTGATATAAGCTGTTTCGCCATAGTCATATAAATCCCAAGCGGCAAAGCGTTCAAATGCCGAAAGAACCGTTTTTTCTTCCTTTTTGCTTCCAAGTATAAAGGAAGCCTTTTTATCTCCTGCCATTGAAGCACAAAGCAAAACAAGCTTATTCGCATTACCGCCAAGCTTAATTTTTTGGCCTTGGCAAATAAGAGCGTTTTTATCACCCTTATTTAATTTAAACAAAGTACCGTTTGCCATAATTTCATCAGGCACAAGGGTGCTTGGAATTGTATATTCAAAATCACCTTTTTCGCCTTTTTTTGTGATAATATTTTTATCATAATTAAGCAAAACAGGTACGCTTTCTGTTTTAAGCGAATCAATACTGCTTGGCTTCAATTTAAGTGCAAAGCTTTTGATTTCATAAGGCTTGAAGCTTGTAACAAGCTTTCCGTTTTCAACAACAGCACTGCCCTTTTCTTCTTCGCTTGCATAAATTTCTCTGGCAGATTGAATACCCTCACCCAAAGTTAATGTAAAGTTTTCAACCTCACTGTTTGCACCTTCATTAAGGCGAACGATAATTTCATCGCTGTTTTCTGCTTTTTTGATTGCGCGAATAATTACATCATTACTTGAAACAGAGCCGAAAGAATATTCATTTTTTAGTTTACCCTGGTGTTTAGTTGTTACATAAGCAGTCATAGGAGTTACAAATTTTCTTGCTTCAAGCTGAGTTTTAGCCTGTGCCTTGCCCTTATGGCTGAAAATTGCGAATGAATATCTGTTAAGCCCCAAGTCCATAAATGACTGCATTGAATCAATACGATAATTGCGCTTCGGTGTGTGAATTGCGGTAAGGCGAAGTGTATTATCCTTATACTTATCCCAACCGTATTTACATTCACTTAAAACAGAAACACCGAACTCGCCGCTTTTATCTGTTAAATCAACCCATTTTTGAGCAGGAACTTCAAAAAGCTTTTCGCTCATATTTCCGCGTTCAATTGCACCGAGTCCCAAATCAAAAGTAGCTTTTTCATTTTCCGCCGTGAAAGAAAACTTATTTTTGGCAAGAGTTCTCAAATTCTGCCATTCAATTTCGGAATATACTTCAACTATATCACATCCGTCTGTGAGGGCGATAATATTAGTAAATGTACTTTTTCTGTCACTTTGAACAACTTTGAATGATACTCTTGCAGGGCCTTGCTCCAATACAGTTACTGTTACTACATTCGGAATACGATCTGCATCTTTATTTGCTTCTTTAAAATTCATTTCCCACGCAGGCCATTCTTTTGAGCCGGTGTAATTGAATAAGCCGAGAGTAACAGGCTCTTTAAGTATTTCTTTTTCATCAAGTTCTTTATCAAGAATTGATGATATATTGCCCTTTCGGTTGAGAGTAACAATATACTTTTGATTTTCCATTGCGTTATCGGAATTGATTGAAATTTCACTTTTAACGCAGCAAGGCCTGTCACTCGGGCGAACATCATATACCCTTGTGCCGAGGCTTTTAACATCGGCAACAAAAACGAGTTCAAGCACTCCGTTTTCAAGCGGAGTTACCTGGCTTTTAATTTCTCTGCCCTTTTCATCATAAACCCTTACATATGAAGATGAAACATCATCAAGGCGAAGTGTTACCGCACCGCGCCTGTCCGCTTCAACAGGGTTATAAACCATTACAGGAATACCGGAGCAAAAATCAGTTTTCATAAGTGATGAAACAGGCGACATTGAAGCTTCAAGTTCATTTGTAAACTGATTCATTGAAACCGCATAATCATTCCATGAGCGTTTATATACCCTTTGGCAGCTTGTACCCGGCATATCATCATGAAACTGATGTGCAATAAAGCGTTTCCATGAACGGTTAATTGCATTTTGGTTATAATCGGTTAAGCCGAGATATGATGAAATAACACCTGCGCGTTCACTTATATCCGCAAGTTCTTCACATCTTCTGTTCCATCGCTTGCCGATTGCACGCGATGTATAACCGCCTACACCGTGGTTTTGCATTACAAATTCATTTTTCCAAACCGGAAGTTTAGCCTTTTGCTCGTCGGTATAATTATTTTCAATATCGTGATATATTTCATCTGCGCTTGCCGCAATTACTTCAATATCACTTTCATCATTTTTCTTGATTTCTTCTTCAACAAAAGCAACGCTCTTTTCATCAGGTGCGCCGCCCCTGTCACCTATACCGTGAAAGATATATGTATCATTAAGGTCATACTTTTCATTTTCTTTAAACTTATTAAGAACAAAATCCCAATCACGAAGCTTTGTAAGAGTGTAATAATAATCGTGCGGGTTAATACTTGCATAAACCTCGCTTCCATCAACACCCTGCCATTTGCCTATATCAAACGGAATACCGTATGCACTGCCCCAGGCAAGCTTTTGGGTAGTAAATCCCATCAGGTTTGAATGGCGTTCAATTGCAGGAAATGCCCAGCCGAAGCCGAAGCAATCCGGCAGATAAATATCAACACTTCTTTTGCCGAATTTTTCATCAAAATAGGAATTGCCGAAAAGTATATTTCTGAAAAGTGCTTCGGGTGACGGAATATTTGTATCCCCATTTTCAAATGCAGAGCCGCAGACATTCCACCTTCCCTTTGCAATATAATCCTTCATTTTATCAAAAAGTTCAGGATAATATTCTTCCATTAGTTCATAGCGATATGAACCTTCAAAAGAAAATTTATATGAAGGATATTTTTCAAAAAGCTTAAAATTATCAACTAAAGTATTATAAATATATTGGCTGACAGTAGTTTCAAAGTCCCAACTCCACACTGTATCAAGGTGTGAAGTTGCGACTGTATATATTTTTTTCTTAGGCATAATATCACCTCAAAAGGCACTTGCTAATTATATTGCAACAATATTTACAAGCTTGCCCGGAACATAAATTTCTTTCTTAATTTCTTTACCTGCAATTTCAGCGGCAATTTTTTCATCTTTTTTAGCAAGTTCGATTGCATCTTCCTTGCTTATATCAATTGGAACAACAATTCTTGAACGAACCTTACCTTTAACCTGAAGTGCGATTTCAACACTGTTTTCTTTAGTCTTTTCATCGTCAAATTCAGGCCACTTTGCTTCGTGTACAGCACCGCCGAAGTTCATTATTTCCCACATTTCCTCTGTAACATGAGGTGCAAATGGGTTAAGAATGATAGTTAAGTCACGAAGTTCGGCTTTATTAACACCCTTTGAATACATTTCGTTTACAAGAGTCATCATTGATGCAATAGCTGTGTTGCACTTAAGATTATCAATATCATCTGTAACTTTTTTAATTGTTTTATGCATAAGAGCTTCAAGTTCAGGTGAATATTCATCACCGTCTTTAACGATTTCTTGCAAATTCCAGAAACGCTCAATAAATCTCTTACAACCTTTGATAGAATCACTGTTCCAAGGTGCAGCTTTTTCAAAGTCACCGATAAACATTTCATAAAGGCGCATTGTATCTGCACCGTATTGGTCAACAATTTCATCCGGGTTAACAACATTGCCCCTTGACTTTGACATCTTTTCACCGTTTTGACCGAGAATCATACCGTGTGATGTACGCTTTTGATATGGTTCTTTAGTAGGAACAACACCGATGTCATAAAGGAATTTATGCCAGAAACGAGAATAGAGAAGGTGCAAAGTAGTATGCTCCATACCACCGTTATACCAATCTACCGGACTCCAATATTCTGCCGCTTCTTTTGAAACAAGTTCTTTATCATTGTGCGGGTCCATATATCTTAAGAAATACCAAGATGAACCTGCCCATTGCGGCATTGTATCTGTTTCCCTTTTAGCAGGTTTTCCGCAGCAAGGGCAAGTGGTGTTAACCCAATCTGTCATTTTTGCAAGCGGTGATTCGCCTGTATCGGTAGGTTCATATGAATCCACCATAGGAAGTCTTAAAGGAAGTTCACTTTCAGGAACAGGAACATATCCGCAATCGTCACACTTAACAATAGGAATAGGCTCACCCCAATATCTTTGGCGTGAAAATACCCAGTCACGAAGCTTAAAGTTTACTTTTTGGTGGCCTTTACCCTCTTTAGTAAGCCATTCGGTAATTGCTTTTTTAGCTTCTTCAACTGTCATACCTGTAAGGAATGATGAATTAACAAGTTTGCCTGTTGCACAGTCTGTAAATGCTTCGTTTTCAACACCGACTTTTGAACCTGCAACAACTTCGATAATAGGTAAATCGAATTTCTTTGCAAATTCCCAGTCACGAGTATCGTGTGCAGGAACTGCCATAATCGCACCCGTACCGTAAGATGTAAGTACATAGTCTGAAATAAAGATAGGAATTTCAGTATCATTTACAGGGTTGATGCCCATTACACCATCAAGCTTAACACCGGTTTTATCCTTATTAAGTTCAGTTCTTTCAAAGTCCGACTTATGTGCAGCTTCCTGCTGGTAAGCACGAACTTCATCAATATTTTTAAGCTTATCTGCCCACTTTTCAACAAGCGGGTGTTCAGGTGAAATAACCATATATGTTGCGCCGAAAAGAGTATCAGGGCGGGTAGTATATACAGTTAAAGTATCACCCAAAGTTGTGCCGAAATCAACTTCTGCACCGGTTGAACGGCCGATCCAGTTTTTCTGCTGAACCTTAACTCTGTCAATAAAATCAAGGTCATCAAGATCATCAACAAGCCTTTGAGCATATTCAGTAATTTTAAGCATCCACTGGCTCTGGTTCTTTCTGATAACTTCACTGCCGCAACGCTCACATACACCGTTTACAACTTCTTCATTTGCAAGCACGCATTTGCAAGAAGTACACCAGTTTACAGCCATTTCTTTTTTGTAGGCAAGTCCCTTTTTGAAAAGTTGAAGGAAAATCCACTGTGTCCATTTATAATAGCTCGGGTCAGTAGTGTTAATTTCCCTTGTCCAGTCAAACGAAAAGCCGAGTGACTGAAGCTGCTGCTTAAATCTTGCAACATTTTGCTTTGTTACTTCTTCAGGATGAATATGATTTTTAATTGCAAAGTTTTCAGTCGGAAGACCGAAAGCATCCCAACCCATAGGGTAAAGAACATTATATCCCTGAAGTCTTTTTTTACGGGCAACTATATCAAGAGCTGTATAAGACCTTGGGTGACCTACATGAAGTCCCTGACCTGACGGATAAGGGAATTCAACAAGGCAGTAATATTTAGGAAGTGAAAAATCCTGCTTTGCTGCGAATGTGTTTTGAGTGTACCAAACATTTTGCCATTTGGCTTCAATCTCTTTAAAATTGTATTCCATTATTTTAATCCTCCAATAATTTTGCTGTATCTAAAACTTCGCCATCTTCCCATAAACGCTCAAGTGAATAAAATTCACGCTGCTGCTTATGGAAAATATGAATAACAACCGAATTATAATCAAGGCAAACCCAATTTGTGCTTCTGCCTTCTATATGGTGCGGCTCAACGCCGAGTTCGTCAAGCTTATACTCAACTTCATCAGCCATAGCTTTGATTTGAGTTGAACTTGTAGCTGTGGCAATTACAAAGTAATCGGTAAGAACAGTTAAATCGGTAATACCAATTACTTCAATATCCTCGCCTTTCTTGCTGTCAATAGCTTTAACTGCTGTTTTTACAATATTAAGTGCCTGCATAACTTCACCCTTTCTATTTAAAATACTCATCAAGTATCCAATTATATGCTTCAACAGTCAAAGGATGAAGCGGTATTTGCCTTTTTGCCACCGACTTAATTGTATAAGCAGTGCCGTAAAGCAAACCGTATTCAATACCCTTTTCCGTTTCTTTTCTGATAACATCTACATCGGGATAATCCCTATCGGCTGAAATAAAATCGGCAAGATATACAATCTGCTCAAGCATAGTCATATTTGCCTTGCCTGTGGTATGATACCTTATAGAATTTATAATATCCATATCATCAATACCAAGCTTAATTGCCATTCCGGCACCTGATGCTTGGTGCAAAAATTTATCGCTCTTTTTATCAAAACTGTGAAGTTCAATACCGTTATTTTTAATTATTTCAAGTTGAACAGCATTATCAGTTTCTTTTGTAATATCATGCAAAAGCCCTGCAACCTCAGCTTTTTCTTCATCCACACCATAACGCTTTGCAAGTTTAATGGCACTTTGTGATACGCAAAGCGAATGGTAAAATCGCCTGTCAGATAATGTATCTTTCAAAATTTTTGCGTATTTTTCGGTATCATACATTATAAATTCGCCTCTTTATTATATAATCATACACTTTTTCAGGCACAAGATTTGAAAAATCCTCACCCGATTTTATTTTATTTCTTATTTCACTTGAACTGACCTTTAATACAGGTGAAGCCAAAAGTTTAAATTTATTTATATCAAGTCCGTTTAAGCTTGACGCAAAATCAATTATCTGTGCTTTTTCGGCTTCATTTTCCCTTGCGCTTGTGCAAAGAGTTACAAGTGTAAGAATTTCTTTATACTTATACCACTTATCAAAATGAAGCAATTGGTCTGCCCCAATTATAAGGTAAAACTCTGCATTTTTATATATTTTTTTCAGTTCAAGCAAAGTATCATAAGTATAACTTTTACCGTCACGCTTAAATTCAATATCCGATACTTCAAATTTATCATACGGTTTTATTGCAAGCCGGAGCATATTAAATCTGTCTTTTCTGCCTGCAAAATCTTCGTTTGATTTATGCGGCGGTATATTAGTCGGTATAAACAAAATCTTATCAAGCCCAAGTTCATCAAGATAATGCTTTGCCAAATTCAAATGCCCATTATGAACAGGATTAAACGCGCCGCCGAAAATTCCGATTTTAAGCTTATCTGCCATAATATTTAGGTCTGTCATATTTTGCATAAGGGTTTTTAGCTTCCTTTTCTCTTTGGCGCTGTCTTTTGCCCTTAATCTTTACTTTCTTTTTAGCTGTTGCTTTTGCTGTGCCTGAACCTCTTTTTTTCTTTTTTTCGGCAATTCGCTCTTCATCAATTTCACGATAAAGAACAATAATTCCGCCTATAACCTGAATAACCTCGGCACCGAGCGGATCTGCAAGCTTTTGTGCAAGTTCCTTTGGTGTTTCAGGTGCAGATTCAAGGTGAACTCTGATTTTA
>OLIR01000428.1_pt1 | contig 19149 bp, 22 predicted proteins | sample 1609741 | NCBI WGS metagenome assembly OLIR01 (sample SAMEA4350169, study PRJEB24818) | metagenome | biome: human; feature: gut; material: faeces | place: Denmark | collected 2013-09
TATTTTGTGATTTTTCATTTCCTAAATTGGTCATAATTTTCCTCATATTCCCTATTCAGGTTTTCCTCCTAAATTATTGTTTACATTGTTTACAAGGGCCTAAATCATTGATATTCAATCGATTATCGAGAAACAATGATTGTTTATTATTGTTTCTCATTGTTTACTGCTGTTTTAATTTAAGTGATTGATTATCAATGGTTTGGGATTCTTTCCACCGGAAAGATAAACAATAAACAATAGGGGTCCCCCGGATTTTAGGGGAGGGGCTGTCGAGATTTTTGCCAATAAACAATGGAACAATGGTTTTGTCAACTTTTGGGGCCGGGGGTCCCACTGATTTGTAAACAATGAAACAATGGTTTGACCAACTTTTTTAGGGGCTCATCCTCTTTGAGAACCCATATTCCCTACCATTGTTTACTGCTGGTCCCTGCCACGGGGGCCAATATCCCCGGCTTGGGGGACACAAAAAACCCGGGCTCCCCCAAGCCCGGGACGGAGTAGTTTCCTAAAATTTCCAGCTAAAGCCGACCTCATACCCCGATCGGGTCAGCTCCAAGTCCCGCACATAGGATATATCTACTCCGAAATTCCTGTAATATATACCTCCCCCAGCCCCAACCTGCCCGAATGAGTTAGCCGAAGCTCTCAGAAAGGGGGACCATTTCTGGGACCTCGTTTTTTTGATTTGTTCCCGGACGGGGATATACTTGTATGCAAGATTCTGGAGAGTGTTGTATTGGATGGTAGCCTCCCAGTCAAATTGGCCAATTTTGGAGTCTTTGAAAAATGTTCCAGCGTATTTCCTAGTCGTATTCCAATCCAATACTGTCCTTTTTACGCTCTCCAGAGTGTCCACCTCCTTTTGGTCCTCCCCAAAACCCTCTCCATTTGTGATTTTGGGGAGTGTTTTGTGAACCTTTTCCTCCTGGCCCTTATAGATATATATCAATTTGATTGGATTCCTAAAACCCTCCCATTTTGGAACCAAATCCGGGACTTTGACCTCACCTTGAATTGGGGGTAAATCGACGTACTTTATAACGGTCTTTTCCTCGATTGTTTTACGCCCGATTATAAAGCCTATACCTACAAGAACTATTGTGTAGAGTACTCTCTTTAGTAAGTCCATACCGTGTCCTGCGGGAGGGTTTTAGAAGCATCTACGTGGATAAAATTCCCGTCGATGCCTATCCTCCGGATCCGCAATGCAATGGCTGCCTGGAGGATCTTCATCCGATTGGGGCCCGAGGCACACCGGATGTCCACTGCCAAACCTTCGGTGTGAGCACTGTTACCGGACCGTCCTTTGGCCTTATCGTGTTCTTTGGAACGATAAGCGCAATTGAGGACGAGGGGGATGCCTGCCTTTTCACGGAGGTCATCCAGGAGATCGAGGAAGTCCTGGTCCATGTCTTCGATGGAGCAAGCCGGATTGCATCGCTCGAATTCTTCGGGCTTAAAATACTTACTTGTCTTCATGGCATTCAAAATCGATTTGGGTTTTCTTGCTGACCGATCTCTCCATGTATGACCGGAGAGCTCTGAATATGGGGTGATTCGAAATGATTGCGGAGTTCTCCAGAAAGCTCCAAAACTCTGTTCCGACGATGAAGGCAGCGAAGAAGTTGGCAAGGCCGAGACCCCCCAAGTTCGGGAGGACCTGCACGTCAAGCATGTAGGCCATGCCAATACCGATAATGCTGAGCCCCAACTTCCAACACGTGTCCCACATTTTCTCGCTTTTGAACACATATTTTTGATGGGCTCGTTTGTGGCGCTTGTAGTCAGCAATATTTCCAGTTATGAAGTCGACGATAATGGCAATACAGACACAGAGGATAAGGACCTGGACCGGAGCTAAAAACCCCCAAAACCCTACAATGCTCCCGCATATCCATTTTCCCGCTCTCATGACTTCCTCCTCCATATCTGTTAAACTTATAATTTATCACGTCCTATAATCATTTTACGAGACGGGGACTCCTTGTATTCAGTACATGGAGTCAGTAACCGCAGAGCTTTAAGGTGATTTATAGCCTTCTCGAGATAGGCTTCCCCAATATTCCGTGCTTCGTTAGAGCTACGGACGATGATGTTGTCCTCTACTCGAGTGCTGAATTCACCATCTTTGTACCTCACCCCGAAGGCAGTGGGATTGATTGGATTGTTGACGATGAATCGGGAATACGCAATGTATGCAATGGCGATCTTGAGTCCTTCGCTTCGACCATCCCCGGAACAGCCACCATCATAATACCCGCCTTCCATGGCGGCAGTGTACTGATCTTTTGTAATGGTTACGTCCCCGTATTGGAAAGGACCGGGGCCGGAAAAGTCTGTCTCGTCGAGCCATCTGTAGAGGTTGGCTCCTATGGCATCCACCAATCTGAGGGTCTCAGCCTCCCGGATGTATGGCTCCAGTCTGGCCGGATCGTTGATGTTCTCGGCTATCGGCCGAACATTCCGAAGGTCGTTAGAGTTGAGTATCATCGGGCATGAGTTTTATAATCTCCTCGTCATAAAGCCCATAAATGAGCTTGAGCATGTTTCTCTTCTGAACAGTGGAGAGCATCTGGTCCCGGATAATCTCCAGTACCTGAGTCATGTTGTCCTTGCCAATTCTGTCTGCTATAGACTCGCCGGCATTGTAAGTGAGAGACTGAATAGCGAAGTCGGGATTCTCCAAAGGAGCCCACCAGTACTCAAAGATCAATACGAAAGTCTCCTCCAGCTGCTGACGCTCCCGTACTGTAACAGAGTTGTAGTACTTGTAGGCATTGGTCATGAGATCAGCCCCAAAGTTAGCCCCCACGTCAACAGCTCGAAGAATGGGAGGCTGCTTGAAGGCTTGACCAATGTTCTCCGGGATGACTCTCTGCGTTACTTCGAATGCTTTGTCATAGTTCTCCCCGGAGAACCTTATGAACTGGGGCACTTCATCTTTTGACTTGCACTGGATGTACCACAATTGTGAAGTGTTCTCATCTCCTTGAAATTTGTTAAGTTCTTCTTGGGTCTCATTCACTTGAGACTCATCTTGAGTCTCGTCCTTGATGTCTACCAAGATCCCAGCTGACAAGAAGTTGGAGCATGCGTTTCTACCGGCTACATTGGCAAGTGCTTCCTCAGTTCTCATGTCCGTCATCTCAGCGATGAATATGGGGATTGGGTAAGAGGGGCTGCCTTCCGAGTCCCCGGAGAAGTAGAGGATCTGGCCATTGTAGTTGTCCCAGCCGCCAGCCTCTTCCACCTGGTTGAGAATGACCTCCGGATCCGGGTTGAAGAGGTGAAACCACTCAATGTCAGACGGGGACCACCGGGATCTCGTCTTGTCTCGGTGACCCCAGTCGGGGTGATATGCCGTCCGGCCAATAAACCCATTGTCATCCGCCTTCTCCAGTCGGAGGGATTCGAATGGGATGTGGTGGATCGAGCTGACTCGGAAATTCATGTTATAGTTAACATGAATTGCAAATCCATGCCACACCGTAAAGTCTTTGCAAACCATGCGGAGGATCTTGTCAAGCTTCTCCCCTTCTTTGTTTACCCGTAATCTGTAAATGCCGGGATCCTTAAACCCATGACCGTATACGAAGTCATTGTATATGCTCACACAGGCATTTCCGGTCTTTGAGGCTTGAACAATCTCGCTGACCGTCTGGGGAAAATCATTGGTATCTCCGTATGTCTGGATGCCATATTGCCTCCAGTCCCGGGATACGAACTGAGGAGCTGATTTGATCTGTGCAACTTTCATACTGGCGTAATTTTAATAGTAGGAGGGACGGGAAGCGACCCCGTCCTATTACCAGTCCTATTTGGACCCTCCTTTTTTGGCTCCCTTCTTGGGAGCCTCTGAAACGGGATTGACTACACGATTGTAAGCCTCTTCGATCTCCCCGGCAGACATTTGCGAGTCTGCATAGGCTTCTTTGATGGCTTCCAGATCCATCCCGGCGTCGATGAACTCCTTCACCTCGGTGTCGATGTCGGCGGTCTTCTCCTCGGTCTTCTCCTCGGTCTTCTCCTCGGTCTTCTCCTCGGTCTTCTCCTCGGTCTTCTCCTCGGTCTTCTCCTCGGTCTTCTCCTCGGTCTTCTCCTCGGCGGATGCCGAGTCGAGAATGGCATGGATTGCCTCCATGGCTTTGGAGTACTCATCGAGCTTGGCGTTCAGCTCGATCTGTTTCTTGTTCAGCTCTTCGAGTTCGGCTTTGACAGAATCGATCTGCTTGCTCAGAACCTGAGCCTGACGCTTCTTGATTTCCACGTCCTTGTCCGGCATCTCCTTGCCAAAACGAGACATGAATTTCTCCAGTCGGTCGTTCAGGTCTTCGGGAACTCGGGTGAAGTACGAGAGCGCATCCTTGTTGAATGCGATGTGGTACAGGCAGAGATCCTCCGTGATGTTCCTCGGGGTGAGGATCTTGCTGAACTCTTTGTTGATCGGGTCGTGGAGCAGAGTACCTGCTCGGAGTTCGTAATCGGGGTGTGCTACGTTTTTCATTTGTTGTTCTGTTATTCGTCTTAATGCTAAGTCGGCTTCGATCAGGCAGAAGCCGCACCGGGAAACTGACTTATTCAAAAAGTATCGAGAAAGTTCATCTACTTCTCGATGGAGAGCGGGGTTCTTTTCCAATTCCAATGTATGGGCCCGATAGGCTTCGCCTTTCAGGGACCCATACTTGGATTGGTAAGCTCTCAGTCTTTCGAGCATGTCAGTCATGAGTGCTACGGTTTAGATCCTTTGGTCAGAAGCCCGTCTACCATGAGGTCTGTGGTGGTTTCGTCCGTGTCGAAGAGGCTCATCGGGAGCGAACCTTCCTGAGCGATGGTGCCGTTGGCCAGAGTTACCTGGTATGCGACGCCGTCGGTCATTTCGGTAGTGACAGTGATTTCGGTGAGCTCCAGACCCGAGTCCCAGCCATACACCTCGTACTTGGTGTCCCCGTTGTCTCCGGTGTCGTTGTTCTCGACGATAGCGATGACGCGGGCATTGGTCAGACCGTTCACGAACTTCTTGGCTGCTTCCGACTTCTTGAAGATTCGGACGACCACGTTGTGCTGGTGGGTCTTGAGATACGTGCCAGCATTGATGGTGTCCGAGCCAACGGTTGCGTTGGGCAGCGAGTCGACTTCGTAACCAGTGGCACCGGTCTTGAGGATGAGCGACGAGATAACGTTGTCAGTTACAGCAGACTTCGATTTGTCGACGTCCGAGTAGCTGAGGAGAATCACCCTGGCGGTGGTGCCGGCGATTGCCGGCTTACTACACACCTGGTTGATGAATCCTGTTTTGATTTTAGAACAATCAAGTCCTGCCATTTTCTTAGATTTTTGAGGATTAGATACCTACCGAGAACAGATCCGGGTTAGTGAGCTTGGCATCCGCCCGACCCATGAGTTCTACGTAGACTACGCGGTCTTTGTACTCGTACCAGATCCGCATCTTCTCGAAGCTGTCGATTGCATCAACACCTATGCCGAGCACGCTCTTCGAGGTGAAGAGAATTCGATGGGGATTGTTGAGCTTCTTGCCAGTGTCTTCCGACGTAGCGATGATCTTGTCCCAGATGGGCATTGCGATGACCGGGATGCCGTTGAAGCTGAGAGCCTCCATGCCATTCAGCAGAGCTAAGCGAGCCGACTCGAGGCAGCAAGCGTCCATGAGAGACTGCTGATAGGCATCGTAGACAGACTGGGTAACGAGGATAAATTTGTCAGACTGCTGACGGAGCAGAAGCGGGGCACTGAACACGACTGACTGAATGTATTCCTTGGCCTTGTCCGGAGTAAGCTTCTGAGCTGCGTAAGATGTCCCGACATTTTCCGTAATTGTTGCTCCGTGCTGGGACGGATTGTCTGTAGCCTGTGTGATAATCTGTTTCCAGAAACCGTTGATGATGGTGAAGAATTTCAGGTCGAGCCCATCCGTAATGATACCGTTGTCGGTAACGTTCTTGGCGCCTTTGTCGTTGAACCAGAACAGGCGGTACCAGAAGTCCATAATGGAGCGCTCCAGAACCTCAATGACGATGTTCATGTAGTCCGTATCCGTGAAGTCCGGAATGTCGACGCCGGTGCGGAGAGAGTAGATAGTTGCCGACTGCTGAAGGTCAGTGTAACACTGGGACAGGAGGATCTCCCAGATGCCGGGCTCCCATATCAGCTTGCGGGTGTTGATGTTCCACGGCTGAGGAGTCGGGTTACACCCGGTGTTGACCACGCCGACCATGCCGCCCTCGCCGATGTAACCCACCTCAGTGTTAGTGACGATGTCGGGGAAGACTGTGTGAATGGAGTTGATGTCAGGACCCTGAATTGTGTCCTCCATAATCATCTCCGAGATTGCCTGAATGACACGTCCACAAAAAGTGAACTTGTCCATGTCAAGAAATCCGCCTTTTTTAGCTGCCATAGTTCTTAAAGTTTTTGAGTTTGACTACTTGAGAATCTTTTTGGCAGCGTTGACCTTCTGGAGCTTTTCGCGAGCTTCGTTCTTGAGGTCAGCTGCCGAGGGTTCGGGCTTCTTGCCTCCGGGCAGAACCGTCTTGCGGTTCTTCGGGCGGTAGTTGCTACCACGGAGGTTGCGGAGTTCGTTCTCCTGCTCCTCGATGAGGTTCGTTGCCTCGTCGAGCATCGCCTCCAGTGCTGCAACGCGGTCCTCAAGAGACTCGGTGTCCCCCATCTCGATGCTGGTGACGATGTTGTCCTCGACAGTAACCACCCGGCCGTCTTCCAGAACGACTGTTCCCGACGTCTCGCCGTTGGCGAGAGTTGCCTCTACACCTTCGGCCAGATTGTCCTCTTCACCTACGGTCTGGAGAACGACCTGACCCTCAGCATCCAGATAGTCGAAGTTGGCGGGAGAGCCTTTCTTGCCATTCCGGAATGCCTTGACTTTGCTCATGAATTTTTCATAAGCGCTTTTTTCGTTTTTTGCCATAGCATTAAAAATTTGGTTTGTGTTGTATGAATTGATTTTGGAAATGAATCCCAAGTCAAGAAGTGATTTGGCATCATGGATGCGCTCCTCATGCATGACATTGCGGAGCCGTTCCCGGTCCTGACCTGTTCTCTCGACATACACGTCAAGAATAGCCTCCTCCTCCAGAGCAAGCTCCTCGGCAATGCTACGAGCATCGTCGGAAGTGAGCCAATCCCCGACCGGCATGTATACCCGATGGATGAGTGCCCGGCAATTCCTGTTTGCAGACCGGTTCTCTGCCGGAGCTGCCAACAGGATACATACTGCCATCGAGTGGCATCCCCCGACAATATTTGTATATATCGTCCTCCCACTCATGCGAAGAAAGTCGTAAATCTTGAAGCCCTCCTCAACAGAGCCACCGTCACAGTCAATGTTGATGCACACCTCCTGTTCGTCGGGGTGTTCATCAAGTACCCGGCGGAAGGTCTCCACAGAACAGATCTCTGAGGGCCCGTCCCAAAGCTCCATCATGATCCTATTCTCTTCGGAGTCAATTGCGCCTTTTAAGTTGATGAATATCATGTGCCAAATTATTTCGATACAAATATAATTATTCCTGATAGATATTGAAATACTATTTGTGCTGGACTATTTAAAAATTAGCCCGGTCCTGAATCTGCACGTAGTTAGCATCTTCCCTCCGAATATCTTCGATTGTAGCAATCACTCTCACCTGGCCAAATGCTTTTTGAATTGCCCTCTCCATGTCAAGCCGATTCATGGGCTCCGACGCCTCAGCGAATGATCGGATAGCATATCCCCCGTCCGACCCAACTTTAGTGAACGGTACTCCGCCACCGAGTTCGTTTATGGCAGACAGGAGAGGAAGGAACATACGGCTCGACTTCTTGTTAATGATGGTCTCTCCTCCTTCGGCCTCAATGTGCACTCCTCCAGCGGCATGACTGGGTCCCTCAATGTATTTACCTCTTGCGGCTTTCGGCAGAGGAGCTGCCCAAAGAGCTGCCATCTGAACTGCTCCCAAAGCCGCAGCTGCTGCAATGAACGGGATAGCCAAAGGGAATCCCATTTTAGCCGATGCCATGATGGAGATGGCAGTATTGATGCCAATCTCGAAGGATCCCATTGTCCTCTCCCGGATAGCTTGTTCCCGTTTGATTTTGGCCAACTCCTTCTCCTTCTGTTTCTCCATCTTGATTTTCTTCTCGTTGTACTGGGCCTCCGTGATTTGACCATTAGCGTACATGTTTGCCAATGCCTGCTCCTCCCGGCTGTATTGTTCTTCTACCTCCTGAGCCCGACGCTCCCCGAGAGCACTGGCCAAATCGTTGAAAGCAGTGGCGAAGCTAGATGCTATTCCGGCATACTCCTGGAGCTTCTCGATTCGCTCCTCCCATAAAGACTCCTCGTTCTCGGCCATCTCGAGTTGGATCTGAGCAATGGCGTCCTCGTTTCCTTGAGCTGCTGCCAACTCGGCCTCCAGATACCTTTTCCGGATCTCATACTTGGACTTGTGATTTAACTCAGCTTGAGCGAGTTCCTTGTCGAGGTCCATTTGTTGGAGACGAAGATTGTTGGCTCGGAGCTGGGCCTCCTGCTCATAGGTTTTCTCCCCGGCAGCTTTCCTGGCTTCGATTTGTTTCTGGATCATCTCATTCTCGAGCTCCAGCTTCTTTCTCTCGTTGTCCGCTGCCTTTGAGAGATCTTCGGCATACTGTTCGTTGAGAACTTGGTTGAACCGGTCAAGTTGCTGTTTGGTAGCGTCCTCGCGGATCTTTTTGATTTCGTCCTGGAGGTTTTGTTGGATCTGTTTCTCGAGTTCGGCTCTGTTGACCAGGAACTGCTCATAAGCGGCATACTCTTTCTGGTATTCCTCCTCGCTCATACCCCTCACGAACTGGGGAGGCTGAATGTTGGCCAGCTCCTTCATGGCGTCCTGGTACTTCTGAGTAACCTGGGCAATCTGCATGTCGACTGTGCCCCCGGAGGCTACAGCCAATATATTGGCTCTCACCCCAGCAAGGTAGTCATTAAGCTGTTTGGCTTGGTTCTCGTAGAACTGCTTGTCGGACCGAGCCATGGCATTCAGAGCCGTCTGATACTCCTTGTTAGTGATTTTGCCGTGAGCTTTTTGGAGAGCGAGACGCTCCCGGGCTCCGTCCTGAGCTGCCTTGTAGAGTTTCCTTTCATACTCCATCCGGATGGCGATGCTCGTAGACTGGAATGTTGTTTGAAACCTGAGATCGTCTTCCCGGATTTTCTGCATGGCTTCCGAGTTCTTCAAAGCAACCTCCAGAGCCTTATCGGCAATGGCCTGCTGAGCCTCCCGGTTGGCTATTGCAGTCTCAAGAGCCAAATTGGCAACTGCAGCTCCTTCATTCTCGATTGTCCGGAACAGTTCTTGGTATCGACCTTTCAAGTCGTCGAGTTCCTTTTTGGACTCCTTGTATTTGTTCAAGCTTCCTGACCACGTGTTGAGCTCCTCCTCCTTGGCTGCAATCACCTTCTTCAAGGAGTCGAACTCATCCATTGCAGCCATCTGTCTTTGACGAGCTGCACTCATCTCAATCTCGCGGAGCTTGTTGGCTGTTTTAAGCTGAGCTTCGGCGATCTGTTCCGACGTGGCATGATTGGCTTTGAGATTTTCTATTTCTCTCTTGCCCCGGATCTCCTCGGCTTTGGACAGAGTGTTCCGCTTGGTCTCGATCTGATCCAGTACATACGTGGAGGCTTCGGCAGCTCGATTGTATGCCTCCATTGCCCGGGTTGCTCTCTCTTGAACTTCCGTGTTACTGTTAAATGCGTTCGTAAGAGCAACCACTCCAACCACCAATCCGCCCACTGCCGCTGCCACCAATACAACGGGATTGGCAGCCAAAGCCGCGTTCCAAAGCCATGTGGCAGCTGCTGCTGCTTTGGTGAGGATGTTGCCAGTTCCCTGGACGGCGTTCTTAGCAGCTATCGCTTTCGTCTCGGCGAGAGTCTGGTTGATGCCAACCAGCTGAACCAAGTTAGATGCAGCTCGATAAGTGGCTTCGGTCTTGGAGAGAGCTGCTTGGAGAGAAGACAAAGAGGAAAGAGCCGTGATGATGGTTATCATCTTCGTCATGATAGCATTGAGCTCCTCGTTCTCGCTCCCCAGTACCTGAGTGGCTGTGGTCCATAAACCGTAGACGGAAGTGATTGCCGAAGTTGCATCCGTGACAGCGACCAGTGTGTCGACTCCTCGTCCAGTCTGGTCGATGGCTGTATTGACCGTGTCCTCTGCCGCCTTGAGCTCCCCAGCTCGCTTGACCATCTCCTTGAAGGATGCTGAACTCGTATCCCCAGCTTGAGCCATCCGGATCAGAGTGTCGGTCAAGTCGTTGAGCTCCTGTTTCAGGTTATCCGTTGCCTTCTCGTAGTTACCAACGGATCGGCGGTAGTCCCCGAGTGCCTCCTCCTGAGCTTTGAGCTCCTCGGTGGTTTCTGCAATGCGCTTGCCGAGCTCGGCTTTACGAGCCGCGTCCTTCATTGAGTTGCCCAGCTCTGCAAACTCGGCATTGTCCAAAGCCAACTGAGTTCTGAGCTTGTTCAGACTGGCCTCCTGTTGGTTCTGGAGCTTAATATTGTTCTGGATTTGCTTCTGGTACTTGTTCGCCTCGCTGTTGATTGCCTTGATCTGGTTGTCAAGCGCATAGTATTCTTGAGCATTCTCCTCGGTCACTTTGCCCAGAGCCTTCTGTTGATCCCTCAGCTCCTGGGACCGGAGTTTCAATTCGGCTAACGTCTTGAGGGCATCCTCAGCTGTTACCTTGACATTGTAAATTGTGCTTTTCTGTTCTTCGGCCATATTACATGCGTATTAGGTCCACTTTGGTTATCTTTCCAGCTTGGAAGTTGTTTATCTTCGAGACGTAGAACCAGAACCCATGCTCTTCCAGCCATATAGGGTTGAACAGATCCAGACTTTGAATGTCGAGCGAGTCCAAAAGAATTTGGGTCTGTAGGATCTTTGGTCTTTTGAGTATATTGTTGATGAGCTTGTCGTAGTACTTCGGAACGTAGTAATTCAAATTTTTGAAATACGCCGTGTATAGTCGTACCCGGGTAAGGGTGTAGCCTACACTCACCTGGGGCCACATATAGTCAGACTTATTGATGTGGACGACCATCGGCTTACTGAGAGCATTGTACTCCCAAGTCGTCTCGGTCATTTCCCCGTTCTCCATCCGGCCTCTATTGATAGTCCAGATAGGGTAGTTAGCAAGTGTGTGGGTCTTGCTCGTACTGTCCTCGTCATAGAGAGTTTGGTTGAGTCCTGCCAAGAACCCAATTTGGAACAGGAGTTTAGTGGGCTGGAGGTTGACGTCCGGGATGCTGAACTTGTACGAGTCAGTAACGTTGTTATCTTTGTTGTCCTCCAGCTTTATCTCGTTGGACTGGGCATAGCTGGACAACTGGAAGGTAAGTTTTGTGTCCTTACCTTTTATCAGCTTGTCAGACCAATTTTTCCCGGACGAACTTCGTCTGTTGTAGAACTCCTGAACCGAGTATGCTCTTGCTACTTTGGTGGCGGGATTCACGTCAATAGTAAGACCAAACAACTGGAAGAAAGCTTTGACTATGTCTCCCAAGCTCTTAAATCCAGTCGAAGCCAGGAGGTCATAGGTTAGCCCGGGATAAGGCTTATCCCCCGGGGAAGTTTCCAGCGGGATAGGAGCAGTAATGCTGACCGGAAATCTCATATCGTATTGATTGGTAGTGAAATTGCCTGCGAAGAGCGATCCATACACCAGTATGTGCTCTCCTGCCTCCATCGGGATGTCGACCGAAGCGCTGCCGGAAGATCCGGACGTCCAAGATCTGGTCAACACTATAGCACTGGTCCCATCGTTCTTGTAGTGGGTAACCCGGACTGTCACCGTACCCCTTGAGATGGCAGAAGTGTTTGACCATGAGAAACTAAACGTGATGGTCGTGTCCCATAGAGTCATCCAGCTGAACTCCCCAGATATGGGGTCTATAATCAAACGTCCGGCGACCGGGTCACTGAGAGTTACCCCGGGGGAGCCTTGCCATATCACATCGGCTAAACCCCCAGGAGGGGTATCCTTAATCCAGCCAGTCCCGGATGCTTTCGGAGCATTGGGGTTGTCTGCCAAAACGGGGTAAGTACAAGGCAAAAACATTTCACTCCGATCGACGGGATCCACGTCAGTCTCGAGACTGTAGCCTGCTCGATCGAAGATCCATGTCACCAAGTCATACCAGTTGAGGTGGGGGTAGAACTTGTCCAACTCACAGACTTGCCTGATTGCCTCCATGGAGACAGGGGGGATGTTCGGGTTCTTTTGTAGAGTTGCATACAGCCAAAAGTACAGGACTTTAGCCTCTTCGGGGCCGGAGAGGTATCGCTTGGCCTGTCCCATTGTGTCCGTGTACCACTTGAGGAGGAACATGCCAGTTCCGGGATCCTTCGCGTCAGTGTTGTTTAGTGTGTCGAACAGGTCAGCGGTTGCCCCGAGGATCTGGACCCCGATCGATGTATCTGATACGTCTACGATGTTCAATACTGCTCCAGCCGGGGATATGAGTGCTCCCTCATAGAATAGTTGGCAAGGAAACTTCATGTATGGCACATACGAACCTGAGCCAACTACAAAACTGAATTGGAATGCTTGCTCGTTATGGGTCGTCCTGGGCAGACTGATCCGCTGGGAGTACGAGGCATTACGGTCTTTCAGCTCAGCCAGGTTGTTGATCTGGTAATTCATCGCAGGAGCATCCAGCGGGAGGTCCAGTGACCAGACCTCGCCGTCAATGCCTTTCATGAGTAGTTCGTAGTTCATATTACCACTGAGTTTGTTCGTCAATAAGCTGGAACTCGTAGCTAACAGTGTTCCGTGGGGCCTTAGTGTCCCAAGTCAGATCAGTATCATCTACTAGGACTCGTTGCCATGCCCCGACTGAGTAGTTGTACCTTTGAACAAGAGGTGAGAGAGCAATTCCTTTGAGCAAGTTGAAGTCGTTCTCATCAAGCTGTTCTGCTCCGGCTTGAACTATGTTCTTAAACTCCGGAGCTAACTCGCCTCTCGTCTGTGAGGCATAGGGGTCTCTGAAATTCGCTAATACGTATTGGTCTCCCCGGTCAACCTCCTGCGTATACTTCTTGTGTTGCTCAAACATGTAAGTGTCCCATCCGCCTTTCTGGTTTATCCAACGAATGTAGAATGGGTTGCAAGGTACCTCTGTATCAACGTAATGTATGTGCCATTTGTCGGAGTTCAAGGGCAAATTGCGATTTCTGACAATAACGTAGTCAGCACCATCTGTCAATTCATCATCGAACTCGAGGACAAGCGGGATGTTGACTCGGGGGGAGATCTCCGCTTTCTCGAAGTATGTGTCCCCCGTATACATAACATTCACTTCCATGGCTGATTGCATGTTTACTGATGTCGACCCTTTGGCAAACAGGGTTAGGAAGTTAGGGTAGCCAAAATACCTCTTAACATATAGTTGTCCGTCCCCGTCAGGAACCCGGTCCGTCAACACAAATCCTACGGCCCTTTCGGAGAAGTCAACGCTGTAGCCTCGGGGACAAACTCCCCGGGAGGCATACCGGACATTGAAGTTTTGTTCGCCGATTCCCCTGTATGCGTATGCCGATATGAGGTTATAGTCAATGCCAAAACCTATGCGCGAGTTAACATACGGGTATGTCCTGTTACGATCCCGGAATCCAGCTTTAGCCAAGAAACTGAGGTCGTATTTCTTCGTCGTCCCAAATTCAGAATCCCTGTAGATGTTGATGCTTTCAGTTAGTGAGTTCGCTGCTTTAACTGGACTGGGACTATAGGAGACAAAGTTCTGGCCGTATGCCAAACTCATATATGTGAGAGTAACCTTCACTCCAGCTGTTGCTCCTTCAATACCTGCAAAAATGACAAGTATAACGCAGGGGGATACTACTGTAACACTGGTCGGTACCTGAACCTTCCACGTCATGTTGGCACCAAGTGACATCTTTGTATTAGCAATCCCAGCGACAGGATCACCCGAATTGGTTGCTTGGTACAAACCAACGGTGAGTGAAGTGGCACCCACTCCAACCCCGTAAGAAGCCCTAAAAGCATACCATTCCCCGGGTATCACCTTTCTACGGATAAGAAACCTCGCAAAATAGTTGTTACTATTACCTCCACTGTTATCAATTACTTCGGAACTCTCATTGTCTATAATGTTCAACGAGATCATATTGTCCTCGTCGAAGTTTTGGGTCTTGACCTCGAGCCCGGGTGTTGAGTTGTTGGTCTCAACGGGTATTTGCGAATATGCTGAGTGTAAAGAGACTTCAGCCGGTTGATAGGTAATTGCCATATTGCGTTATATTATATATCCGTGGTCCATATTGTTGTCGGGGGTGAATGTCTCTTCAATGAGGACCTCCATTGCCCGGTCTAAGTGTTGAGCCAAGTACTCCTCGAAGTTGTCCGCAGGAGTGTCGACCAGATCAACGTAAATGTGATTGCGGTAAAGCTCCGAGCCTTCTCGCCTAATCTTCCATGCAGTGGCATTACCAAACCGGACCAGGTCCTTTGGGTCCGAGAAGGTGATGCCTTTGAGCTTTGCCCACTCCATGATGATCTGACCCAAATTGGCGGGGATCTTTCCAGGACCTCGTCCCCGGATGAGAGTGTAGAAGTAGTTTGGAGCTTCGATCGTTCCCCAAACTGTTTCGCCTTCTCGTCCCGTCTGCACTGTTATCTGAGCATAGGTTCCGCCCGAAGCCTCCTGCCCGGCGTCCTGCGATGCCCGGATGATCTCGTCCCTCATCTGAGTGAGACCCTCAGCCAATATCTGTTCCAGTCCTACCGCCATTTGTTTCGAGGTTTGCGAGCATTGGCTTTCTGTTGAGCCTTACGCTCCAGTTCCTTGTTCAGTCGCTCCCGGAAGAGGTGACTCTGCAAGTTGGTGAAAAGGAGGTTGTATACCTTGCCGTATTTCCACTCCAGGATCTCATCCGGGTCCTTCGAGTAGTCCTTGGCCAGTGCAGTGATGGTGGCCATCTCCCCAACCACCAGAGAGAACTGAGCAATGCCGGCTGCCTTCTCCTCGGCACTGGGCTCATACTTGAGCTCAGTCTGTTCTCGTTCAATCCAGTACTTAATGCCCAGAAGAACCTCATACCAGTACTCGACAATTTCTGAGGTGTTTCTCAGACTCCATTTGACACCAAGACATTGCATTCCTTCCTTCATCTTGTCGATATCGGTCAGCTCCTTTTCAGTGATGATCCGGCCAAGCTCTATGCGTTGGCCAAACGTCATCTGACCGCCTTGTATGTCGATTCGCTGGATCATACCATTGTATAAATATCACGGAAGGTCCAGACGTCTGGGAACTTTCCCTCAGGACTTACCTTGATTTTAGTTACAGGAAAGTCTTCTGTGTCCGGGAATGTATACTCTTTGAGCTTCCATTCTCCCTCTGAATATGCTGGGATTAGGGGTCTTCCGCATAATATGCTTCCATACGGGTACAATGCCGTGACCAGATTAGTCGGAACAGTGTTAGTGGATATGGATTCGTTGCCTACAGACTTGTCGACGGGTTTTGATTCAGTATTCTCAAAGGTTATCGTAATCCCCCGCATGTTAAACCCTTCATGGATGATGTCTACCAGCCTGACAGGTTTAGGCTCGGGTGGAGCAGGAGGAATGGGCTTATACGCATCGAGACACCATTCTTGCGTTACAGTTAGCTCCAGTCCTACGCTGACCTCGTTGGCATCGAACCGAGGAGACGGATACATAATTCTAATGGTGCTGAATATTTCTGGATGTCTGAGACCTAATTCCGAAGTCTTCAAGAAATACAAGAATGGCCGAACCATCTGCTCCTCGATTTGGCTCTTCAACTCCAGTCGTCCGATGGTGGGAGAGTTCTTGCTGAACTTCGTGTCGCCTTTGTAGGCATCGTTGGCCATCGGCTCGAACTTGCAGAAGTATATCTGCATGATGGTCCTTTGCTTCTGGTGCCCCCTGTAAGGAATATCATAGTAGCCAGTGGTAGGTTCCTCAACATAGACGAAGTCGGACGATACCCGATTGCCGTCCGAGTCTGTTACGAATCTTTCCATCGTGTCTACTTTGACGTTCAGCATTCGAGCCTGGTCACACTCAAAGACGGCCAGAGGATTGACCATCTTGACTATGTCGCGGATGAGGGTTATGATGTCCAGTATCATCGTTTTGTGGGGATTATTATTTTGGCGGACTTCATGCCAGTCGCCTTCGGCTTTATCTCAAATATCATTCGCATGATGAGCATGTCCAGGAAGTCCGGTGACCTTCCGAGGAGCTGCTTCATGGTGTCCTTGGAGATGAGCTCTCGCTTCTGCTCAGCGGAGTTCGTGTTCTTGGACTTGAGGACAGTCATCTCCTGCTTGATTTTCTCCTGAACTTCGGGAGAGCAGATGATGTGGATCTGGCGCTTGTTGATGAGCTCCGCCAGCTTGAATGCGCACTCCGACTTGATGTTGTTGTACGTCTTGGAGTCAATAGCTGACTGTCCTCCGTGAAACTCCCGAATGCCTTTTAGGTAGCTCTCCAAGTAGAATCCAAGTCCGTCAGCGTCAGAGACGATGCTGGACCGGGGGACTTTCAGACCAGTGGCCAATTTAGCGATCTTCTCCTCCATCTCCTTGCCTTCCGAGAAGCCTTTGGCGATGGGGATCCGACAGACCATGCCGTCCCAGGTTCCAACCACCCAACTGTCTCGTCCTTTCCCGGCAAGGTCAGTGCTGATGAACCTGTCGCCCGTCGGGAGTACGAACTCATTGCTGAACATGTCGCACACTGCATCATAGTCGACCAGCCAATTCGGGTCATCGTCATACTCCCAGTTGCCAAAGACCAGTCGCTCGATCTGCGACTGGGTCAGGTTCCGGAGAAGCCCCTCAATGTACGTGTCTGGGAGAGTCTTGTTGTCCTGGGGCAGAGCTTTGACGAACCGACGCCAAGGAGGCAGCTTGTTCTCCTTCCATGGCTTGTAGTAGTCCGTGTAGAGGAAATTGTTGGACGGGTTGCAGGTGATGAGGAGTTTGGGAGCCAGCTTGTAGACGTCATTCTTCCATCGACCGATGGAAGCCTGGAGGTTGGTCTTCGCCTCGCGGATAAACTCGCCACCCTCTTCGATCCATCCCCGAGTCATCTGCATGGAGCCGAACCTCTCGTACATGGGGTCACTGGGGTTATACTTGGCGTCGATCAGGTAGATGCGGCTTTTGTTGTACAACTCAAAGAAGTTGTATTGGCCATTAAAGTGGTAGTAGTTCTCCGTGATGCCCCAGTGGGTAAATACCTCGTAGATGGAGGGGATTGTGTACCGGACCAGGTCGGCAGCCGTCTTACGCGCAATAAAATAAAATGTCTCCGGGTAGGTGAGGGCATCGCCGGCTATCAAAGAACACCCGAGGTAGGATTTGCCAGCACCTTTCGTGCCAGCATACAGAATGTCAGTGACCGAGTCATCAAGCCATAACCGAGCCACTTCCTTCTGCTTCTCGTTGCCTTTGGTGTCAAATTGAAGCCGGCGTCCCATTTTATTTTACCTCCATTCCTGTTATCTGTTCGAGAGTAATGCCTCCCGTCAGGTTGACATTGGTCTTGCGTCCTTGAAGTACCTGGATAAGGCTGGCAGCGTACTTGCCAACCAGTGCTCCCTCAATCTGCTGGGAATTGATGGCGTCCTCGATGGTGCCACCAATTGCAGCTGCTACCGGGTCTCCCGTGAGCTCCCCATACTCAACAGGATTGATGCCAGCGAACAGCCTAAATGATTCGATGGTCATCGGGCGGGAAATGTAGACGCTACAGTCTTCGCCATTCTTATTCTTGTGAGCCTGGGAGAAATAGTTATCCTGCATGAATTTGCAATACTCGATGAATGCAAAATAAAGCTCCTCCGCATCGGTGGGCTTTACAAATTCCCCGGCGTCTCGCCTTTTCTGTCCCTCCTCCATATAGGCGAGCGGACTCATTTTATATGTGCTTCGTGCCATGCCTCAAATATAATCAAACCTTATACAAATTAAAAATTTATTTCTGCACAACAATCCCCGGAGCGTTTGGCCCCGGGGATCTTTATTTATTCGCTTACGCGAATGAGGGTCACACCGAACCACAGGAACTTGACCGAAATGCCATTCGGCCAAATCATGCCTTCGTGGACCGTGGCAATGGAAGGAGTCCAATTACAGTACTTGGTATTAGTCTCCGAGTACAAAGCCCAGTTCTTCCCGAGCTGCTTAAAGTGTTTTGCTTTCATTTTTAAAAATTTTTAATTTCGTATGCGGGAGCGTCGTCCAGTATTTGTGGGGTCGGGAGAAGTCCCAATTTGGCACCAGTTCTACTGGACCAATTCTACTGGACCAATTCTACTGGACCAATTCTACTGGACCAATTCTACTGGACCAATTCTACTGGACCAATTCTACTGGACCAATTTGGCACCAGTTCTACTGACTCTGTCAGTTCTACTGACTCTACTCGCCTACGACTTCTTTTTGAATTTTTGAATCCGTCTCTCCGCTCTCTCCATCTGTTTGATGGATCTGTTCAATTTCCGTTTGGGACTAATCCACCATTGGCGGATCCCCCCAAAAATCGCGAACAGGCCGATAATGGCCAACAGATAAATTGCAATCATTTTCTACGCCTCCTTTCTAATTTGGTTTGTAATTTGCGGACCTCAACCCAGTCCTCGTGCCGCATCCATTCCGGACGAGATAACAGGGCAAGCTGACCCCGTGCTATTTGCATGGTGGTCTTTTTCAATTTGCGGGCGTAGTCCAGGACCTCCCGCTCCTCTTTTGAGTAGATCCCCAGCCATCGCCGGAACACTCCGATTTTTCCAGTTGGGGGTAGCCCCAATTTCTCAGTTTTTTTCATAATAAACAATATTTGACCAGTAGTAAACAATAAAATTTCTTATTGTTTCTCACCTAAGTGATTGATATTCAATTGATTAGGTCCCCAATTCTCCTCCCGAGAAACAATGTAAACAATGTTTCTGTGCACTTTATTTTGTGATTTTTCATTTCCTAAATTGGTCATAATTTTCCTCATATTCCCTATTCAGGTTTTCCTCCTAAATTATTGTTTACATTGTTTACAAGGGCCTAAATCATTGATATTCAATCGATTATC
>OLIR01000434.1_pt1 | contig 19089 bp, 13 predicted proteins | sample 1609741 | NCBI WGS metagenome assembly OLIR01 (sample SAMEA4350169, study PRJEB24818) | metagenome | biome: human; feature: gut; material: faeces | place: Denmark | collected 2013-09
TTCAACCATTATTCCGCAAGTTGAATAACAAAGGAAGAACAGCATCTCTCTTTGCTTTATTTACAGGAATTTCCATGTTGTCTATGTTTTTCTTTAATGCCAAAGAATCACCGGCTATTTTTTATGCATTATCCGGTCTCACACAGTTTTTTTTCTCTGGATTTAATACCGCAATCTATGCAATTATTCCAGACTGTGTGGAATATGGGGAGTGGAAAACCGGACTTAGAAATGACGGTTTTCAGTATGCATTTATTTCACTCGGAAATAAAATCGGAATGGCAGTTGGAACAGCACTTTTAGCAGGATTACTTGGAAAATGTGGTTATATTGCAAATCAGACACAAAATGCAACTGTACTTTCAATTATGAAACATGCATTTACGACGATTCCAGGTGCACTTTGGATTGTGACTGCGGTTGTATTATTTTTCTACCGGTTAAATAAAAAACGTTATAACGAGATTGTGGAGGAACTGAAAAATGGAAGAAAAAGTTGATATTGTGGCATTGGGGGAATTACTGATTGATTTTACGGAAGCAGGACACAGTCAGGGTGGGAGAAAACTGTTTGAACAGAATCCCGGCGGTGCTCCGGCAAATCTTCTTACAGTTGCAAGTCATTTTGGGTATCGCACCTCTTTTATTGGAAAAGTTGGAAACGATATGCATGGTAAATTTTTAAAGAGGACACTGCAAACTGAAGGAATCAATACAGATGCTATCGTCGAAGATCCGGATTATTTTACAACACTGGCATTTGTGGAAATCGGTGAAAATGGAGAAAGAAATTTTTCTTTTGCAAGAAAACCGGGTGCAGATACACAGTTAAAAAAAGAAGAACTGGATCAGACGTTAATTTCCGGATGCAGAATTTTTCATTTTGGATCATTATCGCTGACAGACGAGCCGGCAGAAAGCGCAACGATCGAAGCAGTAAAAATGGCAAAAGCAGCGGGTGTACTTATTTCATATGATCCAAATTACCGCCCGTCTCTTTGGAAGAGCAAAGAGTATGCAGTGAAAAAAATGAAGTCTGTTGTAGAACTGGTAGATGTCATGAAAGTATCGGATGAAGAGAGTATTCTCCTGACAGGGGCTAAAAGTTATGAGCAGGCTGCAGAAGAAATTCTTGCTATGGGACCAAAGCTGGTTGCCATTACATTGGGAGAACATGGCGTTCTTATGGCAACAAAAAGCAGAAAAGAAATCATCAAAGCATTTCAGACACATGCGGTCGATACGACCGGAGCAGGGGATTCTTTCTGGGGAGGCGTATTATGCAGTATTCTTTCTATAAATAAGCCCGTAGAAAAGATGGAATGGGAAGAAATCAGAAAGTGTGCTGTTTTGGGAAATGCAGTTGCAGGATTGTGTGTGCAAAAGCGAGGTGGAATACCTGCGATTCCGACGAAAGAGGCAGTGTTTGAATTTATGCAGAAATAATGAGTGTATGTTGCAATACTGGTTTCTACAGCAGTTTGTGATGTGCTGTCATACCTTGTGAAGTAGTATCTGGAAAATTGATGATTCCGGCTTGACTTAATTTAACATCTCAAATATAATAATTGCATACATCAGAAAACGTTCACTCTTCACCGGATGAGTGGTTAAAGCGTCTGGGAGCAAATCGTAGGTGCAGTAATTTACACTGTAAGATTTGTTTCCGGGCGCTTATTTATTTTGGAGGATAGATGCAATATGAATAAGAAAAAAGAATTATTGGTACAGATTATGTGGGAGCTTGCGGGAAGCATCTTTTATGCAATAGGTATATATAATTTCGCCCTGCAGGCAGAGTTTCCTATGACAGGTTTTTCGGGTATTTCGATTATTTTATACCGGCTGTTTAATATTTCCATTGGTTTATCGACGGTCCTGCTTAATATTCCGGTTGCGATACTATGCTGCAAATTATTGGGCAGAAAATTTTTTGTCAGCTCAATACGATGCATGCTTTTGTCTTCTTTTATTGTTGACTTTGTTGCGCCGTTATTTCCGGTGTATCAGGGCGACAGACTGCTTGCGGCATTGTGCACAGGTGTATTTTGCGGAATAGGCTATGCCATGATTTATACAAGAAATTCTTCAACAGGAGGAGCTGATTTTATCATCATGGCTGTAAAAGCATTGCGGCCTCATTTATCGATGGGAAATATCTCTTTTCTTACTGATGTCGGAATTATTCTGGTTGGAGGACTTTTGTTTCGGGATATTGACGGAATGATTTACGGCATGATAGTGAATATGCTGTCTGCGGTTGTTATTGATAAAATGATATATGGCATGAATTCAGGCAAAGTAGCCTTTATCGTCACAAAAAATGGAAAGAGAATATGCGATGTAATTGATGAATGCAGTCAGCGCGGAAGCACTATTCTTAAGGCACAGGGAGGATATAAGCAGGACGATATTCAGGTGGTAATGTGTGCATGCAACAGTAAGGAAATGTACCAGGTGCGTAAATCCGTAAAAGATGCAGACCCGGACTCTTTTATTGTGGTTGTTGAGTCTCATGAGGTGCACGGAGAGGGCTTTAAAATGACAAATATTGGAGAAGCAGAGAACTGAAACATACCTGAAACAAATATAGTGTGAAGATTGTATATTAGCTTGAAAAAAGCTATACTAATATAATGATGTAGCGGTTTTATGGCTGAAATTATATATTTGGGAGGTAATTACATGTTAGAAAACTGGATTAAACCACAAATTCCGGAGGAGGAAGAGCTGGATGAGCGCCTGCATGCAGCACGCTCTAAGCTGTCTGCGCTTCAGATGCAGATTAAGGAGCATGGACTGCCTGTACTTGTGCTGTTTGAGGGCTGGGGTACTGCAGGAAAGGGCAGTGTGCTCGGTAAGGTAATCAAGAATATTGATCCGCGATTTTTCAAGGTCGCAACCATGGACGAGCCGACAGAGGAGGAAAGACGCAAGCCTTTTTTATATCGGTATTTTGTAAAGATTCCGGCAAAGGGGAAGCTTGAGTTTCTTGATTCGGGCTGGATGGATGAGGTAGTAAAGGATGTACTGCACGACAAGATAGGAGAGAAGGAGTACAAGAAGAAAATTGAAAGCGTGAAGCGCTTCGAGCGACAGCTGACTGACAATGGTTATCTTGTTATGAAATTTTTCTTCCAAATCAGCCGGAAGGAACAAAAAAAGCGTATTGAGGTATTAAAGGAGAATAAGGATACCAGATGGCGTGTCAGTGGAGATGAAGACTGGCAGAATAAGCATTATGACAAGTGTATGCATGTGTTTGACAGATATCTGAATGATACAAATTCGCCTGCAGATCCTTGGTATATAGTTGATGCAAAGAATAGAAAATGGGCTGAGCTTCAGGTGCTGGAGACGCTGGTTAGTGGAATAGAGACAGCACTTAAAAACAGTAATCTTGCTGTGCCGCTGTTACAGAATGTGTTCCCGCTTGAGAAGATTCCAAAGCTTTCTGAGATATCACTTGATAAGGAACTATCTGAGGAAGAATACAAAAAGGAGCTCAAAAATCTGCAGTCTAAGCTTAGCGAGCTGCATAACAAGCTATACAGGCGAAAGATTCCTGTTGTCATAGCATATGAGGGCTGGGATGCAGCAGGAAAGGGTGGAAATATAAAGAGAATCACAGGGGCGCTGGATCCGAGAGGCTTTGAGGTGCATCCGATTGCAAGTCCGCTGCCAAACGAGAAAGCCAGACACTATCTGTGGAGATTTTGGAATCGTCTTCCTAAGACCGGGCATATAGCTATTTTTGACAGGACATGGTATGGCAGGGTTATGGTAGAAAGACTAGAGGGCTTTTGCAGCGAGAATGAATGGCAGCGTGCTTACAATGAGATTAATGAATTTGAAAAGGAGCTGTCAGACTGGGGTGCTGTCATCATAAAGTTCTGGGTGCAGATTGATAAGGATACACAGCTGGCTCGATTTGAGGAACGCCAGAATACTCCGGAAAAGCAATGGAAGATTACCGATGAGGACTGGAGAAACAGAGAAAAATGGGATCTGTATGAGACTGCTGTAAATGAGATGCTAAAGAAAACCAATACCACTTACGCACCATGGCATGTGCTTGAGTCAAACGACAAGAAATATGCGAGAATCAAGGCTCTTAAGATTGTGATTGATGCGATTGAAGCTGCTTTGGATAATAAAACAGATAAAAAGTAAAAACAGATGTATATAAACAGAGATATGTAAAAAAGAAGCCGGAATAAATCCGGCTTCTTTTAAAGTGTTGGTAAATTAATTTGGGTACAAAAAATGCGCCTCCAGGGGCTCGAACCCTGCACACCCTGATTAAGAGTCAGGTGCTCTACCAAATGAGCTAGAAGCGCAAACATCTGTGTGAATATCTGTGTCACACGGACAAATGATATTATACACAGGGTTTTACAAAAATGCAAGTACTTTTTTAAAAAAATTTAAAAAATTATAAAAAAGACTTTAAAACACTAAGTACTCCGTTTTCCCAGTAAGGCGCACAGGTGTGTTTTGCGGCTGCGATAACTTCCTGGCGGGCATTTGACACAGCGTAGCTTATACCGGCATTTTGAAGCATCTCAATATCATTCAGATTGTCACCGAAACAGCATACTTCGTCCGGAAGCAGGTCGAATCTGTCTATTAGGTATGAGAGTGCAGTCCATTTGCTGACACCCTTTGCGTTGCAGTCTACCCATTCCTTGCCGGCGGCTGCCAGGTGAGCTTTTTTATTCCATGCCGGAATGAAAACCGGTGTACACAGCTCTTCGCATTTGTCGGGATGAAAGACAGTGAATTTGATGATGTCATTTCTGTCAAGCCTTGTGATGTCATCAACCTCACGCATCTCAAAGCCGTATGAATCACGAAGCAGATGAAAGATTGGGCTGCCACCATCCTCTGCAAAGCAGAAATCAGGAGTAGCAGCAAAGTAATCGCATGCAGGCAGCTCATCGCGGACCATCCGGCACATGCTCTTCCATATATCCTCGTCCATAGGATATGTTTTTAGGATTTCCTTTGGAGTGCGCACGACTGTTCCTCCGTCTGTTATATACAAAAGCTTGTGCTTTATCGGAGCAAACAGCTTAAATTCGCTTGAAAATTGTCTGCCGGAACAGACTACAAATATTATTCCTTTGTCTATGAGCCTGTCGATGACAGACATGTACTCAGGATCTATGAGCAGTGAGCCGTCCTTTACAAGTGTTCCGTCTATATCTGTTGCTATTAGTTTTATCATTATTTATCTCCCAGGGCGTATATCTTTTGAATATTCAACTATATCATTATAAGGAATTATAATCTCATATGCAAGGGACTTATAGTGTATTTATTACTGTTTGTGAAAGAAAAAACAGAACAAAAAACAGAATATATTGAAAGTTTCCTGCTCATATTGTATCATAGTAATACTGGCTTCATCTTCAATGCGTTGAAGCAATGAAAACTAAGGGGACGATATTTACTATGATAGTAGCACTTATTGAAAAAGTTTATTCTTTCTTGTGGGGAGATCTGATACACATTCCACTGCCCGGCGGTGGGAGCGTGGGAATCTCACTGCTCATAATTCTTTTGATTCCGACAGGAATTTATTTCACTGTAAGGACAAGACTTTTACCAATCAGAATGTTTCCGGACATGATAAAGGCGCTGACAGGTAAAAAGGAAAATAAGGACAGCCTGTCCACGTTCCAGACACTCATTGTCTCTACGGCGACGAGAGTGGGCATGGGTAATCTGGTTGGTGTTGTGGCTGCCATATCAGTGGGAGGCGCAGGTGCGGTTTTCTGGATGTGGATAACAGCCATTATAGGTTCATCCACGGCTTTTGTGGAGGCTACACTGGCACAGCTTCACAAGGAGCTGGATCCATTGTACTCAGGCTATCGTGGAGGTCCGGCGTATTACATACACCATTACTTTGAGGATAAATCAGGCAAAAAGAAAAAACATGTTATTATAGCTGTTTTGTTTGCTATATCCGGACTAATCTGCTGGTGTGGCATAAGTCAGGTGATAAGCAATTCAGTTACATCGTCATTTGAAAATGCATTTGGCATACCACCTATTTACACTACCGTAATTTTAGTTGCAGTGGCCGCTGTCATTGTGCTTAGGAAAAATGCTACGGTAAAGGTGCTTGACATAGTTGTTCCTATCATGGCGGTGTGCTATTTTGCCATAACCATTTTTATCATAATTAAAAATATAGGCATGATGCCATCGGTTTTTTCAAGGATATTTGAGGAAGCCTTCGGTATCAGGCAGGTGGCTGCGGGAGGCTTTGGAGCGGTGCTCATGAACGGTGTAAAGAGAGGTCTTTTTTCAAATGAGGCAGGCTCAGGCTCAGCTCCATGCGCTGCAGCGGCGGCAGAGTGCGATACTCCTGTAAAGGCAGGACTGACGCAGGCGCTCGGTGTATTTATAGATACGATAGTGATTTGCAGCTGTACGGCAATGATCATGCTCACTGCACCGGAGAATATAGTGGCAGGGAAAGAGGGCATGGATTTATTACAGTCAGCTATGAGGTATCATCTTGGAGATTTTGGAGTTATTTTTATAGCAGTCACATTGTTTTTATTCAGCTTTTCCACCTTCCTTGGTATACTTTTTTATGCAAGGAGTAATGTTGCGTACCTGTTTGGGGATAACTGGATTTCACAGACCATGTACAAGGTGCTGGCTCTTGTTATGCTGTTTGTAGGCGGTATCGCGGCATACACATTTGTCTGGGATCTCGGAGATGTAGGAATCGGCCTTATGACTATATTCAATACAGGTATTCTCTATCTGATGGGTGGACAGGCAATAAAGGAGCTGCGGGTCTTTGAGGAGAGTAATAAAGCACAAAGCAATAGTCAATGCTCACAGCAGGGTGATAACGTAACGCAATAACAATAGGAGATATATAAATATGAAAAGAGAATCATTTAAATCACGTCTGGGATTTATACTGGTAAGTGCAGGATGCGCTATAGGCATAGGCAATGTATGGCGTTTTCCGTATGTGACAGGTCAAAACGGTGGCGGTATTTTTGTACTGTTTTACCTTATATTTCTGGTATGCATGGGACTTCCGGTGCTTACGATGGAGCTTGCTGTAGGCCGAGCCAGCAGAAAAAGTGCTGTGATGAGCTACAAGGCTCTTGAGAAAGAGGGCAGTAAATGGCATATTCACGGATGGATAGCCATGCTTGGCTGCTACATGCTCATGATGTATTACACAACAGTCTCAGGCTGGATGGTTGCGTATTTCTTTAAATTCCTAAAGGGAGATTTTACATCAGGCATGAATACTGATGACACGGCAGCTGCATTTGGAAACATGCTTGCAGACCCCAAGCAGATGGCTTTCTGGATGATAGTTACGGTTGTGCTTGGCTTTTTGGTGTGCAGCCGTGGTCTGCAGAATGGGCTTGAGAAAATCAGTAAATTTATGATGAGTGCTCTGCTCTTGCTTATCATTGTCCTTGCGGTGCACAGTATCACACTTTCAGGGGCTTTGGAAGGAGTGAAATTCTATCTTGTTCCAAATCTGGATGCGGTCTCTGAAATTGGAATAAAGAATGTAATAACAGCAGCCATGAATCAGGCGTTTTTTACGCTGAGTCTGGGTGTGGCCGCAATGGAGATATTCGGCAGCTATATGGGAAAGGACTGCACTCTTGCAGGTGAGGGTGCCAAAATATGTGCTCTTGATACATTTGTGGCTATAATGTCAGGCCTTATCATTTTCCCGGCTTGCTTCAGCTATGGGGTGGAGGTAGGCGCAGGACCAAGCCTTATCTTTATCACTTTGCCAAATGTGTTTGTAAATATGCAGGGAGGCCGCATATGGGGCTGTCTTTTCTTCTTGTTTATGACCTTTGCCAGCTTTTCAACCGTTATTGCGGTATTTGAGAATATCATGTCGTTTGCCATTGATATGTTTGGCTGGTCCAGAAACAAGGCTGCGCTAATAAATGGTGTGATAATACTTATTGCAAGTATGCCGTGTGTACTTGGATACAATGTGTGGAGTAATCTGCACCTCATAGGAGGCAGGGATGTGCTTGACAGCGAGGACTTTATGGTAAGCAATCTGCTTCTCCCGATTGGCTCACTGGTTTATCTGCTTTTTTGCGTGACAAAGTGGGGCTGGGGCTTTGATAAGTATATAGATGAGGCAAATACAGGAGCGGGACTTAAGATTTCAAGGAAGCTTAAGCCGTATTTTCAGTTCATACTGCCGCTTTTAATTTTGTTTATTTTTATACAGGGATTGATATAGTTACGTATTTTTTGAAAATCAGACAGGAGCGTGTAAAATATGTTAGATCAGAATACCTTTATAGAGACAGTGCAGAGCGTGGCCGAGATTATCAGGACATCAGCGGAGCCGATAGGCAGAGATGAAATCATGTCTTATTTTAAGGATATGGAGCTTAATAAAGCGCAGGAGGATATGGTATTTGAATTTCTCATCACACCGCATGAGCAGGAGAATGAGAGTGCAGGCGATTATGAGGATGAATCACATGAGGACGAATTACATGGGGATGAATCGTCTGAAAATGCTGCATTGAACAATGTAATTTACTCAGAAGGAGATTCGATGGATGCCATAGCAGGTGGAAAGAATAATAAGGCCAAGCAGGATAATGAAGCTGAGCCTGATATAGACGAGGACAGCCTCATACCGGATTCACCTATGTTTAGGATGTATCTTGAGGAGCTTGAAGAGATACCTGATTACACAAAGGCCGAGCAGGATGATATGTACAAAAAGCTGCTCGCAGGTGATGAGAGTGTGATACACACTATATCAAATTTCTGGCTCAAAAGTGTGCTTGCCATGGCAAAGAAGCTTGCCGTTACATCAGAGGGCTTTGAGGACGTAGTACAGGAGGGAAACATGGGACTTTTCATGTGCCTTACTGAGCTCTGCGGCTGCGGGGATGAGATAGATGTGGAAAAAGAGCTTTTGGATGCCATAGAGGAGTCTATGAAAGAGTGTATCAGGGAGCAGACCGGTGAGGATGAGAGCGAGAATACTGTGGTAGGAAAGGTTTCATTGGTAAACCGTGCAGTGGAGAAACTAAAATCCGATAAGGGTTTCGAGCCGAGCCTTAGTGAGCTTTCTGGCTACACCGGCGTGGATGAGGAAGAGCTTGAAAAGCTTCTAGAGCTTATCAAAAAGGCTGATGTGGAGAAAAATAAACAGGACAGTAAATAATCTGTGTCATTTGTAGATTTGTGTCATATATTAAACCATACCTGAATATATGAAAGGATGGAAAATATATGGCACGATTTACTAATCAGGCACAGCTTCGTTATGGCAACAATGTAGCCAATTCAAATATAGCAGTCGGAGAAATACTGGAGGTGCTTTCTGCTACGAAAACAGCAGTCAAAAACACCTACAATCAAAACGATACAATAACCTATGTGGTGAGCATCGTAAACTCCGGAAATACCGCAATAAACGGTCTGACACTTTCTGACAATCTAGGTGCTTATACCTTTAACACCAACACTCTTGTACCATTAACCTATGTGAATAACACCGCAAAATACTATACAAACGGCACACTCCAGGCAGCGCCTGCAGTAACCCAGGGACCGCCTCTTAGCATCACAGGCATAAGTGTCCCGGCAGGTGGCAATGCAACTGTCATCTATGAGGCAGCGTTAAATGAGTATGCTCCTCTTGGCACAGAGGCATCTGTCACAAACACCGCTACAGTTAGCGGCACCGGAATCACTCCAGTCACAGCAGCAGAGACAGTAAATGCCGAGGCTGCACCAAATCTTGCAATTACTAAGTCAGTAAGCCCTGTTCCTGTGACGGAAAACGGTACACTGACCTATACCTTCAGGATTCAAAACTACGGAAGCGTTGCGGCAACCAATACCACAGGCGTGGTTATAACAGACACATTTGCTCCGGTTTTAAACAATCTTACAGCCGCATTAAACGGCACAGCCTGGACTGCAGCTACAGATTACACTTATAATGAGGCGACAGGCACATTTTCGAGTACGGCAGGTGCAATCACTGTTCCGGCGGCAACCTACACACAGGATAGCACAACCGGAGCGTGGGTTGTCACACCGGGTGAGAGCACACTTGTCATCACCGGAACAGTGTAGCGGCAGAAGTGATTAATTTTAAGAATTGTTTAATTTAAGGGATAAAAGTTGAAATATTGATACAAAATATGTAAAATAAATATAGCTATTTATGAATAAGATGATGAAGATGATCATCGGCAGTTTAAAATGATTAACCGGGGGATAAGACAAATGAATAATGCACAGTTAGTGATAGACGAAGTAAAAAAGGCAGTAAAGGGCAAGGATGATTGTATCATCAAGGCATTTGCTGCCTTTTTGGCAGGTGGACATATACTGCTTGAGGATGTGCCGGGAGTGGGAAAGACTACGCTTGCAGTAGCTTTTTCAAGGGCGATGGCGCTTGTGAATCACAGAGTACAGTTCACTCCGGATGTGTTGCCTGCTGATATACTTGGCTTTTCTATGTATCAGAAGCAGACCGGAGAGTTTGTGTACCGCGAGGGTGCCGTGATGTGTAATCTGTTTCTGGCAGATGAGATTAACAGAACAAGTCCCAAAACACAGTCTGCGCTCCTGGAGGTTATGGAGGAAGGAAATGTCACTGTGGATGGAATAAGCAGGAAGGTCCCTGAGCCGTTTATAGTGATGGCCACTCAAAATCCAAAGGGCAGCGCCGGTACACAGCTGTTGCCGGAGTCACAGCTTGACAGGTTTATGATATGTATGAGCATGGGATATCCTTCACATGAGGCAGAGGTGGATATCGCAAAGGGCAAAAGTGTGAAGGCTGATGAGTATACGATAAAGCCTGTTATGAATGCACAGGGACTTGTTGAGATGCAGGGAGAGGTTGAGCAGGTGTTTATACATGACAGTATTTACTCGTACATTGTGGACCTGGTTGATGCGACAAGGACAAGTCCGTACATTGAGCTGGGAGTGAGTCCGCGAGGTACGATTGCGTGTGTTAGGATGGCAAAGGCATATGCGTATCTGAGTGGGCGAAGCTATGTCATACCATCTGATGTGGTTTCTGTATTTGCGGATGTGACAAAGCACAGAATCGTGCTGAATACCAAGGCGAGAGTATCACACGTATCAGAGCTTTCAGTGATAGATGAGATACTAAAGGCTGTTAAACAGCCGACAACTTATGTGAAAAAGGCAGGTAATCGTGATTAGTTTTTTGATAGGAATAATTACTGCGGCAATAGTTTTTTATATGTCGATGATATACGGTAATGTTGCACTGGCACTGCTTGGCTGCTTTATGTGTGTGTTTATGGTGCTGACATTTATAGCATTGCTTGTAAAGGCGCACCGGGCAGTGGCAGCTATAAACATTCCGATAGCTATCGCCACACAGGGCGAGAGTATCAGGGTGAGTCTTTCCTGCCGGCTGAAGGAGGCAGGCTTCGATGGTGTTAAATACCATGTAACGGTGAAAAATAATTTATCCGGCGAAAAAAGTACAAAATGGCTGTCAGGAGGCAGTGATTTTTTGTACAGCGTGAACCTATGCGGCAATTATGAATTTGAGCTTGTAAGGATAAAGCTATATGATTTTTCAAGGCTTTTTTATGTCACGAAAAGAGTTAAAAAATATGCAAATGTTGAGGTGATGCCGCAGACTGAGATGTTTGATGTCAGGGAGTTTCAAAACGGTGACAGGCTGCAGAGTGTGCACTGGAAGCTTTCTGCAAGGACTGATGAGCTGATGGTAAAGGAGAACAGCCTGCCAAAGGCATGTGCGGTGGCCATAGTAGCAGATTTAAGGGGAATAAAGAAGGGCAGACAGGCAGATGCTTTTATGAAGCTTCTTGTCTCGCTTTCTTTTTCGCTTATGGATCAAAAATGCTCTCATTATGTGGCATGGTATGATACCGCCATAAACGATATTGTGAGAGCACGAGTGGATGACGAGGAGGGCTTTTACATATTTTTGAATAGTTTTCTTAAAATAAAGCCGGATACAAAAAATGATGCGCTTTTTTTGTATGAGGAAAAGTACCGGGCAGAAAAGCTTGTGTGTCTGCTTAGCGTGGACGGAAGACTTCAGATAAAAAGGGGAGAGGAGATAGTTGGCAGAGCGGATGAAAAAAACGAGATTGTCATTTAGGAAAAGCAGATGGCAGAGATCTGATACAAATGAGATAAAGCCTGATTATAATAATGCATTTACAGTGCTTGGTGTCCTGCTTACTGAACTTGCCAATGCAGCTGCATCAGTACTTCTTACGGTGTGTGCAGTGTCTGTTGTGAATACGACCGTTTCACATGTGAGATGCCCATATTATGTGTATGTGTGGCTGTTTATTTTTTCGGTGATAAGCGGCTTTATAAACAGGCTTACATCGCTTGACACAAGAAAATGGGTGCGCCATGCGATAAATACGGGGCTGCTGCTTGTATTTGTGCTTGGTGTATTTATTGCAAACTGGCAGACTGCAGGGCATATAAAAGCCGGCTTTTTGTATGTAAAGGGCAGGTATCTTGAGCTGATAAATGTGTACTATGGCACTTCGTTTGCCTGCCCAAAGGGCGATAAAGCCTTTGCGGGGGCATTTGTTGGCTTTGTATCGTTTATAGTTATGCTTTTGCTGATGACACTGGCGGTTCAAATTAAAAGAAGACGCATGCTCACATTATTTCCAACGCTTATGCTTGCGGTACAGCTGTGCATAGGCAAAAGCCCAAGTGTCAGCGAGATTGTTATGCTCACGCTGTGTACACTCTGGTGTCTTATCGCAGATGGCAACGCACGCACAGTGGCAGGATATGATGTAAATGGCAGTGCACAGGGCAATGAGGCTTTAAGGATAGCGGCGGCGTTTTTATACATGGCGGCGGTGTCTGCAGTACTTTTCATATGTGTATTTTCATTTAAACCTCTTGCTGATACACTTGCCGATAAAAAGCCACAGATGCTTGCCTTTCAAAAGGATTTGGAGGGCAGCGTAAAATCATTCTTCAGCGTGGGGATTGATTTACAGGATGGCACGGTTAGTAATCACTATCCAAGCTACAGTGAAAAAACAGTGATGACGGTAGAAGCAAAGGCAGGAGTACCTTCTAATATTTATCTGAGAAGCTTCTACGGTGATACCTATGAGAATGGCAGATGGATTAAAAAGTCTGATTTTTCCGGGATGGAAAAAGAGTATCATGATGCTTCAAGGATGACAGCCTGGCAGACTACAATCGGATTAGCAACGCTGCTCGATGGTTATTATGATGATGAGACCAATCCGGCCACCGAAAAGTATACAATCACGATGAAGAAGCTTTCCACCAAATACGCCTATTTACCGTACTGTATAGACCCATACAGTATAGATGCCAAGGGTGATATAGATTTTGACGAAGACTTTTTTATCACAAAGGATAAAGGAACAAAGACTATCGAGGTGTCGGCGTGTCCCGGATTTTTCGATGGTAGTCTGGAAATGTCTATCCTTGAGCCGGAGCAGCCTCTTGAGGTCAACAATGATTTCTATGTGGCATACAATGATTATGTAATGGAAAACTATACTGAAAAGCAGGGCGGTGACGGAATTGTTGCAAAAGATGCGAAGCTGCTTCTTAGGACAGGACAGCTCACAAGCAATATGATGTACACAGGCGATATAAGAGAAAATGATGCCAACAGGATTGCGGCAGCACAACTGGTGCAGCAGTTTCTGACATCGAAGGCTTTTAAGTACAGCAAAAATCCTCCTTCCACAGGCGGTAAGGATGTAGTTGAAAATTTCCTCTCAAATAGCAGACAGGGCTTTTGTGTGCATTTTGCATCGGCTGGCACGATGATACTCAGACAGATGGGCGTTCCATGCCGTTATGTAAGCGGATACTGTGCAAAGGAGGACAGCTTCAAATCCGGTAAAAATGATGAGGATATATGTGAGGTGAAGGATTCGCAGTCGCATGCTTGGGTTGAAATATATCTGGATGATTTCGGATGGATTCCGGTGGAGATGACACCGGGATATTTTGAGTATGTGACAGGTGAGAATCCGTTTGACTATATTGGTGTCAACGGAAAGAAAACAAACACCGGTGCTGCTTATAATGATAGTGAGCATATGAATGATACTGCGGCAGATGAAGATAAACTGGATGAAGATGCAGCAAATGAAGATACAAAAAATACAGATGCAGAAAATGATGACACAGCAAAAGATGATACATCAAAAGCTGCAGCAAACAGTACATCAGGTGATGGCAGTGAGAATGCTTATGGTTCACAGCCAGGTGCGGATAAACGTACAGATGCTCAGAACTTAAAAACGAGACCTCATATACCACCGGTGATTTTAAAAACCTCACTCTGTGTGATTTTTCTGACTGCACTTACAGCCATCATAGTTTATATCAAAAGGCGAAGAAATATTTTGTGGGAAGCAAGACTTGCAAAAAGGGTGAAAAAATGCCGTTACAGCAGGGCAGCAATAATGATAAACAACCGCATCTACAAAGGACTGGGACATCCTTCAAAAAACAGGACAGATGAGCTTTATCTGGCTAACCTGAAGGAAAAATACTGCGGACCGGATTATTGCGGAATCCACTGGGACGAGTACATGCGCATCATACAAAAGGCTGTGTATTCATCAGAGGGCATAACAGAGGAAGAATGCTTTATGATAGTGGAAACATGGAGGCGTCTGGAGAAAAAAGACATTAGACATAATTCACAAAAAAACATGTATAAAAACAGCATGATTAACAAAAAATAAATTCGTGGGGAAAATTGTGTTGAAATAATAAGGCTTCTGTGATATAAACTTAAGCAGACGTGTTACTTTTAGGGAGGCATTTGTCGTACATAACTTTTAACAGGGTTAGTGTATGATAAGTGCCTCCTTTTTGTCGCTGGAGCAAAAAAGAATGATAGGTGCAAATCGGTACATACCCTGCATTTATAGGAGGAAAAGCTCATGAAAGACAAAATTTTTGGTGTCCTGCAGAGAGTAGGACGAAGCTTCATGCTTCCAATCGCAATCCTTCCGGTAGCAGGCTTGCTTTTAGGACTCGGAAGCTCATTTACCAACACCACAACAATTGAGACCTATGGTTTACAGTGGCTGCTCGGAGATAAGACTATACTCCATGCACTTCTTGTAATCATGAATGCGGTCGGAAGTGCCATATTCGATAACCTTCCGCTCATTTTTGCGGTCGGAGTAGCAATCGGAATGGCAAAGAAGGAAAAAGAGGTGTCAGCACTTTCAGCAGTCATAGCATACTTTGTTATGAATGTATCAATCAATGCGATGCTCAAGATTTCCGGAAAAATCCTTGCAGACGGAAGCATTGCAAAGGATGTGCTTGATGGAACCATCACATCAGTATGTGGTATCCAGTCATTGCAGATGGGTGTGTTTGGCGGAATTATTGTAGGACTGGGAGCGGCAGCACTGCACAACCGTTTCTACAAGATTGAGCTGCCGAATGCATTGTCATTTTTCGGTGGAACAAGATTTGTGCCTATCATCTCAACCGTGGCATATCTGTTTGTAGGAATCCTAATGTATTTTATCTGGCCGACAGTGCAGAACGGAATCTATGCACTCGGCGGAGTGGTGACAGGAACAGGATATTTCGGAACACTTCTCTTTGGTATTATAAAGAGAGCACTTATTCCATTCGGACTGCACCATGTATTTTACATGCCGTTCTGGCAGACAGCAGTCGGTGGAACGATGGAGGTTGCAGGACATATGGTTGAGGGTGGACAGAACATCTTCTTCGCACAGCTTGCTGACTCTGCAAACATCGCACATTTCAGTGCCGATGCCACAAGATATTTCTCGGGAGAGTTCATTTTCATGATTTTCGGTCTTCCGGGAGCAGCACTTGCAATGTATAAATGTGCAAAGCCGGAAAAGAAAAAACAGGCAGGAAGCCTTTTACTTTCTGCAACACTTGCATGTATGTTTACAGGAATCACAGAGCCTCTTGAGTTCTCATTCCTTTTCGTAGCACCGGCTCTTTTTGCAGTACAGGTAGTGCTCGCAGGAAGCGCATACATGATAGCACATATTTTAAACATCGCTGTAGGACTTACTTTCTCAGGAGGATTACTTGATTTCTTCCTGTTTGGTATATTGCAGGGAAATGAAAAGACAAGCTGGATGCTCGTGATTCCGGTGGGAATAGTATATTTCTTACTGTATTACTTTATTTTCAGCTTCCTTATAAAGAAGTTTGATTTCAAGACTCCGGGGCGTGAGGATGACGATACAGAGACAAAGCTCTACACCAAGGCAGATGTAAACGCAAGAAAGGCTGCTAAGGACGTAAAGTCTTCTGACGGAAAAGAAGCAGCTGCAGCAGACGAACTCTCACAGACCATATCACGAGGTCTCGGCGGCAAAGCCAATATCTCAGATGTGGACTGCTGTGCAACAAGGCTTCGTATCACAGTAATTGATCCCGACAAGGTAAACGATGCGCTCCTTAAATCAACAGGAGCATCAGGAGTCGTGCACAAGGGACAGGGCGTACAGATTATCTATGGACCAAGAGTAACAGTGATAAAATCAGATCTGGAGGATTATCTTGCGAGCGTGACAGAGGAGCATTTCGAGGATGATGCAGCAGAAAATAATACAGCAGACGCGTCAAAGACAAAAGATTCAAACACCTCTTCTGATAAAGCACAGGAATCTGATGTGAAAGCAGAAAAGGAAGCCGGCGACGTAAAAGAGCCGACAAGCACAGTCATCATCTCAAGTCCTATGACAGGAATAGCAGCAGACCTCTCAACAGCGCCGGACGAGGCCTTCGCCGGCAAAATGATGGGTGACGGAGCAGTAGTCACACCTGAGGAGGGGGTAGTTGTAGCACCTGAGGATGGAACTGTTTTATTCGTTTTTGATACAAAGCATGCTTTGGGATTTACAACCGACTCAGGAATTGGTATGATAATCCATGTAGGAATTGATACAGTAAAGCTCGAGGGTAAAGGCTTTGACGTACAGGTTGAGGCAGGATGCCATGTTAATAAGGGCGATGTGCTCATGAAGCTTGACCTTGACTACTTAAAGGCGAACGCACCATCAGTTACAACTCCTGTCATCTGCACAGAGCTAAAAGATAATCAGAAAATCCGTCTCATCACAGATGGACCGATTAAGGCGGGAGAGCCTCTCTACGCAGTTGACACCTACGAGAAGTAATTCATACATCCTTAAACAATTCAAAGGTATCGGATGCCATGGAGATGGCGGCAGCAGTTCGAAAATGCGCCACATTTATAGAGAAAAAGATTGGAAAGCACATAGATGTCACTACTATGGCCTACAACCGCCTCATGAACCATATCCGCCACATGGTATCAAGAGCCGCGACCGGAGAAAAATTAAAGGTTGATCTCAATCAGTTTATCGAGAAAAATTATCCGGAGTCATTCGCACTGGCAGGTGATATATGTAAGGAGCTTGGAAAGGACTTAAATCATGAGTTTTTGGACAATGAGACAGGCTACCTTGCCATACATATCGAGCAGATTAAGTGTGATGAGATGATAAGTGAATAAAAAATGTGAAAACCTTCCTGCATATTAGGTTATGTGTGGGAAGGTTTTTTCGTGAAAAAGTACTGTGATGGAAGAAATGAATGGGGATTTGCGTAAGATTATAGGTAAAACGAATGGGGATTTGCGTAAAATATCAGTTTACACGAGTGGGGATTCGGGATATAATATTAACAAAGAGGTGACTTTTATATGGAAAGACATGTATTTAAACGTAAAATTTATAATGAAATACTTGAATGGAAAATCAACCGAAGCGACAAATATGCCCTTCTTGTGAAAGGTGCCAGGCGAACCGGCAAGTCGACGATTGTTGAAGAATTTGCTAAAAATGAATTTAAATCATATATCCTGATTGATTTTGCGCATACAAGCAAGGATATTATTGCTTTATTTGATGACACATATGAGCTTGATTTCTTCTTTTTACAGCTACAGCAGTTAACCGGTGTGAGATTATATGAAAATGAATCCGTTATAATATTTGATGAGGTCCAGCTTTTGCCAAAAGCAAGACAGGCAATCAAGTATCTTGTTGCTGATGGCCGATATAAATATATAGAAACAGGTTCATTGATTTCGATAAAAAAGAATACGATGGATATATTAATACCAAGTGAAGAGCATAAGATATCTATGTATCCTATGGATTTTGAAGAGTTTTTGTGGGCAATAGATGACGAAATCACAGCAGAGACGATTAAACTACTTTTAAAAAATAAAAAAGCAGCAGGAAATGCGATGCATAGAAATTTGATGCGTAAATTTAGATTGTATATGCTAATCGGAGGAATGCCTCAGGCTATTGAAGCTTATCTGGAACATAATAATCTTCAGATTGTGGATGAAACGAAAAGGGAGATTGTTGAGTTATATGAAGAGGATTTTACAAAAATAGATGGAACCGGACTGGCAGGAGATATATATGATGCAATTCCGGCAAGTCTTAGTAAAAATGCATCAAGATATGTGTTGTCAAAAGCGAGAGAAGGGGTACGTGCAAAACAAGTGAGAGATATATTACCTGATATACTCAGCTCATATACTGTAAATATTGCATATCATGCAAACAACCCCGGGGTTGGAATGTCTCTGGAAAAGGATATAGACAGATACAAGCTATTTACATCAGATGTTGGACTGTTTATTACGCTTGCATTTAAGGATAAAAAATATACGGATAATATAATCTATAATAAGCTGTTGTCAGACAAGCTGGAAGCAAACCTGGGATATGTTTATGAAAATGCGGTAGCACAGATGTTGACAGCAAAAGGAAACAATCTGTTTTATTACACAATGAAAAGTGAAACTTCAAATCATTTGTACGAGATAGATTTCCTGCTATCAAATGGAACTAAAATTAATCCTATTGAAGTGAAATCCGGAAATTACAGAGAGCATAAATCATTGGATGCATTTTGTGAGAAATTTAGCAGCCGAATCAGAGAAAAATATGTTGTTCATACAAAAGACTATAAATGGGAGAATGGTGT
>OLIR01000471.1_pt1 | contig 18078 bp, 8 predicted proteins | sample 1609741 | NCBI WGS metagenome assembly OLIR01 (sample SAMEA4350169, study PRJEB24818) | metagenome | biome: human; feature: gut; material: faeces | place: Denmark | collected 2013-09
AGATGATATTGCTTGGCCCTATGCGCCTCGAAAGCAACGATTAAGTCTCGCAGGCTCTCACGGTTACTCAGTTGTCCAAACATCATCGCGAGCATCTGATTCCAGCAAGTGAAATGTTTCACATATCTGTTGCCATCATACTTGCGAACATAGTTGTTGAACTGAGTCCTGTTCAGAAAAGCGGTTAATTGAGAGAATACGTATTTGTCTTGGAACATAGCAGCTATTTGTATTAGACTGCAAAGTTGCAAAATCAAGTCCGTTTCATTTCAAAAAACCGTGTAATCGACTATATTTCAATAATTTCAAAGAACTATTTATCCACTTTTACGGGACAGTAGTGAAATGGAATGAAGAATTAGAAAAAGAATTTGTATGGAAATAGCATCTTTAGTAATTTCTATTTTGTCTATAGTCATGTCAGCAATTGTTGCTGGAATCCCATTTTATCGTAAATATATAGAAAAGAAAACAAAAATAGCATTGATTGCTTGTGATGGAATAATCAGGGATGATATGATACGTATTGTGGTTACCTATGTAAATAAGAACTGGCAAAATGCAGTAATAATCAATAGCCATATTAATCTTTACCATCCTAAGTTACTAAATGAGTTTACGAAAGTGAATCATGCATATAGTTGTAAGTCATTTAATCCGGTTGTGATAACGGAGAAAATGCATGCCTCTATTGAACTTGAATATTCTTTATCAGAGTTGAAAGAAGTGGATTTGGAGAATGCAGATGTATATGTACATACTGAATATATAGATTCTCAAGGCCAGAGGCTGTTTGATAATCATAGGATAGGAAACCTGTGCATGAGTGGAATAAGTACTAAGATGGTCTTAATAGAGTCTACTATGTATGAGTTACAAGGAAGAAGCATTTTAATGTCTATGAAACTTTAGTTGTTGGCGTGAGCAGGAAGCATCACTTCCTGCTCACGCCCTTTCTCGCATTTAGCAATACTCCCTTCTGAACCAAAGCTCGAATATAGGGTCGGAGAAAGCATACTTGTTTCCTTCTTTCTCAATGAAATCACGTTCTGCTAGCATACGCTTGTTGCGTGTGATGGTCTGTGCACTGCCCAATTCATATTTCCGCACTACGGGGATGGAGTTGAAGCGGTATTCACCGTCGGCTACAGCACGAAGCATGGCAGTTTGGGCAGCAGTCAGGTTCTCGGTGTCGTTCATGAACATAGGCATGTTGGTGTCTATCAGTTGGCGGGTACGGATTTCGATAATCTCATCTGTCACTTTTTCAGACGTACCGCTCCAGATGAAATAGCACAACTGTTGCAAATACCACGAATGGCATTTCACGATGTCGCACAGTTGTTCTGCTTGCTGTTCGCTGATTTCTTTGTTCGTCCGGTGGAAGGCATTGACGATGAAGGGCACCCATTCCTCTTTCTTTATCTTTTGCAGGAACAGCACTTGTCCGAAGCGGTAGAAGGGGTTAGAAGAATTGTTGAAGATGTCCATCATCATATGCCGCTTGCTTCCGTAAAAGCAATAGGAGACTTGTTGCTGCTTCTGCCAGGCAGAGCGCATTTTTCCCTCCATACTTTTGTAGCCGGGTAGTAGTGCCAGTTGTTGGAACTCGTCGATGCAGACAATCAGGTGTATGCCTTTGGCAGCTGCTATCTTTTCGGGTAGTTCCAGTATCTCCATGACACTTTTTTCTTCCAGTTCCAATTTCAGGTCAAAGGAGAGGGTATCGGTTGGGTCGCTCTTCAATGTGATACTGGGAGAAACGGCTTTAAGAAACTGTTTCACATCTTCAAGCCTCTTTTCAAGGGTGGAGGCGGCGCAAGAAATGACTTCTCGCGCAAAGATGCGGTAGAATTCAGCTTCCGTCTTGATGCTGAATGCATCAATGAAGCAGACACGGATATGCTTGTCTTCTTGTGTCAGTTCGTCCATAGCTACTTTTACAAGTGAAGACTTACCCCAACGGCGCGGTGAAATAAGCATTACGTTGATACCCGATCCAAGCAATTCTTTTAGTTGCTTTCGTTCTTCTACCCGATTGACGAAACTCTCTTTATCAACCAGTGTGCCGTATTGAAAAGGTGATTTCATAAGCTTTCTGTTCTTGATTTAATGACAAATATACAAATTATACATCAATGTATAATACATCTATGTATAATTTTGTTTGAGTACATGTGCAAAAACACCCACTTTTTGCACATGAAACGGAGAACGTGAGCAAAAAAGCCTTATTTTTGCTCACGTTATTGGTTTTGAATATGAGATTAAACACAAATATACCATGAAAAGTAAGACTCTTGCATTGATTCTATTATGTTGCGCCGCCTCGCTGGGCGCCAAAGTAAAGCTGCCTGCACTGGTAGGCGACAACATGATACTGCAGCAGCAGACTGAAGTGAAACTGTGGGGAACGGCTGCACCGAAAGCCGAAGTACGCGTCACGCCTTCGTGGAATGGACAGACAACGACTTGCCGTGCCGATAAGGATGGCCGTTGGCTGCTTGCCGTGAAAACTCCGGCAGCAGGATACACGCCTTATGAGATAACTTTTGATGACGGAGAAAAAACTACGTTGAAGAATATTCTAATCGGTGAAGTATGGCTTGCTTCCGGCCAGAGCAATATGGAAATGCCCCTGAAAGGCTTTGCCGGCTGTTGCATCATGAACGGAGCGGATGACATCATAGCTTCTGCCGAAAACAGAGGCGTGCGTATGTTCACCGTTCCCAAGCACCAGACTTATGAACCACAAACCGACTGCAAAGGTAGCTGGAACATATCTTCCATAGAAACCGCACCCGATTTCAGTGCGACGGCCTACTATTTTGCCACTTCGTTGAGCCGTGCCCTCCGGATTCCGGTCGGCATCATCTGTAGCGCTTACGGTGGAGCCACTGTAGAAGGTTGGATAAGCCGTGAACTGCTGGAAAACTATCCGGACATATCTCTCAACCCCGATTCCATCGAACGCCTGCACCCCATGCACCGCCCCATGCTGATGTACAATGCCATGCTGAAGCCGCTTCAAAACTATACCATAAAGGGATTCATCTGGTATCAGGGCGAGTCTAACGTAGGCCGTCATGAAACATACGCCGAGCGTCTGGCCGACATGGTGCAACTGTGGCGCAAGGAGTGGGGACTTGGCGAACTGCCTTTCTACTTTGCAGAAATAGCTCCTTATGCCTACGGAGGCACCCAGCAAGAGAAAGCCGCCTACCTGCGCGAAGCGCAATTCCGTGCCCAAAGCCTGATTCCGAACAGTGCCATGATTTCTACAAACGACCTTGTAGAGCCTTATGAGATATACAATATCCATCCCCGCAACAAGACAAAGGTAGGTCAACGCTTGAGCTATCTGGCATTGAACCTTACCTATGGATTGAAGCAGATACACTGTTTCGGCCCACAATATAAGTCATGGACTGCTAAAGGCAGTGAAGCATGGGTTTCCTTCGACCATTTGGAAATGGGTATCTGTCGCAACTATGACCTTCGCGGTTTCGAAGTGGCGGGTGAGGACCGTGTGTTCCATCCTGCCGATAAAGTATGGCTGCACTGGCAGACGAATGAGGTCGTGATTTCTTCGGAAAAGGTGCCCAATCCCGTTGCCGTGCGCTATTGTTTCCGTGATTTCCAGGTCGGTACAATGATTGGCGGGAATGAACAGCCTACCATTCCGTTCCGTACAGATAATTGGTGAAAGAGTGAAAAGTATATAAACACTTTCATTATACTATAATATTGGGCGCGGGTTACGCGGAATCCACGGATGCAGTAAACTAAATCCGTGTAATCCGCGCCTAAAAGAAAATATCCAGAGGGTTTTGTTCCCCCTCTGTCTTTTATTGTTTCAGCAACTGTTCTGCTGCAAGTACCAGGAACATATAGTGGGACGAACCTCCTCCCAACACATACTCAGTCTGTTGCCAGAGGAACGGGAACGTCAGGAGTTCCGGGAAGTCGGGACGGATAAGAGCTGTACCGGAAATGACTCCACCGGGAATGTACGACCAGTCTGCGCGATTCAGTCCGTAGCCCACAGTGGCTGATTGTGCGCCGACACCCGAGGCGAAGGAAGCTTGGTTGGAGCCCGGGTGGCATCCGAGAATGAAGTTGAGGGCATTGAATACCGGTGCTTTCGGGAATATTTCCGGATAGGCGGTTGTCAGGAAGTAGTGCTGGAAGCCGAAACGCTGTATATCCCAGCCTGCACCCCAGATGTTCGGACGGTAGGGAACGCCATAGGGAGTCTCCTGTACTTGTTTGTTCAGTTCTTGTTCATATCCGGTCAAAGCTTTGCGGAAAGCTGCTGAAAAGGCTTTGGCTTTCTTGTTCTTCATCTGTGCGAACAGTTTTTCCACACGTGCCGTGTACCAGCCGATGCGGCCTATCTGCTTGATGATGAGCTCCTGGTTGTCCAGAATGAAGTCCATATAGGGTTGTTCGCCGGTGGTGAGGTACAGCTCTACGGCTGCTTGCACTTTGGGGAACAAGGCTCTGTTGTTGCCGCTTCCGGTAGAAGCATATACTTTGCGAGCAATGTCGAGGCAATGCACACTCAATGTATCATTGAAACCTTTCAATACACGTGATACGGCAGCCAGCTGGGCAGCTGTCGACAGTTCCCGTCCGGGGTTATCCTCCGTAAATATCCAGCGGTCGTCTTCATTACCGATTTTCCCGTCGGTCATGGCGGCGGCATCACCCAGAAGTACGTACTGGCGCAGGTCGTTGCAGATGATTCCCCGGTAGAGACGTCCCAGTGCCAGGTAGCCGTTGACTACCGTAAGGGCGCCGTTCTCTACTTGTTGCAGCAAGTCATTCTTACCGTCGGGCTGGTGGATTTCCGTCACACGGTTTATCTGGTCGATGGAAGTCACGTCGAGATTCGGGTGGAAAGCTTCGTAGGCCAGTGCCAGGATATAGGATTCTCCGGCTTGGGATTCGATGCGGAGGTCAAAGTCTCCGGCATCGTGCCAGCCGCCTATGTTCACTCCGGGAACCACTTCACCCGGTTTGAACTTGGACAGGCCCTCTTTCTGGTCGTAGCCGTCGATATGATTGTGTGCCGGTGCCATCTGGGCATCGTCCATGTGGCAGCAGTCGTGCCATACGCGGTATTTTTCGTTGACGCGCATGTGGCACATCTGTACGGGAAGGAAGTATTCCAGTACGGGCTGCCATACGCCGCGGGCATATACGTCATTGTCGATGCGGAAGATAGGGGATACGGAGGTATCGTATTTAATCTTGTAGAGTCCCGCTTCCTTCACATCCGTGAAGTCCACCTTCAGATAGTTGTATCTCAGGAACTTGCCCCAATTGGCAGGAGTGACGTTCTTGACCACTTTCTCGCCGTCTGCGTCAATGCGGATGATTTGTGCCGTTTCCTTTCTATTGTCACGTATATCCATTTCGATGACGGCTTCCTTGTCCTGGGCGGGATGATAACCTATCTGTGAAGTCTGGATAACCGGCTGATACATCCAGTCGGCCACTACGTTCGGAGTGATAATCCATTTGACGGCCCCTTTGGTGACACCCGGTTTTATGTTGCTGCGCAGTACGAACCAGCCGTTATTGTGGTTCATACGCCCGTCAAACAGTTGTAGGTCACCACTCAATGATTCGATGGTTACTTTGTTGTAAGGGTCGTCGGGGCGGGAGGTAAACTTACGGCCTTTGGCATAAGGTTCGCTGATGATGTCGTCGGCCACAATCGGGCTGTAACCTTTTCCTATCAGTTTGTCCATGTCTGCCAGCGATTGCTTGCCGTCATGATAATTTCCCGTATGCAGATAGTTGGGTTGGGTTGTCATTAGGGGAGAGTTGGGTTGTTGCGGGAAGATGCCGCTCTGACCGTCCATAATCCAGGGCTTGCCGAAGAGGGAACCCGGGAAGAATTCAAGGTTGAAGCCCACTTTTCCGATGAATTCCTGGGGAATGGGGCGGTCAAGGTCTACGGTCACCTCTATGTTTTTACCTTTGCTTTCCACGTTTACCGTATATATAAGGTGGAGGTCCGGGTAAATCATCGGGTTGAATCCGGTGAGATGGCGTGAGGAGTCGGGATAGCACAGCGTGGCGGTGATGCTGTTGTCACCGAGCTTCCGGTCGAGCTGTTTCGGTACGGGCTGCCATTGTCCGGGCGTGGCTTCCAGGCGGATGTCTCCGTTTGTTGCCACACGGTGTCCGTTCATGATGATACATACCCCTCCCTGGTGTCCTTCGGGATAGATGTCATCAAAAGCCATGACGTCGACTCCCTGGTTCTTGAAATAACCGGAGGATGTCAGCTTGAAGTCTTGCGCATACAGCGTACTGCTGCCGCAAAGCAGTGCCAAGACTGATGCAAATAGGAAATGTTTCTTTCTCATAGTATCTATTTTTGAGTTACAAAATTTTCTACTAATATACGGACTAAAAAGGAAACGGATGGCTTTTGTTTGTAGCCAATAACGTTATGAAATGTGTCTTTTTCCTCTATTTTTATGATATTCATTGTTATATTTGTCAGACAATGGTGTTTGAACTGCCAGATACCAACGTTTGAGCTAATAAAAGCTGATGTCTGGTAAGACAAGGACTCAGTACCCAAAAACAGCCTTTATCGGAACCAATTGTATCCATTGAAAAAGGATGGTAGTGAGTAGTGGCAACTTGTTTTTTTGTACATTTGCAATGTAACTATGATTAATTCCTTAAATCGCTATATTATGAAACGTATGTTTTCCGTTTTTTTGCTGATTACAGTATGGTTGCTGGTTACACCTTTCCTGCAAGCACAGTCACACGTAGACAAGGTTTTAAAAGATGAAATAACCTCGGACTTGAAAGAGAATATCCTCTCTTTTTGGGAAAGATACAGCGTAGATTCTTCCGGAGGCTTTTATGGTTCATTGGGACGTGACGGTGCCCCGATAGCGGATGCTCCCAAAGGTGGTGTACTGAATGCCCGCATCCTTTGGACTTTTTCAACCGCCTACCGGATGTATGGCGATACTGCCTACCGTAAATTGGCTGACAGGGCGCAACGGTATTTCATAGATCACTTCATTGATTCGCAGTATGGAGGCGTATATTGGCTGATAAAAGCGGACGGTACCCCATTGGATACGAACAAGCAGACTTACGGCTGCTCTTATGCTATCTATGGGTTGTCCGAACATTTCAGGGCAACGGGCAACAATGAAAGCCTGCAAAAAGCCATAGAGCTTTATCGGATAATGGAGAGCAAAGTCAAAGATCCCGTAAATGATGGCTATATAGAATCCTTTACCCGCGAATGGGGAACTCCCCAAAAGCTGGGGTATGATGGAGATGGCATTGCTGCCAAAACAATGAATACACATATCCATGTATTAGAGGCATACACGGCTTTATATAAAGTATGGAAGGATAACAGCCTTTGCAAGCGCCTTGCAAAAGTAATAGACTTAATAACAACCTGGCTGTACAACCCACAAACACATCACTTGATATCATACTGTGATTTAAATTGGAATAATCTGGATGACATCGACTCTTACGGGCATGATATCGAAACTTCTTGGCTGCTGACGGAAGCTGCAGAGGCTCTGGGTGACCCGGAGGTTATCGGGAGGTGCAGGAAGGTAGCATTGGAACTTGCAGATGCTTCCTTGAAGGAGGGCATCAACCCGATGGGAGCTATGATGTATGAACGACATAAGGACAAAATCAGGAAGGACGCTTCCTGGTGGTGCCAAGCGGAAACTGTGGTCGGCTGTATCAATGCCTGGCAACTGACTGGTGAACAATCTTATCTGGACAGTGCCGTCCGCACCTGGAACTTCATCAAATCACGGATGATAGACAAGGAGTATGGTGAATGGTTCAGAACGGTGCTGGAAGATGGAACTCCCCGCTACAAGGAGCCTAAAGCAAGTATGTGGAATTGTCCTTATCATAACAGCCGTATGGGGTTTGAGATTGATACCAGACTGAAATGACAACCTTTTATAGATTTGATATTATGAAGAATTTACGAATTTTCCAGTTTGGAATAGTTGTATTGCTGTGTGGTATATTATCTCTGCCGCTTTCTGCCCAGACGGAAGTGATGGCATGGAGCAATATCACGGGTGTCCGTGTAGACGGTGAATTGATAGACTTTGAGTCATCCCTGCGTGTCGGAACCTTGAAAGGAGATATGGAGATTACTGGAAAGGAGAAGCAGGTCCGTCCCGTTTTCCATCGTGAGGGGGATATGCAGGAAGTGACGACTACTCTGCGAGGTATAAAGTTCCATCAGAAAGTGACGGACAAGGGAAAAGGTCTGGTGGAGATTTCTATTGATGCGCTGTCGGACACTACTCTGAACCAGTCAGCCTATTACTGTATCGCCCTGAGTCCGGAAAACTACGCTGATGTCAAAGTAAGGACAAGTGGCAGGAAGCTGACCGCTACTTCGGCCAATAGGAAGTTGGAATTCAAGTTCAATAAGTCTGTAAAGGCCACGGTTGAAAAAGAATCCACCGGTACCGTAGTTTATATCTCGCTGATGCCGACTCTGAAAAAGGCCGGGAGAACTGCATTGTCCATGGAACTGCATGCTTCCGGAGTGATAGATCATAGTGACGCGGAAATTACATTGGATATGCAGAATCCGGGCAGTCTGTTCGCAGGCTTTGGGGGGAATTTCCGCCTGCAGAATCCTGCTGCCGACCCTAAAGTAATAGATTACTGTCTGGAAAACTTGCGTGTAGCCTATGGACGTGTGGAATTTCCGTGGAGATTGTGGCAACCCGAAGAAGAATCCGATCCTATTGCCGTGGCACAGAATGGGGGACTGAACAAGCGGGTGGAGGAAAGTCTCCTCATGGCAAAGCGCTTGAAGGCGATGGGAATGCCGGTAATACTAAGCTGTTGGTTTCCGCCTGCATGGGCCATTGACGGAGGTCCTGCAAGTTATGCCCGTCAAGGTGGTGTCATTGCTTATCGTCTGGATAACCGGAAAAAGGAGAAGATTTATAAATCCATGGCAGATTATCTGTTGTATGCCAAACGGTATTATGGTATTGAGTTCTCCATGTTCTCGTTCAATGAATCGGATTTGGGTATTGATGTCCTTCACACGCCGCAGGAGCATGCCGATTTCATTAAGGAGTTTGGAGCTTATCTGGCAGAGTTGAATCTTCCTACCCGTATGCTGCTTGGCGACAATTCGGATGCTACGACTTTTGATTTTATCCTTCCTGCTTTGAACAATTCTGAGACTCATAAGTATATTGGTGCAGTTTCTTTCCATTCATGGCGTGGTTGTGATGATGTTACGTTAAGGAAGTGGGCGGATGCTGCCAAAGAGATTAATGTACCACTCTTGGTTGGTGAGGGTAGTACGGATGCCGCTGCTCATGGTTATGCCGAGATATTCAATGAGTCGACGTTTGCACTTTATGAAATCAATCTGTATACACGTATTTGTACGATTTGCCAACCATTGTCCATCTTGCAGTGGCAGCTCACTTCAGACTATTCGTTGTTGTGGGGAGACGGCATTTATGGTTCCAAAGGTCCTTTGCGTCCTACGCAACGTTTCTGGAATATCAAGCAACTGGCCTCCACTCCGGCCGATGCTTTGGCCATTTCGGTCAGTAGCAGCAAGAAAAATGTAAACTGTGCGGCTTTCGGAAATATGGTGCGCGGAGAATATGCCGTCCATATGGTCAATAATGGGGCGGATTGCGAGGCTGTCATCTCCGGTATCCCTGCAGAAGTGAAGAAACTGAAAGTCTATGTGACCAATACAAAGGACTGCATGAAGGAAACTGCTGTGAAGGTAGAGAATGGACTGGTACGGGTACATTTGCCGGCCATCAGTTTCATTACTTTATTGTCAGGCGAATAACTCTAAAATTATATGTATCTTGCCCCGTCAGGGGAAAGTTGCCGTAATATAATGATGGCGAGGTACGTGAATTTACTGTTGTTGATACTGTTACGGGTGATTGTGTGTTTATAGGTAGCCGGAAGGAATGGAGGTATAAAATGTGTTCTGTAGGCTATATAAATGTGTTTGAACATTTATTCGGCAACAATTTTACCCTTTCAAAGAAATATTTGGGACACTGCAGAGAATTGTAAATCTCTATATTTGCATTAATTGGATTCTATTTATTTCATAGTATATCAAAATGAAAAAAATTCTATTTGCATTATGTGCGATTTTATGGTCAACAGTAGTGCTTGCCCAAGTACAGGCAAGAAGTAATGGTTTTGTCGTGACAGTCAAAGGGGTGGTTGTTAAGGTGGAGTTTTATACTCCCAATATTGTTAGAGTTTCGAAGACACTGGAGTCGGGCAATGTCAATCTGAGGAAAAGTCTGGCTGTGGTGCTTGAACCTACTCAGGTTGAAGTCAATGTTTCTCGGCAAAACGATATGGTAAAAGCTTCTTCTTCATTGTTGGAAGTTATTCTAGATTTAAATACGGGACGTGTCCAGTTCAGTAATCTGGATGGGAGTAAACTCTTGACTGAAAAAGACTACGGTGTCCAGTTGATGCCGTTGCAATATGTTCAGAGAATAAGGGAAAAGAAGGTGGAATCTCATGTTACTGGTGAGGTTGTACCTACTCAAAGTGCTCCAGGACAAAATACTCCCGGTTTGGATAGAGGAAAGATGCGGACTATTGTTGAGAATACTTATGAAGTGTCGCAATCATTTATTTTGGACGAGGATGAGGTTATTTACGGACTGGGCCAACAGCAGACTGGCAAGATGAATCAGCGGAACCAGCGGTTGGTTCTTGAACAAAATAACATGCAGATTGCTGTACCTTATTTCGCGTCTGTCAAAGGTTATGGTCTTTATTGGGATAATTATTCGATTACGACATTTGATGATACGCCTATGGGGACATCATTTAGATCAGAAGCTGGTGAAGCGATAGACTATTATTTTCTTTATGGTGGAAATGGCGATGCTACTGTAGCACTTTTGCGACAGCTTTCGGGACAAGCTCCTATGGTACCTTTATGGACTTTGGGCTTTTGGCAGTGTAAGGAAAGATATAAGTCGCAAGATGAGGTGGTAGAGGTTGCTGAAAAATATCGTAAATTGGGCGTACCGCTTGATGGGATAATTCAGGATTGGCGTTATTGGGGAGAGGATAATTCTTCTTGGAATGCGATTCAGTTTCTTAATCCAAATTTTTCCAGACCTCAAGAGATGTTTTCCAGTTTAAGGAAGATGAATGTGAAAATGATGATTTCTGTATGGCCGAGTTTTGGAAATGGAACGGAAATTTTCAAGGAACTTGATAAAAAGGGTGCATTATATCCTATGGTTTCTTCGCCCCGTGAGGCAAAAGTCTATGACGCTTTTAATCCGGAAGCTCGTGGGATAGTATGGGATTATATGAACAGGTATATGTTCCAGCTTGGTATGTCGGCATGGTGGATGGATGCTACAGAACCGGAATTTTATGGTGCCAAACAGTCTGATTTCAATTTTCAGACGAAAGAAGGGACTTTAAGAAATGTCCGTAATATTTATCCTCTGTACACTAGTAAGGCTATTTGGGATAATCAGCGTGCTACCACCTTGGATAAACGTGTATATATATTGACTCGTTCGGCCTATATAGGTTCGCAACGTTATGGTGCCGGTTCATGGAGCGGTGATATCCGTGCAAGTTTTGATGTTTTCAAGAAACAGATTCCGGCAGGTTTGAATTTTTCGATATGTGGCATTCCTTATTGGAATACCGATATTGGTGCATGGCATCCCTATGGCAATGTTTATAATACGGCACATAAGGACCCTGCTTACCAGCAGCTTTATGTGCGTTGGTTTCAGTTTGCTACATTTAATCCGATGATGCGCTCGCATGGTACAGGTTCACCCCGTGAAATTTATCAGTTTGGTGAACGTGGGTATTGGGCTTTTGATGTGCAGGAACAATACATTAAGTTACGTTATTCACTGCTCCCTTATCTTTACTCTACGGCTTGGCAAGTTACTAAAAATGGTTATTCTTATTTGCGCCAACTTTCTATGGAAGCTCCTCATGATACATCAACCTATCAGATTTCTGATGAATTTATGTTTGGAAGTGCTTTCTTGGTTGCACCGGTTGTTGAAGAAGATGCTGTTTCGCGTAGTGTCTATTTGCCCGATAATACTAAGTGGATTGACTTTTGGACAGGACAGATTCTGGATGGCGGGCAAGTAGTGGAACGTGCCACTCCTATAGAGATTATTCCGGTATATGTTAAGGCCGGCTCTATCGTACCTTTCACTACCAATGAGGTACAATATGCCACAGAACGGAAATGGGATAAACTTGAACTTCGTATTTATCCGGGCGATAATGGGGAGTTTGTACTGTATGAAGATGAGAATGATAATTACAATTATGAGTCGGGAGCCTACAGTGAAATTCCTATTACATGGGATAATGAAAAACGTATTTTGACTATAGGTGATCGGAAAGGCCGTTTTGCAGGTATGGTTAAGAATCGGAAATTCATTGTGAATATAGCAGGTAGTTCTTCTTCAAAAACAGTTTGTTATAATGGGCGAGAATTAAGGATTGAATTTTGAATCTATCGTTTTTGAGGGGTGTATATTTTGTGCAAATGTGTATTTGTTTTGTTGCTTTATTATGGAGAAATGAACTATGAAACAAAAGCAGGCATAAAAATACTATTTTTTCTCCCTTATGTTTAATCTATGCTAAATAATTTTGTGAATGATATTTCATAGCTCTTTCTTGATGGAAAGAAGGGCTTTTGTTAAACCAAATTATTTAGTATTTATGAAAAATGTAAGGAAGTATTTAGGGCTTGTGTCCATGTCGTTGGTATGTGCCAGTCCTCTTGCGGCAATGGTTATACAACCGTTTGTAGGTGTTACCATTGTACAACAAAATGTCATTACAGTGAAAGGACAAGTGATGGATGAAAAAGGAGAGGCGATTATCGGTGCTAATGTCATTGTAGAGGGTACTGCCCAGGGAATGATTACTGATATGAATGGAAATTTTTCTTTTCAATGTCCTGTTGGGGCTATTCTAAAGGTTAGTTATATAGGCTATTTGTCACAAACAATTAAAGTCTCGGGAAATGCTGGTACATTGAAGGTCATTTTGAAAGAAGATGCAGAAACCTTGGACGAAGTGGTGGTTGTAGGTTATGGCATGGTTAAGAAGAGTGACCTTACAGGTTCGGTGGCTTCAGTGAATGTTGATGAAATGGCTAAGCGTAATCCGGTGAATATAGGTCAGGCATTGCAAGGTGCTGCTGCTGGAGTACAAGTCATGAGAAATGGCGGTGATCCTTCCGGAGAAACCACAATCCGAATTCGTGGTATCGGTACAGTCCAAGGTTCTGCCGATCCCCTTTATGTCATTGATGGTATTATCAGTAGTGCTTCTATGGTTAATCCTGCTGATATTGCTTCTATTGAAGTCTTGAAAGATGCCTCGGCAACTGCAATTTATGGTTCGCGTGCGGCAAATGGAGTGGTAATGATTACTACTAAACAAGGTGACAAGAACAAGAGTCGTATCAACTTTACTGCTAATTTATCGGTTCAGTCTGTAAACAATACGATAGATGTTGCTGATGCTGACTTATTTACTTGGGGTGTTCGTCAGAGTAAAGCGGCGGATGGTAAGTCCTTGACCAATTTAGCTTGGGGAGAACAATATGCAGGGCAACTTCAAACTATAGACTGGCAGAAAGAAATGACACGGACTGCTTTGTCGCGTAATTATCGGTTATCGGCCTCCGGAGGCAGTAGCACTTCCAACTATATGGCTTCCATAGGTTATACAAAAAATGATGGTACCATTATCAATTCTTGGTATGAACGGATTACAGCCCGTGCTAATGCAGCCAGCAAAATTCGTGACTTTCTGACTGTTAATACTAATCTTGCATATGTTCGTACTGGTAGTCACGGAGGTGGGAACATGCGGTCATATGCTTTGACGGTTCCAACTATGGACCATCTTGATGAAAATGGTAATTTGATGAATGTACCTATCAAATATCCTGACGGAAGTTATGGGGTACCTTTGCAAGAGATGAATGGGGATGTACCGAGAGGTAGTGACAATTTAGTGGCGAGAGCATACGATAATGACAGCAAGAATTTTACAGACCGGGTACAGATTGATTTTGGTTTGACAGTGGACATTTTGAAAGGCTTAACATTCAAAACCACCAACAGTTACAATGTAACCAATAAAAGTTCTTGGGATTATTCACCTCGAAATGAACGTACCATTACTTCTGATGGTTTGGATACCTTTTCCATGGAAATGAGTCGTAGTAGTGATTGGAACAGTGAGAACTACTTTAATTATATTTTTGATACAAAGGGGCATCATATCAATGCTATGGTAGGGCAATCATTCAATCAGTCGGTAGATGGATTTGAACTAAAAGGAAGCGCTAAGGATTTTCCTGCGGATAACTATCGTGACATCGCTTCTACATTGAATTCTACTACTAAAAACGTTGAAGGTGCTTTAAAAGTTAAAACTACCAGTCTTTCTTATTTCGGTCGTTTGATTTATTCTTATAAAGATAAGTATTTATTTACTGGTACAATCCGTCGTGACGGTTCTTCAGCTTTCGGACGTACAAATCGTTGGGGAACTTTTCCTTCAGCTTCGGTAGCTTGGCGACTGAATGAAGAATCTTTTATAAAGAATCTGAATATTTTCAGTAATTTGAAATTTCGTATTGGCTGGGGTAAAACTGGTAGTTCTTATGGTGACGGTTCTAAATCTATTGCCCAGATTTCAACAAGTAAGATGTATTATTATTGGTGGAATGGGGTAAATTACACAGAACAGATGGGAGCTGCCAAAGACAAGGAAATTGATACGAATCTTCATTGGGAAACGAATGAACAGACCAATTTGGGTATTGATATGGGATTTATGGACAATGCCTTGAATGTAACATTGGATTATTTTATACGTAATTCTTATGATTTGTTGCTGGATCGTAATATGCGTCCTTCTACAGGTTTTACTTCCATTTATACGAATGCCGGTAAAATCCAAAATAAAGGATTTGAATTTGCTGTGAATTATCGTAAGACTTTTGGAGACTGGTTTGTCAATGTGGGAGTGAATGGTTCTGCCCTTAGGAATGAAGTAAAGGAAGTCGGTGATCCTATTTTTGCTACAGAGGCCTCGAAGGGATATGAATGGGACAACCATTCCATTATTAAGAATGGATATGCCATAGGTTCGTTTTATGGTTATCGTGTAAAAGGAATTTTTCAAAATCAGGCCGAAATTGATGCCCTTAACAATGCGTCTTCCACTGGTAAATACCAATCCGGTTCTACACAACCCGGTGATTACTATTATTGGGATAAAGATGGTAATGGATATATCAATGCGGACGATAAGGATATAATAGGCAATGGATTTCCTAAACTGACTTATGGTATCTCTATTAATGCCAATTATCGTAAATGGGATTTTATGCTTTATGGTTATGGAGCTTATGGGCAAGATATTCTATCGTATTCAGCGATGAGTCTGTCTTCTATCCATAATTCAACGGGTGAATTCCAGAATTGTTTGCAGGAATATATAAGTAATGCTTGGACACCAGAGAATCACAGTACCAAATATGCTCGTATGACGGTTTCGGACAATAATAAGAATACACGTGTGTCTGATGCTTGGATTAAAAAAGGTGATTTCTTCAGACTTCAAAATATTCAGGTCGGTTATACCTTTGATTGGGGAATGAGAATTTATGGGAGCATTGAGAATTTATTCACGATTTCTTCCTATAATAAATACGGTGATCCGGAGATAGGTACGGGGAGATTGAATTTGGTGGGATATGATTCAGGCCGTTATCCCTATCAGAGAACTTATAGTGTGGGTCTTAGTTTACAATTTTAAAAAATAAGAATATGAGAAAGAACAAAATATTATCTGTTATCGGTGGATTGGCAGCCTTTATATTTACTTCATGTGATGGTATATTTGATGTGGATTATTATACATTTTTGCCCGAAGATTATATATTTACCAATGAATCTACTATTGAGGAGGGGCTATTGGGATGTTACGAATTGCTTTATCCGAATAGTTTCGGAGGAAGTTCGTGGGGGGTACGTCCTCATATGATGCTTGCGAACTTACCTACTTTAGATGTACAAGCTTCCGGATGGGATTTTAATTATTGCAAGTATGAGTGGACTGCTTCCGAGAGCCAGTTCCGTTATTCATGGAAGTGCTCGTATGCTGCTATCAGTCGTATAAACAGTCTGCTTGCGGGAATGGAGAGTGTCAAGGAATCCGTATTTAAGGAAGGGATAAAGGCGAAAAATGAAGTTATTGCTCAAGCCCGTGCCTTGCGTGCGTATAATTATATTTATTTAGGTAAGAACTTTGGACGTGTACCAATGTTGATGACCGGTGAAAACTACTCAACCTCTCCCGCCAAGCCTCGTCCTGAAACAGCTGATGAAATGTGGAAGCTCATTATTGAGGATTTGGAATATGCGACTGGTGTGCTTGATTGGCAACCGTTAAATGGCCAGTATGGGCGTGTAACGAAAGGTATGTGTCTGGCCTATTTAGCTGAGGCTTATATGTATAATAATGATTATGATTCTGCCAAGCAAAGGTTGAAGCAGATTATTGATAGTAAGACTTATGAATTACTTCCTTGTTTTGCTTCAGTTCACGATATGGGAAATTATTGGTCGAAAGAAAGTGTTTGGGAACATTCCTTCTATAAATTCTCTACAATGACCAGTAGTGCGAGTAAACTTACTGATGCCTTGATTCAGATGGGTTACCGTTGTGCTTCTATGGAACATGCAGGTTATGGCTCATTCTGCTTGTCATGGGAGTTTTATAATTCGTTTGAACCGGGTGATAAACGAAAGCAGTATTCGTGTGTTGCATTGGGTGAAACCAATCCTTATACCGGTGAAGCTATAGGGGTTGATCCTGCTTATAATGCAGAGTTTGTAGGGACAGACCATAATCCGAATGTTTATACATTGAAATATTGGCGGGAACAGCATGGAGCCATGAAAAAAGATCATAACTATAATCCTTGTTCACTTACCATGAAACGATATGCAGGTGTATTGTTGGATTACGCAGAGTGCTGTTTCCGTACCAACGATGAGGCAACCGGTTGGGAAATAATCAAGCAGATTCGCAACAGGGCGTGGGGAAATCTGGAAACTGGGATGTCGGGTGAATATGTGTTTGGTTTTGAGGATCTTTCTTATGTAAGAGATGATTATAAACTTAATAAGGTAAAAGTAGAGGTGCCTGATGCTAAGAGCTTCTATACCAGATATAAGGCAGAAAAAGGATATACGGCAGATGTATGGTTAGTGGCTCTGACGATTGAACGCCGTCATGAGTTCAACATTGAATTTGAATTGTGGTATGATTTATGTCGATCGGGAATGGCCGAACAGTTTATCAATTGCGAATATCCGATGAATGAAGGTTGGACGAAACGCGATTTTCCGTTCTATGACTACTACATGCTTTTTCCGATTCCTACGGATGAGATCTTGAATAATGATCTTATTAATGAAGAAGACCAGAATCCCGGATATTAAAAATAATAACCTATAAATTTTTAGTATATGAAACGATTGAGGTGTATTTGCATTTTACTGTTTTTGTTTAGTCTGGCTTATGCTCAGCAAGCAAAATATGTATTCTATTTTATTGGTGATGGAATGGGAGTAAATCAAGTGAATGGTACGGAAATGTATCTTGCGGAGCAGGAAGGCCGTATTGGAGTAAAACCATTGTTGTTTACTGCATTTCCCATTACGGGTTTTGCTACAACATTTTCTGCTTCCAATTCTGTTACTGATTCTTCGGCTGCGGGGACAGCTCTTGCCACCGGAAAAAAAACATATAATGGAGCTATTAGTATGGATAATGAAAGGAATGTCCTTCAAACTGTTGCTGAACAAGCGAAAAGGTCCGGTCGTGAAGTGGGCATAGCAACAAGTGTCGGCGTGGATCATGCAACTCCTGCTGTGTTTAATGCTCATCAACCGGATCATAACATGTATTACGAAATAT
>OLIR01000516.1_pt1 | contig 16438 bp, 10 predicted proteins | sample 1609741 | NCBI WGS metagenome assembly OLIR01 (sample SAMEA4350169, study PRJEB24818) | metagenome | biome: human; feature: gut; material: faeces | place: Denmark | collected 2013-09
GTTTATGCGAGCGTCTGTTCAGAGGGACTATTGTATGCCAGTATCGGTATCCGTTTTGCTGCGAGTTCGGGAGTGACCCTGACTGCTCCAAGCGCCCCCCGCTTTATACCCGAAGAGCATGGTATGAATTCCCGTCTGCTGGCTGAAATAGACAAGATAGCTGAAGAAGGCATTCGTGAAGGGGCTTACCCCGGCTGCCAGGTGGTGGTGCTGAAGGATGGTAGGGAGATGTATAATAAAGCTTTCGGTACCCACGTCTGGAACGAGGCCGGAAGCAAGGCGCTTCCCGTAAAGAAGACGGATGTATACGACATCGCTTCGCTGACAAAGACCACAGCCACGCTGCTTGCTGTGATGAAGTTGTACGATGGCGGACGCCTCAATCTTACAGACCGGGTGTCGGATTATCTGCCTTTCCTACAGGATACGGACAAGAAGAATATTACGGTACGCGAACTGCTGATGCATGAATCCGGTCTACCTTCTACCTTGCTATTCTATCAGGAAGCGATTGATGAAGAGAGCTACACCGGCACTTTGTTCAAGGCACGTCCCGATGCCCGGCATTCCGCACGCATCGGACGGCAGACTTGGGCGAACCCTAAGTTCCGCTTCCGTCAGGGACTGACGTCGAAGGTGCAGACACCGGAATATACGATGCAAGTGTCCGACAGCCTTTGGCTGAACCGTTCTTTCAAGCAGGAGTACTTGCAGAAGATTGTGGATACTCCGCTTAGAGATAAACGTTACCGTTATAGTTGTGTGGGCTTTATCTTGTTGCAGCAGTTGGTCGAGGCGCGCACCGGCATGTCTATGGACGAATATTTGGCCAAGGAATTCTATACTCCGATGGGATTGGAGCGTACGGGGTATCTTCCTCTGCGCTTCTTGAAGAAGGAAGATATTGTACCTTCATCAACAGATCCTTTCTTGCGTAAGACTACCTTGCAAGGATTTGTACATGATGAATCCGCAGCTTTTCAGGGTGGCGTTTCCGGTAATGCCGGGCTGTTCTCCACTGCCGAAGAAGTAGCAAAAGTCTATCAGATGTTGCTGAATGGGGGTGAACTGGACGGTAAACGCTATTTGAGCAAGGAGACCTGCAGGGTATTTACTACCACTGTCTCAAGGATAAGCCGCCGGGGGCTGGGATTTGATAAGCCCGACCGGCATAATCCCCAGAAGAGTCCCTGCGCAGAGTCTGCCCCTGCTTCTGTCTATGGTCATACCGGTTTCACGGGTACTTGCGCCTGGACAGACCCGGAGAACGGCTTGGTTTATGTCTTTTTGAGCAACCGCACCTATCCGGATGTGTGGAATAACAAGTTGATGAGGCTGGATATAAGGACGAGGATTCAGGAAGCTGTATATAAGGCGATGCTGGGAGGAAAAAAATAACTGGTAGAATTAAAAAGAGCCTCCCTTGCTCACGCAGGAAAGGCTCTTTTCTTCTTCAATTTTGAAACAATTAAATTCTATCTGTTAAGCTTTAAGTGTGTGTCTTATCAGAACGCAATACCTACGCGCAGACCGAAATTGCTCAAACCGTCTACGCTGTACGTAAAGAGGTCACCTTTGTTCGTACCGTAGCTGTAATAGGCTGCGAAATGCAAGCCCGGTCCATAAGCCCAAGGATACACATTGAAACCAATTTCAGGAGATACATAGAAACCCCATGTATCTTTGTTGGCTTCGAATACGTTGAAAGTTGACTTAAACTGTGCATATTCAGCACCCAGTTTTACACCGGCATACGGCTGGAATGCACCTCCACGGTTCCATACATAGCGGGAGGCCAGACCGAAAGGCAACTGGAATGCAGTGTGCTGCTGGTCGGTATTCAGACTGCCGCCTTCGCCTACGGGAAGTGTCTGGCGACCGAAATACTCATGGTTGCTATGGTAGTTCAAGAAAGCTCCCAATGCAAAATTGTCTGTCAGGAAGTAACCGCCTTCAAAATTCATACCCCAGCCGCTTGATTTGTCGGCGAAGTTGTTGCTGAGGGGAAAGTTATATTGCCAGTCGATATTGGCATAACCGTTATCGGTCATCTGTGCCTTCGTCGGTAGGGCGAAGACGAGAGCAAGAGCGGCAACCGCAAATACTCTCAAGGAAAGATATTTTATTGTTTTCATACTTTGTTCTTGTTTTTTGGTTCAATGGCAACTTCCCAGTCCGGAAAGGATGCTGCCGTATTATTCTTGTTACCTTAATATTGGGTAACCCGTCATTTGTCACTTATAGCTCGTAGCTTGTCACTACTTGTTAGTCAGGTAAGTTGATTGAGTGAAAGCTTGGTTCACACCTTGCACGGCAAGTTTGGTATTGACAGAAGTAGAACCACTCAGCAAGCCGCTCATATAGCTGGTCCACAGAACAGGAAGTTTCTCGCTCTGGCCTTGCGGCGCCTCCAGATTCAACAATTCGCTGATAAAGGAACCGGTACTGTAGGAATAGTTCACGGCATAGGGATAATACCATCCGCCCCAGTTGCCCCAGTAAGGAGCATCCCAGTAGCCTGGATAGTTCCACCACCATTCGGGACGTCCGTAGTCGGTGAAGTAATAGGTACTTCTGACATAGCTTACCTGCAAGCCAAGGTCGGCTTCTTACCGGTCATCCACACGGATGTAGCCGCGGCTGTTCATGTTAGCAACATAAGCGCTGAGAATTTCCTGGGCATTCTCATCTTTCCAGTATTCGGCGTTTTCCTTATCACCGATAACCAGAATGCTGTCCGGCAAGTAATAAGTTTCGAAGGTTTTGAAATCCGCCTTCTTGTCATAGTTGGTATAAACCAGATAATTATTGTCCAGCTTATCCATGTCAGGGTCTTTTTCGCAAGATGCAAGCGTCACTGCAAAGACCGCTAATAATAGGGGAATAAATTTCTTCATACTTTTATAATTGTTTAGGTTTAATATAAATTCCTGCCCTATGGTACCTTAGGCTTTTGTGAGAAAAAACAAGATAGGATATAAAAGGTTCACGTAGAGGTATGTTAAAAGTGATAAAGGAATAGGGTGACAGCACTTTTAACGTAACTGTCACCCTATTGCACTTATCATGTCATTACTTTATCACCCTATCATCTTTTCCATATCCGTGCTGTCCATCCTCCTCCGGGTGCCATGTGTATGTTCAGCTTGTCTCCCGAGGTCACGGTGCGTACTTCTTTCTTGTAGTCGGTTGCTTCCCGGTCGGCATTGATGCCGTCGGAAAAGATTTCGGCTTCGTAACTTCCTTCTCCGAGGAAGGAAAGGTCGATGGTACAGTCGCGTGGTGTCCAGTCGGTCATGGAGGCGATGTACCAGACGTCTCCCTTGCGGCGTGCCAGTGTAAGGTATTCGCCTACTTCACCGTCCAGTGCCACGGTCTCGTCGAAAACGGTAGGCACTTTGGCAATGAAGTCCGTGCATTCCTGCTCCTTCATATATTTGCTGGGGCTGTCGGCAAGCATTTGCAGCGGGGCTTCGAAGAGGGTGTACATCGCCATCTGGTGGACGCGCGTACCCTGGCTCATCGGATGGTCGTTGACGGCACGGAAGGTTTCGCGGGTTGCGTTCATTGTGGCTCCCGGTGTGTAGTCCATCGGGCCTATAAGCATACGCAGGTAGGGAGCAGTCACGTCATAGCGTGGGAAGTTGTGGAGGGGGGCTCCGTTCACTATCGGTTCCCATTTGGCGTTCTCCAATCCCTTTACACCTTCAAAGTTCAGGACGTTGGGATAGGTGCGCTGTATACCGTATGGCTTGAGGCCATGCAGGTCCAATACCAGGCGGTGCTCGGCGGCGCAGGCTACAATACGTTCTACAGACTGTACCAGTGGCTGGTCGTCACGGTCGAAGAAGTCTATCTTGAAGCCTTTGATACCCATCTGTGCATAGTGGCTGAATGCAGCTTCCGTATCTTTGGCAGAGTTTCGCCAGCTTGCCCAGAGAATGATGCCGACGCCCTTCTGGTTTCCGTAGGCTACCAGTTCCTTTAAGTCGATATCCGGATTCAGGTCTTTCAATAAGGATTCGTTTCCGCTCCAGCCGTCATCGATGATGATATATTCCAGGTTGTTGTCGGCGGCAAAGTCGATGAATGCCTTATAAGTCGGGGTGTTCATGCCGGCTTTGAAGTCTACGCCAGTCAGGTTGCAGGTGTTCCACCAGTCCCAAGCCACTTTGCCGGGTTTAATCCAGGAAATGTCTTTGATGCGGCAGGCGGGGGCAAGACGCTGTGCCATGTCGTTGTCGGCAAGCTGCGTGTCCTTTTCGGTGACGAGTACCACACGCCAGGGGAGCTCCTGCTTGGCACAACGGGCGATGTAGTCTGCACGTTTTGTCGGTATCAGGTTCAGCCGGTTGTGTCCGCCGATTGTTTCTTCCAGCGGATAGGGGGCAAATGCTGCCTGCACTCCTTGACGTGTCTGGGGATTTGCAGTGAGGAACATGCCGGGATAGTTTTCCAATCCGGCTTCCATGATAACGGCTTTCTTTCCTCCGTCCAGGCAAACCATCAGTGGGGTGATGGAGAGTGAGTCGGTGTGCATTTTGGACAACGGGGCTTCGTCGTAGTAAGACTCGAAAGAGAAGCAATAGCGCTCACCGTTGCGGTTGTCGTTTATGTAAGGTACAAATGCCTGGTAATCCTTGTCGAAATTGAAGTCCGCAGTTTCGTTGAGGACGATAAACGGCTTGTTCTGTTCGGAAATGAAGCGGTAGGCAGCGCCGTCATCGTATGCGCGGAACTGTACGCTGTAGCCTCCGCGGCATTTCAGTGTCAGCTGGTTGTAGACATCCTTCACACTTGCTTTTTTATAGAGGGGAGTGGGGAAGGAGGACTCCACGGACTTGCGTTCTGCACGGATTACTTTTACATTTTTACCGAAAGTTATTGCTTTCTTGGCTGATTTTTCATCTCTGCCTTGCAGGGCGATGGCAGAGGGTTGCAGCACCGTGGTTCCGTCGTGTGCTATCTGCCAGGTGAGGGCTTCTCCGGCATCTACCGTAACGGATAGTTTTCCGTTGGGTGATGCAAGTTGGTATTGCTGTGCACGGACCGTGCCCAAGCAAAGGAATAATAAACAAAAGGTTTGAATAAGGAGGCTTTTCATGTTGATTTATTTTTGAATGATTTTCTTTATCTTCTCCAGTTCCTCGGCAGAGAAGTCTGTATTTTCAGTCGCTTTCAAGTTATCTGCCAGTTGGGCAACGGAGCTCGCTCCGATGATGACGCTTGTCACCAGGTCGTCCTTCAACAGCCAGGCAAGTGACATCTCGGCAAGGGTTTGCCCGCGTGAGGCAGCAACTTCGTTGAGTGCCTTGATTTTTTGCAGCGTCTCGTCGGTCAGTGCTTCTTTCTTCAGGAAAGCCCCCTTTGCCATGCGCGAATCTTCGGGAATACCATTCAGGTAGCGGTTGGTCAGCAGGCCCTGCGCCAGCGGGGAGAAGGCGATGAAGCCGGTTCCGTTCCCTTTGGCTTGCTGCAGGATACCTTCTTCTTCCGGTTCGCGGTTGAAGAGATTGTATCTGCCTTGATAGAGCAGGCAGTGTACATCCCGTTCTTCCAGGTATTTGTAGGCAAACTCGGCCGCCTCTTTGGGATATTTGGAGATTCCTACATAGAGTGCTTTGCCTTGCCGTACGATATCAACCAGTGCTTGCAGGGTCTCTTCAAGCGGAGTATCCGGGTCGTAGCGGTGGGAGTAGAAGATGTCCACATACTCCAGGTTCATCCGTTTCAGACTTTGGTTGAGGCTGCTCATCAGGTACTTGCGTGAGCCCCACTCCCCGTAGGGGCCGGGCCACATGTCGTGTCCGGCCTTGGTGGAGATGAACAGTTCGTCCCGATAGGGCATGAAGGATTTCTTCATAATCATTCCGAAAGTCTCTTCGGCGGAACCGTAGGAAGGACCGTAATTGTTGGCGAGGTCGAAATGCGTGATTCCACGGTCGAAGGCATAGTGCGCCATGGCCTGGGAATTGGCAAATGTGTTCATGTCGCCGAAGTTGTGCCACAATCCGAGTGATATTTCCGGCAGCAGGATGCCGCTTTGCCCGCAACGGCGGAATTTCATGCCGTTGTCATAGCGTTCGGGCGCTGGAGAATAAATAGGGTTTATCATGATATTGTATTTTGTGGGTTATCCCATTATTACTTCTACTGTATGCGTGCCCGGCAGATGGTTCACCACATTGCCTTCTATCGGCTGGCCGTCTACTGTGACGGACTTGATGCCTTTGCACACACCATCGGGATTCTTCACGGTAATATGATATTCTGCCCCGCGGAACCTACGCTTCACGTTGAAGCCTTTCCAGCCTGCCGGGATACAAGGATTGATTTCCAGACCTTCATACGAAGGCTTGATGCCGAGTATGAATTGCGTGATGGCATACCACATCCAGGCAGCCGTTCCAGTCAGCCAGCTGTTCTTGCCTTCACCAGGGCGGGCGGCGTCCTTGCCGGCCACCATCTGGCAGCATACGTAAGGTTCTACTTTATGCAGGGCACTGTGCTCTTCGGTGTACGACGGGCATATCTTGCGGAAATACTCCCAGGAACGGTCACCCCGTCCCAGTACGGTTTCTCCGATGATGACCCACGGGTTGTTGTGGCAGAAGATACCTGCGTTCTCCTTGTAGCCGGCGGGATAGGTGGAGATTTCTCCATACTCCACAACATAGCGGGTGAAGGGTGGATTGTTGAGTACAATACCGTGCTCGCAGTCCAGGCGTTCCTTTACGGAGTCCAGCGCTTTTTTTACCATGCCTTCTTCCAGTCCGATGCCTGCCATGGTGCACCAGCCTTGCGATTCGATGAAGATTTGTCCTTCTTCGTTCTCTTTGGAGCCTACCTTGTGGCCGAAGTAATCGTAGGCGCGCAGATACCAGTCTCCGTCCCAGCCGTGTTTTTTTACGGCTTCCACCATATTGTCTATGTAGGTTTGCGCTCTGTTTGCTTCGTCGTCTTTACCCAGGCGGCGGCACAGCTCCACGTAGTCGCGTCCGCATACCACGAACAAGCCGGCAATCATCAGCGATTCTGCCTGGCTGCCTTCCGTCTGGTTTTCCGTGGTCTGGAAGGATTCATTCGGATCCCAGGAGAAGCAGTTCAGGTTCAGGCAGTCGTTCCAGTCGGCACGGCCGATGAGGGGCAACATGTGGGGGCCGAGGTTCTCGATGACGTGGTTGAAGGAGACGCGCAGGTGCTCGAACAGAGACACTTCCGAACCTTCTTTGTTGTCGAAGGGGACGGGCTCATCCAGGATACTGAAGTCTCCCGATTCCTTGATGTATGCCACCGTACCGAAGATAAGCCACATGGGGTCATCGTTGAAGCCGCCGCCGATGTCGTTGTTGCCGCGTTTGGTCAGCGGTTGGTATTGGTGGTAGCATCCTCCGTCGGGGAATTGGGTAGAAGCTATGTCGATGATTCGTTCGCGGGCTCGTTCCGGTATCTGATGCACGAAGCCCACGAGGTCCTGGTTGGAGTCGCGGAAACCCATTCCACGACCGATGCCGCTCTCGAAGAAAGAGGCGGAACGGGACATGTTGAAGGTAATCATGCACTGATACTGGTTCCAGATGTTCACCATGCGGTCCAGTTTTTCTTCGTCGGTCTTCACGACGTAGATGTCCAGCAGGCGGTCCCAGTAGGCTTTCAGTTCGGCAAAGGCAGCATCTACTTTGGCGGTAGTGTCGAAGGCCGAAATCATCGCCTTAGCCTTTACCTTATTTATAATAGGTGAAGAGGGTACACTCTGCTTGAACGCTTCATGCAGAGATTCTTCACGTTCCTCGAACTTTGCCTCCTGCTTGTTTTCCACATAGCCCAGCAGGAAGATGAAGTCGCGGCTTTCGCCGGGTTGCAGTTCTACTTCCAGATAGTGCGAGGCGATGGGACTCCAACCGTGGGCAATGCTGTTGCCCGGTCTGCCTTCTACTACCCGTTCCGGGTCGGCAAACTCGTTGTAGAGTCCCACGAATGTTTCGCGGTCGGTATCGAAACCGTCTACGGGTGTATTGACACTGTAGAAGGCGTAGTGATTGCGGCGTTCCTTGTATTCCGTCTTGTGGTAGATGACAGACCCGTCCACTTCCACCTCTCCCGTGGAGAAGTTACGCTGGAAGTTCTCCATGTCCGTAGCGGCATTCCACAAGCACCATTCGGCAAAGGAGAATAGTTTGAGTTTTCTCACTTTGGCAGAAGTATTCCGCAAGGTCAGCTTCTGCACCTCTCCCCAGGTCTTCAGTGGGACGAAGAAGAGCAGGCTGGCTTCGATGCCGTCTTTGGATCCGGTGATGCGGGTGTAGCTCATGCCGTGGCGACACTCGTAACTGTCGAGTGCAGTCTTGCAGGGCTTCCAGGTGGGAGACCATACGTTGCCGCCTTCATTGATGTAGAAGTAGCGTCCCCCGTTGTCCATCGGCACGTTGTTGTAGCGGTAGCGGGTGATGCGGCGGAACTTGGCGTCCTTGTAGAAGGAATAGCCTCCGGCAGTATTGGAGATGAGTGAGAAGAAATCTTCATTGCCCAGGTAGTTAATCCATGGCCAAGGTGTCTTGGGGTCGGTAATGACGTATTCGCGGTTGTCGTCATCGAAATATCCGAATCTTTTGTCTTGCATATTATTTCTTGTATTTAGTTTGATACATTCTTCATTAGTTGTGCCATCCGGCCATTTTCCCGGAAGCACGCTTCAAATTTAAAAACTTTTCTCCTATCACCCTTGTTTGCCCGGCGTGTTTTTTCCCCTCGGAAACATGAAGTACCGGAAAATGATACAAAAGTATCACCGCACGAATCTTTTTCGCTCTATCTTTGTAAACACATTTTATGATTAACCGATATGAAACACTTATTCGCATTTCTGTTCCTTCTTGGAATTACCTTTTCTCTTTCTGCCCAATCCGTCCGCGAACGTATTTTGCTGGACGACGGCTGGCAGTTTGCTTTTGGCAATGCTTCCTCACCGGAGAAAGACTTCGGCTGCGGAACGGAGTACTTCAACTATCTGACCAAGGCAGCCTCTATCCATAACGAGGGTCCTTACTCCCCCAAGTTCAATCCGGAGAAGTGGGGCGTGGACTGGAAGACGGTCAACCTTCCGCATGACTGGGTGGTTGATTTGCCTTATGCCAAAGAGGCGAGCCACAGTCATGGCTATAAAGCCGTCGGCTATAAATTCCCCGAAAACTCTGTGGGATGGTACCGAAAGACCATCACCGTGCCACAAGAGGACCTCGGCAAACATCTTTATCTTCAGTTCGACGGTATCTTCCGTGATGCCCGTATCTGGATAAACGGTTTCTACCTGGGACACGAACCGAGCGGCTATGCCACGCAGGTGTATGACATTACGGAATACCTGAATTACGGAGAAGAGAATCTTATCTGCGTCCGTGCGGATGCCACGCTCGAGGAGGGCTGGTTTTACGAGGGTGCGGGCATCTACCGCCATGTATGGCTGAACAAGACGGCGCCGTTACATGTAGCTCCTTTCGGAACCTTTGTGCACAGCACGCTGGCTGCACCTTTTGACAAGGCCAAGCTGACGATAGAGACCACTGTTGAAAACTCCGGCCTGCAAACGGAGGACTACCGCCTCTGCCACATCCTCCGGGATGCCGACGGCAAGGAAGTGGCACGCTGCGAAACGGCCGGTCAGCCGGTACTGCCGAAAGACCGCCAGCTCACCGTCGGTGAAATAGCGCTGGACAAACCTCATCTTTGGAGTGTGGATACACCTTATCTATATACACTGCTTACGGAAGTCTATCAGCATGGCAAGCTAGTGGATGCTTATACCACTACTACGGGTATTCGTGACATCCGCTTCGATGCCGACAAGGGCTTCCTCCTGAACGGACAGCCTCTGAAACTGAAAGGTGTGAACATGCACCAAGACCACCCCGGAGTAGGTGCCGGCATTCCCGATGCCCTGCAAGTGTACCGGCTGAAGGAACTGAAGAAGTTCGGCTGCAATGCCTACCGTTCTTCCCATAACCCGATGACTCCCGAAATGCTCGATGCCTGCGACAGCCTCGGCATCCTTGTGATAGAAGAAAACCGTCTGACGGGTGTCAACGAGGAACATACCCGCCTGCTGAAACGCATGATAGACCGCGACCGCAACCATCCGTGCATCATCCTTTGGAGTGTAGGCAACGAGGAGTGGGGCATCGAGTGGAAAGAAAGCGGTACACGCATTGCTGCCACGATGCGTGAATATTGCCACCGTTTCGACCCTACGCGCCTCATGACCGTTGCTTCGAGCAGTGGCCCTGCCATCTTGATTCCCGCAGACGTGGCCGGTTATAACTACATCCTTCAGAATCCAGTGGAGCAGCACCGCAAGGATTATCCCGGTCGCCGGGCGCTCGGTTCGGAAGAGACCACGGGCTGTGGTACGCGCGGCATCTACTTTGATGCCCACGACAAAGGCCACATGGTGGCGCACAACCGCAAGCCGAACGGACCTGACAGCCTGCTGAACTGCATCGAGCGTGGCTGGAAATTCTATGACGAACGTCCCTATTTGGCGGGTCTTTTCTATTGGACGGGTTTCGACTACCGCGGCGAGCCCAACCCCATGAAGTTCCCGGCTACGGGTTCACAATTCGGCATTCTGGACTACTGTGGCTTCCCCAAGGACGAAGCCTGGTATCTGAAGTCCTGGTGGACGGATGAGCCGGTGCTGCACATCCTTCCTCACTGGAATCTGCAAGGTCACGAAGGTGATAGCATCGACATTTGGGTATACAGCAACTGCGATGAAGTGGAATTGACTGTGAACGGCAAGAAACTGGATCGCAAACCGATGCCCCGAAACGGCCATCTTTCCTGGAAAGCCGTTTTCCAGCCCGGTGCAGTGAAGGCTGTAGGCTATAAGAACGGCAAAAAAATATTGGCCCGTACTGTGGAGACTACCGGTGCTCCTGCCCGTATCTCCCTGACGGCAGACCGTCCCGTCATTCAGGCAGACAATCGGGATGTGACAGTGTGTAACATTGAGTTGCAGGACAAGAAGAAACGTTTTGTCCCCACTGCCTGCAACGACTTGACGATAACCGTCTCCGGTCCGGTACGCATCCTTGGGGTGGGGAATGGAGACCCCGCTTATCAGGCTACGGAACGTCCGGCCGACGCCGATGCCCGCACCTATCAGGTAAAGGCATTCAACGGACTTGCACAGGTGCTGTTGCAAAGTACCGGCGAAGCGGGAGAAGCCACACTGACGGTCGTTTCGGAAAACCTGCCGGAAACTTCCTACGTTTTGAAGCTGCAGAAGTAAGCAGCTTATCATTCATATCATCCGGCGAAGCGGAGACCTTTCTTTTGTCTATGGGGCAAGAGAGGGATCTCCGCTTCTTTCTTCCTCAAACTATAGTGTGTAAGTGTACGAGATGCGCATCTTGTGTTGTATGAGATGTATATCTCGTACAGCATGAGATATACATCTCATACATCCTTACATTAGAGCCTGAGGGGGAGAAGAACGGAAGTTTTGCTTTTCCGGGCGGGACTTTCCCGGGTATCTGCTCATATATAACAATTATTACCTCTAAATGTAACAAATGGTACTGTTGTGGGATTAAAAAGAATGAGTATATTTGTGGCATGATATTTTTTTAACCAATGCCTATGGAAAACCAGAACTATATCATGAGGGAGATAACCCCTCTGTCGGAACGTGACTGTTTCTATATTGCCGATCGTCGCAAAACAGAATTTACCTACCCCATCCATTGTCACGCAGAGTATGAACTGAACTTCACGGAACATGCTTCCGGCGTACGCCGTGTGGTGGGCGATTCTGCCGAGATTATCGGTGATTATGACCTGGTGCTGATAACCGGTAAGGAGTTGGAGCATGTATGGGAGCAACATGAATGTACCTCCGGGGATATTCGGGAGATTACCATCCAGTTCTCTCCCGACTTGTTCTTCGGGAACGTTGTCAACAAGAACCAGTTCGACAGTATCCGCCGGATGCTGGAGCGTGCACAGTGCGGACTTAGTTTCCCCATGCAGGCCATCATGAAGGTGTACAACTGGCTGGATAAGCTGGCTTCCGAGGAGCAGGGCTTTTATGCCGTGATGAACTTTCTCCGTATCCTTTACGAACTTTCCCTCTATGACAATGCTCGGGTGTTGTCCAGTTCTTCGTTTGCCAAGATAGAGACTTTCTCTGACAGCCGCCGGGTACAGAAGGTGCAGAAATACATTTCCACCCATTATCAGGAGGATATCCGGTTGGCTTCATTGGCCGATATGGTGGGCATGACCCCGGTCTCTTTCAGCCGTTTCTTTCGCCTGCGCACCGGCAAGACGCTTTCCGACTACATTATTGATATCCGTCTGGGCTTTGCCACGCGTATGTTGGTAGATTCCACGCGTACTATTGCAGAGGTGTGCTATGACTGCGGCTTCAACAATCTGTCCAATTTCAATCGTATGTTCAAGCGGAAGAAGGGATGCTCGCCGAAGGAATTCCGTGAGAATTATCGGAAAAAGAAGCTGGTGATATGATAAAAAAGTATTGGTATTCTTCATTGGAAGTGCCTATTTTTGCACCAATGATTAATACTAATATCTGATATCATGAAAAGAGTTTTTTCCTTATTTTTATGTCTGCTGTGTGTATGTGCTGTGACGGCGCAGATACGTGGCAATGAAATCCGTGTAGTCGTTTCACCCGACCATAGCGATTGGGTGTATCGTCTGAATGAGAAGTGTACGTTTACCGTCCGGGTGCTGAAGGCACAGAACCTCTTGCCCGATGTCAAGATTGACTATGAACTGGGCCCCGAAATGTATCCTACTGAAGTAAAGAAAGACATGGTGCTGAAAGATGGTACCTTGAAGTTGCAAGGCACGATGAAGACTGCAGGCTTCTTGCGTTGCAAGGTCAAGGCGCATGTGGACGGCCGGACTTATGAAGGGCTGGCTACATCGGCCTATGCTCCTGAGCAGCTGCAACCCGTGACGAAACTTCCTGCCGATTTTCAGGATTATTGGGCCAAGACCTTGGAAGAGGCGCGCAAGACTCCGTTGAATCCCCTTATGACGCTGCTTCCCGAACGCTGTACGGAAACGGATAATGTATATCAGGTCAGCTTCCAGACAAAAGCCTGGGGAGGACGTTTTTACGGTATTCTCAGTATTCCCAAGAAAGAAGGGAAGTATCCGGCTTTGCTGCGTGTGCCCGGTGCGGGTGTCCGCCCTTATGCGGGAGATACGTATACGGCTCCTGGAAAGGTAATTATATTGGAGGTGGGTATCCACGGCATTCCCGTCACGATGCAGCAGTCTGTATATGATGCGCTGGCAGGTGGGGCGCTGAGCAATTATTGGATGTTCGGCCGCGACAATCGGGATGCTTCTTACTATAACCGTGTGGTGGTAGGCGCTTTGCGTGCTGTGGATTTTATCTGTTCGCTGCCGCAGTACAACGGGAAGGCGCTGGGCGTTACGGGGTCCAGCCAGGGCGGTGCCTTGTCTGTGATTACGGCGGCTCTTGATTCACGCGTTACTTTTCTGGCGGCAGTTCATCCTGCCCTGTGCGACCACGAAGCCTTCTTCAAGAAGCGTGCTTGCGGTTGGCCCCATTATTTCTATTATTACGGTGCTCCCGATGAAAAGCAGCTTGAAACGGTACGCTATTATGATACGGCAAACTTTGCCCGCCTGCTGAATGTGCCCGGTTGGTTCAGTTGGGGGTATAACGATGAGGTCTGTCCTCCCACTTCCATGTATGCAGCCTACAATGTGATTGCTTCTCCGAAGGAATTGCATCCTTATCTGGAAACCGGGCATTATTGGTATCAGGAACAGTGGGATGAATGGCTGGACTGGATACGGAGACAACTTGATGTGCCAATGTGATTAATCACATTGGCACATTAATCTGATAATATAGTATCATTTTTTATGATATGATCCGCGTATCTTTGTGTATCGCTTAAAAACTGATAATATGAAGAAACAATTCCTTTTACTGACAGTACTTTTATTCCTTTTGGGAGCATGTGCCCCTAAGCCTGCGGAGCATTCGTTTATTAAGGTCAATGCCGATGGACAGTTCGTTCGCGACGGAAAACCCTATTATTTTGTAGGTGCCAATTTCTGGTACGGTGCCATTCTTGGTTCCGAAGGTGAAGGCGGCAATCGTGAACGGTTGCATAAGGAGCTGGACTTTCTGAAAAGTATTGGCATCAACAACCTGCGCGTATTGGTGGGTGCTGACGGTGAAAATGGCATAAAGACGCGGGTAGAGCTCTCTTTACAAGTGGCACCGGGCGTCTATAATGATACTATTTTAGCCGGATTGGATTATTTTATGAATGAACTGCGTGAACGTGATATGACAGCTGTCCTCTATTTGAACAATTCCTGGGAATGGAGCGGTGGCTATTCCGTTTACCTGCAATGGTCCGGACACGGTGATGCCGTGGTACCTGCCGTAGACGGATGGCCCGCCTATATGGAGTATGTCAAGCAGTTCCCCCAATCGGACAGCGCGAAGGCCTTGTTTGCCAATCATGTCAATTATATTGTTTCACGCACCAATAGGTATAATCAGATAAAATATGTGGATGACCCCACTATTATGTCTTGGCAGATTGGTAACGAGCCTCGCGCTTTCTCTGACGAGAACAAGGAACCGTTTGCCCGCTGGATGGCCGATGTGGCTGCACAAATCAAGTCACTCGACCCGAACCACATGGTGTCTTCCGGCAGTGAGGGCTCGTGGGGATGCGAAATGGATATGAATCTTTTCGAGAAGATTCATGCCGACCCCAACATCAATTATCTGAATATCCACATCTGGCCCTACAACTGGGGCTGGGTGAAGGCGGACAGCCTGACGGAACTTCTTCCACGTGCCAAGGAAAATACTAAGAAGTATATAGATGACCACATGGTCATTGCCCGGAAGTACAGCAAGCCGATTGTTTTGGAGGAGTTCGGTTTTCCCCGTGACGGTTTCAGCTTCTCCAAAGAGGCACCGACCACTGCCCGCGATGAATATTACCGTTATGTATTCGACCTCATCCGCCAGGACCGTGAGAGCGGCGGACTCTTTGCCGGATGCAACTTCTGGGCATGGGGCGGTTTTGCCGAACAAAATCCCGACCATGTATTCTGGGAAAAGGGAGATGACTATACCGGTGACCCGGCTCAAGAACAACAAGGACTGAACTCTGTCTTTGCCACAGACAGCACTATTGAAATAATTAAAGCGGAAAACCGGAAGCTGCAAAATTGAACCTATCCGTGCTTTTCCGTGTAATCCCTGCCTGAAAATTAGAATGTAAGCGTGTACAAAGTGTTTGTACCGTTATATAAGAAAGATTATTACTCTAAATACTAAGTATGATATGAAAAGCATATGGAAAGTTATGTTGGCGGTTTGTTGCCTAGGTATGACCATTGGTTGTGGAACAAACCCGTCGAAGAATGAAAATGTAAAGGAAACGCTACCGGCATTGGTGGTCAATGGTACGCAGTTGATGAATACCGAAGGAGACACGGTGGTATTGCACGGTGTCAGCTATGGCTGGCATCAGTTCTGGCCCCGTTTCTACAATGCCTCTTCGGTTGCTTATCTGGTCAATGACTGGGGCGCACAAGTGCTTCGGGCCTCTATGGGAGTGGATTTGGATAGCGCCTGCTATGTGAACAAGCCCGAGTTCGGTATTGAGTGTGTTACGAAAGTGGTGGATGCTGCTATCGAGAACGGCGTTTACGTCATCATCGACTGGCATAGCCACAATCTGCGGCAGGAAGAAGCAAAGGAGTTCTTCACCCAAATGGCTACCCGTTACAAAGGGGTTCCTAATGTCATCTATGAGGTTTTCAACGAACCGGTGGAAGACAGTTGGGAGCAGGTGAAGTCATACTCTGTGGAGGTTATCAAGACGATTCGTGCCATAGAACCGGATGCCGTTATCCTCGTTGGTTGTCCGCATTGGGACCAGGACATCCATTTGGCAGCGGACGATCCTATTACCGGATATAGCAATATAATGTATACACTCCACTTTTATGCCAACACCCACGGACAGTGGCTGCGCGACCGCGCCGACTATGCTCTGGGCAAGGGCTTGCCGATTTTCGTTTCCGAATGCGCCGGTATGGAGGCAAGCGGGGACGGCCCCATCAGTAAAGAAGAGTGGGGGAATTGGCTGGACTGGATGCAGCGGCATTCCATCAGCTGGGTGGCCTGGTCTTTGTCTGACAAGGATGAGACTTGCTCCATGTTCTATCCGTCGGCTTCTTCCGAGGGAAACTGGAAAGATGCAGATATGAAGCTGTCTCTTATACACATTCTCCGAGCCCACGAGACTAAGGCGAATCTCGTATGCCGTCTTCTGCTTGAAAAAAAAAAAAAAAAAAACACAAAACGTGAATGAATAAGTAGTCGTACGGGATGAGGTGG
>OLIR01000519.1_pt1 | contig 16343 bp, 13 predicted proteins | sample 1609741 | NCBI WGS metagenome assembly OLIR01 (sample SAMEA4350169, study PRJEB24818) | metagenome | biome: human; feature: gut; material: faeces | place: Denmark | collected 2013-09
GCATTATTTTTAGTATAATCAAGTGCGCGGGAAAGCGCTGTTGTTATATCAGAAGTGGAATAATAGCTTTTAAGTACATTTTTATTTTCGTTAATCACGCACACACTGCATATTGTAAAACCGTATGAAAAGAAAATGCAGGAAGCAAAAATAATACACATTAAAAGCGAAGTTAATTTGTTTTTCAAGCTATCCCCTCCTAAATTTCCATATTATTTTTAGAGGAAATCAAAAATAAATACAAGACAGCTTTTGGTATAATTGACATTAAGATTATATAATGTTATAATTATTTATCTTTTACTTATAGGAAGTAGATATTTTGAAAAACTATTCTATATCTTTACCGAGTTATTCAATCGGCGATAATGTATATGACAAAATATGTGAAATCTGCCTGCCTTTCGGCAAAAAAGCAATATGCATCGGCGGTAAAACTGCGATAAGCAAGGTTAAAGATTTGATAATTGAAGCCTGCTGCGGCAGTGAGTTGGAGATACTTGACTTTTTATGGTACGGCGGTGACGCCACATATGAAAATGTGAAAAAGCTGGAAGAAAACGAGCTTGTTAAAAAAGCAGATATTATTTTTGGCATAGGCGGCGGAAAAGCGCTTGACACTGCAAAAGCACTTGCTTTTAAAACCGGCAAAAATATTTTTACTTTTCCTACCATTGCATCAAACTGTGCCGGCACAACCGCAGTTTCAATAATGTATAATGATGACGGAAGTTTTAAAGAGCCGTTTTTCTTTACGGCTCCGCCAAGGCATTGCTTTATTTACACACCGGTTATTGCAAAATCACCTGCAAGGTTTATGTGGGCAGGTATCGGCGATACATATGCAAAGTATTTTGAAGCCGAGATGAGCAGCCGAGGTGAAGATTTGGTGCATTACCACGCACTCGGTGTTACACCATCGCAAATGTGTTTGAGTCCACTGCTTAAATACGGGAAGAAAGCACTTGAAGATTTTAAATCAGGCACAGCAAGCTTTGAAGTTGAGCAAGTTGTACTAGACATAGTTGTCACAACCGGCATTGCATCAATATTATTAACAGCGGAGCATATAATCGACTATAACACAGGGCTTGCACACGCTGTATTTTATGCGCTTACATCTTATCCGCATATTGAAGAAAACCATTTGCACGGTGAAGTTGTCGGCTTCGGAATACTTATTTTACTTCTTGTTGACGAAAATGAAGAAATGTTTAAAACAATGTTTGATTTCAACCGTTCGATTTCACTTCCAACCTGCTTAAAAGATATTGAAATAAGCGAAAGTGATTTGGATAAGCTTGTACCAATGGTGTGCGCTATGAAGGATATTGACCACAACCCTTACAAAATCACCGAGGAAATGGTATTAAAAGCTTTTAAAAAGCTTGAAGAATATAACAAAAACAACTAATAAGAAAGAGGTAACATTATGAAAAAAACAATCAAAAAGGTTTTAGCTGTTATTTTTGCAATTGCTGTTGCAGCAGCTTGCTTTGCCGGATGTTCAAAATCGGACAGCGGCAGTAAAAAAGATTCTAAAACCGCAAAATTCGGAATTGTAGTTCAAACAGGTGCAAACGGTGCATTTGTTGATATGAAAGACGGAATCATTGAAGAAATGAAGAAAAACGGATATGAAAATGCTGAATTTGATTATAAAGACGCACAGGGAGATTCAACCACCCTTACAACTATAATCAACTCTATGGATGACGGAAGTTATGATGCTATTTTCACAATCGGCACAGCTTGCACACAAACACTTGTAAACTTAGCTTCTGACACACCTTGCTTCTTCTGTGCAGTCAGCGCACCGGTTGAGGCTAAAGTAATTACCGATATGGCTGCACCTGACAAAAATGCAACAGGCACATCAAACGCTATCCCTGTTTCAGATATTATTGATATGGGATATAAAATTACACCTGATGTAAAAAAATGGGGCTTTATTTATTCAACATCACAAATCAATGCTGTAAACACAGTTGAATCAGCACAAAAGTATCTTGATGAAAAAGGTGTTAAATACGAAAGTGCAACAGTTGAAACATCGGCAGATGTAAAAGCATCAACAGAAACACTTATCAAAAAGGGCTGTGATGTAATATTTGTACCTAATGATGCAATTGTACAAGACGGTGTATCTGCACTTGCACAGGTATGCAACGAAGCTAAAATACCTACTTACTGCTCATCAGCTACAACGGTTAACAGTGGCTGCCTTGCTACCCTTGCAATTGACGATAAGGGAATAGGTGCTAAAACAGCAGATAAGTGCATTGAATATATGAAAGGCACTAAAATTGAAGAAATCCCTGCCGAAGTTGTAGGAATCGACTACTGCACATTTAACTGCGGCACAGCCGATATGCTTGGTGTAAACACACCTGATAAAGACACAATCGGCTATGAAATTCAATTAGTTAACGAATAAAATCATTACAAACTATTAAGGACACATTATGCAGGTTTATATTACAGCTGTCGAGGAGGGTTTTCTTTACGGTCTGCTCGCACTCGGCATATACATTTCACTCAGAATCTTAGACATACCTGACCTTACAACCGAGGGCTCATTCGGCTTTGGATCGGCAGTTGCCGCAGTTGTTGCAAGCAAAGGTTTAAGTATTACAAGTTTTATTGCGGCATTTTTTGCCGGTGTGCTTGCCGGAATTGTTACAGGTCTTTTGCAAACCAAGCTAAAAGTTCATCCTGTTTTGGCAGGTATTATAACAATGAGCGGCCTTTACTCAATAAATTTGATGGTTAGGGGTTCATCCAACCTCAACTTTAACGATAATTCGGCTTTCACCAAATTTTTCAAAGCAGTCGGTATCAGCGGTGCTGATAAAAAAATTGCAGGTCTTATTATAGGTGCGGTTGTTTGTATTCTGGTTTTAATACTTCTTATCTTATTTTTCAGAACTCATCTCGGACTTTGCATAAGAGCTACGGGTGATAATCCCGATATGGTAAGGGCATCATCAATCAATGTTGATTTTTCACTCATATTCGGTTTGGCACTTGCAAACGGACTTATTGCTCTTTCAGGTGCGCTGATTTCACATTATTTGGGACTCAGTGACCAAAGCTTTTCTAACGGAACGCTTATTTACGGACTTGCGGCAGTAATAATCGGTGAAGCAATTTTCGGTAAAAGAAATGTTGCTCTCGGTTTAACAAGCGCTGTTGTCGGCTCTGTAATTTACAAAATAATTGTAGCATTTGTTATAGATGTATCACTCTTTGGCAAAAACAGTGAAAATCTTATGAAGCTTACTTGTGCTATTATTGTTGCCATTACATTGGTAGTACCTGAAATTAAGCATAAGTTTGAAAATGCAAAAAGTAAAAAGGAGGCAAGAAAAAATGCTTGAAATTAAAAATGTCTCCAAAACATTTGCTAAAGATACGGTAAATGAGCATAAAGCTTTAAACAACATTAACCTCACACTTAATGACGGTGAATTTGTTACAATAGTAGGTTCAAACGGAGCAGGAAAATCCACACTGTTCAATATGATATGCGGTACTTTTGAACAGGACAGCGGAAGCATCATACTTGACGGAAAAGATATTTCATTTATGCCTGAACATAAAAGGGCAAGACTTGTAGGCAGAGTTTTTCAAGACCCGATGAAAGGCACTGCACCTAATATGACTATTGAAGAAAACCTTGCTCTTGCATATTCGCGTGCAGGTTCAAGCTTCTTTTCACAAGCTATCGGGAAAAAGAAAAGAGAATATTTTCAAGAGCATCTTGCACGATTTGATATGGGACTTGAAGACAGAATGAAAACTAAAATTGGTCTTCTTTCCGGCGGGCAAAGGCAGGTTGTTACACTTTTAATGTGTACAATTGTTACACCAAAGCTTCTTTTACTTGATGAACACACAGCGGCACTTGACCCTGTTACAGCTGACAAAGTTATGAAAATCACCAATAATATTGTGAAAGAGAACAATATTACAACTATGATGATTACTCATAACATGTCGCAAGCACTTGTTACCGGCACAAGAACAATTATGATGGATTCAGGCGAAATCATAATTGACCTTGACAGTGAGACAAGAAAAGAAATGAATGTATCAGACTTGTTAAAGCTTTATCGTGAAAGAGAAATGAAAGATTTTGATAACGACAGAATGCTTTTACAAAAAGATTGACTAAAAACGCAATGTAAGTTGATGTGCTTACATTGCGTTTTTGTTAATTATTTCACTTCTATTTATTAAATATTCATTAAATAAATAAAAAAATATAGAAATCAATATATTATAGTTGTATAATAAGCAAAAAATGAAACAAAGGAGAAATGTTATGCCTCAAACTCCAAAAGCTCCATGGCTTAAATATTTTGGTAACATTCCTGAACATCTTGTTTATCCGCAAGGCTCAATGTATGAAGCCATAAAGGATAATGTAAATCAACTCAACAAAATAAATTCCGTTGCATATGAATTTCAAGGAAAGAAAACAACATATAAAACTTTTTTTGAAAAGATTGAAACACTGGGCAAAGCTTACAGAAACATCGGAATTTGCGAAGGCGACTGTGTAACAGTATGTATGCCAAACACGCCGCAGGGTATTGATACATTTTATTCACTCAACCGTATCGGCGCAATTCCGGCAATGATTCACCCGCTTTCAGCAGAAGGTGAAATTGCATTTTACATTAACACAACCAATTCAAAAGCCATTTTGGTAATTGATTTATTTTATGAAAAGGTTCTTCGTGCATTAAAAGATGTTAAACATCCTGTTAAGGTAATAGTTGCACATATTAAGGATGAGCTTCCTTTTCCGCTTAATATGCTCTACCCTCTTACAGTTAAGAAAAAGCCGGCTCCGCTTCCAAAAGATAATAAAAATATAATTGATTGGAGCGACTTTATAAAAGGTGCTAAAAAAGCACCGGCACTCACAAACAATATGCCTAAAATGGATGATACCGCAGTTATTCTTTTCAGCGGCGGCACAACCGGTACATCAAAAGGCATCGAGCTTACAAATATGAATATGAACGCTTTAGGTGCTCAAGTTGCTGCAAATGCCGGCTTTTCAATGGATGGGCTTCGAATGTTTTCCGTTATGCCTTTATTCCACGGTTTCGGCTTAGGTGTAGGAATACACACAGCACTTCAAGCAGGAGGAACTTGCATAGTAATCCCGCAGTTCACTATTAAAACTTACGCAAGGGATGTAAAAAAATACAAACCTAATGTTATTGTAGGTGTTCCTACCCTTTATGAAGCATTGCTTCGCAGTGAGGGATTTGATTTTGACCTTTCATTCCTGCGCGGAATGTTCTGCGGCGGCGACTCTCTTTCAGTTGAGCTTAAGAAGAAAGTTGATAAATTCCTTAAAGAGCATAATGCTACAATCCAAGTTCGTGAGGGATACGGTACAACAGAATGTGTAACCGCATCTTGCCTCACTCCGTTTGATACATACCGTGAGGGTAGTATAGGTATTCCGCTTTCAGATACATACTATTCAATAGTTAATCCGCAAAACGATACTGAACTTCCATATGGTGAAGAAGGTGAAATTTGCATTACAGGCCCTACCGTTATGAAAGGTTACCTTAATAACGCAGAAGAAACCGCATCAACACTTCGTACACACAAAGACGGAAATGTATGGCTTCACACCGGTGACCTCGGCACTATGGATGAAGATGGTTTTGTTTATTATAAGCAGAGAATGAAAAGGCTTATTATTGTATCGGGTATCAATGTTTATCCATCTCAAGTTGAAAATGCGATTGATGCACATCCCGATGTACTTCTTTCATGTGCAATCGGCATACCTGACCCGTACAAAATGCATGTTGTAAAAGCTTTTGTTGTATTGCGCCAAGGCGCTGAACCAAGTGATAAAATTAAAGAAGAAATACTTGAATACTGCAAGAAAAATATTTCGCGTTACGGTGTGCCTAAAGAAATCGAATTCAGAGATTCACTTCCTAAAACCTTGGTAGGCAAAGTCGCTTATCGCAAATTAGAAGAAGAGGAAGCCGAGAAAAGAAAAAATAAATAAGTAATTAAGATTAAAGCAAATCTGTTTTATGGCAGATTTGCTTTTTTATTTTGCTTTTATATATTTTGATTAAAAGTTTTTATTTCTCTTGAAGAAATTTTAGTAATATTGTATAATATTTATGTTACTATGCAAAATACATATTTATATTAGCACATATATATGTATAGAAAAGCATAAAGCAATATATAAGACAGAGGGGTAAAACTTATGGCTAACGCAGGCAAGGTAAAAAGATTAGCTAAAGACATTAAAACGCATTGGAAAAAACCGGCACCCGGTAAATATGTACCGTATCGTGAATATTTGGACATACTTATCGGCTCGGGCAGTAACTATGCAAGCAACAAAACACTTGAATACATAACATTCGCTGCCGGTTGCTACTTAATGATGTATCATTACAAGCTGCCGTACTTAACCTATTCAATTATAGCGATTATCAATATGCCGCTTAATTATATTTGGACTTTAATAGGCTGGGTAATTAACGATAATTTGGGATTTTTACCAAAGAAAACGGAACGCAGATTTTATGGGCTTTATTTCTTTTTAATTGCCGCGGGACTGTGGATGATATTCGGTGATTTTTCATTTATGCTTCCTGACAGCAACAAATTAGTTCACTATCTAAACGGACTTGAGGGATTATCTGCCGCCTCAACAATCAAAATTTTCGGCACACATATTTTGTGGAACGGTTGGAGTGGTGCGCGTAATATTTTTTACCGCAAAAAGCTTATACCTAAATTCGGCAGATACAAATACAGCTTATATTGCGATTTCATACCTAAAGTTATAATGGTATGGCTAATTGGCTGGTTACCATTTTATTCAACTATTACCGATACCGTAACAAGAGTATGGGTAGCTAATTTGTTATTTTCAATATACAACTTATTCCCGTTCGGTAACAACCTTGAAAACTGCGCACAAAACTGCTCACCAAATGTTCGCGAAAGAATATTGGTAAGAACATATCCTATTAAATTATCACACTTAATGCAATCTATTTTAGCAATACTTTTACCTGTATTTATAGGTATGTGCAAGGATAAATGGGCAGATATTGCAGTATTCAAATGGATCATTCCTATTACATTTACTGTATTTGCGGTACTTACAATGGTATTCGCCGGCAAAATAAAAGAAAGAATACCGCAGCCGCCGCTTGAAAAGAAAGTGCAAATCAAATTTTGGGACGGTATGTTTGGTGTAATGCGAAATAAATACAGATGGATTCAAACAATAGTAGGTTTGCTTGACTCACTTGGTAACGGAATGCTGGCATTTACAACGGTGCTTTACCTTTACACATTCAGGTTAAGCGGATTAAGCTATTCACTTATAGTTGCGTTAGTATCTTTCGCAGGTACGCCGCCTGATTTCTTTACACCGTATTTTATTAAAAAATTCTCATACAAGCAAGTTATGATTTTTTATAACATATCAAGAGCAGTATGTTATAGCGTTATAGTTGCCTGCTACTTACTTTGCGGTGATCATCTTGTTTTATGCGGTACATTGTCTGTAATAGTCTTGTTTATTACCGAAATGTTCCAAACAGTTCCGAAATCTATTGACCACGATATGAGTGTACGAGTAAACGACTATCAAATGTACCTTTCGGGCGAAAGACTTGAAAGTTTTGCAGGTGTGTTTGGCTGGTTTACTGGACCTATTGTATCGTTTGTAGGTTTAATAATTCCGATTTTAATTTTAAGATATGGATTTAACAGCAACTGGGATGTACTTTTCATTGATTCATCAAGAATCAAAATAATTGTAATACCAATTATATTTGATATTGTTGGTTATTTGCTTATGACAATTCCGTATTTCTTTTGGGATTATGATGATGACAAGCAAAACAAAGTTATGCAGGTTCTCAGAAAAAGAGAAAAAGTTACCCGCACAAAATACAACGAGGAACATGGCATTACCCAAAGTGATGAAACAGTTGAAGAAAAAATCGGCGAGGAGGTAATGTCACAATGAAAAAGCGTAAAAAAAACGAAGTAAATACAATTGAAAACGACGATTTCTTGGCACAAGAAGCACAGGAAAGCCAAGAAACCGCCGAAGATTATACACTTGATATTCCGGATGATGAAATTTGGACTTATCAAATTGAGGGATTGCAAAAACCGCACATTAACGAACCTTTTGAAAATGCCACCCTAAAAAAAATAATAGTAGTAATCACTCTGCTTATTGCAATAGGAACTGCCATTTTCCTTTCGGTTCGTGCGGTACATTCAGATGAATTCAAATATGAGCAGCTTTCCGACGGAACTTACGAGCTTATAAAATATTCAAATCCGGGTAAAGTGAAAGAGGTTACGATTGACTATGTAGTTGATGTAAAAACGGGTAAAAAAGATACTTCAAAGCCTATTACAAAAATACATGAATATGCTTTTAACTGCGATGAATCGGTAACAAAAATAAATATCGGCAAAACAGTTAAGAACATAGACGGAAAATCAATTTATTCCTGCTGGGGAATAGCAAATGTATTTGTTGACAAAGAAAACCCTTACTATTGTGATATTAACGGTGTACTGTATAACAAGGATGTTACAGAAATCGTATTCTACCCTACCGACCACGACAGAGAATTAAGACTGCAAAACGGTTATGCAAAGCTTGACAAAAAGGGCGAGCAACATTCCATTCTTGTTGACGACGACGGAAAAGAAATGGAAGAACTTTGGGGTACAACAAAAAAGTATAACGAAGCTTACTATCAAAAATATAACAGAAACACAAGAACATATGTTGTTCCGTCAAGTGTAAAAACAATCGGTGAGCTTGCATTTGCATATTCAAACATTACTGATTTATATATTCCTGAGGGCGTAAGTCGTATGGAAAATATGGCAATATTTAAAAATACGGTATTAGTTAATATTTTCAGTTACAAAGCAAGCAAGCCCGTTGTTGAAACATCGTACAAGGCAATTGACAATATGGATGAAATCTATTCATCACTGCCTGAGGGGCTTGAATTTATCGGCTCTGACTGTATGTATTATTTAAGAGGGTTATCATATATGTATATTCCTTCTTCCGTAAAAGAAATTAAGCACCATGCTTTTTGGGATGCTGTATACGACGAAGACGGTGAATTAAAAGGAATAACAGAAATCAACATTGCTTTAGACGAAAATACTTTTAACACAAAATGCACAACCGGTGACCAGTGGCGCCCGCAGTACGATTATATGTTATTCAAAAAATCAGTTGATTTGAAATATTCGACAAAAAGAAAATCACAAAAGGCAAATAATATTCACCGTGAATATTACTGGGCAGTTCAATGGATTAAAAATAACAAATCAGAAAAATTTGTGAAGAATTCTGCTTATCTTGTAAAAGATTTGGACGGCGATGGTATTCCAGAACTTGTGCTTAGAGAAAACGGAAAAGATACAATACTTACAATAAAGTATAATTACCTTGATGAATACAAAGGCAATACAGAATACACTGACAAAGAATTTTCAAAACTTGATGATGAAAAACAGCTTGACAGTATTTTGAAAGCAGAAAAATAACACTCAATCCAAAATACCGGAACTTACATATTGTAAGCTTCGGTATTTTGTGAATACGGTTATTATGGAGAAAAAATGACTAAAGAAGAATACTTAAATCAAATCGAAGATGTAATTGAAAAAGGAAAATACAAAGATAATTGGCAATCCCTTGCGAACCACAAAACTCCCGACTGGTATTATAAAGGCAAGCTTGGAATATTTATTCACTGGGGAATATACAGTGTACCGGCTTATGGCAACGAGTGGTATTCGCGTTCAATGTACGATAAAAAATGCAAAGAATATTTATATCACAGAAAAAATTACGGGCCTCAAAATAAATTCGGTTACAAAGATTTTATACCTATGTTTAAAGGTGAAAAATTCAATGCAGATAAATGGCTGGCTCTTTTTAAAGAAAGCGGTGCAAAATTTGTAATGCCCGTTTGTGAACATCACGACGGATTTGCAATGTATGATACGCAATTTAACCGCTGGAATGCCACAAAAATGGGGCCGTGCCGAGATGTTATAGGTGAAATAAAAAGTGCCTGCGAAAAACAGGGTTTAACTTTTTGTGCATCAAGCCACAGGGCTGAACATTACTTTTTTATGAATATGGGAAAAACGATTGACAGTGATGTAAATGATGAAAAATATCAAGATTTTTACGGACCTGCTGTGCATTGCCCTGAATTTGACGGTAATACACTTCATAAAACAACTGCAAACACATATTCAATCGGCGCAAGCAAAGAATGGCTTGAAGATTGGCTTGTGCGAACCTGCGAACTTATAGATAAATATCAGCCGGCTGACCTTTATTTTGATTGGTGGATACACAATCACTCATTTAAACCGTATTTAAAAAAGCTGTGTGCATATTACTACAATCGTGCAGACGAATGGGGCAAAGAAGTTACTATTAACTATAAACACGAAGCGTTTGCACCTACTGTTGCTACATTTGATGTTGAGCGCGGCGCTTTAACAGATATATCCCCTATTCCTTGGCAAACTGATACTGCAATAGGCAAACGCTCGTGGGGATATACAAAAAACAACGAATTCAAATCAGCAAGGCACATTATTACTGATTTAATAGATATTGTAAGCAAAAACGGAATGTTACTTTTGAATGTAGGCCCAAAAGCCGACGGTACAATTACAGATGAAGAAACTGCTGTACTGAAACAATTAGGCGCTTGGCTCAAACTAAACGGTGAAGGAATTTACAACACAACATTTTGGAAAACCTTTAGCGAAGGGAAAGTTAATAACAAAGCGGGATTTTTCCAAGATTCAAGTGAAAAGAAATTTACAAATAAAGACTTTCGCTTTACATATAAAAACGGGTATATCTACGCTTTTCAAATGCGCCCTGACGGTAAGGACGCTGTAATAAAAACACTTAAAAAGAAAAACGGACCTGATTTTATAATTAAAAATATTACACTTCTTTCAACCGGCGAAAAGCTAGAATTTGAAAGAAGCGATACTAAATTAACAGTTAAAGCAAACATCCGATTTAGTGATAACTACCCTATTTGCTTTAAAATCAAAATTGAATAACATCAAAATCAAATTCATACAATATTTGAAGTGATAACCGCATTGTAGATTGCATGGGCGAGAAGTTGATGTCCCTCTTTAGTTAAATGCTCTTGGTCAACATTGCTCGGCCTAGCAAAATCGGAAGCAGAGATTATATTTGTACCTTTGGTTTCGGCAACTTTTTTATATTCGTTGAAAAGGCCTTTTGCTATATCTACCGAATGAGCATCAAACTCAGGGTCAAATTCCTCTTTCCAAACTGAATCACCGAGGAAAATTGGTGATACAATAAGAACTTTTTCAGGCGAAATATACTTTAGCAGTTCATCAACACACAACCCAAGTCCCTTGGCAATACTGTATGAATTTGATTTATAATACGCTTTGCAATCATTAGTTCCAAGCATTATTACCGCTGCATCAATAGGATAACTTGTTTCTAAAATTTCATGCAGTGACTTTAAACCGTTTCGGTTTTTGCGGTATGCATCATCAAAAACAGTAGTTCTGCCGCAAAGCCCCTCTTCTAAAACACGAACATCTTTATCATACAATTTTTCCTGCAAAATACTGGTCCATCGTACGCCCCAGGAATATCTTTCATTTGTTTTCGGAATTAAACCCCAAGTGTTAGAATCGCCAAAGCATAAAAGCTGTTTCAATTAAATCACCTTACTTCAAAATAATGGTATCTTGGTATCATTATATCATTATTTCCTACTTTGTCAATAGGTTTTATAGGCTTTTGCAAAAAATCAATTTCAATTATTAAGAGATGAATAGTAATGCAACATCATAAAAGCAAACATACAATATGAAAATAAACACAAAAGCAAAAGGTAAAATAAATTAAAGGAGGCAGATATAAAATCAAAATAAGCGTGTTGCCTTATGGCAGCAAAAGGCATCTTTACCGTCTACTTCAAGGCGATGGTGTGCCATTCCGCTTGATGACCATCAACAGGGTTGTTAGCATAATAGCCAAATATTGAATAACTTTGAATACCTGCTTTATTTGCAAAATAATTAAAATTATGAGCAAACTGACCACAAGCTGAGCAGGTTTTTAATTGTAAAATCGTATTAACATTAAATGTTTCGGTTAGTCAAGTGTAACTTAAAACATTCAACTTTTATGCATCAATTATAAAGCCGTTATTGAAAAATGATAAAACAGCATTTATATGGCATTTTTTAAAAATATATGATATAATGAACTGCCCTATTTAATAATTTGTTTTTGGTGTAGAGGATTCAATATGTTATTTTTATATATGTCGTTAATCGACGATGAAAACGACAAATCAAAATTTGAGCAATTATATTATATGTATGATAAGTTAATGATGAATGTTGCAATGTCTAAATTACATGACATTGATATGGCAGAAGATGTATTGCAGGATTCTTGGCTGTATATCGCAATCAATTTTGAAAAAGTCGGTGATATAAATTCTGTCAGCACCAGAAACTATCTGGCAACTATTACGGCAGGCTTTGCCATCAATAAATTCAACAAAAACAACAAAACAATTCTGTTGCCCCTCGATGAAGCCATCGGCAGTATAAGTGATGAATACTTTAATCAATTTGAAACTCTTGAATTGAAACTGGCTATCGACACTCTAAATGATGAAAGTCAAAATCTTTTACATCTAACATACATATATGGATATAAAAGTCACGAGCTTGCAGATATGTTTGGTTTAAGCGATTCCAATGTCCGCAAAAAATTGCAGTTTGCGAAGCACAAATTAAAGCTTCAATTGGAGGTATATTAAATGAATAACTTAGTTGATGCATGTGCTATTCACCAAGAGCAATGGATAACCGACACAATGGAAGAACTTGCGGATTACAGTCATACAAAAAAGTATAATCGTTATATGGCAAATTTGATAAACAAAATGCCCGCAAGCGTGGAGCAGGTTGTGGCAAGTATGGCGGGCATGATAATAGAAGTCGGTGTTACGCTGCCATATTGGCTGCGGTAGACGATGATATTAACCGGAATGAGCTGCAGGGAAGAAATATTCAGGATCAGGAAGTTGCACATTTCATTGCTGGCAGCAGTCGGATCCTTGCAGGCTTTGTTTTTTCGCTGTATTTTGCCAAGCTCCTCCATGGCTTTCAGTCCCGCGGGGGTACATGCCCAGCCCAGCCCTAAAATGTTGGCGACTACATTGGTGGAAATGTATTCGAGAGCAATATCTTCATAGCGCAGGCGCGGAAACAGAAACAAAAGAAACGGGCGGAGCTTTTTCGTCATGGATGCGATAATGCCAGCCTTTTGGGCGATCTGCATGAGACCGACCCAGAGCGCCATGACACCAAGCATTGTAATGCAGAGTGTTACGGCTTCTTTTGCGCTGTCAAGTGCTGCATTACTGAGTTCTGCCATATGGCCTGTCAGCGATCCGTAAATAATGCCAATGATGATCATAAATGCCCAGATATAATTCAGCATATATATTCCTTTCCTGCATGTTCTGCTATTTCAGTATATGAGGCAGGGCATGGGCAAAATACCGATGGAAGTTGTGGCGCAAACAGAATAGTTGACTTCAAGGTTTGAAAATGGAAGGGATATCGGAAGCACTTAAAAAAGCAACGGGCATAATCCCATATACATTTTTAAATGATTATATGTTTCGGGTAATCTTACAGAAGCATAAGAATGTATTACGATCTGTTGTATGTGCCTGTTTAAAGCTGAAAGCAGAGGAGATACAGGATATTGTTGTGCAAAATCCGATTAAAAAAGTCTGTAAAGCTGCTTGCAGAAAGCCAACATATATCCGAAGAAGAAGCGTGCAAACAAATTGGAATCAATAGAGATGATTATGAGAATATGATTTAACTAACGCAAGAATATTATGGTATATTTGCCAAGCAATCAGTATAAAAGAAATACAGAAGAGAGCTTGACCTGTCTGCAGGTGAAAGATATACTAAAAAGAGATTTATCTAAAAAGGGGTTGCAGGGATTATGAGAAATGGGAAAATTTTGACAGACAGATGTAGTATGTCTTAATGTTAGTGTTATAAATAAGTATAGAAAGCAGTACAGATATCAGCTTTGCTGATGCCTGTACTGCTTTTTTTGATGCCTGCGGATTGTTTCGAGCTACGAACTCTCACAATCCTGCCCAAGGTCTTTCACCCACCTATGAGCAAGCTCATGTGGATTTAGACCTTTTGACCATGGCATCATATAAAGTGACTATTCAAAAACTTATAAGAAAACAGGAGGGCACATATGAAAAAGAAGTACGTACAAAAAATAATGACAATGGTACTGGCTGCAGCAATGATCTGCAGCTCAGTACCGGTAGCTGCGGAGACAGTTTCGGAGAATAATGAAACAGCCGTGACCGTAGACACAGCTGCAGAACAGGAGACAGCAGAAGAACCGGAGTTGGAAGTAGATGAGGAAGCACAGCCGGAAGAAGCGTGGGAGAATGTAGAAGAGGCAGATGAGGCAGGTATTGCGGCAGATCAGAAAGCAGTGGAAGATACAAGGGTTGAGGATGGAAAAGAAGGATATCTGTCTTATAGCATATATCAGAAGTCAAATGGGACACAATATGTGAAAATAACAGATTGTAATTATGATGCAACGGGGACTATAGAAATTCCCAAGGAAATTAAGGATATTGCAGTAACGAGCATAGGGGATGATGCATTTTACGACTGTAGACGGTTAACAAGCATAGAGATACCGGAAGGTGTAACGAGTATAGGAAGTTTGGCATTTAGTGCATGTAAAGGGTTAAAAGATGTATATTATACAGGCACACAGAAACAATGGGATGCTATAGAAATTGATAATTGGGCATTTAAGGAATATGACGAGGATCTGTATGATGACATTTTAATTCTTTATACTCTGCACTGCAATTCATCAGATGAGAGACCGACTGCATCCCCAAGCCCGTCTCCGAATGAGAAACCATCTGCATCCCCGAGTGATCAGCCGAGTGCAACGCCGTCCCCAACTCCAAGTGATCAGCCAAATGCAAAGCCATCTGCAACTCCAAGCGAGAAGCCAAGTGCATCACCATCTGCAACTTCAAGCCAGCAGCCAAGCCCTGCACCATCCGCGGCTCCTTCCAAGACTCCGGAAGCAGATGTGCCTGCTGCAGAAACAACTCTGAAAGAGAAAACCGGCAGAGAATTTCAAGTGACAGAATCAGATTCTGCTGAAAGTAAGCCAGCTGTAACAAACACAAAGCTGTCTGCAAAGGATAAGAAAGCAAAGAAGGTTACAATTCTGAAAACCGTCACGGTTGACAACGTGGAATATCAGGTAACAGGCATTGCAGCAAAGGCATTTAAGAACAGCAAGAAGCTGCAGAGCATTGTTATTCCGGATACGATCACAGAGATCGGAGCTGGCAGCTTTGAAGGCTGTAAAAACTTAAAGAGCGTTACGATTGGAAAGAACGTAACAGCCATCGGAAAGAACGCCTTTAAGAACTGTAAAAACCTCAAAAAGATTACTGTGAAGAGTACAAAATTAAAGAAAGTCGGAAAAGGTGCTCTCACAGGCATCAACAGAAAATGCGTTATTAAAGTACCGAAGAAAAAGCTGAAGTCTTACAAGAGCCTGTTCAAGGGAAAAGGGCAGAAGAAGTCTGTGAAGGTTACAAAATAAATTATAAAAAGATGATATAAAAACAGGAACAGCATATAGCCGCAATCACGTTTGGCTACCTTGCGATTTATCTTGCTCGTATTTTACCCGGCTCTGGTCGAAAAAGAGCGTTTCGATCTCGCCGCCGGGTAAACGAGCGATAAATCTCAGTCGCCTGCACTATCGATTGCTTGCTATATGATGTTCCTGTTTTATTATCTACACTTCTACAGTTGACTTCAAGGTTCTCCTCTGCTATCATAACCATATTCATCGTGCCTTTCAGGCAGCGAGTATCTCAGAGCTTCGGTTCATCTTAAAAGGGCATTTCGCCCGGTTTTCATTTATTATTTCATCAACTACATAAGGAGGACAAAGTATGTCACAAAAAGAAAAGGCAGTTATTTCAGATGCACTGAAAATGGAAGAGGTATCAGAGGCGTTTAAAATAGCAACAGGCGTAATCCCGTATACATTTTTAAATGATTACATGTTTCGGGTAATCTTACAGAAGCATAAGAATGTATTACGTTCTATTGTATGTGCTCTGTCCCTTATA
>OLIR01000531.1_pt1 | contig 16138 bp, 13 predicted proteins | sample 1609741 | NCBI WGS metagenome assembly OLIR01 (sample SAMEA4350169, study PRJEB24818) | metagenome | biome: human; feature: gut; material: faeces | place: Denmark | collected 2013-09
TTTCTCAAGAAGCGCCTTTAGGTCGCGCACCTTGTCTACAGTGTACGGAATAAGCTTTTGTCCTCCAAAGCCCGGATTTACCGTCATGATAAGCACCATATCCACCTTAGGGAGCACATACTCTATAGCAGAAAGCGGAGTAGCCGGATTTAATGCTACACCTGCCAGTATGCCCTTTTCCTTTATTGCCTCGATTGTTCTGTCAAGATGCTTGCATGCCTCCGCATGGACTGTGATGATGTCAGCGCCTGCCGCCGCAAAATCATCTATGTATCTGACCGGCTCATCTATCATCAGATGCACATCAAACATGCGCTCTGTGCACTTTCTGATTGTCTTTATGACCGGCAGTCCTATTGATATGCTTGGAACGAAGCTGCCGTCCATAACATCTATATGCACATACTGTGCTCCGGCCTCGTCAAGCTGCTTAAGCTGCTCTCCAAGTATTGAATAATCCGCTGATAAAATTGATGGTGATAAGCAGTTCATGTTTTCCTCCGTTTGATTATGCTTTAAATTAATACTTTTGTCTGTTTTTCAGCTCCTCATACAGAAGCTTATAGTTATCATACCGCACCTGCGATATTTTCCCTTCTGAAAGAGCCTCCTTGACACCGCAGTCCGGCTCATTTATATGACTGCAGCCCTGAAACCTGCAATACGGCTCATATTCTACAAACTCCGGATAACATGTCCACAGATCTTCCTTTTCAAAGCCCGGCACATCCATCGAGCTAAAGCCCGGTGTATCCATGATATACGTGCCATCCTTTATCGGAATAATCTCAGAATGTCTGGTCGTGTGCTTTCCGCGCTCTATTTTCTCACTTATGTGCCCTGTCTCCATCTGCACATCATCCTGCAGACAGTTGATGATAGATGACTTGCCAACACCTGAGGGGCCTGCAACCGTGGTTGTCCTTCCCTCTAAAACGTGCTTTATCTCATCTATACCCTCGCCGGTTTTCGTGCTGGTAAACATCACTCTGTAGCCTGCCGGCTCGTATATGCTTTTAAGCTCCTGCTGCTTTTGGGGCGTGATTAGATCCTTTTTGTTGAAGCATATGGTGACCGGCACATGCTGGTACTCCATCATACACAAAAACCTATCAAGCAGGTTGAAATTGGGATCCGGCTTTGCGGATGCAAAAATAACCAGGGCCATGTCTATATTGGACACAGCCGGCCTGATAAGTTCGTTTTTCCGTGGCAGTATACGCTCGACATTGCCTATGTGCTTTTCATCGTCGAGGACTGCTATGTCGACGATATCGCCAACCAGCGGCTTTATCTTTTGTTTTCTGAAGGTGCCTTTTGCTTTGCACTCGTAGAGAGTGCCGCCTGTGGCAGTTTCTTTTGCTTCTTTGGTTTCTTCTACGTAGACGTAGTAGAAGCCGGCAATTCCTTTAATAATTTTTCCTGTCATGGTTTTCCTTGTGTGCTTTTGTATTTGCAGGAGTCACGCTTTCGGCGGGGATGCATGCCGCGCTTTGAGGTTGTGTGGATGGCGGTGGCAGGCATATATTCCTCTTAAAAAATATGAAGCCAGCCCCGGGCTCTCCTACGGACAGGCTATGGCTTGCTCTGCCCTATTCTTTCCTCGGTAGGTTTATGGCACCCCGGGGCAATTCATATTTTTTTCTCGGAACACATGCCTGCCCCGCTTCCTTAGTTCCTCTCCGCGAGTTCAGGTTTTCGTCCGCGGGTTGATGCGGTAGTGGGGTGCGGATAGCACCCACTTTGTGGGTGCTATCCGGTGGTTGCTATAGAGTGTGTATACAAATACTATTGCTATGTGGAAAACTTGACGTAGCTACGCTACTGCTCGTTTTCCTTGTACCCCACGCAATGGCAATATCTACCTCTTTTTAGCTATTCCGGTTTATAATAATTATTTAGCGTCTCTTATGCTTATGGCACGCTATACGTTACTGGATCAAGTGTGACAGTTGCAGGATTTCCTGCTTCATCTGTTTCCCCTGTCTGAACTGTCCAAGTAACCACAATACTTCCTGTAGCTTCTTTCATTGTTCCGGAAACTGTAAATGATGACGTATTTTCATATGAACCCTTATCGTATACAGTTCCACTTTTACCTACAAGCTTATACTCTGCTTTTACTACATTTCCCTCTCCACTATAACTAATTCCTTTACTTACGTTAGTCGATATCTCCTGCTTACCCTTACTGAGTGTCAGTGTGATTGTGGTGCCTGCGGCTACGGTTTCACCGGATTTGGTCTGGCTGATTACGCTGCCGGCTGGTACTGTGTCGCTGTACTGGGAGTCAGCATAGGTATACTTGAGCCCTGCTCCTGCGAGGGCGCTTTCTGCATGTGACTGTGAGGCACCTACTACGTTTGGCACGGTGATTGGCTTCTGGCCCGGTGAGAGGGTGACTGTTACTGTGCTGCCCTTTGCGGCCTGTTTCTTTGCTGATGGTGACTGTGCTGTTACTACATCTGCTGCTACACTGTTATTGTAATCTCCATACTCGAAGGTGACACTAAAGCCTGCTGACTCGAGTGTACTCTTTGCCGAGCTCTTGGTCTTTCCGATTACACTTGGTATCTTGACCATCTCTGATGTACTATCACCTTTTCCTGCGATAACTACATTAATCTGTGAACCACGCTTTACTGTATCTCCGGCCTTGACATCCTGCTCAAGGATTGTGCCATCCTTTTCATCTGACTGCTTTGTCTCAAATGCAAATACTGTGAGGTCAAGCTTTAAGCGGTCTACTGCCTTCTGAGCATCCTCCACTGACATGCCTCTGATGTCAATCATCTGGCCCTCTGTCTCAGTCTGTGTCTCTGACTCTGATTCAGACTCGGTCTGTGTCTGTGACTCTGTCTGCTGTGACTCTGAGTTCTTTTTGCCGCCAAACTTAAACACTCCTGCCACTGAAAGTGCAAGATATATGATAACTATTACAATGATTACGGCTGTTACTATACCCATGATTGTGATTGCTTTATCCATCTTTGGATTTAAAAGCTTGCCGTCATCATCATCGTCTTCGTCTTCTTCGTCATCATCGTCGTCTAAGAGTGACTCATCATATTCATCATCATCGTCTTCATCGTCAGCATACTCATCACCATTATCTGCATCGGTATCATCATCGTTTAAGTCCTCTGCAACACCTCTGCCTTCTTTTATCTTGTCAAGCTCCTCCGGGCTTATAACCTTGGTCTTGCCACCGTCAACGAGTGGTGCTATTGTAACGAAATCCTCATCAGGATGCGCAAGAGAGCGCCTTATGTCTGTGAGAAGCTCCTCAATAGTCTGGTATCTGCGGTCCGGTGTCTTTTGTGTACACTTTAAGATGATTTTCTCAAAGCTGATTGGCAGATCCGGTGCGTAGATGCTTGGCCTTGCAATCTCCTCCTGTAAGTGCTGCAGTGCAACTGCCACTGTGGTATCACCGTCAAACGGCACACGGCCTGTAACCATCTCAAACATTACGATTCCCAGTGAGTAAATATCACTTCTGCCATCAACGAAGCCGTTTCTTGCCTGCTCCGGAGATGCGTAGTGTACTGAGCCCATCACATCTGAGCTTATTGTATTTGAAGATGTAGCCTTTGCAATTCCAAAGTCTGTCACCTTTACCTTGCCATCTGTAGAAATAATGATATTCTGCGGCTTGATATCACGGTGAATGATATTTTTATTGTGAGCGGCCTCTATGCCCCTTGCCACCTGGATTGCAATACTTGCAGACTCCTTGAATGACAGCTGGCCCTTTTTCTCGATATAAGTCTTAAGTGTGATACCCTCGACATACTCCATGACAATGTAGTACAGACCATTCTCGCTGCCTACATCATAGATATTTACGATATTTGGATGCTCAAGTCCTGCTGCTGACTGTGCCTCAGCACGGAACTTGGTCACAAATGAACTATCCTCCGAAAACTCCTGCTTTAAAACCTTTATAGCTACAAAACGGCTCAGTATATGGTCTTTTGCCTTGTATACATCTGACATGCCGCCTGCGCCAACCTTGCTTAGGATCTCATATCGATCCGATAAAAAACTTCCTATCTCTAACATCTGTTATTACCTCGTCTTAAAATGGTTTAATAATCATTACAGTGATATTATCGCGGCCACCGTTTGCATTGGCCATGGCGACAAGCTGTGACGCTGCTGTCTCGATATTATCATTTTGCCTAATAGTATCGCATATTTCTTTATCTCTCACCATATTGGTAAGTCCGTCTGTACACAGAAGAATCCTGTCGTCCTCACATAGCTCGACCTCAAAAAAATCTGCCTCCACATGATCTGCTGCCCCGACAGCTCTCGTGATGATATTCTTGTCCGGATGAACTCTCGCCTCGTCGGCATTTATCTCGCCCATCCTGACCATCTCATCAACCAGTGAATGATCCCTGGTAATTTGTCTGATCTGCTCTGTGCCACCTACAATATAAAGCCTGCTGTCACCTATATTGGCCACAAAAAGCTTGTTTCCTATAATAGTTCCTACGACTAAGGTGGTACCCATTCCACGCTTAGCTTCATCCTCACGAGACTCAGCCACCAAAAGCTCATTTGCCTTGTTGATAGCCTCTTTGATGATGGATACCGGTTCATCCCCGGCATTTCTCGATACCGATGCAACCACACGCTCTATAGTGTATCTGGAAGCATAGTCACCGGCTTTGTGTCCTCCCATTCCATCTGCTACGATGAAAAGATTCGGAAGATTTCCTACTGCAGTGTCAGACGAGAAATAAAAATCCTGATTCATCTCACGAATAGCACCTGCATCCGTAATGGAAAACGTCTTCATCTAGTTTATTCCTCTCTCTTTATCTATATGCTTCTTGCGAAGCTGTCCACAGGCACCGTCTATATCTCTGCCCATTTCCCTTCTAATAGTAACATTAATTCCGTTTTTTTCAAGCCTATTTTTAAAAGCCTCTATAACACCCTTGTTGGACTGCACGTAATCGCGCTCCTTTATCGGATTTACCGGAATCAGATTTATATGGCAGTTCATGCCATGTACGAGTGCCGAAAGCTCTGCTGCATCCTCGGCTGTATCGTTCACTCCGCCTACCAGGCTATACTCAAAGGTGACTCTGCGGCCGGTCTGTGCAAAATAATATTTGCATGCATCGACCACATCATGTATATCATAACTGTTTGCAACCGGCATGAGAGCTTTTCTCTTTTCCTGGTTGGAGGCATGCAGTGAAAGCGCCAGCGTGATAGAAAGCTTTTCATCTGCAAGCTGTCTCATGCGCGGTACTAGACCACATGTGGAAACTGTCAGATTGCGCTGGCTGATATTGATACCGTTTTCATCAGTAAGAAGCTCTATAAAGCGCAGCAGATTGTCGTAATTGTCAAGCGGCTCACCTGTGCCCATGACAACCACATTTGAGATGCGCTCCCCTATGTCCTTGCCTATCTGATAAATCTGGTCAATCATCTCGGACGGCCTAAGCCCCCTGACGAGACCGTCAAGAGTGGATGCACAGAATCTGCACCCCATCCTGCAGCCGACCTGCGAAGATATGCATACAGAGTTTCCATGCTTGTACTTCATAAGCACACTCTCTATGACATTGCCATCGTCGAGTGCAAAGAGATATTTTCTCGTGCCATCGAGCTTTGACACCTGCACCTCCTCTTTTTTTAGCGAGATGAGTATTGCATTGTCCTTTAATACCTGTATGAACTTTTTTGAAATATTGGTCATCTCATCAAAGCTGTCCACATGCTTCACATGAATCCACTCATATATCTGCTTCGCACGGAATTTCTTTTCTCCGAGCGATATGATAAACTCTGTGAGCTCGTCCATATTCATTGATTTGATGTCAGTTAGTTGTTCTTTTATCTGTTCCATATTATTTTTATTAAATCTGCATTTAACTATTGTTTTATAATTCTACTAATTCGAATCAATTTGTATTTATTAATTCATGATTTACTTTAATATCATAATTTGCTTTTTATAAATCTTGCAATAAAGAATCCGTCACTTCCATGCTCACCGGGCAGTATCTGTTTCATTCCGGTGCCCTCAGCAAAGCTCTTATCCAGCTCAAACTCCGGATGCTTTTCAATAAACCACCTCACATTGTCCTCATTCTCAGCCTCATCTATCGTACATGTACTGTACACGAGCACTCCGTTTGGCTTCACGTATGTATGCACGGTATCAAGTATCTGTCTTTGAAGAGCGGCAAGCTCATCTACAGACTCAGGCGTCATCTTGTAGCGGATATCCTTCTTTCTGCCGAGCACTCCAAGCCCTGAGCACGGCAGATCACAAATGAGTATATCTGCCTTTCCCGCCGAATCAGCATCAAATACTGTGGCATCCCACACCTCTGCCGACATATTGTTAAGGCCATGCCTTTCTATATTTTCCTCAATCATACCGACCTTGTTATCGGTCAGGTCACGTGCGAGCACATGGCCGCTTCCCTGCAAAAGCTCAGCTATATGGGTGCTCTTGCCACCCGGTGCTGCGCATACATCTATCACATAGTCGCCCTTCTTTGGAGCAGCCGTCTGTGCGACAAGCATGGAGCTTATATCCTGCACATAGAAAAGCCCGTCTCTGAAGCTCTGCAAGCCATTCAAATAATCAAATCCAGATATAACAAATGCATAATCAAGTTCATCAACCGCTGTGACCGTCACACCCTCTGCCTCAAGCATCGCGCGAAGCTCATCCGGAGTACACCTGGTCAGGTTTGTCCTGATACTTATTGTGCTCTTATTGTGAAAGGCCTTGAAAATCTCCTCTGCCTTCTTTTCTCCGTATGCCGCAACAAATCTGTCCACTATCCACTGTGGCATAGAGTATCGGATGCTTAAGGTATCAAACTGTACTGAATCTATATTTCTTGCAATATTTCTGAGTACACCGTTTACAAAGCCCGAAAGCTGTGCAAACTTATGCCTCTTTGCAAGCTTCACCGCCTCATTGCATACAGCTGAATCCGGCACCGCGTCCATGTACTTTATCTGGTAGACGCTCATGCGAAGAAGGTTTCTGATGAAGGGCTTCATCTTCCTTACCTTTGTCTTTGAAAAAGAGTCTATGATGTAGTCAAGCTGCAGCATATACTCGATAGTGCCGTCAACAAGCCTTGTCATAAAGGCTCTGTCCTGCTTTGACAGATACTGATACTTGTCAAGCACACTGCGAAGCACGATATGTGAAAATGCTCCACGCTCATTAATCTCAATAAGCATCTCAAGGGCAAGCTCACGCGTATCTACAGAGTGCTCATTATACGCTGCCACGTTTGATTTTGCCGGCCTGCCCGGTATATTATTTTTGTTTATTTGGCTATTTTTATTATTATGATTATTTATATTCTTATTCGATGTCATATAGTTTAACCTACTTGCAGCTAAAACAGTATCAGTCGTCCCGTCTGCGTCCGTTTGTGATAAGTATTATACGAAGGAGCTGTAAAATAGCAGCCGCCGCACTGGCTACATAGGTAAGTGCCGCTGACTTGAGCACCCTTCTTGTGTACTTAAGCTCGTCATCTGCAAGTATGCCCTGTGTACGAAGCATGACAAGCGCACGTCTTGAAGCATCAAACTCTACCGGCAATGTCACGAGCTGGAAAAGCACTGCTGCCGAAAACAACAATATGCCTATATCAATAATAAGCCCTGACGAGCGTGTGTTAAATAACAAGCCGATAAGTATGACCGGCCATGCAAGCATTGAGCCAAAATTAGCTATAGGCACAAGTGCACTCCTGATTGAAAGAGGTGCATAGCTTTTTGCATGCTGTATAGCGTGTCCACACTCATGGGCTGCTACGCCAAGTGCTGCGACCGATGTGGCATTGTACACAGGATCAGATAAATTCACCGTTTTGGTGCGCGGATCATAGTGGTCCGTCAGACTGCCGGACACATGACGCACCTGCACATCATATATGCCTGCCGCCTGAAGCACTCTCTGAGCTACCTGTGCGCCATTCATGCCTGACATGCTTCTCAGCTGCGAGTATTTATTAAATGTACCTTTAACTCTTGCCGATGCAATCATACATATCACTGCACCTATCACAACGAGTATATATGTCGGATCCCAGTAATAATATCCCATGTATCATCTCTCCTTGCTGCTTATTATAATGCGTATAGTAGTTTGTCAATAGTTACTTATAATGAATAACTATAATGTGAAAAACGAGCCCTCTTCCACATGACAGCCTCTCAAAAATGAACCTGTATCCATGCGCTTCTTGCCCTGGAGCTGTACCTCTACTAAAGATAATGCTCCTTTTCCTGTCTGTACATACATATCATTTTTTCCGATATGATAAATACAGCCCGGCTCATAATCATCGCTGCCGTCAATCACCTTTGCACTCCACACCTTAAATGTCTTACCATTCAGGTGGGTGTATGCGCTCGGCCATGGATTAAGCCCCCTTATAAGCCTCTCAATCTCAACAGCCGGCTTTGTCCAGTCGATAAAGCCAAGCTCCTTACTGATCATTGATGTATGTGTGGCCTCCTCGCTGTTTTGAGGAGTATACTCTGCAGTGCCATCCTCTATCATCTTCATGGTCTCCACACACAGCTTTGCCCCCTCTGCTGAGAGCTTATCAAACAGGCTGCCGCCGGTCTCATCAGGTGCGAGTCTGACTGTACTCTTTGCAATCATATCGCCGGTATCGACGCCCTCATCCATCCTCATGGTAGTGACACCTGTAAACTCGTCACCGTTAATCACAGCCCACTGGATAGGAGCCGCACCTCTGTACTTTGGCAAAAGTGAAGCATGCACATTGATACAGCCGTATCGAGGCATATCAAGAATACTCTTTGACAGAATCTGTCCAAAAGCAACCACGATTATTATATCTGCATTAAACTTTCTGAGATACTCTATATTAGCAGTCTCTCTTATTTTAACCGGCTGGAATACCTCAATACCGTGCGAAAGCGCACACTCCTTGACCGGTGTATACTGCATTGTCTTGCCGCGGCCCTTTGGTTTGTCGGGCTGTGTGACAACCAGTGCCACCTCGTGTCCTGCCTCTATAATTGCCTCAAGTGTTCCCACCGAAAAGTCCGGTGTTCCCATGAAAATTACTCTCATCTTACTGCCTCCCAGATATTTTCCAAGCTCAGATAACAAATGTCATCCTAATGATTACTCCTGTGTATCCTCATATGTCACATCGTGAAGTGCGCCCTCAACCTTCTCCACATAGAGATGTCCGTCGAGGTGGTCAAGCTCGTGGCAGATACATCTGGCCAAAAGCTCTTCTCCCTCTATCTCATACTCATTCATATCCTCGCCCATGAAGCGAGCCTTTACATAATTCGGGCGGGTCACCTGTCCGGCCTTTCCCGGTACTGAAAGACAGCCCTCATCGCCGGTCTGCTCTCCGTCAGACTCAATAATTTCAGGATTAATCATCACGATCGGACCCTCGCCCACATCGATAACAACGATCCTCTTTAATATGCCAACCTGTGGTGCGGCAAGTCCTACACCATTAGCCTCATACATAGTCTCAAGCATATCATCAATAAGTGTTACTATCTTTGGAGTCACCTCCGTAACCTCTCTGCAGACCTTGCCAAGTACAGGGTCTCCCTCCACTCTAATAGTTCTAAGTGCCATAATTGCCTCCTTCTATATCTATCAAAATCCACTCATCGGATTGAAATCAAATGAGATATTAGCATGTTTCATTGCCGTATCAGCTTTCACAGCCTGCTCTATGCCATCCTTTATGGAAATGAGCGCCGCATAGTCAGATGTCTTCATGTAAATCACCTTGCGGTATATGTCATTTACCTTGGCGATGGTCGCATCCGCAGGACCGATGAGCTGAATCAGATGCCTGTCATCAGGGCTTTGATTTTCATCTGTATGCGATATCATTTGCGACGCTATATCGTACACTTGCTGTGCCATGCTGCCGCACTCACTCTCATCAGGTGATGTGACATGGACTAAAAGCATATTCCATACAGGTGGATAGTTCATAAGCCTCCTGTACTCTATCTCCTTATCGTAAAAAGCCTCATAATCCTGCTCTTTTGCAGTCCGGATGGCATAGTGGTCTGGGTCGTAGGTCTGGATAACCACATTGCCGGGCAGCTTTCCTCTGCCGGCGCGCCCTGCCGCCTGGGTCAGCAGAGCAAAGGTGCGCTCCGCCGCATGAAAATCATTCACATGCAGTGACATATCCGCTGCCAGCACACCAACCAGCGTGACATTTGAAAAATCATGCCCCTTTACAATCATCTGCGTACCGATAAGTATATCGGCCTCATGATTGGAAAATGCCTGCAGAATCTTCTCATACGCATCCTTCGCCCTCGTGGTGTCATAATCCATGCGCAGTATACGCGCCTGTGGAAAACGCTTTGCCACCATCGCTTCTATCTTCTGTGTGCCGGCCTTAAAGCCGCTAATGTACTTCGAGCCACAGCTCGGACACACCTTAGGCACCGGCTGTCTGTAGCCGCAGTAGTGACAGACCATAACTCCGCCGCTATGTTCACTGAGTGATACATCGCAATGAGGACATTTTACCACAAAACCGCACGCTCTGCACGACATAAATGCCGATTTGCCCCTTCTATTTAAAAAAAGCATGGTCTGCTGGCCATTTAGAAGCCGCTCCTCCATAAGCTCCTGAAGCCTGGTGGAAAGAATCGAGCGGTTTCCCTCACGAAGCTCCTGCCTCAAATCGACAACCTCACACTTTGGAAGAGGTCTGTCGTCTACACGCTTATCCAGCTCCAAAAGCCTGTAAACGCCTGTCTTTGCCTTGTAAAAGCTATCCACCGAAGGTGTTGCAGAGCCAAGTACCACAATGGCATCGGACATGCGCGCGTACTCTATCGCCACCTCCCTGGCATGATAGCGTGGCACCGACTCGCTCTTGTATGAATTCTCGTGCTCTTCATCTATTATGATAAGTCCTAAATTTGAAAAAGGTGTGAACAACGCCGACCGCGGGCCAATCATGATGTCAATATCACCATTCTTAGCTCTCTCAAACTGGTCATAACGCTCACCATTTGAAAGTCTTGAATTGATTATCGAAACCCTGTTCCCAAATCTTGCAAAAAAACGCATCACGGTCTGGTAAGTGAGGGCAATCTCGGGAATCAGCACAATCGCCTGACGCCCGGACTGTATACAGTGTGCGATAAGCTCCATGTACACCTCTGTCTTGCCGCTTCCGGTGACACCCTTAATCAGATAAGTATTTCTAAGACCGGCGGCAATGTCGCCTTCTATCGCATCAACCACACTCTGCTGCGCGGCATTCAGTACCTTATCATAGGTGTCCGCACTCATATGCTCCACAGGATTTCTGTAGCCGCTCTGTGTGATGACCTCGATAAAGCCGCTCTGCTCAAGCGCTCTTATAGTGGCAGCCGACACCGACAGCTTGCCTGTCACAAAGGAATACTCAAGGCGCGCCCCATCATCAGCATCAATCAGGGCACGAAACAGCCTGGCCTTTGCCTTTTGTTTTTTTGCCTCGCAAAGCGCAAGCTGCGCCCTTGCCTTTACCTTGTCTATTTTCAGTGCAATACTGCGGCTCACCTGCTCCTTAGCCTGCTTCTTTACAGGTATAACAGTCTTAAGTGCCTGATTCATGGTAGAGCCGTAATTGCGCCGTATCCATGCCGCAAGTGCGATGAGCTTTGCCTCCACAGCCACGGAGTCTGCCTTTATCCCGATAAGAGGCTTTGTCCTTGCCGGGTCGTACTCAGGCTTATCCGTGACCTCAATCACATAGCCTGTGATAGTGCGGCTGCCAAATGGAATATCCACGCACACACCCGGACGGATGTCGCATAAAATCTCATCCGGGATGCTGTACTGAAATGTCTTATCCAGTTTTTCGTGGGATATATCCACAATCACGTTGGCATACATAACTGATACTATTTAACTCCTTCGTATTTCTCCTCGCAGTACTTGCAGCGGTAGATTTCGTTTTTCTCATCGGAAAGCACGAAAATCTGGTCAAGCTCCTGCTCAATTGAAGTGATGCATCTTGGGTTTTTGCACTTGATGACATTTTTCACCTGATGAGGCAGCTTAAGCTCCATCTTGTCCACAATCTTGTCACCCTTTATCACATTTACAGTGATATTGTGGTCGATAAATCCAAGGATATCGAGATCTAATGACTCTATCGGACACTCTACCTTGATGATATCCTTCTTGCCCATCTTGCTGCTCTTTGCATTCTTTATGATTGCAACTGTGCAGTCGAGCTTGTCAAGCTTTAAATCCCTGTAAATCTGAAGACTCATACCTGCCTTGATATGATCGAGCACAAAGCCCTCATGTATTCCACTTATATTCAGCATATTATCCTCCTTTAGTCCTCAGCCAGTCCAAGCAATGTCAGAATAAGCGCCATACGCACGTAAACCGCATACTGTGCCTGCCTGAAATAGCATGCTCTCGGGTCATCATCCACATCAACAGAAATCTCATTCACACGTGGGAGCGGATGAAGTACAATCATATCATCCTTTGCAAGCTCCATCTTCTCCTTTGTCAGAATGTAGAAATCCTTCAGACGCACATAGTCCTCCTCATTGAAGAAACGCTCCTTCTGGACACGTGTCATGTAGAGCACATCAAGCTCTCCCATGGCATCCTCGAGCTTTTCTACCTCCTTGAACTCGATATTGTTGGCACGAAGCACATCATCGCGCACATAGTCAGGCACCTTAAGCTCCTCAGGCGAGATAAGCACAATCCTCACATTGTCATATCTGATAAGTGCATTGATCAGTGAATGCACTGTACGTCCAAACTTTAAATCTCCGCAAAAGCCGATTGTGATATTATTCAATCTGCCCTTGATGGAACGGATTGTAAGGAGATCAGCAAGTGTCTGGGTAGGATGCTGATGACCTCCATCGCCTGCATTGATTACAGGGATACGCGATTTCTCTGAAGCCACAAGCGGTGCACCCTCCTTAGGATGACGCATGGCACAGATATCCGCATAGCAGGAAATAACCCTGATAGTATCTGAAACGCTCTCGCCCTTTGACGCAGATGACGAATCAGCACTGTGGAAACCTAACACCGAGCCTCCCAAATTAAGCATGGCAGCCTCAAAGCTAAGCCTGGTTCTCGTGCTTGGCTCATAAAAACAGGTTGCAAGCTTCTTTCCATCGCACTTGTGTGCATATTTCTCAGGATGAGCCTCTATATCATTTGCAAGATCCAGAAGCTTGTCCAACTCTTCTACAGAAAAATCCAACGGACTCATTAAGTGACGCATAATTTGCCTCCATTCTTTTTCGCGTAACAATTTTTATTATATTTTTTCTATCATATAATAACTTAGCGCAATATTCAAGTTGGCTTTTACACTTTTTTGTTGTAAAATATATGACAGAATATAACTGTTCTGAATGCTTAGCAATTGTATTGAAGTTTTCATACAATTACGACAATTTCAATATCAAAAAGGAGAATAATATGTCTGTAAATGAATCACAAATCAAAAACACCACAGCCGGCGTAATCGATGATGACGATGCTGTAATCTTTAAGGAAAGAAAGAGACTGCTGTTTCTCGGTCTGCCGTGGACTTTCACAAAATATACCGTCACACCGTCCTTTATCACTGTAGAGTCCGGACTCTTAAGCACCACAGAGGATGACTGCTACATGTATAAGGTAGCTGATGTAAAGCTCACCACATCACTGATGGAGCGCATTTTTAAGCTCGGCACCATAGTCTGCTACACAGGCGACGTCACAAACCCTGAGCTTAAGCTCGTTCACGTAAAGCACTCACGCGAGATAAAGAGCTATCTGCTCAAGCAGTCTGAGGCCGCAAGACTTAAGAGACGCACCTTAAACACTGTGGATATCGGTGCGCACGGAGCAGACATGGCAGATTTGGATCATGATGGTATTCCGGATTCTATGGAATAATACAGCCGTTGCTGCGCAGCTGATTTTGCTCATATATGTGTGGATCTGAATAGTTACTTATGTCCATAAATAAAAGGGGATGTGAAAAAACTCAATCGAGTTTTTTCACATCCCCTTTTATTTTTCAGGTAACTATTCAGAATAATTCACAGATTAATATACCAGTCCATCGTTCTGCAAATAACCAGCCCAATAACTTGCATGAATTTCCATCTGTAACATCAGAAAAGCTTGACATCTAGCAGCAGAACAGCTGCCAGCAAAGGAATGTGGCTAGCAGGCTGCAGCACTCGCTGCCCCTGCCACTAGGGCGTCCGTATATGTCTCCCATATCCGAATACCACGAGCCACCATTTTCAATTATCTGCATAAACTGGCGGTACTGCATGTTGTTTGGCTCAAGCGACACTGCTCGCTGTATGTGTTCTATGGCTGTCGCTGTGTTGCCGAGCTTTTGGTTTGCGATAGCACTGTAGTAGTACCACCTTCCGCGTCTCTCAGCAAAAGGTACCTCCTCAAGCACCTTCAGTGCCTCATTGTAGTAGCCGTTGCTGATGAAATTGCCTGCTGCACGCACCTTTGGATTGTCATTCTGTGCACTGCTGCCTGCATTATTGTAGGTATAGCGGCCATAGAAACCACCAAACGGTCCACCTGCTCCAAATGGATCACCTGCTCCCGGTCCACTACCATATGCTCCACCATAGGAGCTGCCTCCGTATGAGCTGCTGCTTCCCGCACCGCCATATCCACCGGCTCCGGCAGCACCGGACTGCTTTTCCTTCATTATCTGGTCATATGCCTGCTGCACCTGCTTAAACTTCTCCTCAGCCTGATCCTTGTTAGGATTGTTGATATTGGCATCAGGATGATATTTTCTGCTTAAGCTCCTGTAGGCCTTTTTTATTTCATCGTCACTTGCACTGCGGCTGACACCGAGCACCTGATATGGATCTATCATTTATGTTTCTTCCTTTTCTTCATCTGAATATACTCATACTTGCTCCACACACCGGAGTATAGAACATTTCTGATTATATCCGCATGTAAGAGAATTGGCAACCTCTCAAATATTTTTGCTGCCTCTGAAAGCATAGATGTCATCATAAGCCGACAGGATTTGTCAAATTTTTCCTGATCATTATTGCAGCAATGCATGAGCTGTATAAGTGGATTATATAATTTCTTTTTTACATCATCCCCTATGTCCTCATACGCATCCATTATATAAATAAATTTGCCCATGTAGCAGCCAAATTCCTTCAAATCCTTCTGCCACTCATCCTGCTTCCACGCAAAAAGCATGCCGAGCATCTCTCCTGTCAGCCCTGCAACTGCATCAATATTGGTATCATTGCTCTTCTCGCACTCTGCAAGCCTTGCAATGTAGTCCTCTATCGCCTTAGCCTGTATCGGATAGCCTTTTTTTGCCTTCTCAAAGTCCTTTTTCAGCATCTCTGCGTATGTCTTCTTCGTCAGGCTTTTATCGTCCTTCCAGTCATCTATCAGATTGTAGTATGCAAGCAGTATGTTCATAGCTGCAGCATACTCTGTAATCTCATTGGTGCGAAGTGTACGCTTCTTCGTAGGGTGCACGCTGCATACAAATCCACCCCTCGTCACACTATCCGGCTCGTACAGGCCTGTCAGAAGCACTATAAGAAAAGTCATGTCATAGTTTAGTGCCATCTGTGCACGCCTGCCATACTGCGACTTCATTGTCTGGCACAGCCCGCAATAATAGCTTTGATATATTTTTTTATTTTCCTCGGACAAGGTGTCCTTATTGACAGTTATATATCCAAACATTTCTCTTCTCCATGCTCTTATGTACAAGTATATATTGACATACTAGCTGCGTCTCACGAACTGCTCTCGGCACTTCGGACAGGTAATACAGATCTTGCCATGTCCTCTTGGCACCCTGACCTCCTGCTTGCACATAGGGCACTTGAAGAACTTGTACTGCTTCCTCTGTGCAAAGCGCTTTTTCCTGCGCTCTGCCTTTACGGTCCACTCATACCTGGCATTTAAAAACTTCTGATTCTCTGCATAGCGCTTGTTTACATTCCTTGAAAATACGCGAAAATACATATGTATCATCAGTCCTATAGCCAGTATATCAAGTATCGCCGACCTTGTAAATATTGAAACCACAAGTAATATCATTACTAC
>OLIR01000557.1_pt1 | contig 15327 bp, 9 predicted proteins | sample 1609741 | NCBI WGS metagenome assembly OLIR01 (sample SAMEA4350169, study PRJEB24818) | metagenome | biome: human; feature: gut; material: faeces | place: Denmark | collected 2013-09
CCTATCATGAAAGGGATAAATCCCAGAATGGTAGAAACTACCGTGAGGAAAATAGGAACGACCTTCGCATTCCACGCCTTGACGTAGGCACGAAGAGCGGAAAGACGGGGGAAACGACGTCGGATGCTGTTGTACTCGTTCAGGATATAGATGCTGGCATTCACCGTGATGCCGCACAGCAGGACGAACGAGGCAAAACCGCCCTGGTCGAAGTTCAGCCGGAACCAATAGAAAGTAAGAAATACCCCGATATAAGAAACCGGAATCACAAAGATGATGGCAAGAGGCTGCTTCAGGGAGTTGAACAGAACGCTGGTCGTAAAGAAGATGATGGCTATCACCACCAGCAGAAGCTGGTATTGGCGGTTGTCCTTCTCGCCCCATGACCAACTGTTGCTGTCCGACTCGGCTGTATAACCCATCGGCAACAGTTTGTTGAACTCCTCCAGGTCACGTTTCTGTATCTTGTTGCCCATCTCATTGGAGCCGATATATTCGTATTGCAGGCAGAGGCGGTACTGCTGGTTTTCTTTGGCAATCTCCTGCGGCATCTGTCCCTTTTCCACAGTAGTCAGTTCGGAAAGCTTGTAATGCTTGCCGTTTCCTACTCCATAGGGAAAGAACTGCATCGCCCAGATGTCATATTCGGCAGACTGGCGGGAAGAGAGCTTGATTTTCTCCGTTCCCTGCTCGGCCGCTACCGATCCAATCTCCAGATTCTTGCCGAAGATGGGGCGCACCGCAGAGAAAAGCACTTGCGCGTCGATGCCCTCTTGCGCCATGCGCTCCTTGTTCAGGTTGAAGTAGAATTCCCGATAGTCATCCTTCCACCAGGAGAACTCCGAATTGATGAGCACTTCCTTGATACGCCGGTGCGTCAGCAGCTTGGCCTTCAGCTTCTCCGCCCACTCATAGAGTTCGTCGTAGTTGTAGCCGTACATCCTGATGCGGTAGGAGCCGGCACTCTCGCGGACGTCATTACTGAACCCCTGGTCCTGCAATCCGTAGATGCCCCAGCTGCCGCCTCCCAGTTCCAGTGCCTTGCTTATCATATTGGCTTTCAGTGTATAGGGGAAACCGCTGTTCCGGGCTTCCTTCTTGAAATAAATCTGCATACTGGCACGCCGGGGGCTGTAGATGGAAGTATGAAACTGCCTGATTTCCTTGAACCGGCTGAGGTAGGTCTCCATACGTTTCATCAAAGTGTTCATCTGCTCGAGGGTGCTGCCATTGGGAAGGTTGGCGTTGGCATAGAGCACCACCTCCTCATTACGGGTGAAGTAACTGCCTTCGTACACCTTCTGTATGAAAAGCCGCAAGCTGCCGCCCAGCACCTTGTCCACAACGGGTTTCACCGACTCCTTATAGGTATCCGAACCGAATACCTTATTGTAAGCAGCTTCCCATTTTCCCCCTCCTTCCAGTTTGTCGGGCAACAGAAAAACGGGCAGACCGAAACCCAACAGTAACAGCAGGCATACAGCCCAGCGCCAACGGCACAGAAAACGGATGAGAGCAGAGTAGCAGCAGGAGAAATAAACGGGGAAACGTCTGAAAATCCGTCCCAACCTTGTTTTGAATGTTTGCGTCAGCCCCGGCAAGACAAGACGCCTCTTCTTCCCCGTAATCCGCCTCACCAGTCCTATCTTCTCAATCATCGACGGAACAAAGAACAACGCCACCATCAAGGAAACAGCCAGATTGATGATCACTACCGCTGCAAAGTCCTGCAGGTTGAGCCGTATCTTCTCGTCAAGGAAGAAAATGATAACAAGCGCACCCATCGTAGTGAGGGTTGCCGCCAACACCGACAGGAAGGCCTTGAGATTACGCCGATGCAGAATGTGGTCGGTCATGACAATGGTGCTGTCTATCACCAGATTCAGCGAGACAGTGATACCCGCCAGCGAATAAAGCTGCATCTCAAGTCCGAAGAGGTAGTAGAAGATAAGTGCCACCGCTATATTTACAGCCAGGCTGGTAACTATCAGAAAAAGATATTTCAACTTACGAGTAATGAGCCATACGAATACAAGCAGGATGAGTACCGTCAAACCGGTACGGAAGTAAATCTTGTCCAGTTCTTCCCGTATGTACTCGGTCGCATCATAGCTGGTATGCACTTCATATCCGACAGGAAGTACCTGCCGAACAGCTTCCATCTCGTCCATCACGGCACGGTTCAGTTGCAACTGGTTGGCAGTTTCTTCCGCAGTAATGGATAGATAGACGGAATTCAGCCCATTGATGCGGTAATAGCTTTGCGGCTCCTCCTCCATACGGACAGCCGACACCAGTTCGTCCAAGCGGAGCAGTTTCCCGTCGGTAGCCGTCACGGTGATGGCAGCAGGATTAAAACCAAGGGAGTTGCTCTCCGGCACCAGTGCCAGGCGTATCCATTCCCGGCTACCGTTACCTGTATCCACATTGTGCGTACCCAGAAATTCCTTCCGGTAATGCCGCTGTACTGCCTCGCTGATGTCCGACAGTGCCACACCCAGCAAGCGCAACTGTTCACTGTCATATTCCAGTCTCCACTCCATGGGCGTGGCACCGCTGAGTTCCACCTTATAGATACCCGGAATATTTGCCAGCCGCGGCTTGATATGCTCCTCGGCATACTGCTGAATCAATATCGGAGTGGAAGGGGCATTCAGTGTGAAGGACATGAAAGGGCGTGAGGCGTTCTCGTCGGGCAATTTCATGTGAATGGTGGGATAGCTGACACCTTCGGGCAATTGGGGCCACGTCTGCCGGATGATGGTGGAAGCTTCGAAGCGGACTGCCTCGACATCGGCATGCTTGTCCAGCTCCACAGTAATGTTGCCGTAGCCGTTGCCCGAGGTGGAGTTCAGCCGCTTCACTCCGCGGATACGCGCCAGCATGGATTCCAGCTTGCTGGTCACTTCCATCTCCACCACCCGCGACGAAGTGCCAGGCATGCTGAAACCCACCGTGAAGCCGGGCAGGCTGCGTGACGGATTCAGCTTGACGGGGAGCAGCGGTATCAACGCCACCCCTACCAAAGCAAGGCAGACAAACGCCACTATGACGGTGAAGGAAGAAACTCGTTTCATCAGTTATTATAATCAAATTTTTCCGACAGCGAAAATCCGCTGGCAAAGTCGTGCAACGTCAGTTTCCGTATCTTGTAATAATTCAGCCAGTAGTCCTGCAAGGCGGAGATGTAATTGCGTTGCGCTTCCTGCTGGCGGTTCAGCGAGAGGGTCAGGCTGTTGATGTCTGCCTTGCCGATAATGAAGCGCTGGCGGGTTTCGTTATACGCCAGGATGGCAAGGTCGAGGGCCTCTTCGGCACTGGCGACGAGGGCTTGCTGGACGTTGAAGTCGCTGACGGTCATGATAACCTCCTCCTCAATGCTGATTTCACTTTGCCTGGCAGAAGTCTTCACCACGTTCAGATTGTTCCTCGCCATGTTGTATTTGCCTTTCCTCACGCCCCAGTCCACCAGTGGAATGGAGACACTGACCGACACCATCTCCTGCTGCATGGGATGCCTGTATGCTTCACCGAATTTCTCTGCCACCTGGTTGAAGCCGACGCTGGCGTTGATGCTGGCGTTGAAGCGCGACTCCTTCTTCGTCTTGTCTACTGTCTGCTCGGCTTCCAGCACTTCCTGACGAAGCCCCAGAAATTCCGGATTGTTGGCTTGAGCGGCCAGCAAAGCCTCATCAACCGGTATGGTCAGCGCCCTCGGACGTCCCGGAAGCGACACCCTGATATCCGTGTTCTTCTCCATATTCAGGAAAGATGCCAACGAAAACATGGCGCGCTTCAAGGCACTGGCGGCATTCTGCAAAGTATTGCGGGCGTTCACCACGTCGAGTTTCAGCGTCAGCAGGTCGGCACGGCTGATGGCGGCTATTATCTTCAGGCGCTGCATGCCGATGCGGTAGAGGGTATCGGTGGAGACGGCATTGTCCTTGGCCAGGTCATATTCCGCCTGTGCCATGGCAAGCGCAAAGAAATAGGTAGTGGCCTGCTCGGATACTCGCTCTGCATTGTAAATATACTCCTTCTTCACCTTTTCGTACTTCAGCGGCTCAATCCTGCGTTCCCAACGGAAAGGATTGTAACCGACCAGACTCTGCGAGTAGCCCAAACGAACCGGAACACTGGTGAACTGGGTATACTTGTTTCCACCGAAGCTCCGCATATAGCCCAGCTCCGTATCCAGATAGAACGTACCGCCCGTCAAGTCGAAATTCTGTCTGACGGCAAGATTGCCGTATGCATAGAAGGATTGCTGGCTGCGATAGATGTCAAGGTCCTGTTCGGAGTCGTAACGCTTGGTGATATCGCGGTTGTACTGTGCCGGAGTCATGTTCAGCGTCAGGCTGGGAAGGCGGTTTGCCTTATAGGTGCGGTATTCCCAATAACCGGCCAGATACATGTTCTTGGTGCGGAAGGCTTCCAGCGAACTGTCATTCGCCAGGGCAATGGTCTGCTGCAAATCGAGCGTTATCCGCTGCTGGGCAAAAGCGGAAAGGGCTCCCAGACTGAACAAAAGTATAAGACTTAATTTCTTCATGCTCTTTCTTTTCTATAAATAAACCAATATATCAACGGGATGATGAACAGACTGACCAGTGTCCCCACGAACATCGCCCCAATCATCGCTATGGAAAGCGGCTTCTGCAGCTCCGAGCCCATGTCGAACGAGAACAGCAGCGGAACCATAGCGAAAATGGTGGTGAGCGATGTCATGATGATGGGCCGGAGCCTTCTGCGCCCCGCCTCGTGGATGGCCTCGAGCAACGGCATACCAGCCCTCCGTAATTCATTAATGGCATCCAGCTTCAGGATGGAGTCGTTGATGATGATACCGCACGTCACTATCAGTCCGATGGCAGACATCAGGTTCAAGGTATGCCCGCATATCCACAACAGAAGCAGGGCAAACGCCACATCTATCGGAATTTCCAGCAGCACGATGAGCGGCTGCACGAAGCTTTCGAACTGGGCGGCAAGAATGAAATACATCAGCAGGATAGAGATGAAAAGAATCACCACCAACTCGTCCAGCATCTGGCGGTTGGAGAAGAAACTGCCGGAGAAGGCCGTATCCCAGTCACCCGTGGCATCTGCCTCCCGCTTCACCTTTTCCATCAACTCCGGAGCATCGTCCACTTCATAGAAACGGAACGGTATATATTCACCGTTGCGTCCTGCCGTAATCGTTTTCAAATCCTCGGCCGGACGCACCTTTACCAGCTCCCGAAGCGGAATATGCTCCACTTCGCCCTTACTGTCCGGACGGGTCTGTATCAATGTCTGCAGCAGCACCTCGTTCACTGTCCGCTCCTCGCCCACAATGCTGATAGGCAGGTATTGCTGGTAGGAATGGAGCATAGCTACGCTGTTCTCCTTGAATGCCGTCCGCAGCGTACGGTAAAGCTCGTCATACGAAACGTCATAGAGCAACAGCCTTTCCTGCAGGATGCTTATGTCAAGCTGGTTCTCGAAAGCGATACCTACGGGTGCTGTCCCCGTAAGCTCCGCAAACTGTTGTTCCAGTCCGCGCAATTCTTCCGCCGCCGGCGCCTTCTCCTTGTTACGGGCATAAAGTTCCGCCACCACATCGGCCTCCCCGGTCACGAAAAGCTTCTCGAACACGGTTTCGGGTGGAGAAAAGGAGACTGTCGCCAACGGATATTCCCGCATCAACCACTCGCCCGCCTGCTTCTGCAAGGGAGCAATCCCGTCAGGCGAGGAAGTCTTGAAATACAATTCTGCCTCCGAAGAAGAGAGAGCCTGCTCACGGTTCAGCAGATAGTCCTGCTGGCCTATGGCAGCCGTCTGTTCCACTGTCTTGTCCAACAACTGTCCGAACAGCACATTCACACGATGCCGGTTCTCGTCCACATGTATATTTTCGTTCCATTCCACGTGGACTATCAGTTCATTCTGGTCTATCTGCGGCATACGCTCCTTGCCGACGGAATAGAACAGAAAGACACAAAGAGGAATAGAAACCACACAGAATATGATACTTACCGTCTTGTGGGAAAATACCCAGTCGATGCCCGCATCATAAAAACGGTCCAGCGTATGTTCCTTCAACGGATTGTTGATGCGGATGCGGGAGAACCACGACCTGCCGCGCAACCCTGTCCGGTAGACCAGCATATAGAGGACCGGCAGCAGCATGATACCCGTGAAGTAGGAAACCAGCAGCCCCACCGTAACAGAGAATGCCTGGTCATAGAACAACGCCCCTGCAATGCCGCTCATGAATATCAGCGGCACAAATACGGCAATAGTGGTCAGCGACGAACTCAGCATGGGCGTAATCACCTCACTCGTTCCCGTCACGCAAGCCCGCCGCAACGAATAGCCCCGTTCGCGATACTGCGAAATGTTCTCCGTCACAATGATGCTGCTGTCAATCATCATACCCAACGCCAGGATTAATCCCGACAAAGAAATGATATTGAGTGACATCTTGAACAAGTAGAAGAACAGGAAGCAGATGACAATAGATACCACCATACTCAACCCGATGATGAACGGCGACTTGACATCCCCCAAGAAGAGTACCGCCACAATGCAGATGAACAGGAAACCCAACGACAAATTTTGCTGAAGATTGGAGATGGTATAGTCCAGCAACTCCGTCTGGTTACGGCTGATGCTAAAATCAATGTCGGGATATACTTTCTTGAAGTAGTCCATCGTGCTGTTGATGGCAAGCTTCATGTCTTCCATATTCTCGTCCGCCTGCTTGATGACGGCAAGGGTAACGGCACGCTTGCCATTGCTCATGGAGACACCTTTCTCCTTGGCAGGAACAATCTCTACCCGGCAGAAGTCTCCCAGGCGGATGATACGTCCTTCCTTTCGCAGCAGGATGCCCTTCACGTCCTCCTCTGTCCGCAGCAGGGTGGAGAACTTAATGTTGTATTCGTAGTAGCCGTCGCGCACGGTCATGCTGCCCGGCTCCACGTTGTTTTGCGCCAGCACGTTTTCTATGTCTTCAATGGAGAGCCCCAACACAGCAAGCTTATCCGGGTCGGGCACAATCTGTAACTGGCGTTCGACCAAACCCGTGACATCCACCATTGCCACTTCCGCCAACTGCTCGATGCGACGCTTTATGACATTTTCGGCAAACTCGCACAAATCAAGAAACGCGCGTTCGTCCACCTTGCCGTATGCACTGTCGCTTTTTAGGGTCAGGTTGAGGTAGAAGACAGGAATGTCCGTCGCACTTGCCTTTATCACCTTCGGGCGTTCGGCATCCCTGGGCAGATAGTTCATGGCGGCGTCAATCTTCTCGTTCACTTCTATGAAGGCAAGGTCGGTATTCGTACCGAAGTCGAAGCCCAGGCGGATGATGCCTGCACCATCGCGCGTCTCGCTGTCCATGTCCTTCAGTTTCGCCACCTGGATGAGCTGCTGCCGCAGAGGTTTCACCACCGTATTCTCTAATTCACGCGCCGAGGTATTCTGCGCCGACACCTGCACTGTAATTTCCGGGATGGCAATATCGGGCAGCAAGGATACCGGCAAGGTGAAGTAAGTCACCAGCCCGACAATGAAGCATGCTGTAAATGCCATCAGTACGGCAATAGGCCGCTGTATCAAAAACTTTATCAATTGAACTATGAATTTTGAATTACCACTTATCACTCATTATCTATCAACCACCTTCACCGATGCTTCATGTGCCAGATTCACATTTCCCGTCACAATGACCGTATCGCCTTCTTTCAGGGCATCGTCGGCCATACTATAGCTTTCCGCATTCTCCAGACCGGTCTGCACATAGTTCCACTGCGCCTTTCCGTCTTTCAGGGTAAACACCACCTGCTTGCCCGAACGCAACACCACGGCACTCTTCGGGATTACAAGCTGTCCGCCCAGAGAGCGGTGCACGTTCACCCTCACGTTCATCCCACTGAACAGCCGTCCCTTGCCATTGACGGCAGCCTTCACCTTAACCATCCCCTTGTCATCCACCAGAGGATTGATTTGGGTGATGCGCCCCTCCTGCCTAAAGCCGGCATCCGAATAAGGGGTAACAATCACCTTGTCGCCACTCTTTATCAACGGCAGTTCGCTTTCCAGCACCGTGAAGTCCACCTCCATACCTTGAGTGCCGATAATGGAGCAGAAGGCTTCCGAGGTACTTGCCTCGTTGAACGGTTTGGAGAACAGGTTCGCCACTACCCCGTCAAAAGGCGCAACCAGCGTGGCGTGTTCCTCTTCATACGCGGCAAGCTCATACTGGGCGAGGCTCTGGTCGTAACCGCTCCTCACGCGGGCCAGCTTCATGATGTCAGCAGGTACTTTGGAGGCATCCCCCACCGGATAGCCTTGCCCTATCAATACATCCTGCAACTCAAGTTCCGCTTTTTCCAAGGCATCCTTGGCCTGCGCGGTCTTGTTCTTCAGGCGGAACTTATCCAGTTCGGCAAGTTTCTGCCCTTTGCGCACCGGGTCACCGTTCTTCACGTAGATGTGTGCCACTACACCGGTGGTCTCAAAACGCAAATCCGCCATGGCACCGGCGGTTACTTTTCCGTTGCTCACCAGTTCATGCCCAAAGGTCGCCCGCTTCAGGACTTTCACGGTCACTTCATTGCTTTCACTTGGCAGGACGGTTGCCACCCCTTCCTCGGACTCTTTTCCCTTTCCGGCATCGGAGCAGGCGGCAAGCAGGGCAACGGCCATGCATAGCAGGTATCGATAGTTCTGTGTCTTCATATTCATACTCAATTATAAATTGATAAAATTAATCGTTTCAAAAAAACGAACCGATATTTGCATGTGGACACTTTTTTCATAGCACTTTAGCAATTAGTTCGCTCATTATTAACACCTTCCGTTTTTATTCATCTTTTTTGACATGGACAAAAATAAGCTGAATCTTTTTTATTTCCTCCCTCATCTGTCGTATTGCCGTAGAATGCACTTTCGGCTCTTTCGTCAATACCATCCGCTTCATTTTTTCAAACTTGTCCGGTTGCCTGAAGCTTGGTTCCGCATAAAGCTTCGCAAGCAGATAATAGGGATAAATACGTCCCGGCAAACGATGGGTGGAACGGATAAACCAGTCTTCCGCTGACAAGCAATCACCCATCTGCTGATAGTTCTTGCCTATCACATTCAGTATCATGGGGTCACAACTACGCAGTAAAGCTTCTTTCAAAATACGGTTGGATTTACTGAACTGCTGCTGCTTGTGCAATCCATGACCATATTCGAACAAGAAAGATGCCCGGTCCCTCAACAGAGGATAAAGGCGCCCGTACTCTTTCTCTGCCGATTGATACGCACCTGCATTATACAGCACCCGCGCATTCATCCACTCCCGACAGGCCTGCTCCACTTGCAAGTCATTCTTCAGGCGAAAACCGCCAATGATGCCTACTGATACAGCCAGCCCCAACCATTGCCAACGGTCGGCACCGGACAAGCACGCCACAAGCAATCCTCCAAATGTAACGATAAATACCGGAAGTTGTAGCGGATAGGAGGAAAAAGAGAATATCATCAAAGAAAGAATAGCCCCACAGATACCATAACGTCCTTTACGGACTCCCCTATACAAACACAGCACGACCACAACCAATAGACATACCGCCAAAGGAATGCCCAGTTCGACCGCAGCCTGCAGATATTCATTGAATGCATATTCCGGACTTCCCGCCACACGTTCCTCCCACGGTTCATAATCACCTGCTGCAAAATAAGTTTCCTGCGCATTTCCATAGGCTACTGCGAAATTATGAATCCCATATCCGGTCAACGGCTTTTCTGCAATGGCACGACAAGTTATCTTCCACATGAAAAGACGGCCACGTGCAGAATCGGGTTTCAAGACAAACAGTAAATAGCCTGCCAATAGCAAGACACAGAATCCACCGACCACTACCATCACCACACGCTGCCTTTGCTGCTGCCATAATAATCTGAACTTATCCGTCCAATCCATATGCCAAGCATATACACACAGACAGGAAACTCCTGCCGCCAACCATGCCGAACGGCTCATTCCTGCCGGAAGCACACAAAAGATAAGCAGCATCACGCCACCGGCAACCATAGCTCCAACTTTATCCATCACCTTTTTCCATCCTTTCCCGTCATTCCGGTCAGAGCAGAGAATCTCCCCCCTCTTGGTCAGCCATTGATGCAGACAGACCGGAAGTATCATGGCCAAATAGCCGGAATAAGGCCCCGGATTGAAGAAAGAACCTGTCAATACATACAAGGAATGGTTGGACACAGCATAACCATAAAGCTGCCTCAATCCCCAAACAGCCTCAATGCCCCCCAGCATTACCAATACCCACGAAACCGGTATAAAAAGAAAATACCTTTTTTCCATCATCAATCCAGCCATCAACAGACATCCTGCAACTACCAATGCACTTTTATCGAAATAGAGCCATTGCCCTATAACATCAGCTACAGGAAGTCCGGAAGAAACGTTACATGCCAAAGACAATAAAACTATACAAGCAATGTAGACCAAACTTCCAGTCAATAGATTACGTACATTATTCATTCTATCTATCAAATATTCAATAGTATTCTATAATTCACCAAAAGATTTGTTTCCCGTCTTTATATTCAAAAATCCGTTCATCTTTACCGGCTGTGTGATTCTTCAGATAAAATAAAGCACCTTGAAACCCTGAATAGACAATAGAATCTGACACAGCCATTTGCCGCCCGACAGAATTCCATTTTCCTCCACCCCAATAAAACAATTCATACAAATTACCTTTATAAATAAAATTCACCTCATTACGAGGAGTATACACCACCTTCTCCACACGATGGGGACTTCCAAAGTCCATCCCGGTCCATCCTCCATCCGGATGTATATAATCAAATGAAGTATCCGGATTACCGTCAAATGCGTTCAAATATTCATGTGTATTGTCTTCAAAACTTCCCGGAGTACCTATGATTTCCCCATATAGAGGTATGGTATCTTCCGTATTCTCATAAAAAGCCAGTTCCGAGATATTACAGAAACATCCGTCAGCACCCTTATAGCGCATATACCGATACGGTTTATCAGACTTCAACCGGGCCACAGTATATAGCCGATACGGAGCCTCCTTTATCAAAAGTAGAGTATCCTTCCGCCCAAAGTCTGCCCGGTCGCTTCCTTCCACCACTCCCCCAATCATCCGGTCATTGAAAAGAACACTCAAAGTAAGATGGCACTTCCTATACAAGACCAATTCCTGCTACCGGTATAAAGTGCAGTGACATCGCGGAAGAACGGACGTCGGAATGCCGGGTAAACATCGGAATATTTCCCCAGTTTCCGTACCGCCTCCTTATCAATACTATAGGTTGCCCGGTACATTTTTCCCCTCGAAATGCTATATTCTTCCGCTTTGCTCCATACTTCTTCATAAGGAAGATTTGCAATGTATGTCTTTCCTTCCTTATCCAAAACAAAATTCCAGAAATGAGAGGCATTGTTGTCTCCTAATACCATCACCCTATCTACTCCGCACGGAATGCCCAATGCCCGCAACACATATATCATGGCATCCGTAAACTCTCGGCAACTGCCCGTATGCCATTTCAGTACATCCGGTCCCAAATGAGGTCCCACCGGAAAAAGAGCCGTATTCCGGTAGTTCGCTTTCCGCAACGTATCCATCAACAACTGGGCGGCAACCTTAGGATTATCAGCCTCATCTGTCTTCCTGAATTCATCCAAAATCGGGCTATAGCACTCATAAATTTCTTTGCGCCAGAGAGAAAGCGGCTCATCCCCTATTCTATAAGGCAATATATATTCGCAGAAAGTATCAAAATCAACATGCTTTCCCCAAGGTTGCTCCCGCCAGACTTTGAATGCCCATTCTATATGATTGACCAAAAAAGCGGAATCCACCGTCATAATGTCCCTCTTATAAGTCAATTGATTTATAGAAAATTCTCCATCTGCTCTTTTCAAGGAATCAATCAACTCTTGCACATGCCTGGAATAAGGAAATGAAACGTATTCACTGAAATACTTCCTGTAATTCTCCAAGGCCTTTCCCTCGTAAGCACCATGAAAAGGCATATTCTCTATCAGAAAACAAGCAGCACGATATTTGTCACCGTCCTCTTCCTTGTAACGGTCCAGTACCTTTTGCAACTCCGCACGGTTATCACCGGCAAGATTCAAAGCTGTGTCCAACCACTGATTTTCCGAAGAACAAGCCATAAACAGACCTGCTGTAAACCATACCCATACACACCAATGTTTCATATCACTATTCCATTTTTTTCTATTCCAATCTGAAAGACAATCCAATCAATCCTTACAATCCGATACAAATACCTGCTTACCATCTTCCATATGAAATATCAGTTCTTCTTCTCCACGGGTACTGTCATGCAAATAGAGCAAAGCTCCCGATGGTATCCCGTCATATGGCAGAAAAGGTTTTTCTGCCATTTTCTTCCCCAATGAGTTCCAACAGCCCTCTCCCCAATAGAAGAGTTCATAACAATCCCCTATCCTGACAAAGTTATCATCGTTACGGGGCATATACATAAAATTGTCTATAGTAACAACCTTTCCAAAATCCACCGTTACACTTGCACCGGGTTTTGATGAAATGAAATACGACAACGGTTCATTATCATAGACCTGATAGGCAAAAGTATTTGCTGTGGCTGGAGCATCTCCCCAACTGTCTATAGGGACAATCTCTTCCTCTCCTTTATAAAAATGCATTTCGGCAACTTCCGCATATCCCTCTGCCGAAGAACAAAAACGGGCATAGCGACCCCTTACCGGTTTCTCAAGAATAACGTGATTATAATTGATACCGGGCGTATCTTTCACAGTACACAACAACTCCGCATTTTTAAAATCCTTATCACAAGCCGCCTCAAAATGCCCGTCTTTTATCCCTCCCATATAGTTCCTGATACGTTCCGAAAGAGGGTATTTCCGATACAATTCGGCAGAATAGCACTTGGAGGTATCTGCAACATAAGGATGTATATCCTTGCCATCAAAATAAAAAGGATTTCCAATAGGGCGATACTGCCCGTTTGCGAATGCCAACAATATATAAACCTGCCTCGAAGCCAAATTCCTGAAAAGCGCTTTTCCACTTTCTACCTTAGTAAAATCTATTCCCCGCCACCCATAAGCACTGAACAACCCCACATAAACATAATTCCCGTCCATCCCTTCTACCGGCAGTTCCAGATTCGAATCAAAATAATTATCCGACACTTTTCTTGCAAACACATCCTTAAAAGCAGCCGGTACGGACCGGTTCCGCATAAAATCGCCATCCATGTCCCATTGTCTGCCAAAACACCGGCGGTAAACCACGCTCGGGCGCCGACTGTCAATATAGAAACTTCCCCGTTTCGGCTTCCGGGAAGGGAAAGTAAAAGGAAGGCAGACACCCGTTACATCCCTCACCACATTCCACACATGCCCTTTCCGTGTTTCCGCATTGAAAGTATAGAAATCATAGGCTACCGGGACGCCGATGGCCCGCATCACATAAATCATAAAATCACAAGCATCCTGACACTTGCCGATACGATTATGCAGCAGGTACTCTCCTCCCAAATGCGGATAGTTAAAGACCCACGTAAACCGGTAAGGGTCTTCCTTCTGCAAATACTCCCAAACTACGCTAATCGCCTCCACTACATCGATACCCGTATAAACCTCGTCCAGCAAAAAGGAATAACGGTCATGGTATATCTGCCGCCAGTTGTCCGGAGTCTCATTTCCGATACGATAGGGAAGCAGCCATTCACAGAAATCTGCAAAAGAAAGGGAAGCATTCCACGGACGCTTTTTCCAACCATCAAAAGCCAAATCAATGTTATTTATCAAGAATTCAGCCCTTATATTCAGTACATCCGGTTTTCTCTGCAATCCGGAAGGGGTATAATAATCCCAATCCGGTACGGCAGTATCCTTCAGCATCACCCCATAAGCATCTGCCGAAGCCAGCACTGTTTTCAAAGAATCCAGTTCTTCACCTTCAAGGGCATAGTGATAAGGCATATTTTCTATCAAGAAACAAGCGGCTTTATATTTTTCAGGCTCATCTTTATAATGTTCCAGTACCTTTTCCAGTTCGCCTTTGTTGGTTGCAGCACACTCCAGTGCGTACTCCAATCTGCCGGAAGCATTGCAAGCCTCCAATATCCCGGCAATCAATAATATCCAGAGCAATTTAAACAGAACTTTCATCTTAGTCTATTCTTTTAAAGATACGTTTCCATCTCATTTTTCCAGTATTCGGGCTGACGGACTTCCATACCAGCCATGCCCTTCCCTATAAATGGTTCCGGCAGTAATCCCCAGTAGCGGGAATCTTTTGAATTCACCATCTTGTCACCCGAAACAAAATAATAGTTCTCACAGAAGCGGTAATTGTGTATCACACTGTCCCCCAGCAGAACCGAATCTCCATGCAATGTCAGTTTCTTTTTCTGTTCCCACTCTATCACGTTCCGATACAGCAACCGTGTTTCCGGATTCATTCCTACCACGCTGCCTTTGGCCGGTATATAAAGAGGCCCAAACTCGCAGATAGTCCACCCATTACAGCCACCATCGGGAAAGCTCTTAAGAACAAGGCCCCGTTCCTCCGTCATGCCCGAAGATATCAATTTACCTAATTCCTCCTGCGCCTGCACATTTCCTGCGATACCATCAAATCCGGACACACGATAATGTGTATTCCTTATCTCCAACGTATCACCCGGCACGGCGATACAGCGCTTCACGTAATACAACATCACGTCCAGCGCAATGTTGTCTCACCTGCCCGGATAAGGAAAATTGAACACTAGTACATCATTCCGCTGAAAATTTCTCCATCCGGACATACGGTGCATCCTCACCTCCTTTTTCTCCACGGCATCAAGCACATTGAATAGGCGTGCTCCACCCGAACATTTATCCACCAGAATACAATCACCCGCCAGCAACGACGGTTCCATCGAGTCCGACGGTATCTTGAAGGAGGTCACCACAAACACCTGCAATACTATCAGTATCACAACAAGCAGGCACAGACAGAATAATACGTTTGTTATTCCATTCAACCATTTTTTCAATTGCAGCCGCTCCTTCATCCCATCAATCAGTTATTTTGCATCCCCACTAATCTTCAAAACCAACGGAGAATTTTCTGTATTGCAATATACCGTTATCGTCTTGTCGAAGTGCTCCGGATGTTCGGCTTTATAAACCACTTCCAAAGCTATTTCCTTACCCGGTAATGCCGGTTCCTTTGAATAAGCTACGGTAGTACAACCACAAGAAGTGGCAACATCTTGTATAACCAATGG
>OLIR01000573.1_pt1 | contig 14999 bp, 17 predicted proteins | sample 1609741 | NCBI WGS metagenome assembly OLIR01 (sample SAMEA4350169, study PRJEB24818) | metagenome | biome: human; feature: gut; material: faeces | place: Denmark | collected 2013-09
TATTTCGATAACATGCAAATTGTAGTACCGCAAAAAACGCATCCAGTAGGTTCTTGCGTTTGGTAGTACAGATATTTATTATTGTTTATAATTTGTATATCATTGCTACGAATAGCTAAAATGTTATCGTCTTTGTGTATTAAAGATTGCCATATACTAAAATTGCTTACCTTGTAGCCGCTCTGTATTACTTTTGTCAGATCTAGTTGTGCATTGTAAGAAATAAAATTACTTGGTCCATTCCCGGTAAATACAACTCTATGAAACATAATAACAATATCATTTATCTTTAGCATTGTTATAAAAACTTCCGCATTTACCGGAGAACCGCTTAACGTGGTAAAATCATCTTTACCAAAATGCAAAAATTTGATACTTGGCGTTATTTTATAGATTTCTGATTCCAACGACTGGTCAGCGTTTTCTCTGTTTTTGGTTTCATCATCAATTTTTTTGTTTAGTTTTGTATCTTCGTTTAACCTTACTTTTGCTTCGTCGTATAGCGCTTCGTCGATTTTTACAGTTCTTGCAAGATCGGGGTCTTCCGTGGTACTCTTGGACACCGGAAACTTATAGTGTTCTGTCTCGTAAATTAAATTTTCGTCTGGGTGGTAATCTTTTTTATACATGTTATACTCCTCCCTATTGACTTAATACGCCAAACTCTCCAAGCGCATACACTTGTAAGTTTGGGTTTCTCGTTTGCGCGCTTGCGTTGTAAGCTACGACCGTCCACTTATCTACATTAACAATGATTCCCTCACAGTCAATGCTCGCGTTTGCAAGAAAGTACAATCCATTTTTTTGCATACTTTCCGGCAGTAATATTCTAGTGCTTGCGCCCGCTTCTAACGTTACAACTTGCTCCCAGATACCGCCATAAGTTACAACGTGTTCCAAAATTCCTACGGTTACAAAATCTTTGATTTTTTCGTTTACCTCATTCTCAAAGTTGGTGATAATATTGTTAATTTCGTCTTTGTATGAGTTGAACTGATTTGTAATATCTGCTTGAAATTGGTTGTTGTTTTGCACCATGTTGTTAAACGTTTCTGTCCACTGTGCAAAAGTAGCCACCCACTGTGCAAAAGTAGCCACCCACTGCGCCCAAGTAGCAGACCATTGCGCCCACGTGCTTTTCATACTATCCCATTTTGTCACAATGTTATTCCATTGATCGACAATAGAATTCCATTCGTTAATAATCTGGTTTAAAAGATTTGTCACATCTTCGATGAATTTTTTTTGTGCATCGGTCAAATCGTTTACTTGTTTAATAAGCTGATTAAGCATAGCACTAACTCGGCACAATACCTCATAGTATGACAGCGCATCATCATACACAAGCGGTTGCGTTTTTTGCAACCAAAATGCAAAGTCTGGAAAATGTACGTTATACAGTCCAGAATTTACGTTAGGGTCAAATGGGTTAATTTTGTTCGCCATTTCATTCTCCTTTCTATCTCATCCAATCAATAGATAAGCCCAAGTTTCCGCGGTTTCCATATGCCGCCATATTAAAATCGTTTCCATGTTCGGAAAAATCGTCAAAAATTGACATAAACAATTCTTCACAATCTGCAATAATCGCATTATTAACGTTTACAATGTGCTCGCGGTACATAATAAGTTCGTTCATTTTACTGCCACGCCATCCTTTTTCTGTCCGATGGCTAGTGTCTACAACTGATGTATTACTCTTACCTGTGTTTTTTTCACTAACTTCGCGGCTGTCCTCTCCTGTGCTTTGACCTCTAGTCATGCCGGACGCATAGTCTGTACCGGAAAAATTAACTTGTGGGTTGTCGCTGTTAATACGCTGATCGTTAGAGCTACTACTGTTAGTATCACTCATGGTTCTATCTGCTTGTGATGTATTGCTTCCATCACTCGTGTCTGTATCGTCAAATGTCATATTTGTATTTTCTAAAATTTGTGCAACACTTAAATTGCTATCATACATTGCTTTATATTTAGGCATGTTACGTCTCAATGTATCATTAAGTCTAAGCTTAAAAAGACCGATTGTTTCAAAACCGATTTCGCACATGTAAAAGTGTATAATAAACATACGTTCAAAATTTATCCGGCTTGTTTCGTCATCATTGTACCACGGATAAGTAAAATCAAAAAGCTTAGGCATACCTTTTTCGATTTTGTCATAAGTAGTAGCGTTTATATCTTTCCAGTCCGTAAAGCTTTCGATGTAGTCTCTAAGTCTGGTTGTATATGTCGCCATTTTCGCCACCCCCATTCGCAAGGTTTTCTTTTCGCTCCACGCCTAAGCCGTTACCAATGTATTGCACATCAACATTAAGCCCAAACAGACGGTTGATTTGATCGCACGCGCGCTTTCGCACACCTAAAAAAGATTGTCGGTTAATTAACGTGAGGTCAGCATCTTGTTCGACTTCGCTTGTAATTAAACGCTCTTTTTTTGCGCCGTCAATATTACTAATACCAAACTGCACGCAAAAGTCTGCGATTTCCTGACGCATAGCTGTAGTGAGATCTCCAAACACGTTAGGCGCATCAAGCTTAAGTACTTTGACATTATCGAGATTTGTTACACCATCTTTAACGGCAATAAATGGCACAAAATCATTATATTGTTTAAATAAATTTTTTATACTTAATCGCTGATTTTCGCTAGCCGCTATAGCTATTGGCGTTCTCTGTGCATATATATTTAGGTTTCTTGTCATCCTCATGTTAGCCAAACTCTCCGCGTACATCTGCACATAATCTACGCTTGGGTATCCTACGCTACTATCCCAGATAATAACGCTATTATTTTTTCCTAAGGTTTTAAAATACTGTTGTGCGTAAGCAAATCGCATGTTCGGCACTCCGTAGATGTCAACAGTGCCGCCAAGGTTGGTTTTCATAGCTGCATATTTTTCTAATACATCATCTTTAAAAAAGACAGCCTGCCCCCACCAAAAAAGATAGTCCTCTATCACTCGTGGTGGTATTTCATCTGGCAATCCTATCCACTCAAAGCGGTTCACAATCATTTCGTGTAGCATATTAAAATATCGTATATAATAATTGCGATACTGCGGCACGCTGAAATATTCTGCGTCTTTCGATTGATTTTTCATTTTTACACTCCTTCTAATTATTTGACAAGCCATAGTTTCCAATATCGTTGGTGTGCCATATTGTCACACCACGATCAAAAATAGATCGCAAAATGACAAGGTAATCTAAATCAATGTTTCCGCTGATTGTGCAATTACGTGTTTTGACAAAATCCCACGCGCTCCGGTTGTGGATTGATGGTGTACCAATCTCGCCTATCTTATAGCCAAACATTGAAAAATAATCATCAATTTTGCGTGCATACTCTGCGCGAATTTGCATAGGATAATAGCTGATGTGATCGTTACCAATAATCTTACTAGCATTTCCGTTAGAAGTAGTTACGTTTCCGCTCGGTTGCAAATAATGATTAACTACGGCTTTAATACCGTCTCCGATAACTTCCGACCAATCAGTGCTACTAAGTGTCGCAAGTGGGCTAGACTTAAAAGCATCACTCGCGGCTTGCTTTCCTGTTGCTATGGCGCTTCCCGCTCCACTTGCCGCCGCACCTAAAAATCCAAAACCCGCACCAGATAATGCCTTTCCAACTCCGCTAAAAACTCCGGCGGCTGTGTCAACTCCCTGTGATACTATACCCCCCGCACTCATTAAAGCACTAGCACCCGCTGTACTTGTCATCTGTGCAACATATGCTTTGTATGCGTCTGTCATAATTGCACATTTCGGATAATCCGAAAAAGTAAGCATATCAGTATAATCCTGTGCAAAACCCTTATACTGGATTGGATAAGATACTAATAACGGGTTAGGTGTCATTGCTACTGTGTAGGTAAAACTACAAGCATTACTGGAAAAGTATTCATATTTGTATTCGATACCCGTGCCATTATTGTTATTTCCGTATAAAAAATTATAAGGATAGCAAAATAACTTTTTGTTTTTTGGTACATATCCATCAATATTGTCGTATTTTTTAGGCAAAGTTAATTGCTTGAACTGTGTTTCTTCGGCAATAAAGCTAGTTGGCATCATAAACGCGTTCAAAATTCCGTCAATCGTACCGTTTGCGTTAGCGGTAATTAAAAAATCGTTTACGCCGTCTCCATTATCGAAAACGTTAAAAGTGATAGCAGTATACACACCATCTCTAAATTCTCCGCCGTTAAAATTTCCGCTCTCGTCAAATGCGCTAGGTATTACAACACTCATAATGTTTCTGTCACTTAATTCCGGCGCGTCATAATTCTGCTCTGTCTCCTGTTTAACAATATATTCGCCTGTTTCCAATCCTTCGGGGAAAGTGTATTTACCTATAACATCATCAGACTTTTTTACAATTTGTCGCTCGATATAACACTTATTTAGCACCATATCAAATTGGCAATTTGTCCAAACGTCCATGATAAAATTCACTCTGCACGAATTAACCGACAGCGGTTCGACATTTGTTATAAATCCATATGCCCAGTTGTCCATATATCCTACGTTTTTAAAAGCAATATAGTTCGCACTGTCTGCATACAACTCATTGACAGGTGCGGCAAAGTCAGCATAACCTCTTTTAACTGGCGCGGCATTGTCAGTGCTATAGATTGCCTTGCTATCAACATATGCGAAAAGTTCTTCTCGGCTGTTAAAAAGTCGCACGTGATTGTAGGAAGAATCCCACGGAATACCACGGCATATTCTAACTTGCGCAACAAGTGCAATTCCATCTACATTTTTTTGTATTGGCATTGGAATCATATTATCCATGCTAACCTCATTTCTAAGGGGGCATTAAGCCCCCCTTGCTGATTTAGTGATTAACTGTAACAGTACCAGTACCACTTACTGTACTCTTGTACCTTGACGTAGCTTTTACGGTAAGCGTTGCCGCTTTCTCGTCATTGGCAATATGCAAGATATTCGACCCCGGAATAAAACTTGTATACTGGCTTGTCGCGCCCTCTACGTCAAAATCGAGCATCTGCGGCGTGTACTGATCTGTGCCTGTTACTGAAGCTGTAACCTCAACATCAGTTCCCACATTTCCGGCGGTATCTGTAACGCTTACGGTTGTAAGACCGACCGTATCTGTCGTAAAAACAATGCACGGAAAAAAAGGAGAGTAGGAAAACATTTCACTCATAGTGTAAAAGTAGTTCCATGTCAGCGCCGCGCCGTTTCTCGAATCGGTCAGTGTCCGGAAATTCTCACGTACATTGAAAAATCTCATATCAAACAGCGCAAGCTTGATATTGGGGTCGTCAAACTTGTCAATGATAATTTTGCGGACATTGATGTCAACTTTATCCATATTAAAGGCTGTTGCAAGCACTTCAACATCTAACTCTGCGTCAATTTCCGGCGTTGTGATATAAAAGATTGTCTGATCGTTTGCGCAACTGTCTGCTCCGGCAATGTTGTACTCGGGATGGGGAAATTTCATCTGACCGATGTAAGCCTTTACAAGCTTTGTCAGCTTCTTCGCGTTTTCTGCGCTCGCTGTAGGGTCTGCAACATTGACCGCATAGAGCTGATCTGCCGCGCTCGCGCTCTCAATCAGACGCTTCATACACAAATATTCATCCCAATTTGCGGCGGCAAAAAGACTCTGTACTTTTGCATTGATTAAATCGCGCACACCATATTCCGACCGGAACGCTGTACGCAAGTTGTCAAAAGTGACTGTAACCGCGTACTGGATAGCGGGTGTGATTTTGTGATACGCCGCCATGACACTTGACTGATAGTAGGCATACAGTTCTGCAACGGTTGCGAACTGGTTAAACTGCTTACCTTTTGCCATGTTGATAAAAATTTCTTCTTCTGTACCGCCGTAACGCATCGGGTCTCTCTTAAGCACTCCGAGCGGATTCTCAAAAAAGACTGTCTCGATTCTCTGCTCCATAATCTGTTCTACTAATGCGTTAGCGAACGCGTTTCGCAACGGAACGATGTTCAGCAAACTCTCGTATATACTCGAGATATTCTCTGCTGTTGCTTCCGGTATTCTGTTCTGATACTCCAAGCTCTGCATAGATCTTACTGCGTTTAAAATGGCTACGTTCGTAGCCGGAACTTTGTTACCCATTTTTTTTCTCCTCTCTTACTCTGTACTGCCGTCAAAGTCAAGCATTTCCGGCGTTACATCTTCGACCACGGCAACACCTGCCTTTGGCTCTTCGATGTCTGCTTTCGGTGTTTCCTGTCCGGCTAACATTTCGCCAAAACGTGCAATGTATTTTTCGCGCAAGCCCTCATACCGTTCCTTGTAGCCGTCATCTGTTACGTTTGCGCCGCTTCTGATGAATTCTGTAATCACATTGATTTCTTCATCTAATTCTTCCGGCGCGTCAATCTTTCCTAAGATTGCTTTCAAAGCTTCGTCTGCTGTCATCTTTTTTTACCTACCTTTCCCAAAAAATGGTTTTAAATAGTATATAAACGGCGTTTTTCTCGCGCTTGGAATAGGCGCTACACCGGATATATTGATTGTACATTCTTGATAAATATTTGTATCACTTAATACAAAAAAACGTATAATAATTTTCCGCAATGCTGTAACATTTACTTTGATATAACAATAACCTCTTTCTTTTTTAACAAGTTCCGCTCCGTTTGGTACGCTAACTCCCCAATCATAATTTGATCTTACATTAAATCTAACAACAGTACCAACGTTTGCTTGTTGGCTGTAGGGTGTAACGTTAATCTCCGGCGCGGGCGGCGCGGGTCTGTTTATACCAATCTGGCATTGCGCTGCAATGCTCTGATCTTCAACTAACCAAAAACTTACAACACTTGTAACTTGCGCACCGTTTGCATTGCCGCTAATAATCAAAGCATTAGTTTCTTTTGTTGCTGTTAGATACTGACCGATGCTATAAGTCCATTCCGAGTTAGCATTAACAGTAATTCTAATACTTTCCCCATCTACTATACTAGCACTAATAGGGTCTATTGTCAACACTTTTATTTCCGGCGGCAAGTTACCATGCATATCGTCGTAAACATCCATACTACAAGCAAAACGATAATCTTGGACATCTTGCCCCTGCAAGGTTGGATTTTCAAAGTTTTTAAGCACATATGTGCTCGCTGTGCGCATATCTGTAGCATTTCGTAAAACCTCAAGAGTGCTCGAAAATGATGTTTCTAGTTCATAACTTAAATAATAAAGCGCTAATTCAATACTACCTATACTACTATATCCACCGCTTTTCCATGCCTCATAATAATCTGTCTTACGCGTGTAGTATGTCCATTGTGCCAACCCATAACCCTTATGCACTGTATCTCCGTCTAAACCGCTATTTATAAACTGCTCGCGTGTTACAGTACCATTATCTACACTGTTAGTATAAATACGGCTTCTATTAAAAAAATTTGTACTATTATTATCGTTTTCGCACCTATAAGGCACAATTCCACTTTCCGCCCATAAGTTACCAAGCAAAGCCGCCAACCCTATTTCGTTATTAATTAAATTATATAAGCCGTTCCACACCGCCCTAGTATAACCATAATCACGATAGTCCGATCGTCTACCCATCACATCAACCTCACACTAAGTATATCAAGCACAATATCTTTACATTTCAAATCTTTAAACCTCAACAACCCAAGGTTATAACTCCTATTAAGATAGTCATAGATAAAACTATGACTACTCATCATCAAAGTGTCTGCGTTATGACTGCTAGCATCAAACGTAAACCGATATTTACAGCTCTGATCGACAGTATGATCTACATACACAATTCCTTTTTCTGGATATTCTCGTATGGCATAGCTATCTTTTCCAGAAATGAGTGTAAAAATGTATCTACTGTTTCCGCTTACGCTTTCAACAAATGCGGTAGCATCACACATGTAAATGCCATCAGCGCTACTAATCTGATAGGTGCTATCTTTAAAAATAATACCTAACTTGCAAAGTTTTAGTGCATTTTGCGCGTCTTTATTAACAACAAACTGCGCAACCCATCCATGACCTCGCAAAAAATTAGTGTTATCTCTTAATCTCTTATGTATACCAAAAAAAATAAAATAGGGATTCAAAAGAGTTACATAATTGCCGAGCATATATACAGGTACTTCCCTAACCTGTTTACCTTTACCACGGCATATAGTTCGCAATGTACTCTCAAATTTTGTCAATTCATGCTTTAAATAACCATTATTTTCAAGTACAAATTCATCAAACACAATAAGTTCTACATCTTTAAACATTGGGCTGTATTTTTTAAGTTTATCAGTGTTGTTAAAGTATACAGCATAGCCAAGTAATTTAACATTATCATCTTTATCATGTAACATCATAGCACTAATTAAACCCTTTACAACAGTTTTATTAGTTACAACTTTTCCGCACTCTGGACAAGCGTCCAGAATATCTTCATACATTTTTCCACTGCTCGATATTTCATCCTGTGTTCTGTATAAAAAAACAACTTGCTTATCATTCTGTACATTTTTCAAAGATTCGATCAGAAGCGCTGTAGTCTTTCCGGCACTACGATTTCCGATAATCATTCTTAAAATCGGTTCTTCGTTATCCAAGTCTTTTACATTTTTTATACTATCAAGATTATAATAAGACATTACGTTTCCTCCTCAAACTGGACTAGCGGGAATCGAACCCGCATTGACGGAATCAAATCCGTTGCCCCACCATTAGACGATAGTCCTAGAAATGTTTCACGTGAAACACTTCTTATTTTTTCGGTGCTTTCTCCAAGATTTCTCTAATCTTTTCCGGCACTAAGCTTTTATTTATCCGGCTGACATTTTCCAAAATACTGCCGATTTCCATTAAAATAATATAAACGCAAATACTCTCGAGCACCGGAACACTAAATCCCATATCAAGATACGTCTGTCCGTAGTCAATCAGAAACCCAACAGCCACAATGACGATTTCACCGAACTTGTTAAAAAGTCCGTCACGCATCACACTGCTGTTAAAATTACTGTTTTTAACTGCCATAACAATTCCCGTGATAAAATCAAGAACAATAAACAACATTACAATTACAATACTCATTTTATCCTCTTTTCTGCGGCGGTAGCAATTAACAGAATTACCGCCGCGTTGATAGTTTTAGAGTTTCGCGGTATCGGCTCGCACCAACCACGGCGCGGGGCACGGTTTTTCCCGTCGGTTTACGCCCACAAAAACCAATCCGGTACTACTCCACACACTCCAATTACTCGGACATAGGACATTTTCGTAAGGAATTTAGTAATTGAAGTGTGTGCAATAGTACCATATAAATTATGTTTTATGCCATGTACGGCAAGCCATGCCGCTCCATGCCGGTTTCGCCGTACATGCCATAAATGCCATTCTTACGCCGTGCAATGCCGTGAATGGCATTGCACGGAGATCTTACCGATTAAACGGGTTGTACGGTTCTGCGGGAACAAGCTTGGAAATGTCAATTCCCTTAAGGTATGCGCTCTGGTACTTCTTTCCCTTGTACTTACCCTCAACAACCTTGAACGCAATTTCTACTTCGGAATCAGCGCCGATCTCTTCCGCCTTAATTGCTGTCTCGTCGTCCGGTTTCTGTTCAACACCGTCAAGATAAATGGGAAAGTCGAACTGGGTATGTGCCTTTACAAGCTTTGTGCCGTCATCGGACGTCTTAATAGGGCAGTCAATCTCGGTGTTCAGACCCGCTTTTTCGATTAGATCCGCCGCGGCTTCATCTGTGATCTCTACCATGATGGAAAACTTACCATCGTTTGAAAATGTGGAATAAACCTTCCCTGTTGCGTATAACATAATTTTTCTCCTTTTCTTATTTGAATTTAATTATTGGTGTGTAATGTTGCAAGCATGTTTCACGTGAAACATTTTAAAGTGTTGCTTGCTGTGATCTTTACTTCTTTGACGCTTTGTAGGCATCATACTCTTCTGCTGTCATTGAGTTCTCAATGAACGTGGACAGCGGAATAAAGCGGGTTTCCTCTTTACGGTCAACCTCAATCAGATTACCCTTTGCAATACCGAAAGACGCTAAAATCTCGTCTCTCTCCGCCGCTGTAGTAATCTCATGATCCCACTCTACAACATCCCCCATTTTAATACCATCTTCTGCCGATACCGTCATAATCTGGTATAATACTTTTGTTGGGATAGTTCTGGAAATTACCTTTTCCATTTTTTGTTTTCCTCTCTTTCTTTGAATAATGTAGCGAAAACTGCGTAGCTTGTTATAGCTTGCCATCGTCAGACTGTAAGTTGCTATCTTTTCAGTGACGGGAGAATGTTTCTCCCGTTTCGGCTTTATCTGAAAAATTCGGTTCTATTCACTACTCTGTCGGGATAAAACTGAATGTATCCAACTACTTCCGGTTCTACTAAACGCCATATATCTTTGCGTGATCTTCTTGTAATACGAACAACATCGTATACTTCTGGATGTAATTCCGCTGATGCAGTGTATATGGTATTTAAATAATATATGTGTGTTGTGTTTACGTAACACATTATACCTCTTTCTACCCTGTTTTCTAGGTTGTACTTTGTTTGTGCTGAAATTCTTACCATTGTTGTTTCCTCGCTTTCTTGTTTAATGCTTTGTTGTTTTTATCTTCATTACAATATCTATTATACACTGATTCAATAGAATGTCAAGAGGTTTTTCTAATTTTTTTAAATAATATAGATTCGTGTGCCGTTAGTGCGTTTCTGACACTTCTACTAAAGTTACACTATCCATTATAAAAGCAACTACTCTGAAATTATGGTATTTAGAAACCATATCTTTTCCCGCACCAGAATCACGAACTAATTTGCCATCATGTAGATACGCTATGTCTATATTTGAATATGGTGTCCAACCGCAATTTAACATATATAAATTATAAAAAATTCATTTTGTTTTCTCCTCCTGTTTTTGTTTCCTTATATTTTACACGTGCTATGCAGATATTAAGCAAAATTTACAACTTACAAATATATCTCTATTTTTCCTTTAACGTTACAATGTTTTTTCTAAAAGAGCATACTCTAAACTCTCCATATTTACAAACTATATCTAATGCTTTGCCGGAATCTTGCACTGCTTTATCATCATGATTATAGATAACTACTAACTCTGTTGTTTCATCCCATTCTACATTAGCTGTAAATAAACTAAATAAATTCATTTTTGTTTTCCTCACTTTCTGTTTGGTTGCTTTGTTGTTTTGTATGTTCCTTACATTATCTATTATACACTAGTTCTCTATTTTGTCAACCATTTATTCGCAATTATCTATAAAATTTTTTCCTATAATTTCCGAGTATTCATCGGTAATGCCTAGAGTATAAGTTGTGTCAATTATGGCTATATTTGACGCTGTTGTAAACGTTGATTTTTTACCTATATAATCTGTTATTGTTATCGAATGTATGCTCGATTCATTGAAATAAGACACGGTGCGACCAGAATCAGTAAATAACTTTCCAATTTTAAAATCAGAAATTCCGTTTCCGCGCTCTAACTCTTCCGCACCTTTTTGTTTTGATAGTCCAGATACAGTAACATGTAACTTGTTATCTTTGCTATCTATGTATGCGTACTTTTTAGCACCTAGCGTTTTAAATTTTTTATAATTACCATCGTCATCCCATATCCCTAAATAAAAACGCGTTACAGTACCATCCTCATTTTGACGATCTGCATAATTGCGATAACGTTGTTTTTTTGCTAATAAGTAATCATTTCGGTCTTTAAAGCTTTGTAAATGCTGTTTTCCTATAAATTTTACACTATCAGTATCAGCATAGACAAAGTCCCACCCAACAGCATCTATCATCTTTTGCAACTCCCAACGCGCATTGGCAGTAATATAAACTCCCCATTGATAAAGCAAGAATGAATTTTTTGATGCAGAATAGCGTGCTATTGATTCTATTAAATCCGGTGTAGCCTTAGACCATTCGCCATTATCGTAAACTATTTCATCGTGACATATATCTGTAACCATCGTACCAAAAACAGAATTTAAGCTATTTTTACTTTTCATATACTCATATTCTTTTCCTTTTACGTCCTTAAGCTGTGTTTTTTTGTCGTAAAAATCTAACATAGTGCTTACTATTGGCGCGGGCAGATAATCTTTTTTCGCCATGTAACCGCATATCCACTCTATGCCCTCAAAATGATATTGATTGCAGATAATGATAAAATCTAGTTCTGTGCAAGCATACGTTACCCATTCAGCCGATAACACGCGCCCGTTGTCGTTTATATACTCTTTACTAAATGATGTACAATGCGCAAAGTCTATATACGGCACTGTAACATCGTCATGTAGTGTTATAGATTTAAAAGTAACTTGCATAATTATAGCGTTTTTCTTTTTGTTACAATCAGATAATAATTGTGTAAAGTTTTTTGGTATATACTCTATAAACGGTGTCATAGGGTACAAATCCGAGCATATACATGCTGGATAACTTGATACTCTATCCATACTGTAAACGTTGTCTATGATCGCATCTGCATAGTATCTGCTAGCATGCGTATTACCACCGCGAAAAGCTTTCCGCAATAGTGTATAAACTTCCGGCGTAGGCATAAGAGTTTCAAACAATTCTCTATAATGTTTGTCCTCTCTGCAAGCTTTGCGCATTTCACGACGCACATATCCGGTCGAGGTCAAAGGTATTGTTGCCAACGTGTCGTTATAATCATCCAATTTTGATAAAATACATTCCTCTAGTCCTTTTACATCGTTATAATCATATGATAACTCTGTTTCTGTTTGCGGCGTATCTGGTGTCCGTATTTTTTTATAATCATATCTATCTTCTAGTTTGTGATGAACACAAAATTTTGAGTTTTCGCAAAACTTTGCTAAACTCATATTTGACAAAAAGTAGCTACACCTAAATTCAAAATGCGGAAATGTTTCACGTGAAACATCTAACCTGTTTACCGTTCTTAAATAATCAGACTTTAAACAAGCGTTAAATTTAATAATCTTGTGCGCTTCACGTGCAAAAAGAGATTCGATATATAAAAAATCCTTTACAAACATAAATTCATAAGCTAAATTATGAACATATATAACTAATTGTTTTGATGATGATAATTCTAGGTATTCCCCTAGCTTGCTTAAAAACTTTGTAAATTCTTCCCAACGTGTGCCAAAACAAACATTTCCTTTGTAAGAAAACTGCCAATGGTACATAAATGCATAAGGTTTTTCGCTGTTTATTGTTGTAGTTTCTATATCAAATGTTGCAGGGCTATCTATATAAGCAATAGCCCTTTTTCCTTTTTTTCTGACTGTAGTATAATTCCAATTTATTAGATTATATGGATAATCGTATACTGTGTAAACTGTTTCATTTTTTGCATATTCTTTCCCGTTTTTCGTATAAAATGTTTGTATTACCATAGGCTTCTACCTTTTGCATATGTATGCATCGCCGAGCTATATTCTTGTAGTTCTAACTTTATTTCGTTCGCTGATTTACCCTCTTTATATAACAGGTCGTATATTTCTATAATATCTTCTGATGGATTGCGCATTTTTAAGCTTTTATACTCTTGAGAGTGTAAAAAAGCGTAAAAATCTTGATCGTTTAACAATTCTTCTGATACTCCTAAGTTTCTAAGCGCTTGTGTTCGCTCTTGCCTTATCTCTCTTATCCCTGTCAAGGTGTAACTTCTTGCCGTTACAAATCGTACAAGCTTCAAGTAAGCGCGCTGATTGTACTTATCTGGGTTCCATTCATCCCTTTTACCTAGTACATTCAATACACTTTCTTTTTTATAGCCCATTTCTTCAATCCGTGCTTTTTGCTTGTTAGCAAGCGGCGCTAACTTTTTGTACATGTCGCGCCGCTCTTTTCCGCGCAAAGATAAGAGATAATCTTTGTTATACATTGCGCAAATGCTCGGATGCAAACGCCCAAGCTATGCGTTCATCAATAATTTTTATAGCACTGTCTAAGTCAAAATCGTATCTCTCGATAACTACTGTCACTAATTTTACCGTTTTGTAATTAACGCAAACGGCAAATGTTAAGCCTATAGACCCGTCATCATAAGGGCAAATGCTGTCTAGTAATACATTTTCCCATTTTGTGCGCACTCTATAAGCAATAGCTTTTTCCTTATACTCTTGTAATTTTGTCATAATTATCCCTCCGTTATAATAGCTTTAAATCCGGCACTTTCAAGCGCTACTAACAAATTATGTGCATTTTCGATATTATGAAAAGCTCCTTTTTGATCGAGCACAGATACACGATAGATCTTAGATTCATCAATCTTTTCGCTTGACACGTCCAATTCATCATTCTTAGCTTCCGTCTCTGCTCTCGGTTCGCATATACACCGTGTTCCTGTGATGCCGTAAACGATTGCTGCTGCCATTTCATGCGGATTGTAAAAAGCAATATCTTTTTTCGAATTGACAAAACAACATTCGATAAGCATCGCAGGCGCTTTTGTCCGGCGTAAAAAGCCTAGCTTCTTGTTGATTTTTATGCCCCTGTTCTTAAAGCCCAGCGAACAAATCGCATTAAGCACATTGTCAGCGTAAACACTTGCTTTCGAGTCCTCGTCATAAATATATACCTCTGTTCCATTAGCTTCTGAATTGGCGGCAGAATTAAAGTGGATTGAAATATCTAAATCAACCTTGTGTTCGTTGCATTTATTGATAATACGGGTTAAAACATTAGTTTGAGATATTCCGTCTTCCACCGTGCAATCATAGACTGTGTGACCCATTCTGTGCAACTCGTCAACCACAAGTTCTTTTACACGCCTATTCTCGATAGATTCAGAGATAAGCCCTACAGCACCGCAAGCTACTTTTCCGTGCGGGTTATGACCCGCGTGTACATTGATTACCATTTTATTTTTCCTCTCTTTCTGATAGACTATTCCTATCTATAATCCATTTTAAACCTACTATATAAAATTGTCAACCAGAACTTTTGTTCATGTATG
>OLIR01000577.1_pt1 | contig 14926 bp, 7 predicted proteins | sample 1609741 | NCBI WGS metagenome assembly OLIR01 (sample SAMEA4350169, study PRJEB24818) | metagenome | biome: human; feature: gut; material: faeces | place: Denmark | collected 2013-09
CTAAAAGGATGGAGTCGATTTATTCAGACTGACGAGGATAAATTCAGCTTACCGGTCTGAGCCCCAGAGTATACCTTTACTAAAGCAACAGATCGGGATATAGAATCCAGTTGCTCTTATAATACACGTAACTTTATGGCCATGAACGGTGCTCCACAGTCCATTCGGTCAATTAAGAACGGCTTTATTCTATCCCAAGCAGCTTCTGATAAAGATAAACACTTGAAAGGAGATTTTGCAATCTATACAGATATAGACAATACAAAAGTAAATCATTGTTGGTTTCGTGGTGGATGGTGGGACCCCCTGACCATGGCCTGGAATGCTATAGCAGATGGAAACATAGTAGAAAATGCGCCTATGCAAGGAGAGGCTCCCGGAGCATCTTTATATGTACCCTTTAAAGTAAAGGCAGGTGATACATATTCCATCCGCTTACATATGGCCTGGTATGTTCCCGATTCTGACATTCGCATTGGCGCTGATGCCGTTACCGAAAATGATAAATCATCAGAATGCCCTACTGTGACAAAAACAGAAACTCCTCAGAATTATCGTCCTTGGTATAGTACACGTTTTAGTAGTATTGATGAGATAGCAACATACTGGTCATCACAATATGACAATCTTAAGAATAAAACAGAATTATTCACCAACACATTCTATGATACAACTTTACCAGCAGAAATTATTGATGCCGTAAGCTCCAATCTCTCCATCCTGAAATCACCGACTGTCATGCGCCAACACGATGGCCGCCTATGGAATTATGAAGGATGTGGAGATACCTGGGGCTCCTGCCATGGTTCTTGTACACATGTATGGAACTATGCACAAGCCATTCCTCATCTTTTCCCTGCAATGGAAAGGACATTGCGTGAAAGTGAATTTTTCATAAGCCAAAATAAGGAAGGCCACCAAATGTTCAGGACAAATATTCCTATCCGTGCTGTAAAACATGACTTTCATGCAGCAGCAGACGGACAATTGGGTGGTATTATCAAAATCTATCGTGATTGGAGAATCAGCGGGAATACCGACTGGTTGAGAATGATGTATCCACATGTAAAACAAAGTCTCGATTATTGTATAAATACGTGGGACCCCCGTCGGGTAGGTGCTTTGGAAGAACCTCACCACAATACTTATGACATAGAGTTTTGGGGAGCAGACGGCATGTGCACCAGCTTTTATACCGGAGCTTTACATAGCTTTATTAAAATAGGAAAAGCTTTGAATGAAGACGTTTCCCAATATGAAGCTCTGCTGGCAAAAAGCAAAGACTATATGGAAAATAAACTATATGACGGTGAATACTTTATCCAAAATATCCAATGGCAAGGTCTGAAATCTCCCGACCCGATTGCCATAGCCGAAAAGAACTGGAACAGCGACTATTCAGAAGAGGCGCGTGCCATTCTCCTGAAAGAAGGTCCTAAATACCAATACGGAAAAGGATGTCTGTCCGACGGTATTATAGGCTGTTGGATGGCATTGGTTGCCGGTATGGACGAACCCATTGATAAGGCTAAGGTAAAAAGCCATTTGAACTCCATCTATAAATACAACCTACGCCGGGATTTAAGCGATCATGCCAATCCCCAGCGTCCCACTTACGGATTGGGCAAGGATGGCGGTGTATTATTGTGTACTTGGCCAAAAGGGGGTAAACTGAGCCTTCCGTTCGTTTACAGTGATGAAGTGTGGACCGGAATTGAATACCAAGTGGCCTCTCACCTGATATTTGAGGGTGAAGTCGAGAAAGGTCTTGACATCGTCCGCACAGTACGCAAACGCTACAATGGCAAAGCGCGGAATCCGTACAACGAATACGAATGTGGAGGCTGGTACGCACGCGCATTGTCAAGCTACAGCTTACTTCAGGCATTGACCGGCGTCCGTTATGACGCAGTTGACAAAACATTATATATAGATTCTAAGATCGGTGACAGTTTTAGAACATTCCTGTCCACAAATACAGGATTTGGTACAATTGAACTACAAAAAGGGAAGCCTGTCATCAGTGTTGTTTTTGGTAAGGTAGATGTTAGGTCTTGTGTCGTTTCTGGTAATCAGACAAGCTTTGAATATCAAAACTGATTAGAAATACTTAACATTAGGTAATTAAGGTAATGAAGATTGTTTTTCAGGTTATTTCTAAACAACTAAAAAAGATTTTATGAAACGAATTAAACTCTTGACACTATCGTGTCTAATGTCGCTTTCTCTACCCTCTTTTGCCCAATTTTCACCTGACCACAAGGTTTCGCTGGACAAAGGTGATATAAAATCATTCATAGGGGATAAGGAAAGTAAAGGTGAAAGAAAGGTATACAAAGGTGATGAACTCACCACCATCGGTATGCCGGTTGGTGGTATTTGTGCCGGGCAATTGTATGTCCGTGGAGATGGTACACTGGCCAATTGGTGGATTGCAAACAATGCCTATAATACTGGCTACGGCATTGACTGGTTGTTAAACTTCGACACTCCACTGGGTCCTTGGAAGGTTTGCTACCAGACCTTCGAGCCTATGAGCTATATTGACCAAGGATTCAAAATTACAGTAAACGATGGTAATAAAGCCATAACAAAAGAACTGAATAAAAAGGATTTTGATGATATCTCCTTTATAGGTGAATATCCTATCGCTTTTGTTGAATATGCCCAAAAGAAGCAGGAACTGCCTGTCAGAGTTTCTGCAGAATTCTATTCGCCATTCATTCCACTGGATGCCAAAAGTTCTGCCACTCCAGCCACAATAATGAAATATACCGTCAAGAATACGTCGGATAAAAAGGTTACCGCCGATCTGGAAGGATGGATGCAGAATCTGGTATGTATTGATTTGAAAGGGCGTGCGGATGGAATGTTGCAGAATAAGGTTATTGACAATAATGGCTGGAAATCTGTCTACATGGACATGAGAGTGGATAATCTTCCGGCCAAGATTGCCGGTAAAAACCGAAAATATGAAGTATTCGATAACTTTGAGTCCGGAAATTACAATCGCTGGAAGGTAGAAGGTACTGCTTTCGGCAGAAAGCCTGCCTCTGGCGAACAATGTAACCAAAATAATTTTGGCGGCAACTATGGAAGTTTCCTGGCAAACTCTTATACAGATTACGACAAACCTACCGGTAAACTGACTTCCAGAACATTTACAATCAAGAATAAGTATATTTCGTTCAATATTGCAGGCGGTGCCCATCCGGGAAAGACTTGTATAAACCTGGTCGTTGATGGAAAAGTAGTAATGTCTGCAACCGGTAATAATAACGAAGATTTCCTCCCACGCAACTGGGACGTATCCGAATACAAAGGAAAGAAAGCATACTTGGAAATTGTTGATGCTGTTGATGGGGACTGGGGACATATTAGCGTAGATAATATAGAATTCTCCAATTCTCCTGTAGATGCCCCTACCATCACGATAGACAAATCACACGCCTACTTCGGTAACTTAGCTCTATCTGTGTTTGATGGCAATGCAACCGGAACAGCAGATGACTCGGAAAATAATCTGGAATATGCAGAAGCAGAACTCGGTAAAAAATTGAATGGAGCATTGACTTCATCCATGACTCTACAACCGGGAGAATCCAAAGAAGTTATCTTCGTACTTTCTTGGTATTTCCCCAACCGTCCTCTGAGTTACAAAGGATCTGAGTGGAACAAGCCATTACCTCCCAATAGCCCAGCTATCGGTAATATGTACGCCAACTGGTATAACTCCTCTTTAGATGTAGCGAACCAACTACGTGAAAATTATGCAGAGTTGTCCAAAAAGACACATGATTTCCATGATACATATTACAATCAGACCACTTTACCATACTGGCTTGTGCAACGTATCATGATGCCTATTTCCACATTGGCAACGGAAACTTGCCAATGGTGGGCTACGGATAAGTTTTGGGCTTGGGAAGGCGTCGGTTCTTGTGAGGGAACTTGTACACATGTCTGGGGTTATGCACAAGCAATGGCAGCTTTATTCCCAGAGTTGGAACGCAATTTGCGCGAAAGAACTGATTATAGTGTATCTCTCCAAGAGGATGGAGGTATTTTATCACGAAACGGAGAACACGGTATTCTAATTGACGGGCATGCAAGTGTTATCTTACGCATGTATCGTGAACATTTGATGTCCAAAGACAATTTCTTCCTGGCAAGAAACTGGGATAAGATAAAACGTTCCATCCAGTATATAATCCGGGAAGACGGAAATGAAGACGGTCTGATTGTCAAGACACAGCCAAATACTTATGACATTTCGTTCAACGGTGCCAACACATACGTAGGTGGACTTTACCTGGCAGCATTGAGGGCCGGTGAAAAGATGGCTTATATTATGAAAGACACTACCACAGCTAATTATTACAAGAAAATATATACAGCAGGTAGCGAAAACACAATGGATCGTTTATGGAACGGTGAATATTTCTTCCAAGACGTAGATGAGAAAGAATACCCTAAATACCAATACGGAAAGGGTTGCTTAAGTGACCAACTTTTTGGACAAACATGGGCTTCTCTCTATCGCTTAGGTGATATTTATCCGACAGAAGCTATCAACAAGGCATTACAGTCCATCTGGAAGTTCAACTGGACCAATGACGTAAAAGCCCAAAGTGAGGCTCATCTTCCTGAAAGATATTACGCACACGCTGGAGAACCCGGATTATTTATTTGTACCTGGCCATACAGCAAGCACCCGGGTGAAGACGGTGTTAGATATCGTGATGAGGTGTGGACTGGTATTGAATATCAAGTTGCTACTGAAATGATTAAACGTAACATGATTGATGAAGGTTTGGCTATCGTAAAAGGTATCCATTCACGCTATGATGGCAAGAAACATAACCCATGGAACGAAATAGAATGTGGCGACCACTATGCACGTGCCATGGCATCTTACGGAGTGTTACAAGCTGTACAAGGGTATTGGTATGATGGTCCAAAGGGAATTATCGGATTTGATCCTAAGATTGAAAAGAATGACATAATTGGATTTTTCAATGCTGCCGAAGGTTGGGGAAATATCTCACAAATCCGGAAAAATGGAAAACAGACCAATAGTATAGAAGTGAAGTATGGGCGTTTATATCTTGACAAACTACAGGTAACTTTACCTGAAGGGATGAATGCCAACATAGTAAAAGCATCTGTGAACGGTAAAGTAATTCCTGCCAGTCTCACCAATACAAACGGCTATACAGAAGTTTCATTGAATGGACTGCAAATATGCGCTAATGACAAACTACAAATAGATTTTGAATAAAAAAATGGCATGCGTTCTCAAAATAACATCTTAGTAAAGATGTTATTTTGAGACACATAGCCCTAATAAATACAATATCTTTTTTTGTTACATTAAATCAATTAATTATGAAATCAGCATGTAAAAACAGATTTCTAGCGACATTCCTGCTCGCAATCTGCTTTATAATGGGCACCCCATTATGGGCACAGCAAAAAGTAGTACATGGTGTAGTTGAGGACTTAGAAGGTAATCCTATGCCAGGTGTTTCAGTAATGGTAGAAGGAACAACTACCGGAACTATTTCAGACATGGACGGTAAATATGAAATTGCAGTCCCAAGTGGAAAAAATCTAATTTTCTCCTTTATCGGAATGAAATCTGAAAAAGTAGAAGTAGGAGGAAAAACAGTTCTAAACATAAAATTGAAAGAAGATGCCGTAATGCTCCAAGAAGTTGTAGCAATCGGGTATGGAACAAAAACCAGGGCTACAACAACCGGTGCAGTAGACTTAGTGAATGCCGACAAACTGACTAATAAGCCATTAACCAACACTGCAGAACTTTTACAAGGTGTTGTTCCTGGTATGGAAATCAGAAGAACAAACCAGGGTAAAGTCGGTGAAGAAGGTTATGATATCCGGTTACGAGGAGTAACTTCCCGTTCTGATCCAGGTATTTTAGTCGTTGTAGATGGTATTCCATACAGTGACAACAATGCAAATGCGCTGAACAAGATTAATCCGCAGGACATTGAAAATATCACAATCTTAAAAGATGCACAAGCTGCCATTTACGGTGCACGTGCTGCCGGCGGTGTTCTATTGGTGACTACCAAAAAAGGCAAAACAGAGAAACCAACCATAAGCTATACGGGCAACTTTAACTTTAATACACCTGCCAGTGTTCCTCAAAAGGTAAATGTATTGCAACACATCGAAATGATGGGTGAACTATATGCCAACGATGGCATTTCCAATCACTTCTTCACTCATTTACTTCCTTATGTAAACACTGCAGACATTTATTCCAAGAATCCGGAAGTCGTTAAAGGACCGTTTGGTGACACTCCTGATTTAGTATTGGGTTGGCACGACTGGTGGAAGGAAATGTACGGAACAGCTTTTGATCATTCCCACAATTTGTCAATTTCCGGTGGTTCAGAAAAATCCAACTACTATGCTTCTATCGGTTATCTGGATCAAGGATCTATGTTCAACTATGGAGAACACAACAACAAGAAGTATTGGGGACGGTTTAAATATGAATACAATTTGAACAAGTACATTAAATTACGTTCTAATGTATATGTAGGCCGTAAAAAAGTAACAGAACCTTATGACATTAACCAATTGGCTTGGTTGACATACTGGACCTGGAACTGCCAACCTACCTTTAACCCTCAGGGTCAATACTATGGTTCCGGTGGCTTTGGTAATCCTATTGCATTTGCAGAACATACTGGTAACCGATGGAAAACCTATTATTCTTACTATACCCAATTGGGTTTTGACATCACCCCTCTTAAAAACTTAACTATTACGGGGGATATGTCATTGAACTATGACATCAGTGATGAGAAATATTATCGCAAAAGACACCAGACCTACCACTGGGACGGTTCTTTGAACTATGATGTTATAGATTATTGGTATAGCGGAAAAACAAAAACAGAATCTCTCTATAACAGAAATGAACATATCGTTACTTCCTTGCATGCAAACTATGATTTCAGGATTACAGACCAACATATGTTCAATGCTATGTTCGGTGCTTCTCATGAGGAACTTGATGCCAGAGGATTCAATGCCTACCGTTATGACTTAATTACTGATGAACTACCAGTATTAGGCTTGGGAGATTCAGAACAGCAATATAATGGAGAGTATAACAATGCCTGGGCCATTACCTCCATCTTCGGACGTCTAAGCTATAATTGGGACAACCGCATTTTTGTAGAAGCCACATATCGTAATGACGGTTCTTCCAAATTTGCCAAAGGTCACAAATGGGAAGATTTCTGGGGAGTATCAGGCTCATGGATCATTTCCAATGAGAATTTCTTTACTCCAGCTAGAAATTATCTAAATCACTTGAAACTCAGACTTTCTTGGGGCCAATTGGGTAATCAGGCCGGTATCGGATTATACGACCATTATCAATATATCAATATTGGAGGAACATACCCATTCGGTAATTCAAATAATCCGCTAAAAGTACCAAATGCATCTTTGGGAGCTATGCCGGCAGTCGACAGAACATGGGAAACTATCGAAACTTATAATGCCGGAATTGATTTTGCAACACTGAATAACCGACTGAGTGGTACTTTCGACTACTTCATCAAAGACAATAAGAATATGTTCTATGCCGAAGAATTTCCTACAATATTAGGTACAAGTGCCCCTTCTATCAATGGAGCTCACGTTAGAACCAACGGTTGGGAACTTACACTGAACTGGAAAGATAAAATCGGTAAGGTAGGTTATAGAATAGGACTTAACCTAAGTGACAACAAGACAAAAGTCATTTCTTTAAGTGATTCCCGAAATCCGGGTCATGGACTGATGGGCTTTGTGGAAGGGTATCCGACCAATTCATTCTTTATTTACGAATTTGACGGTTTCATTAAAGACGAAGCAGATCTTGCAGATTATAAAACTAAGATGAAAGGTGGAGTTCCTACAAATCTGAGAGTAGGTGATGCAAAATATGTAGACAAAGACGGAGATGGTGTTTTGGAACCGACATTATATAAGGAAGGTGATCTTAACTCTGGCGATATTGTATACAAAGGTACAAATAATCAAAGATACTTGTATGGTATAAATTTAGGATTAGACTGGAAAGGAATCGATGTAAGTGCATTTTTGCAAGGTGTAGGTAAATGGGATTGTATCAACGGAACTTATGCCGGTGGTGGTGAAGTTTGGAAACAGTCATCCCAATATTTCTATCACAACACATGGAGTCCCGATCGTCCGAATGCAGAATATCCTCGTTTGACACAAGATGGTGGTATCCACGGATATAACTATCAATGGTCGGATGCACCCTATAAATTTTTCAATAACAGATATTTACGTTTGAAGGAAGTACAGATTGGTTATACATTCCCGACAACACTTACAAAGAAAATTGGTGTTGAAAAATTGAGAGTTTACGCAACGGGGATGAATCTACTTGAATGGGACAACCTACCAAATGGATTTGATCCGGAAGCCCCCTATACAGAGAATCTGATACCTTTCTCCAGAACTTATTCTATAGGTGTGAATGTACAATTTTAAAAAAGACAGATGATATGAAAACACATAAATACATACTGGCAGGATGCTGTTTACTTCTATTAGGCACTACAGCTTCATGTGAAAAAGATTTAGACTTATACTCGCAAGATGTTATTTCTGAACCAGTATATTTTGCGAGTGCAGAAGACTTTAAACGTTATGCAAACCAATTCTATTACGGTTTGCCCACCTTCAATGCAGATGATGATATGTCTGACATAACCAAACCAACAGGTTTCAATAATGTAAGTAATAGTTCATATATAGCGGGAACTACCGATGGAACCTGGGACGGGGCTTATTCTGCCATACGTTATATTAACTATGGACTTGAAAGATGTGCAACCGCACCAGATGAATTGAAGAATGACATCAAAGTTTATGAAGCCGAAATGAAATTCTTCCGAGCTTATCAATACTTCAATCTGCTAAAGCGGTTTGGTGGAGTGCCTTTGATTGAAAAAACACTTACATTGGAAGACAAAGACCTGCTATACGGACCGCGTGACAGCAGAGAAACAATTGCAGCCTTCATTAAAAAGAATCTTGATGAAGCAATTCCTGAACTGCCACTTGAATCAGCTATATCAGCAGACGACAAAGGTCGCATATCCAAAGGAGCTGCCGAAGCAATGAAAGCTCGGTTCTCACTCTTTGAAGGAACATGGAGAAAATATCATGGACTACAAGGAGCAGATGCCTTTTTGGATGATGCTATTTCAGCTGCTAAAAATGTAATCAACAGTAATGAATATGAGCTGTGGGACCATAGAGCTGAATTGGGAGATTGGTCTTACAAGTACTTCTTTACACTCTCTAAAATAAAATCGAATCCTGCCGGTCTGACAAAAGCTGATAATAAAGAAACCATTTTAGCACAGCGTTATGATGAAGATCTCAGAGAGTCTCCACGTTATGAACACTCCGGTACACTATGCCCGACAAAAAAGTTGGCAGATATGTATTTGGACAAAAACGGATTACCTATCACCCATCCGAATTCTGTATTCAAAGGTTATCAGAAAATAACATCGGAATATGAAGACCGTGACCCTCGTATGGACATCTTCTTCGTAAAACCAGGTGAACGTTTTTGGTTATTCTCACAACCAATGTATAATCCTGATTGGAGTAACCCCGACGATCCAAATAGAGGTATTGTATATAATGTAGATTTTGGTTTTTGGACTCAAACCGGTTATAGAAATGTAAAATTGGAAGCAGAGGTTAGTTTCCCATTGGGATGCGACTGGCCAATTATCCGTTATACAGAAGTACTATTGATTTATGCTGAAGCTTTGTTCGAAAAGAATGGCAATATTTCTGATTCAGACTTAGACATCAGTATTAATAAACTGAGAGATCGGGTTGGCATGCCTCATCTTACCAACACTTTTGTTACTGCCAACGGATTGAACATGAAAGAGGAAATTCGCCGTGAAAGAACCATTGAACTGAGTCTGGAAGGTTACCGACTTGACGACTTGAGACGTTGGAAAACTGCAGAAGTTGAACTCAATCAACCATTAAGAGGTATCAAATACAAAGGAACCGAATACGAAACCGACGGACGTTGGGATAACATCGGATATGAAGTAGACGAAGAAGGGGTTATCGTTCTGGAAAAAGCATCAGATAGAAAGTTTGACCCGAACAAACATTACCTATTCCCATTGCCGACCAGACAGATACTATTGAATCCACAACTGGAACAAAATCCCGGTTGGAAATAAATCAATCACTCATTGATATCCAAGGGAGATGTGTCAAAAGTGGCACATCTCCTTACAGAAATTACCTATCTGTAAACACACAGTAAAAAGTAGAAATATGAAACATAGTCTATTACTATTGCTATTATGTATCCCCTTCTTATCTGCATTTCCCCAACAAATCGACGGAGAACTGTATAATCTGACAAAAATGAAAAACGGCTACCGTTCCAAACGGATTAGCAGTTACGATAAGAACGGCTATAATGGTGACCGTATTGTAGGAATCAAACCCAACGAAAAAGTCGTAATCTGTGATATTCAAGGAGCTGGAATCATCAATCATATATGGTTCACCATAGCCCCTCCTCCTCATTTGGTAAACCGTAATGATATTATTCTGAGAATATATTGGGATGGAAATAGTTATCCTTCGGTGGAATCACCAATAGGTCCGTTTTTCGGACAAGGATGGGACGAAAACTACAATTTTAGCTCTTATGCACTATCTACCGGACCAGCTAATGGAACAGGTATGTCTACTTATTTCATGATGCCTTTTGAAAAAGGTGCCCGCATTGAAATAGAAAATCAAGCCGATAACGTAGTTGATAATATTTTTTTCTATGTAGACTATTATGAAGTAGATAAGTTGCCTAAAGATGTAGGACGTTTTCACGCATGGTATAATCGTGAAATTACCAATCCAGTAAAAGACCCTAAAACTGGAGGTGAAATAGCAAACATTGACGGAAAAGAAAACTATGTCTTTGCAGACATTAAAGGAAAAGGGCACTTTATAGGATTGAACTATTATGTACAAAATCCCTCTACGGCTTGGTATGGCGAGGGTGATGATATGTGGTTCATTGACGGAGAGAAAATTCCTTCAATGGTAGGAACTGGAACTGAAGATTTTTTCAATACTTCCTGGTGTCCCAAAGAACCTTTCCAAAGTCCTTTCTTCGGCTATCCACGCGTAAACGGTGAAACCGGATGGTTAGGACGCACTCATGTATACCGCTTTTTTATCACCGATCCGGTATTCTTTGAAAAATCTCTGAAAGCAACCATTGAACATGGAACATCCAACGATATGGATTTAGACATTGCAACCGTTGCTTATTGGTATCAGGACAAATCCTATCCTATACCTGCTATCCCCAATAAAGCTGAACGTAAGTTGAAACCTTTAATTAACTTCTGGCATATTCACCAAATGCGTCAAGCTTGGAAAAAGACCAAGAATAATAATGCCTGGGGTGACTAATAACCAGATTAATAAAAGAAAAATGAAAAATACATATCTGATTGCAGCCCTCCTAATAAGCTGCACAACCTCTACTTTTGCTCAATACAAGGGCTTGGATGTAGTAAAGGTAGCAAATTCACAGCAACCTTACATAAATGAAAACATTCATATCCCTGACATAGAAGGATACAAAACGCTGAAGTGTGATTTTCATACACACACTATTTTCTCAGATGGTACAATCATGCCTGAAGAACGTGTATGGGAAGGGAACAGACGTGGACTGGATGCAATAGCCATTACTGAGCACATAGAATACCGTCCACACAATTCATTCATCAAAGCCGATCACAACGAATCATACAAAATAGCCAAAGGAGTAGAGAAAAATGCCAATATAATAGTGATACCGGGAGCGGAAATAACCAGAAACAAACCTCTTGGACACCTCAATGCACTATTTCTGAAGGATGCCAATGCTTTGGATATAGAAGATCCGCTGATTGCCATAGACAATGCTTTAGAACAAGGAGCCTTCATCATGTGGAATCACCCCGGATGGCCCAATGATACTAGTACAATCTACAAAGTGCATCAAGAGCTGATAAAGCAAAAAAAGATACATGGAATAGAATTAGTGAACGGATTTGAGTTTTATCCTATAGCTTTCAATTTTTGCAAGGATTATAACTTGACCTATATGGGAAATACCGATATCCATGGCGTTTACAATCAAACCTATCGAACAGACAGGCAATATGGTCCTATGACAATTGTATTTGCCCGTGAACGTTCTATAGAAGGAATAAAGGAAGCTCTGTTTGCCCATCGTTCTGTCGTTAAATTCGGTGATATGCTAATTGGGTCGGAAAATAATTTAAAAGCACTCATGAAAGCTTGTCTCTCCTACAAAATAAAGCCAGTGAAAGGAAATGAAGCTATTATGGAAATAAGTAATAAATCTACATTAAGTTTTTATCTACAATTGGATAACAAGACTATATCCATTTTAGGATCCGATTATACCGAATTTAAGGTACGTTTAGATGACAAAATCAAATTCACAAATATGTTTATAACAGATAATTGTCAACTGGAAATCGATATTCCCGAACTTAAGTAAAAGAATACAAGTAATTTCAAACACTTTTATATTCACTTATTATGAAACCAACATGCCAAAGCAAATATTCAGCAATAATATTATTTGCTATTTGTCTCATAATGGAAATCCCATTATGGGCACAACAAAAAGCCATACAAGGCTCTGTCAAAGATATGGAAGGTAATCCAATGCCTGGAGTCACTATTATGGCGGACGGAACCAATGCTGGTACAATAACCAACACAGATGGAAAATACTCCATCAATGTACCGGAAAAAGGAAAATCACTCACTTTTTCTTTTTTAGGATATATCTCACAAACATTGGATATAACTGGAAAACAGACTATCAATGTATTCCTAAAAGAAGATTTGATGAAAATTGAAGAAGTAGTAGTTATTGGCTATGGACAGCAAAAGAAATCCGACTTATCAGGAGCCATTGTCAATGTAGGAGTAGACAAACTGGAAGATGTAGCCTCACCCAATCTTGTATCCGCACTTGGAGGTCGTTTAGCAGGTGTATATGTCCAACAAAATGGAGGAGGTCCAAACCCTACAACTTCTATCCGAATCAGAGGTACAGGAACCTTGAATGACAATAACCCTTTGATTGTCATTGATGATATTATTGGTGCAGACTTGGAATCAGTCAATCCTTCTGATATCGAAACAATGACAGTTCTTAAAGATGCTTCGGCAGCAGCTATCTACGGTTCAAGAGCTGCAAGTGGAGTCGTACTTATCAAAACCAAAAGAGGTAGAAGCGGAATGAGACCTACTGTAAAGTTTGATGCATATTATGGTTTCTCGACACGTTCAAAAAAACTGGATATGTTGTCAGCTTCACAATTAGCTACAATATACAACGAAGCTAGCGATAATGACAATACTCCAAAATTGGAAGAATTCGCAAACCCTTCTGCCATGAAAGATGTAACTGATTGGCAAGACGAAGTATTCAGGACAGCCTCCATGCAAAGTTATAATGTATCATTGACTGGAGGTGGAGAAAACAATAACTACAATTTAGGTTTTACTGCTCAAGACAATGATGGTATTTTAAGGAATACCTATAACAAAAGATACACACTAAGAATCAATTCGGATTATAAATTAGGCAAGAAATTCAAATTTGGTGAAAGTATCAATTTGAGTTTCAAGCAAAGAAGAGGAGTCGATACTCGTGGAGATAATGTAGGGGCAATGATTCAAACGCTGGCTTATCATCCTGATGTTCCGATATATAACGAAGATGGAACTTATCATGGTGTATTCTCTTCAAATTATGGCGACTTAAGAAATCCAGTAGGAATATTCGAAAGAAATACCCAAAGAAACAGATTTTTTCAATTGGAAGGAAATGCTTACCTACAATATGAGATATTACCGGGATTTTCTGCCAAAATCAGCGGCTCTTTGAAAGTTATTGATAATGACACAAAAACCTTCAGTGTAAAAGAGCCAGAACCAGGGAAACCTAATCTCGTGAATGGATTAACTATGTTCAGAGCCATGAATATAGGTTGGATTGGGGAAGGATTCCTATATTATGACAAGAGCTTTCAACAGCATAAAATTAATGCTATGATGGGTTTTTCAGCCATGAAAAATACGGGTGAAGACCTTTCTGCTTCTAAGAGTGGTTTTGATTTTGAATACCCCACTTTCCAATATCTGAATGCAGGAACCCTTAACCCGGTATGCTATGGCGGATATGGTGAAGACGGATTGGTCTCCGGATTACTGAGATTGAACTATTCGTATGCCGACAAATATATTGTTTCATTGAATATGAGAGCAGACGGTTCCTCTAAATTTGCCAAAGGAAACCGATGGGGATATTTCCCCTCTTTCTCTGCTGCATGGAGAATGACTCAAGAAAAATTCATGAATCATATTTCATGGCTTGATGATTTAAAATTGAGGGTCAGCTATGGTAGTTTAGGTAATCAATCCGTAGCATCTTATGCCTACATGGCTACCTATACCACCTCACTTCCAGATGGAAGATATACTTTCGGTCCAGGTACTCAAACCCTATACCAAGGTTATTATGCGGGTGTAATGGCCAATCCCGATCTGAAATGGGAAACAACCACCCAAGCAAACGTAGGAATTGATGCAGCTCTATTCAAAAACAAGTTACTGCTGACGTTGGATTATTATGATAAGCGTACAAAAGACATTCTGATTAATCCACCTGCTTTGGGAGCATATGGAAGTATAGGTAACCAGTTGATAAATCGTGCAACCGTACACAACAAAGCTTTCTAATGTACAGTTACAGAGAGAGACCAAACAGGTC
>OLIR01000582.1_pt1 | contig 14809 bp, 10 predicted proteins | sample 1609741 | NCBI WGS metagenome assembly OLIR01 (sample SAMEA4350169, study PRJEB24818) | metagenome | biome: human; feature: gut; material: faeces | place: Denmark | collected 2013-09
GAATATACCGTTGATGGAGCGTTACCGTGTCTGGTTCATTCTGTTCTATTCGCTGATTGTCGGGGCATTGGTGCTGCTGGTTGCCTGGCTTTTCCGTGCCAACCGCAGGGAGTCGCGCAAGCGCATACATGCCCAGACCCGCTTGTGGATACAGCACCGCCTGGTGGAGCAGCGCGACGAGTTCGACAATATCTTCTGTTCCATTCGCGACGGCTTGATTACGTATGATACCGACCTGCGCATCCATTTTGTCAACCGTCCGTTGCTACAGATGCTGGGACTTTCTTCCGAAACCTATACGTCCCGTTTCTATGAAGGGCAGATGGCCGGCTCCATTTTCAGGATTTACATGAATGGAGAAAACATCCTGCAGGACTTGTTGAAGAAAGTACGTACCGGAAAGAGACCTATTTCTATTCCGGAGAAAGCCTTCATGCAGGAAAACCATCAGGGAACGTATTTCCCCGTTTCCGGCGAGGTAGTACCTATCTTTGCCAATGAAAAGATGACGGGAATGGCGATTGTATGCCGCAATATCTCCGAAGAAGAGATGCAGAGACGCTTCTTCAATATGGCGGTGGAGGAAAGCTCCATTTATCCGTGGCAGTACAACATGCATATGAACCGTTTCCATTTCCCGGGTGGATTGCTGCGCCGTTTCGGGTATACCGATGATACGGACTTGCTGGCACGTGATGAGATGGACACCCTTATACATCCGGAAGACTTGCTGCATACGCGCAGGAATTTTGATGCCATTCTGTTGGGCAATGAAATCAATTCACGGATGAGTTTCCGGTTGAAGAGTGCGGATGGGAGCTATGAATGGTGGGAGTTCCGCAGTACCGCTTATGACGGACTGACGGTTGATACCCCATACATGGTATTGGGAGTATGCCAGAGCATCCAGCGTTACAAGGATACGGAAGAGGCCTTAATTGCCGCACGTGACCGTGCCTTGCAGGCCGACAAGCTCAAATCTGCGTTTCTTGCCAATATGAGCCATGAGATACGCACCCCTTTGAATGCCATTGTCGGCTTCTCGGATTTGTTGAAGGATTTGGACGCTTTTTCTCCGGAAGAGGTAAAGCAGTTCGTCGAAACAATCAACATCAACTGTACATTGCTGCTGGCGTTGATAAACGATATTCTGGACCTCTCGCGCATAGAATCGGGCACGATGGACTTTAAGTTCGGAGCATTCAACCTGGCGTTTATCATGCAGGAGGTCCATGAATCCCAGCGTCTGAGTATGCCTCGGGATGTAGAGCTGCGTATAGAGATTCCGGAAGGGGAAGACAAATTGGTCATCACCGATTCCGTCCGCTTGAAGCAGGTCGTGAACAACTTGATAAACAATGCCAAGAAATTCACGGTAACGGGCAGCATCACCTTCGGCTATGTCACGAACCGGGAAGGATATACCACCATCTTTGTCGAAGACACGGGAAGCGGTATCTCCGAAGACGCCCAGAAACATATCTTCGAACGCTTCTACAAAGAAGACAGCTTTACGCAGGGTGCCGGTTTGGGGCTGAGCATTTGCCAGACCATCGTAGACCGCTTGCATGGTTCTATCTCGGTCTCCTCAGAGTTGGGAAAAGGAACGCGTTTCGAGGTGGTGATACCGGATGCGAACGAATAATCATTCAATCCGTTTGCAGGCATTGGCTTGCAGAAACTCCTCCAATATATCCTCGTAATTGCCGTGTAACATGATGTGGTGGTTGCCCAGCGGTGTCTTGAGGAAATAGTCGGCAGGGGAGTTCATTTTTATCCGCACTTGGGTGCGGCACATATTGATGTAGTTTGTATTCTCAACAAGCGTGCCGGTGCTCAAGTAATATTCGTCCAGGCTTTCGCTTCCGCATTTTACGATGGTTACATCTCCCGTCGGCAGGATTCCCTGAATACCGATGCCGCTTTCCGTCTCAAAATGGTTGCGTATGATGAACTGCTCCGTTTGTGCGATGCCGATGGTGCAGTGTGCCAATATGATTTCATTGGTACGGGCATTTATCATGGAAGGATTGGCCATGAAGGAGTTTTTCCCCGTCAGCACTTTTACGGCCAGCATGGTGAAGACGGATTGCAAATCGCCTTCACATCCGGCAATGATTCCTTCGTCGTTCAGCAAGGCAAGGGCAAGGCAGCCGGTGGTTCCCGTTTGGTCTATCAGGCGGAAGCAGCTGAGGGTAATGGCGCTCAGTCGCTCTTCCTCTACAATCCTCTTGATGGCTCGATACAGCCGCATGGCTTTTATCATGTCTTCGGGGCTTGCCTCTCGGCAGGCAAGCGCTTTTCCTGCCAGTCCGGCGCATGCTTCGCCCACCTCGTCGTCCGTTATCTGTCCGTAGTATTCGTAAATGCGGTCCAATGAGACGTCTGTGTACTCGATACCCCAGCGGCGTTTGGCAAGCAGATAATCCACATTGCTGGCAACGAGCCAGCTGGACGGAGTGCCCATTACGCCGATGCGCATGCCGAAAAGGCTGCGTTGTGCCACGAAATTGCTGTGCAGGACAAAAATACGCTTGATGGTCTCGGGGAGCTCTCCGTGAAGAATCTCGCTTTTCATTCCCCGGCCGCGCAGCCAGGAAGATATTTCGAGAGCGGCGGCCAGTGAGTTCTGCATGCCGTCTGCCAAGAGGATGGCGGGGCGGGGAAGGGATTCGAAATGCTGGATTACCAGCCGTTCCACACCTCCGGTGGCAATGAATATAATACTGAAGTCATCGGGTGATAACTTGTCTATGTCTTTGTAATCAATGAAGTTGACGGTAAAGTATTTTTCCAATTCAGTCAATATCACTTCGTGGGAGCTACGGACTGATGCTTGTTTATGCAGTATGGAAGCAAAAGTTATAAGGTTGATGACCATGGTGTTATTTACTATTTGACTATTTACTATTTACAATTGATTCTACTTGGCTCGTTTGCTTTTTCAAAGATACAAGTTTCTGTTTACATATCATAGAGTTTTTACGATAGATAAGTTTTTTAAAGTTTTTATGGTCTTGCCTTCCTTTTGGTTTCAAATAATTCGCTACATTTGCAACTTTAATGATAAAGTGATAGCAATATCACCTATAAATACTCTATTAAATAGTAAATCATAAATCGTCAAATAGTAAATAAACCTCATGCCAACAATATCTATTCGCGGAATGGAGATGCCCGCATCTCCTATCAGAAAACTGGCTCCTCTGGCAGATGCTGCCAAGCAGAGGGGTATACATGTATTTCACCTGAACATCGGTCAACCCGACCTGCCTACTCCGGAAGTCGCGATTGAAGCGATACGGAACATCGACCGGAAAGTTCTGGAATACAGTCCCAGTGCGGGATATCGCAGTTACCGCGAGAAGTTGGTGGGTTACTATGCAAAGTACAATATCAATCTGACTGCAGACGACATCATCATCACTTCCGGCGGCTCGGAGGCGGTGTTGTTCTCTTTCCTGGCTTGCCTCAATCCGGGGGATGAAATCATTGTTCCCGAGCCGGCCTATGCCAATTATATGGCGTTTGCCATCTCTGCCGGAGCCAAAATACGCACCATTGCCACGACCATCGAAGAGGGTTTCTCGTTGCCCAAGGTAGAGAAGTTCGAGGAGTTGATTAACGAGCGCACGCGTGCTATTTTGATTTGCAATCCCAACAATCCTACGGGTTACCTCTATACACGCCGTGAAATGAACCAGATTCGCGACCTTGTGAAGAAGTACGATTTGTTCCTCTTCTCGGACGAGGTGTACCGTGAATTTATTTATACGGGTTCTCCCTATATCTCTGCCTGCCATCTGGAGGGCATTGAGAACAATGTGGTGCTGATTGATTCCGTGTCCAAGCGCTATTCGGAGTGCGGCATCCGCATCGGTGCCCTGATAACGAAGAACAAGGAAATCCGGGATGCTGTCATGAAGTTCTGCCAGGCGCGTCTCAGTCCTCCGTTGATAGGCCAGATTGCCGCAGAAGCATCGCTGGATGCCGATGAGGATTATCTGCGCGACACATACGATGAATATGTAGAACGCCGTAAATGCTTGATTGACGGATTGAACCGTATACCGGGCGTATATTCGCCCATCCCGATGGGGGCATTCTATACGGTGGCAAAGCTTCCGGTAGATGATTCGGACAAGTTCTGTGCCTGGTGTCTGTCGGAGTTCGAATACGAGGGACAGACGGTATTCATGGCGCCTGCGTCCGGATTCTATACTACGCCGGGTTCCGGTCGCAACGAAGTGCGTATCGCATACGTACTGAAGAAAGATGACTTGAACCGCGCCTTGTTTGTATTGCAAAAAGCATTGGAAGCCTATCCGGGACGAACCGAATGAAATGAAATAATTCATTAGGCGCGGATTACGCGGAAAACTTAAGATAAAGACGTTTGTTTCAAATCTTCCGTGTAATCTGCGCCTAAAAAATAATGGCCCATGAACTTATCTCGCTTTATAGCGTTGCGCATTTATCGCAACTCGGAGCCGGGCAAGCAAGTTTCCCGTCCGGCTGTCCTTATTGCCATGGTGGGTATTGCTCTCGGACTGGCGGTGATGATTATTGCCGTGTCCGTCATTGTTGGCTTCAAGAGCGAGGTGAGGGATAAAATCGTGGGTTTCGGTGCCCATATCCAGATAGGCAACCTGGATGCTGCACGCTCTTATGAGACGCGCCCGGTGGTGGTGGGCGACAGCATGATGGCTGCGCTTTCCGATTATCCCGAAGTGAAGCATGTACAACGCTACTCCACCAAGCCGGGGATGATAAAGACCGCCGATGCCTTTCAGGGAATGGTGCTGAAAGGTGTGGGGCAGGAGTATGACAGCACCTTTTTCCACCGCCATCTGCTGGAGGGGGAGTTTCCGCAATTCAGCGATTCCGCTTCGTCCAACCGCGTAGTCATCTCAAAGTCTCTTGCCAACAAGCTGCAATTGAAACTTGGTGACAAGATAGACACCTACTTCATCCAGGACGATGTGCGTGCTCGCCGCCTGAAGATTGTAGGTATCTACCAAACCAACTTCTCCGAATACGACAACCTATTCCTGCTTACCGACCTCTATTTGGTGAATCGCCTGAACAACTGGGAGCCGGACCAGGTGAGCGGTGTGGAGCTGGAAATACGCGATTATGACAAGCTGGAAGAAACCACCTATGAGATAGCTGCCGATACGGATGAGAATCCCGACCGCTATGGTGCCGAGTATTGCGTCCGTAATGTAGAGCAGCTCAATCCCCAAATCTTTGCCTGGCTGGGCATCTTGGATGTCAACATCTGGGTCATTCTCATTCTGATGATTGGGGTGGCGGGTTTCACCATGGTATCCGGCCTGCTGATTATCATCATAGAGCGTACCTCCATGATAGGCGTGCTGAAGTCTTTGGGAGCCAACAACTTTACTATCCGTAAAGTCTTCCTTTGGTTTTCGGTCTTCCTCATTGGGAAAGGCATGCTTTGGGGGAACATAATCGGCCTTGCGTTCTATTTCGTGCAGCGCTGGTCCGGCTTGTTCAAGCTCGACCCTGAAACCTATTACATGGCTACTGTTCCGGTATCTTTCAATATCTGGCTGTTCCTGCTGCTGAATGCCGGCACATTGCTGGCTTCGGTCCTGATGTTGCTGGGCCCATCATTCCTGATTACACGCATCCATCCGGCAACTTCCATCCGTTACGAATAAGAGAGTCACTTTCTCAGAAAACCGCTTTTCTTGCGGAACAGACAGTACCATTTCCAACGCAAAGACTGTATCGGCTGCAATAGGTCGAAAGCCGGTAGTGTGAAGTAATATCTGCGCTGTTCTTCCAGGTCGCGGGCGGTCTTGTTCACGATGACGGCCTGCATGGTGAAACGGAGCAGGAACAAAAGGAAAGCGACGCCTGCTGCCAGCCAGTGGAAGTGCAGAATGCCGATGACCATCGCGGCTATCCAGGATGCGTGGAATACCAGGCGGGTCAGGGTCTCAAAACCGGCCAGCCAGCGTTGCATCCCATGATACAGCCGTGCTGTGGAGGCGTAACCTATTTTCTCTTCTTTCCAGTCCTTGGCACGCAGAAGCGGTTGCATGCGTACAATGGCATTGGCATCCGTTTCTACCCGCGTGTTCTCCGGGGTAGCCACGTGGTTGATGAACAAATCGTCGTCTCCCCGTTGCAGGTTGAGGTGTGCGGAGAATCCTTTCTGTTGGTAGAAGAGTTCCTTCCGGTAGGCCAGGTTACGCCCGATGCCCATGTAGGGGCTGCCTGCCAGGGCAAATCCCAGATAGCGCATGGAAGTGAACAGATTGTCGAATGCCACCCGTTTGTGCAGCCAGCCTTTGCCGCGTTCGTAGCCGCTGTATCCCAGCACCACTTGGGTACGTGATGTGAAGTTGCGTGCCATCAGTCGCAGCCATTGGTTGCTTTGGGGCATGCAGTTGGCATTGGTAAACACCAGCCATTCATATTTGCTGGCCTTGATTCCAAGCGTCACAGCCAGCTTCTTACGGCTGATGTAGCGGGAGGAATCGGGCACGAAGCTGTGGTAGAGATGGGGGTATTTCTCCTCGAGGATGGTTAGGTAATCTTCGCTCTCATCAGTGTTGCCGTCGTTAATGACGATGACTTCAAATAGGGGATAGTCCTGCTCCAGCACGGCGCCCAGGTTGCGGCGCAGATTCTCGGATTCCTCGCGGGCGCAGATAATGACGGATATGGGGGGCAGTTCCTGGGTGAAGTGCGTGTCTCCCTGCTTCACGGCACGGCTGCGCGCATGAATACGGTTGTAGAGACAGAGGTAGTAGATAATTTGAATAAGGAACAGACCACCCGCCGTAGCGAGTACGATAATTTCAGTTGAATCTAATGTAAATGCTTCCATGTGCAGTAGGACGTTTATGTGCTGCAAATTTACACAATTTCCGGCACTACCTCAAACTTTGTTCCGGGAAAGTGCTTGGACAAATACTGCTTGATGTATTTCATCGTGTCTTCCTGGATAGTCTTGTCCTCTACCGTGGGATAGAGGTTGTAGAGTACCGTATCGAGCGCGATGCCCCGGTTCTTGATGGCTTCGAAGCTCAGCAAGGTGTGGTTGATGCTGCCCAGCTTTCCGGAGGTGACAAAGATAAGCGGGTACTGCTTCTCCGCAATGTAGTCTATCGTCAGGAAATCTTCGGTAAGGGGAACCATCAGACCGCCGGCGCCTTCTACGAGCACGGTATCATAGCGATGGGAAAGTTCCCTGGTGGCACGCTCTATTTTTCCGAAGTCTATCGGGCGCTTGTCTATGCGGGCGGCGAGGTGGGGAGAGCAGGGATAGGAGAATATCTCGGGCATGGTCAGCCCCTCTTTGTCTTCCGGCAGGTAGCCGGTTCCGGTGAGGCGGCGGTGCAGGTCGATGTCCTCGGAATGACCGGTGTTGCCGGTCTGGATGAATTTTTGGGTGATGACGCGCAGGCCGCGTTGCATAAGCTCACGGGCGTACCAGGCGGTGCAATAGCTTTTTCCGGCATCTGTATCAATGCCGCTGATGAAGTAGATGTTTTTTGTTTCCATTATTTTGTTTTTTTTCGTGCGATGATATAAATAGGGTGATAGGTCAGGCTTACGTTGCCTGCGGCATCACTGAACCGGGTTGTGTATTCTTTGCAGAAGGATTGCAGGCGACTACGCGTCCACATCCTTTTTTCCGTACCCGTGACTCCGGTTTGCTTCAGATGCTTCAGCACTGCCTGGGGAGTGGGGAAGGGCAAGGATATCACCTCTTCTTCGGCATGAAGAATATCGAAACCGGGAGACAGCAGGGCTTGCAGCTCCTCAACGGAGAGATAGTCCAGCCCGTGCCCAGTCAGTTGGCGTATTTCGTGCATGTTTGTGGCGCCGAAGGTGCTGAAGGCAAGCAGGCCGTCTGCCACCAGTGCTTGGTGGCAGCGGGTGAAGAAAGCACCTGGGTCGTTGAACCATTGCAGGGTGGAGCACGAGGTTATCAGGTCGGTTTCTCCGGGGAAGTCGATGGCTTCGGCATCACCGGGGACGAACTGCACGGTAGTGCCGTCGCAAAGTTCCTTGACGCACTCCTCCATTTCCCGGCACAAGTCGTTCAGCAGCAGAGCTTCCGGTTGCAAGGTGTGGAGGAGGATACGTGAGTAGCTTCCCGTTCCGCAGCCAAACTCTACGACACGGCGGAAACGTGTGTATGGTTCCTTTATGAGCTGCATCATCTTCTCGGCGACTTGTTGCTGCACGCGGGCCTCCCGGGTATAGGTATTCCGGGCTTTGGCAAAGCGGGCGGCTATCAGTTGTTTGTCCATCGGGTTCAGTGGCTTGTCCATAGGTCTTGCAGGTAATGTCTGAATAACTCTTCCTGGTAGTGGGTATCCTCCGTTTGCAGTACGGGGGTGCCGAGTATTTCCCAGGCTTGCAGCTGGTTGGCTGGTGGAATGATGCGGTCGTTGCCTCCCGTTACTGCCTGCTGCCAATGGAAGGTGGCAGCAGGCAGTGTGTGGTACATCTTCTCAATCTCCGTCAACTCATCTCTCAACTCTTCCAGCGGACGGCGGGGGGTGATTTCCAGGAAAGCTTTGAAGGCTGCTCCGTTGGCGCACATGCGGCGGAGGAATTTGTGCAGTGAAGCCCCAGTCAGTCCGTCCAATGTCCCGTGGTAGATGGCGGGTGGAATGCCCATATGCTGGTCTATGGGGTAGGGCGTTCCGTTGATGGCGATGCTGTTTGCCATATGGATACCTTCGCCGGACGTACCTGGCGATGAGAGCTGTGGCACGGTCTGCGAAGCCGCCCATACCCCCATAGACCAGCCGATGAGGTTGATTTCGCGGTATTCTTCCAGTCCGGAGGCGTCAAAATCCAGTGTGCGGTAGTCATAGCACACCATGAAGTCGCTGGCTGCCGGACGATACATTTTGAAAGGCGTCTCATCGGCTCCCCAGCCGGCAAAGAACAGCAATAGCCGGGGATGATGCTCGTGTATAATGTAACTTTGTTTCATCTGTTTTTAGAATCGTATAGCGTTAGTATTCCTCTCTTCCTTTAGGGGAATAAGGGGTATCAGTTCTCCAATCTCATCTTCCCGTATGTCTGCCGTCAGCGAAAAGCGGATGCGTGATGTCCTTTCGGGCACTGTGGGCGGGCGTACCGGCAGTGCATAGAACCCATGCCTCTGCAGCAACTCTGCGCACAGCACAGTGTCGGCACTGGGGCCGATAATCAAGGGGACGATATGGCTTGCGCTAGGGCATCCGTACCCCTTGGCTTGTAATGCTTCGCGCAGCGTCCGGCTGATTCTTGCCAGATGCTCGCGGCGGTCCTGCATTCCGGCAAGTTTCCGCACGATAAACAGTGTCCAGGCAATACTTGTCGGAGGCAATGCCGTGGTGAAGATGAGGGTTCGCATCCGGTTGACGAGATACTCGCGTATCGTCCGGCAACAGGCGATGTATGCGCCGGCAGATGCCGCTGCCTTGCCGAAGGTGCCCACGAGGAAATCTATATCCCGGATGCATCCGGTTTCTTCGGCGCAGCCCAGGCCGCGCAGTCCCCTTACGCCGAATGCATGGGCTTCGTCCACATAGAGCAGTACGTTGGAGTATCTTTTTTTCAAACGCACCAATGCCGTGAGGTCGGCTTGGTCACCGTCCATGCTGAAGATGCTTTCTGTGACGATAATCAATTGCCGGAATGTTGCATGGTGTTGTTCCAGCAGGCGTTCCAGTTGCACCAGGTCGTTGTGGCGGAAGCGGATGCAGCGTGCGGTGGATAGGCGGATGCCGTCGATGATGCTGGCATGCACCAGCTTGTCTGCCAATATCAGGGTTTGTGCATCGCTCACGGCGGGTAGAATCCCCATATTGGCATGATAGCCGCTATTGAGCACCAGTGCTGTCTCTGTGCCGAAAAGTGTAGCGAGTTCCGTCTCCAGCTCTTCGTAAATCCCGAAGTTCCCCGTCAGCAGGCGGGAGGAGGAGGAAGTCGGCAGGAAGGTGTCCGGTGTCAGTGTCTGCAGGAATTCTTCCTTTAGCTGGCGGTCGGCAGCCAGGCCCAGGTAGTCGTTGGACGAAAGGTTCAGCATATGCCGGCCATCGGCTATAACCGTGCGTCCCTCGTGTGTCAGTTGCGGCAGGCGGCGCAGGTTGCTGTGTTCTTTCAATGTTTGCAGCTCTTGCTGCATATATTCTATTGCATTCATAATTCTTTTAAAATGTGCCAATGTGGTTTTAATGTGCTAATGTGCCAATGTGCTAATATGCCAATGACCTGCGGCGTGATAGCGCAGCGTAAACATTGCGCAGCCAATTGGCACATTAGCATATTAGCACATTCTTATAATTTTCATCAATCCCCCCGTCAGCTTCCTCAGCTGTTCCGGCTCTATAATGAACGGAGGCATCAGGTATACCAATCTTCCGAACGGGCGTACCCAGATTCCCTCCTCAACGAAGCGTTTTTGCATCCACGCCATGTCTACGGGTTCTTTTGTCTCAATCACCCCGATGGCTCCCAGCACACGTACATCCGTCACTTGCGGTAATCGGCGTGCCGGTTCAAGCTCTTCTTGCAGTTGCCGGCTGATGCGAGTCACCTTGCCTTGCCAGTCGTATTCGGGCGAGGTCAGCAGCTTCACCGAAGCGCACGCTACGGCGCATGCCAGTGGATTCCCCATAAAGGTGGGTCCGTGCATAAACACCTCCGGTGTATGGTTGGAGATGGTATCCGCCACTTCATTCGTCGTCAGTACGGCAGACAGCGTCATGTATCCGCCCGTTATGGCCTTTCCTATGCACATGATGTCCGGTTCTACACCCGCGTGCTCCCAGGCAAAGAGTTTTCCCGTCCGTCCGAAGCCCGTGGCTATCTCATCGAATATCAGCAGCAGGCCATGTTCCTTGCATATCTGTGCCGCTTCGCGCAGGTACTGGGGGTGGTAGAAACACATGCCGCCAGCGCCCTGCACCACAGGTTCGAGGATAAGCGCTGCCAGTTCCTCGTGATGCTCCTCTACCAGTTTCCGCAGTTCCACCGTATCCCGTTCATCCCATTCGCCATGGAAGCGTGAGCGCGGCTGCGGCACGAAATAGCGCACCGGCAATGATGCCCCGAACAGCGAATGCATGCCCGTCACCGGGTCGCAGACAGACATGGCATTCCATGTATCCCCGTGATAGCCCGAACGGATAGTCACAAAATTGTTCTTCTTCGCCTTTCCCTTGCCATACCAGTACTGCACGGCCATTTTCAAGGCTACCTCTACTGCCACCGAGCCCGAGTCGGCATAGAATATCTTCTGCATGGACGGCGGGACGAGCGGTAGCAGCAACTGGCCCAGTTCAATGGCAGGGTCGTGTGTCAGCCCTCCGAACATCACATGCGACATCTTGCCCAGCTGTTCCTCTGCCGCCCGGTTCAGTGTAGGGTGGTTGTACCCGTGGACGGCGCACCACCACGACGACATTCCCTCTACGAGTGTTTCTCCGCTTTCCAGGGTGATGGTGGCGCCTTCGGCATGCTTCACCTTGTACACCGGTAGCGGGTTGGTGGTGGAGGTATAGGGGTGCCATAGGTGCTCTCTGTCGAACTGCGAGCCGCAGAACCGGTATCCGGCATCTTCTATCAGTACCTTGTCTTCTGACACTTTCGAGCCGAGCGTTGTCAGCAGGTCGCCCACGATGGCGGAGTTGATGCCGATGTGTAGCGCTTGCTTTACGGCCTCCTTGCTCAGTTGCGAGCGTCCTCCGGCAAAGCGGAGGAAAGCTGTCGGGTTGATGAAGCGGAAGAGGGCGATGGTGGTCAGTATTTCCTCCTCGCTGAGTGGTGCCTGCCGTTCCAGCGGTGTGCCGGGGATGGGGCTCAGGAGGTTGATGGGGATGGACTGTACTTCCAGCTCGCGCAGTGTGAAGGCGAATTCGATGCGTTGCTCCATGCTCTCGCCCATACCGATGATGCCGCCGCTGCAGATGTCCATGCCTACGTTGCGGGCGGCTTGCAGGGTGCGCAGCTTCTCTTCCTGCGTGTGCGTGCTGCACAGTTGGGGAAAGTAGGAGGGGGCTGTCTCCAGGTTGCAGTGATAGCGGGTGATGCCTGCGTCGTGCAGTGCCCGCATTTCGTCTTCGTTGAGCAGTCCCAGTGATGCGCACAACTGGATGGACGAGTGCCGGCGCATGTGCCGGGCGGCTTCGCACAGTTTCTCCATGTTTCTGGAGGAGGGCTTCCGTCCACTGGTCACCAGCGAGAAACGTGCCACGCCCTGGGCTTCATTATGCCGGGCATGCCGCAGGCATTCTTCTTTGTCCACCAGGTCGTACACGTCTGCCTGGGTTTTGTAGTGCGACGACTGTGCACACCACTTGCAGTTTTCCGGGCATCGTCCGGACTTGGCATTAATGATGGAGCACATGTCGAACTCCTCCGAGGCTCGGGCCCGGGTTATCTCGTGGGCAGCTTCGTATAGCGCTTCCTTGTCGGGTTGCACAGCCAGCCATTCGGCTTCTTCCTTACTGATGTGGCTGCCGCGCAGCACTTGTTCCTTTAATTTCTGTAGGGTCATATCTTTCTTGGGTTATGTTCATGGATAAAGACAGAGGTACGGATTGCCGGGGCGGTGCAGCTCGTCATTCTGCTGCATGGCTTCCGGTAATCCGTACCTCTTGTTCTCTTTTGTTTCAGGCTATATGTGTCTTGTCCGCCCGTATTCCCGCAGGGGCGGATGAATTGTGTTTCAAAAAGAATGTGCCGGTTCGTTCCCGGCTCCGTGAGGATACTTGTCAGGACGCTGCTGCTACCCAGCGGAATGCCGGTGTCGGTTTCCCTTCCTTCCGTTTCTCCTTTCCAGGTACTCTCTTCCCCGCATCCGGCATGTCCGGCGGTTCCCGCAGTCTTCTGTTTGGACAGAGAGCTGTCTGCCACGCTTTTGCGCAGGCAACCGATGGTGACACACCGTCCTATGCTGGCAAATGCAGCGTAGGCTTTTCTGCTCCAGCGGCGGAAGCGGATGGTAGGTGCGGCGGGTGATGTATTCCTCATGTTTTTTTCAGCCTGATGCGGTTTTGTTTCCTTTTAGCGGATGCAAATGTAGAAAAAATAATTTCATAACGGTAATGGTCATGCATGAAAAAGCCGCGCAAATGCAACTATTGCGCGGCTCTTCTTTAAGGAATGTCGTAGGATTTCACTCTTTGGACGACTGGTAGTAGAGATACCAGTCATTATTGGTGGCACCATTGGACTCTACCCATTTGGCGAAATCGGGATACTCCAGGTCGATGCGTACGGTTTCCTTTGCCGGAGTGAACCGGATGGGGCCTTCCGTGCCGGTTGTGGCCGGCAGCATGATGGCGAATGGATATTTGCCGTCCTTGTTGATGTAGTAGGCATCGTCTTCGGCTCCGATTTGCTTTGCGTTGGCTTTACCGGTCGCTTTCTTCTTGGGCAGATGCACTTCTGTCCGGTTGTCGGCTCCGGCTGTATACTGGGCAATGATGAACGGGTTCAAGTCGCTCTCCAGATTCTTCTTAGGCAATGTGTTGTCTGCAAATGTACGGGTTACGGTAAATTCGTTGCCCTGCACAGACTTTGCATCGGGGAATAGGATGACAGAAGAGGTCTCTGTTTCATCGACTGCTCCGGCAGGCAGTTCTATGCTGCCTCGCTGGCTGGCCACATATTGCACGGCAAATGCGTTGGAGTATGTGGCGGCACCACTTTGCTGTACGGGTACAAAGGTGTCTTCCACCTTCAGCACATAATTGTTGCTGTTGAATGAAATGGCCCGTTTGTGTTCGATAATCACGTCGTTCAAGTCATAGTCACCGCCATTGGGCCAGATGTCTTCGTAGGCATACGTGCGGTAGGTTGTTTCGGAGCTCGTCACCGTAGGCTCTTCCGGGTCTATGACCGGACGGTCCGGGTCTTGAATGGCTTCATTGGGGTTGGCATCGATACAGAACAGTATGTCTTCGTAGCTGGTATCATCGCCATCTTCTACTCCGTAGACTACCGTGCCGTTGCTGGTGGAGAGGGAGATAAAGCGAGCTTGTTGGCCTGCATATATCTTGTTCCATTCTTTATTGGAATATATATAATTTATAGAGTAGTCGATACCTTTATTGGGGGTATATCCATTGGGGATGATGAAATATCCTATGGTATATCCTGCCGGGAATTTGGTGGAGACATTACCGTTTTCGTCCTGATACAGAAGTTGTATTTTTGTATTCTTCTGTATGGGAGCGTCATATCGGGAATATTTGTTACCACTTCCAGACCATCCGGTATACGGGTCGTCTCCTGCAATGGATGCATTGGGAATGATAATGAATTTGTCTACCTTGTCAGGGCTGTTGGGAATTTCATTGGTCTTGTAGTAATAATAGCCGATGGAAGTCAGGTAACCGGCACGTTCGGTCAGGAAGGTCAGATACAGTTCTGCATCGGTAATCGTTACGTGTTGTCCCTGGTTGTTGATATATGCTTGGGCAATGGTGGTGTTCACATGCTTTGTATCGCTCACCAAAGCTCTGTTGTCCAGATTGCTGGGTTTGCTGTCATAACCTTTCCACAGTGTGTGTTGTAACTGCTTTAAAGTTCCGTCATTGAAATTTCCCGTAGTTACAATGTCATTATTATCAATAATCTCACCGTGAGATTGTCCCCATCCAACGATGGAGTATACCCGTTCCTTCCTATCCTTTAGGTCGATAGTCAGGTTGGATTTTGCACGTGTCATTGCAGTTGTGCGGGAGTTGGCATTATTTTCGGTCATATCTACCATCACTTTGCCATTTTCCACATCTGCTTCCACATACATGGGGGC
>OLIR01000591.1_pt1 | contig 14550 bp, 9 predicted proteins | sample 1609741 | NCBI WGS metagenome assembly OLIR01 (sample SAMEA4350169, study PRJEB24818) | metagenome | biome: human; feature: gut; material: faeces | place: Denmark | collected 2013-09
GTTTTTTCGAGACAGTTGTAGCTCAGTTCGGCTTGGCGCACTTTGTCGGTGGTGCCCGAACCGAGGCTATCAAGGTACTGCTCGTTACGCAGCTCCACCTTCATGCGGTCCAGCTTCATGGCGGAGACTTTGATTTTCATCTGAAGGTCGGTCAGCTTGGTCTGGTTGTCAAGTTTCAGCTGTTTCAGCTTATAGCTGCGCATCTGCTCTTCATCCAGCATCTTTTTGTAGTCGGTTTCGGCGCTCTGCAAGTCCAGTTTCAGGATGGGGGTACCTACATCCACGCTGTCGCCACCTTTTCTGTACACTTCCAAAATGCGGGTATTGATGGGCGAGTTGATGATTTCCTCGAATGCCGGGACCACCTTGCCGGAGGCGCTGACGCTGACTTCAATCGTACCTTTGCCCACTTGGGAGAAAACAAGGTCTTTCTCCTTCACTCCCGTACGCATCAATGAAATGAGTACACTGACCACTACGATACCTGCCACGCCGATAGCACCGTAGCGGATGATTTTCTTATTGCGTTCTTTATTACGCACTTCTTTCGGAATTTCTCTATCCATATCTTTAAATTTTATTGTTTGCGAACATAACGCTTAATATATACTAAATCCATGCCAAAATCATAACCCCCTGAAAGTAAGCGAAAAGACAAAAAAGAAGGGTGTCCGTTTTCGGACACCCTGTACATTTTCGGATAGCTTCTTTATCTTAATCTCAATCTGTCGCCAATCTCCGGCACGTATTCCGCATCCTTGCGATTCATCTTATAAAGGTTCTTCAGACGAATGCCGTACTTTTGGGAAATGGAGTGCATGGAATCGCCATCCTTCACTATGTAAACGGTATGGGGTTTGGCGGCCTTCTTGCGCTTTTCTTTCAAGTAAATAATGTCTCCCGCCTCCAGTGTATATTCTTTATGGAGGTCGTTGTATTTCACCAGCTTCTTCCAGCTGATGTCAAACTCCTTGCCCAACACCTGGAAGGTGTCTCCGTCGCGTGCCACTACATAAGCTATATCGTTGGCAATGTACACCTGATGCGGATTGGCCAGCCAAGGCTTCTTTTTCAGTTCCTTCTCCCAGCTGCGGGCATCGCGCTTGCTCATGCCACGGCTGTCGTACTTATACAGTTCATAATCCTCGATAATGGTTATCAGTCGGTTGGCATACGACGGGTCGGTAGCATAGCCAGCCTTCTTCAAGCCGCGCGCCCAACCCTTATAGTCCGTAATCTTCAGTTTGAAAAGAAAAGCATAACGTGCTCCCCTTTTCAAGAAATCGGAATGGTCTTCATAAGAGTCTTTCGGATTGCGATAAGCGCGGAAACATTCATTGCGGGCATCGTCATCATGCCTCACTGTCCGTCCGCGCCAGTTGCCTCCGCACTTGATGCCGAAGTGGTTGTTGCTCTTGCGCGCCAGCGCGCTGTATCCGGCACCGCTCTCCAACAGCCCTTGGGCCAGCGTGATGCTGGCAGGTATCTTATGACGTTGCATCTGCTCCACGGCAAGGGGAGCATACTGTTTGATATACTCATTGTAGCGGGCATTCCGGCGTTGTGCCTGCACTGTTGTTATGGAAATAAAAAGAAATGCTATGATAGCAGTCAGTCTGAAAATCCGTTTCATGCTTAAAATGTTGAGTTCTGCACAAAAGTCCGTAAAAGAATTGAAATAACCAATCTCTTTTCTATCTTTGTAACATTAATTACAATATAACCCTTTGCCTTATGAAAGAATTAAATATCGAAATCGCCGTCAAGATATACGACTATGAAGAACTGGATGCCGCCGACCGCGAACTGATGGATGCCGCCCGCGAGGCTACCAACCGCAGCTATGCCCCTTACTCCCACTTCTCGGTAGGAGCTGCAGCCAGACTGGCAAACGGTATTGTAGTGACCGGCACCAACCAGGAAAACGCCGCCTATCCTTCCGGGCTGTGTGCAGAACGCACCACCCTATTCTATGCCAACTCCCAACATCCCGACCAGGCAGTGACCACCCTCGCCATTGCCGCACGCAACGAGCACAACGAGTTCCTGGAGTCTCCCATTCCTCCCTGCGGCGCCTGCCGGCAAGTGATGCTCGAAACGGAAAAGCGCTTCAAGCATCCCATGAGGGTGTTGCTATATGGCAAAAAGGGAATCTACGAGCTGAAGAATGTGGGAGAATTACTGCCACTCTCGTTCGATGCTTCGGCCATGAAGTAACAGTACCAATAAAGTATTAACATCGTGTCTGCAGGAAGTTAATTTCTTGCAAACACGATATTAACTTCTTGACGACACGATATTAATATCGCAAAAAACCTTTGTTATTCAGTGGAAATCATTACCTTTGCACCCACTAACCAATTAATTCCACCGATGAGAATATCCGACTAAAGACAACACGTTTCGGTAAACATCACTATCAACATGCTTTTTCAGACTGAACGCTGAGCATCACCTATATAGATGTTTAGCCAATACTGTGTTTGTCTGTACCCCTCCCCTTCGAGAATTTCAATTTCGGGGAATGCTTGCATCTCCCCTATCATTCTTACTTCTAAAAACACAGTAGAAACTTATGAGCTTTATCATTAAAGACCTTAGCTATATCCATGCAGATAAGGAAATCTTGTTTTCACACCTCCACTTGAGTATCAACTCCGAAGATAAAATAGCCCTGACCGGAAATAACGGTTGCGGCAAGTCTACCCTCATGCGCATTTTGGCAGGAGACTTGTCACCAAGTTCGGGAACGGTGCTACGCCCCGAACATCTGTACTACGTGCCCCAGCACTTCGGACAATACGACCGGCAGACAATAGCACAAGCTTTGGGAATCAGCCACAAGCTATCTGCCCTGCATGCCATCCTAAGCGGTGACGCTACCGAAAAGCACTTCAATACGCTCAATGATGACTGGAACGTGGAAGAACGCGCCCAGGCTTCTCTCGACAGCTGGGGACTGGACGGTATCACACTCTCCCGTCCGATGGAAGGACTTAGCGGCGGCGAAAAGACCCGCATCTTCCTGGCAGGCATGGAGTTGCACAACCCAACAGCCATCCTGCTGGACGAACCGACCAACTATCTGGACGCGGATGGACGGGAACGTCTGTATAACTTGATACGACGGACATCGGCTACCGTGCTCGTCATCAGTCACGACCGCACGCTACTGAATCAGTTGCCTGCCATCTGCGAACTCTCCTCCCAGGGATTGACGTATTACAGCGGAAACTACGACTTCTACAAAAAACAGAAGACCCTGCAACAAAACGCCCTCACCCAACAACTGGAAGAGAAGCAGAAAGCCCTGCGCCTTGCACGCAAAGTGGCACGCGAAGTAGAAGAACGGAAGGCCAAACAGAATGTGCGGGGAGAAAAAAACTCCATTAAAAAGGGGATTCCCCGCATCATGATGGGAGCACTGAAAAACAATGCGGAAAACAGCAGTAGCAGACTCAGCAGCATACATGCGGAGAAAGCGGAAAAGCTGCAGACGGAAATGGCAGGCATCAAAAGTTTACTGTCGCAGACGGACAAGCTGAAAACAGACTTCAACACCTCCCATCTGCATACGGGCAAGATTCTGATTACGGCAAGGAACGTCAACTTCCATTATCCCGACCATACAGCCGCCCCCGCAGAAACACCCCACACGGAGACGGCTGCAAAGAGTCTCTTGGCTTCTCCCCTCACCTTCCAGCTAAGAAGCGGCGACCGCCTCAGCCTGAAAGGAAAAAACGGCAGTGGAAAAACAACCCTGCTGAAACTCATCATGGGCGAATTGCACCCCACCGACGGAGTGATGGAGCGTGCCGGCTTCACCTCCGTCTATCTGGACCAAGAATACTCCCTCGTCCGTAATGAGCGCAGCGTACTCCAACAAGCAGAAGCTTTCAACCACCGCCACCTGCCGGAACATGAAGTGAAAACCATCCTCAACCGTTACCTCTTTCCCCGCGACGTGTGGAACAAGCCGTGCGGCAAACTGAGTGGCGGCGAAAAGATGCGTCTTTCCTTCTGCTGCCTGATGATTGCCGACAATACCCCGGACATGTTCATTTTGGACGAACCCACCAACAATCTGGACATCGAGAGTATAGAAATAATAACGGCAACGATACGCAACTACGCCGGCACCGTAATTGCCATCAGCCACGACCGGGAATTTCTGAAAGACACCGGCATCGAACGGGAGATACTTTTGGAATGAATCAGTAATTTAGGTAACAACAACCGTAATTTGTATACTGCCGTTCTCATAAAACCGGCCTATTTTTGTAGCACGTAATCATTTACTAACTAACGAACAACGAATATGAGCAAAAAAGTATTAATCCTCTCCTCCAGTCCCCGCAGGAATGGAAACTCCGACCTCTTGTGCAACGAATTCATGCGCGGTGCCGCAGAAGCCGGACATCAAGTAGAAAAGATTTTCCTGAAAGACAAGCACATCAACTACTGCACGGGATGTAGCGTATGCAGCATGTACGGCAAACCCTGCCCACAAAAGGACGATGCCGCCGAAGTGGTGGAAAAGATGATTGCCGCCGACGTCATCGTCATGGCAACCCCCGTCTACTTCTACACCATGAGCGCGCAGATGAAGACACTGATTGACCGTTGTTGCGCACGCTACCTTGAAATAAAGAACAAGGAGTTCTACTTCATCATCGCCGCCGCCGAAGAAAGTGTCCCCATGATGGAGCGTACCATCGATGGTTTCCGTGGCTTCCTCGACTGCCTGGAAGAGCCCAAAGAATGCGGCACCATTTATGGCGTGGGTGCCTGGAAGGTGGGCGAGATAAACGACAAGCCTTCCATGCACGAAGCCTACGAGATGGGAAAAAAGGTATAAAGAACGAATACTAACCGCTATACAATACATTTATGCTACGTACCATCAGACTGACCCTTGCCGTCATCTTCTTCGCACTCATCACGCTGTTGTTCCTCGACTTCACGGGAACACTGCATGCCTGGTTCGGATGGATGGCGAAGATACAATTCCTGCCGGCCGTGCTGGCACTGAACATCGGTGTAGTACTGTTTCTTGCAGTGCTGACCTTGGTATTCGGACGCATCTACTGCTCCGTCATCTGCCCGTTGGGAGTATTCCAGGACATTGTTTCCTGGCTCTCCGCCAAACGGAAGAAAAACCGTTTCCGCTACTCGTCCGCACTGAAATGGCTACGCTACGGTGTGCTGGGAGTATTCGTACTTGCCATTATCGGCGGACTGAACTCTTTTGTCGTGCTACTGGCCCCTTACAGCTCATACGGGCGCATCGTTTCCAGCCTTTTCTCCCCGCTCTACCAGTGGGCAAACAACGGACTGGCCTACCTGGCCGAACGTGCTGACAGCTATGCCTTCTATGAAACGGATGTATGGATGAAGAGTCTCCCTACCCTGCTGATTGCCACAGTCACTCTGGTGGTCCTCATCGTGCTGACATGGCGAAGCGGACGTACCTATTGCAACACCATCTGTCCGGTAGGTACAGTGCTTGGCTTCCTCTCGAAGTATTCCTTGCTGAAACCGGTAATTGACACAAAGAAGTGCAGCAGTTGCGGACTTTGTGCCCGCAACTGCAAGGCATCGTGCATCAACATCAAGGTACACGAAATAGATTACAGCCGTTGCGTGGCATGTATGGACTGCATCAACAAATGCAAGAAAGGTGCCATCACCTACACACGCCGCAAGCCGACTTCCGCTACAGTCTCCCAGGAAACCTCCGTGGCACCGGAGCAGGTAAACGACGCCCGCCGCGCATTTCTCTCTACAACCGCCGTGTTTGCTGCTACAGCAGCCCTCAAGGCGCAGGAGAAGAAAGTGGACGGTGGACTGGCTGTCATCGAGGACAAAAAAATCCCCGAGCGCGCCACTCCCATCACTCCTCCGGGCTCACTGAGTGCCCGCCACTTTGCACAACACTGCACAGCCTGCCAGCTCTGCATATCGGTATGTCCCAACCAAGTGCTCCGTCCTTCTTCGGACTTGACAAAACTGATGCAGCCGGAAATGTCCTACGAACGCGGTTACTGCCGCCCCGAATGCGCCAAGTGTGCGGAGGTGTGTCCTACTGATGCCATCCATCTGACGAGCCTCGCCGAGAAATCGGCCATCCAAATCGGTCATGCCGTATGGATTAAGGAGAATTGCATCTGCATCACAGACAAGATGGAATGCGGGAACTGTGCCCGCCATTGTCCGGCCGGTGCCATACAGATGGTTCCTTCAGCCCCGGAAGACGAAGCCTCCATCAAGATACCGGTAGTCAACGCCGAACGCTGCACCGGATGCGGAGCATGCGAGAACCTTTGTCCGTCGCGTCCGTTCAGTGCCATTTATGTGGAAGGCCATGTGATGCACAGAACTGTCTGAAGCAGCTTTATCACCCTAATATCCATTTATAATTTCAGTCCTATCACAATGAAAGAAGACAATAAGAACAAGATAAACCGCCGCGATTTCTTCAAACTCGCCGGTGCAGGAACGCTTGCCTCGGCAGCAGCCCTATACGGCTGTTCGGGCAACAAGAACAACGGGGAAAGCGAATCGGCCGCACTGGGCGAGATACCAACCGGCAAGATGACCTATCGTACCAACCCCAACACGGGCGACCGGGTTTCTCTGCTGGGATACGGATGCATGCGATGGCCCACCCGGAAACGTGCCGATGGGAATGGAGACGAAATAGACCAGGAAGCCGTGAACGACCTGATAGACTATGCCATTGCTCACGGAGTGAACTATTTCGACACCTCTCCCGCCTATGTGCAAGGTCTGTCGGAGCGCGCCACAGGCATTGCCTTAAAACGCCATCCACGGGAGAAATTCTTCCTTGCCACAAAGCTGTCCAACTTCAGTCCCAGCACGCACAGCCACGAAGAGTCCCTTGCCATGTATCACCGCTCCTTCCGCGACCTGCAAGTGGACTACATCGACTACCTCCTGCTGCACGGCATCGGCATGGGCGGCATGGAAGCCCTCCGTTCCCGCTATCTGGACAACGGCATGCTGGACTTCCTGCTGAAAGAGCGCGAAGCCGGACGCATCCGCAACCTCGGATTCTCCTATCATGGAGACATCGAAGTCTTTGACTACCTGCTCTCCCGCCACGACGAACTGAAATGGGACTTCGTACAAATCCAACTGAACTACGTAGACTGGCGGCATGCCAAAGAAGTGAATACCCGCAACACGGATGCCGAATACCTATATGCCGAGCTGGTGAAGCGCAATATTCCTGCCGTTATCATGGAGCCGTTGCTGGGCGGACGCCTATCCCGCCTAAACGACCACTTGATGGCACGTCTGAAACAACGCCGCCCGCAGGAGAGCGTGGCTTCCTGGGCCTTCCGATTTGCAGGTACTTTCCCCGATGTGCTGACCGTACTGAGCGGAATGACGTACATGGAGCATCTGCAAGACAACCTGCGTACCTTCTCCCCGCTTGTTCCATGTACGGAAGAGGAGTTTACCCTACTGGAAGATACCGCCCAGCGAATGCTGCAATACCCCACCGTGCCGTGCAACGACTGCAAATACTGTATGCCGTGCCCCTATGGGCTGGATATTCCAGCCATCCTGCTGCACTACAACCGCTGCATCAACGAGGGCAACGTGCCGCAGAACAGCCAAGACGAGAATTACCGCGAGGCACGCCGCGCCTTCCTGATAGGCTATGATCGCAGTGTTCCCCGTCTCCGCCAAGCCAACCGCTGCACCGGTTGCGGCCAATGCAACCCGCACTGTCCGCAAGGCATCGACATCCCGGCGAAACTGCAGGAGATAGACCGATTTGTGGAAGCGCTGAAGCAGGAAACCCTTTAACGGACTTATCTTCAACCCTGGTTGTCCATTTTAAGGATTACCAATCATATACAGATTCTTCTTTTTGTATAACTTTGCAAAAAGAACCATAGATAAACGATGAATAAAAAGATTTTAACCGCAATTTTAATAAGTATCGCCCTTCCGGGTAGTATGCTGTCCGCACCTGCCGACAGCCTCCGGCTGAAAAGCTACAAGCTTGATGAAGTCGTGGTGACCGGGACAAGAAATGAAACAGACATCCGCCACCTGCCAATGACCATCTCCGTAGTGGGCCGCCAGCAACTGGAACAGACCTACCAGCCCTCCATCCTGCCTGCACTGACCGAGCAGGTGCCCGGACTTTTCACCACAAGCCGCGGCATCATGGGCTACGGCGTATCCACGGGAGCCGCAGGAGGCATGAGCCTGCGCGGCATAGGCGCCGGGGTGAATGCCGCCGGAGGACCTACGACCAGCCTGCTGGTGCTGATAGACGGACACCCGCAATACATGGGCCTGATGGGGCATCCCATCGCCGACGCCTACCAGAGCATGATGGCCGAACGGGTGGAAGTGCTGCGCGGTCCCGCCTCCGTCCTCTACGGGTCCAATGCAATGGGCGGGGTTATCAACATCGTCACCCGCAAGATGCAGGAGGACGGGGTGAAAACCAATGCGCAGATAGGATACGGTTCCTACAACACCCTGCAGACGGAAGTCTCCAACCGCGTGAGGAAAGGGCGTTTCAGTAGCGTGGTGACCGGATCGTACAACCGTACCGACGGACACCGTGACGACATGGAGTTTGAGCAGTATGGCGGCTATGCCAAACTGGGATACGACTTCAGCGACACCTGGAAGCTGTGGGGCGACGTGAACATCACCCGTTTCAATGCCTCCAATCCCGGCGAGGCCGACAACCCGTATATAGACAACGACTCGCGCATCACACGCGGCATGACCTCCTTCGCACTAGAAAATCGTTACGCCCGCACTTCCGGTGCCGTGAGCTTCTTCTACAACTGGGGCCGACACAGGATTAATGACGGCTACCATCCCGGAGGAGAGCCCCAGAAGTCGCACTTCAACTCCAAGGACCGGATGCTGGGCATATCGTGGTATCAAAGCGCCACGCTCTTCACCGGCAACCGCCTGACCGTAGGTTTCGATTACCAGCACTTCGGCGGAGAGTCCTGGAACAAGGTTGTCGCCATCGACGAGGCAAAACCCGGACAGCAGATTGGCGACCATATCCCCGGTGTGGACAAGCAGATGGATGAATTTGCAGGCTATGTGGATTTCAGGCAGGACATCAACAGCTGGCTTTCACTGGACGCCGGTGTCCGCATAGACCACCATTCGCACGTAGGCACGGAATGGATTCCCCAAGGGGGACTGGCTTTCCATCTGCCGCGGCAGGCAGAACTGAAAGCAATGGTGAGCAAAGGATTCCGTAACCCCACCATCCGGGAGATGTACATGTTCCCTCCACAGAACCCCGATTTGAAAGCGGAGAGCCTGATGAACTATGAACTCTCCTTTACGGGGCAGCTCTTGGGAGGAGCCATGTACTATGGAGTGAACCTATACTACATCAACGGGGACAACATCATCATGACGGACCCTGCCCTGCGCAAGAACGTCAACTCCGGCGAGATAGAGAACTGGGGTGTGGAAACCAACCTCGGATACCGCATCAACCGCCACTGGCAGATAAACGCCAACTACAGCTGGCTGCACATGGAGAATCCGGTACTGGCTGCTCCCGAGCACAAACTTTATGCCGGTGCGGACTTTACGCAAGGACGCTGGAGTCTGTCTACCGGTATACAATACGTGAAGGGGCTTCATACCTCAGTCACCCCGGGCAAGGAGAAGCAGGAAAGCTTCGTACTCTGGAACCTGCGTGCCAACTACCGTCTGTGCAGTTTTGCCGACGTCTTTGTCAAGGGCGAAAACCTGCTGGCGCAACGCTATGAAATCAATGCAGGCTTCCCCATGCCGAAAGCCACGGTGATGGGAGGCGTAAATATCAACTTTTAATACTGTTGCGAAGGAGTATATTCTACTCGATAGATATGGTCGAAGAATGGTGCCCACTCATTGTCCGTGATGCCAATCTGCAGACCGTAGAAGTGTGTACCGGCTTCCCGACAACGGCGAATCTCCTCCATAAAGGCAGGTGAAGAGTGAGGAATCTTGAAATCGCTGACCCAAAGCACATCGGCATTCATATACTCCTTGCCTTCTTTGAGCAGGCGGAACGTGGCTTCCAGCATACGGGTGGCATCTGTATCCCCGCAAGCTGTCTTTGAGAAGAATTCGAGCAGCCTTGCCCGCTCTTTCCTTACGTCAATCGGATGAATGGAGACGGAAAAGGCTATCAGAAAGCAGTTCCGCCGTTGACGGTCGGCTATCTCCAGGAGCTTTATCAGCAGGGAGTGGGCAATCTTCTCCGGCTTGCCAGCCATGCTTCCCGAGGTGTCTAGACAGACAATCATCGGACCTTTGGGACGGGCAGGCTTGGTTTCGATGCGCCGGGCAGGCTGCATGATTTCCGATTTATAACGGAAGGTCTGGAGCTTGCGAGTAAGGTATTTGTAGACGAACAAATCTTCCAGTTCACTGTCGGCGGAATGGGCAAGCTCAATGGGAAGCAGAGCATTGAGGTCGTTGCCGGTACTGATGCCCAGGATGTCACATTTGGAGGAGTGCTCCATTTTGTAGACGTTTCCCTCGGCAACGCGGATTTGCTCACGTCCTTCGTCGTCTGCCATACGCCCCATCTTGTGGGCCACTTTCACTATCTCGGGGCAAGAGCGCTGGATGCGCACGATTTTCCGTATACGCTCAAAGTCGACAGTATTCCACAAGCCGCTCATCATGCCCCAGGTCTGGAAGAATTCGTCCTTATCCACCCGGTTCTGGCGGATGTACTCGGGGATGTCTTTCAGATTGGAACGGAGCCTGCGCTCGAGGGCATCTTTGCGGAAAACGATTTCTTTCTCCTTTTCCTGATGCATCTTCTGTTGGAAGGCGTCTTCCCAGTCGTCCACCATTTTCTCCCAGACTTCATCGTCCGCATATCCTCCTTCTGTGCCGAAGTGGCTGCGGTAGAAACGGGAGTCGAAGCCGTACTCCCGGTATTTGTCGGAAATCTGCTGGAGCAAGGCTTGCCAGCCGTCTTTCCGCTTTGCCATGGACCATTCCAGCACGAGCTTCATCCCGGTCCGTTCCGACTGGCTTTTCCGGAGGTTGTACCTCTCCTTCTCCAAATTCAAGTGGATAAACTGAATCATGGTGTCGTAAAAGATACGTGCACAGACCTCATTGCCCAGCACCTGCACCTTGACCATGGAGTCGTTCATCACGGAGAGCAGATAGGCATACAAGGGCTCGGTATCCGTCTCAGCACACTCTCCGATGGCTACAAAACGGTCCAGTGCCTGCACATAGAAGGCGGTGTCATATCGGGTGGCGGTGGTGTTCATCTTCTTCTTGGTTACTGGAGGATTATTCGTCTCCATATCTCAGTTTGCGCATGTCCACACGCGCCCAGGCTATCTCCTTGCGGACGATGGAGACGTATTGAGCTACGCTCTTTTTATCCTCTTCGGAGACGAAAAGGTTGTCGGACAAATCTCTTACCAGGCGGTCTATGCTGGTGGCGGCGGCGTCCAGTTCCGTCTCGTAGTCACGGTCGGTGACGGAGAGGTTTCCCAGCCAGAGTTGTTGCTCCTCACCTCGTTGCAGACGCCGCATGGGGAAGCGCACACCGTTGATGTAGAGATGCTTATCGTCGCGGTAGAGGGTGACGCGTTCGGTGCCTTCCTCTTTCATGGCACTGGTGTCGGCAAAGGCACGGATGATTGTACGCTTGGGATTGAGGGGGTCGGCATACATTACACCCAAGGTGGGGGCATCTTTGGTGCTATACTCCTTCAGATTTTTGTAGTCCACGATAAAGATGTAGGTGTTGCCCGTACCATGTTTCTCCACCTGGTAGTAGAAGTGTTCCGTTATCAGCAGGTCATCGTCCCTACGGTCGCCGGCAAGGCGGGCTTTGTCGAGGGCTTCGCGCACACGGCTGACTTTCAAATCGGATTTCAGCGAGGAGGCGATACCGGCAATCTGTTTTGTGTGGGACACGAATAAGGCACGGATAACGATGTCACGGATGGCAACGCTCTCATCAGGCTCACTCCATAGGCAGTGGTAGACGGGAAGCAAGTCGGTCATGGAGACTTCCGTGCGGCCGTGGACGAAGGCGGAGGTCTTGAGCAGCTTCACGATGTTCTTCCAGCGGCGGTCGCTGACGTAGACATTGCGGCGCAGGTCGGAGTCTTGCATCTCTACGCTTGTCAGTCCGTGGCGAATGGCTGTGATGCAGGAAAGAACATCGAGAGGCAAGGTTACGCGGCGTATCTCTGCTTGCCATTCGGCATACTCGCGGTCGGAGATTTGCCATTCGCAGGCAGTCGTTTCCGGATGGTCGGCAGAATCGTCCAGCAGCATTTTGTAGAAAGACTCTTCCTGCTTGACGCAGGTGCAGAGAATGCGGATAAGGAAGCGGTCCCATAGGGCTTCCAGTCCCTCGCCTTGAGCGGGCAGTTCGTTACTGGCAGCTACGAGCAGTTTGAGGGGGAGATGCAGTTCCTTGTCGCCATTGCGGAAAAGTTTCTCGTTGATGACGGTCAGCAGAGTGTTCTGTATGGCAGGGCCTGCTTTCCATATTTCGTCCAGAAACACGACATCGGCTGTGGGCAGATAGCCGTCGATGGCACGTTCATACTTGTCGGATTCTTTCAGTCGGCTAATGCTGACAGGACCGAAAATCTCGTCGGGCGTAGAGAAGCGGGACATCAGGTATTCAAAGGCACGGGCATCTGTAAAAGCCGACTTTAGCCGCCTGGCTACCATTGACTTGGCTACTCCCGGAGGTCCCAGGAGCAGAATGCTCTCGCCTGCCAGAGCTGCCAGCAGGGAGAGGTTTATTTCAGTTTCTTTTTCGTATACTCCCCGGTTCATTTCGGAAAGGAGGAGACGAATGCGTTGGGTTATTTCCACAATATGATTTATTTATAGTCAGTACTCATGTATAAAGAAAAGTGTGTAAAGATACAAAATAGTAGGGAAATCAGAGAGAGTCTTATTAAGATTCACTATCTTTGGAAAACAAATACACACAGACACGCACACACGTTGTGATTTGCTTTCATTTCCTATATCTATTACCATTTCTACCTGGAGACAAATTGTCCCCAGGTAAGTGACCAGTCCTTCATCGGGTCAGTCCCTATTATTGGGGATTTAACAATCCCCCCTCTTTTGCCGAAAACTAAAACTTTCCTCCCCAAACACTACCCTTCGTATCACAATATTTTATACCTTTGTTCACTAAGAAATAATCGTCCCATACCCATTTCTGTTTCGTCCGACAGCTGTCGGACGATAATTAAACAACTGTTGGACGATAATGCAACAGTTGTCGGACGATTAGTTTTTAGGAAGAAGAAAATTAATCCGCTTAGCGACAAAAATAATTCCCCGAAGCGACGAGAACTGTTTATCGCTATAAACAAAAATAAATATCTTATGAGCGCGTATTACGACCTTTACGAAACGCCTTCGCCCGACGGGAAAGAAGACAAGAAATCACTCCATGCACGTATCTGCCCGAAAAGGACTTATACCCAAAAGGAGTTTGTGGAACATATCGCAACTTTCCAACATCTGCCCAAGAATGTGATAGGGGCAGCATTGGATGCCTGCATTGACGAGTTGTGCGACCTCCTTGCCAACGGAAACATCGTGGAGCTGGGAGAACTCGGATTCTTCAGCACTTCACTGAAATGTTTGCGCGAGACCGACGACGAGAAAAAGAAAATCCGCTCCGAATCCGTCCAATTCCAAAACGTACACCTGCGCATCAGCAGCACGTTCCGCAACAACATCAAGAAGAAAATGACGTTGGAACGTGTACACTCCACTACCAAGAAATCGAAAAAAGTAGTAGAGACCACCGAAGAAACAAGAAAAGCCGAACTGGAACTGTTCCTCAAGCAGAATGTATGTATCAACAAGAACGAATACATCCAGCTAAGCGGACTAACCAGACATGCCGCCATAGACGAACTGAACAACTTCATCCGGCAAGGGTTCCTGCGCCGCCGCGGAATGGGAAGGTCAACGGTCTATGTGCGACAAGAAAAAGACACAGCAAACGAAATTTAGGGGGGCAAGCACAGAGACACAGAGACATAGAAATTAATTTGAAAAGAATCTCTGTGCCTTTGTATTTTCGTGTTCATCCCCCCAAAATAATAAAACAACAAACAATGGAAAAATCAACAGAACCCCAACCCTGCACGCAGTGGTTCGTCTTCTTCAAAGACCAACTGCTGCTGAAAAAAGGATATACAGACAAAGGAGAAATAAAATACAGCGTACCCGTCAGTATAGAGCCTCCTCTGACACCGGAAGCCGGAAGTAATATACACGAAGTGTTCCCACCCAACGGCAAGCAAGTACGTGCATTTGCTTTGGAACAGCCCGTGGCCGAAACCGATGAATGGGTCATGATAGGCCTGCGCGCATCGTACGACTACATCTCGCCGGACGAGTACCGTTCTGCAGGAAAGGCCTTCCAGATACTCTATTGGGACGAGCACAGCCGCTTCTGCCCCGTGTGTGGCACCGCCATGGAGCACCAGACCCCCATCATGAAGA
>OLIR01000613.1_pt1 | contig 14140 bp, 12 predicted proteins | sample 1609741 | NCBI WGS metagenome assembly OLIR01 (sample SAMEA4350169, study PRJEB24818) | metagenome | biome: human; feature: gut; material: faeces | place: Denmark | collected 2013-09
GTATAAATGTGAGCCTGGACACTATAGATGCGTCAGAATATGAACATATCACAAAAAAACCGCTGCTTGATAAAGTGGAGCATGGAATCGATGCCGCCATAGAGTGTGGAATAAGAGTGAAAATTAATGTGGTGCTCACACCGCAGACAGATGTGGTGGCTCTCACACGGTATGCTTCAAAAAAAGGCACAGATATCCGTTTTATAGAGATGATGCCGGTAGGTGAAGGGCATACCAACGGAGTCGAGCCGTATGAGAAGGTTATTGGCGCACTTTTAGAAGTATATGGAACTTTTTGCCATATAGATACTGAAAATAGAGAAGAAATTAATTCGGGATATAATAATGCGGATAACGGTCCGGCAGAGTATTACATTTTTCATGGACTTGATATAAGAGTAGGGCTGATTCAGGCAATCCATGGGAAGTTCTGCGATACCTGCAACCGCATACGTGTTACGGCTGACGGCAGGCTTATGCCATGCCTGGGAAGCAGCGTGACGATGGATTTAGTACCTGATTCATGCGAATTTACAGACGATTTGGAAAAAGATTTTGTAATAGTTCAGGCACTAAAGGCTGCCATAAAGGCAAAGCCGGGGTGTCACAATTTTAATGATAATGCAGTGACATATACAAAAACTACAGAGACAAAGACTGTGGAGACAAAGGCTACAGAGCTGAAAGCTGCGGAAGTAAATGCAGCAAGAAATATGAGCCGGATAGGAGGCTGATAGCAAATCATGGGAAAGCTTCTTGCAATCAATATAAGCAAAGAGAGAGGAACTGAAAAGAGAGAGGTGCCACAGGCGGAGCTTGTTGCAGACTATGGCATCATGGGAGATGCACATGCCGGAAAGTGGCACAGGCAGGTCAGCCTGCTTTCCGCAGAGAAAATAGATGCCTTCAGGGCAAGAGGAGCGCAGATAGACAACGGCGCATTTGGCGAAAATTTAGTTATATCAGGATTTGATTTCAAGAATTTACCGCTTGGAACACGCTTTTGCATAGGAGATGCTATTCTGGAGATGACGCAGATAGGAAAGCAGTGTCATTCGCATTGTGCTATCTACAAGAGGATGGGCGAGTGCATTATGCCAAAGGAGGGCGTGTTTGCAGTAGTCATAAGAGGCGGCCAGATTCATACCGGTGACGAGGTGAAGCTGATTCCGGCAAACATATATGCTTCGATAAAGGACAGACCGGCGGACAGTCGCTGTGAGCTTTTGACAGTCACAGAAGGAGCACATGCCGGTGAAAAGGCGCTTTATATAGATGGCAGAATAAGAGTGGCATCAGGCAGTGCATGGGCAGATGAAATAAATGACAATGATAATTCCATTGTGATGTTTAAACAGCAGATAGGCAGCAGACCACGCCTCATAATCTGCGGAGGAGGTCATGTATCGGCGGCACTTGTACGCATGGCATCACTTTTGGCCTTTGACATATGGGTGATAGAGGACAGACCTCTGTTTGCCGATAATGCAAAGCGCCAAGGAGCAGACCATGTAATTTGCGGCGATTATAAAAAAACTCTCGCCAGGCTGGAGCCACAGGCGGATGATTACTATGTATGCATGACAAGAGGTCATCGCTTTGATATGGAGTGTCTTACAGAGATTTTCAGAAAACCATACGCCTATGTGGGGATGATGGGCTCAAAGAAAAGAGCTGCCATAGTAAAAAAAGACCTTGAAGAATCGGGGTTTTCACAGGAAAACATATCCGGATTACATTCGCCGATAGGCCTTGCAATAGGTGGACAGACACCGGAGGAAATTGCGCTTTCGGTGATAAGTGAGATAGTAAAGTGCAAAAATGAGCGTACCGGCTGCACACAGGTGGATAACGAAGTGCTTGATGCACTTATTGAGGCATCAGATGGGAAGTACATACTGTGTACCATCATAAAAAAGAATGGCAGTGCACCGCGCGGAGTCGGAACACAGATGCTCGTGAGCTCAGACAATCGGATCATCGGAACTATAGGCGGCGGTTGTGCGGAGGCAGAGGTTATAAGCCATTGCAGGAGACTGTTTCGCAAGCAGGAGTTCAAATGCGGTTTGATGGATGTGAGCATGAACACTGACGATGCCGAGAAAGAGGGCATGGTGTGCGGAGGCAGTATTTCGGTGCTGCTGGAGCAGATTGGATGATGAAATTATCATATATTAATAAATCAAGATAAGCTGAATATGCACATTAATCACATGCATATTTAATTTAAATAAAGGAAAAGAAAGGTTAAAAGTATGAGCTTAAGAATAGCGACAGGTACTGACGGATCAGTAAAGGAGTGCAAGGGCTTAAAGAGAAAATTTAAAGCATATGCAGGACTTGCGTTTGGACTTATCCTTATAGCAGGACTTCTTGCGGGCTGTGGAAAAAAGGATACAGCAGATGCAGATGTCGATTTATCAATTTTTGCGGCAAAGAGCTTAAACGGTGTTATGGATGAAATTTGTGCAGCCTACACCAAGGCATATCCAAATGTAAACTTCCAGAACAACTATGACAGCTCCGGAACTCTGATGGCACAGATTAAAGAGGGTGCGAAGTGCAACATCTTTTTCTCAGCAGGAGTGGCACAGATGGATGAGCTTCAGAATGGCTACGACGGAGGAAGCGTGGTGGACGGTACTCGTGTTGAACTATTAAATAATCAGGTGTGCCTTGTTACATATAAGAATAGTGGCACGGCAGTTACCGGCTTTGCAGACATCTCAAAGGCTAAAAATATGGCGCTTGCTGACGGAACAGTTCCTGTAGGACAGTACACCAGAGCAGCGTTAGTAAATTCAAAAATGGTTGAAGGTGATGCTTCAAATCCACAGGCTATTTCAGATTCTGATATCTCAAAGGCACTTGACGGTCTGGAAATAAACAGCTGTGCCAATGTAGGTGCGGTTGCATCTGCCGTAGCTGAGGGCGCAAATGAGATAGGAACAGTTTATTACTCAGATACATTCGGATACGAGAACCAGCTTGATATTATAGAAAAGCTTCCAAACAGCTTAACAGGCGATGTCATCTATCCGATAGCAGCTTTAAAGGGAGACAGCACTACATCAGATGAGCTTGAAGCAGCGAAGGAATTTATCGCATACCTTCAGACAGATGAGGCAATGTCAGTATTTGAGAAATATCATTTTTCGGTAAATAAATAATGGGACAGATTGATTTTTCACCGCTTTGGGTAACATTAAAAACAGGAATAGTAGCGTCAGTTTTTTCTTTTTTCATAGGAATAGCTTTTGCTGAGCTTGTCATAAACACAAAGGGCAGAGTGAGGGCATTCTGGGATGGACTGCTGACACTTCCTATGGTACTGCCACCTACCGTGGCTGGATACATTCTTTTAAGGATTTTCAGCACAAGGCGTCCTTTTGGAAGCTTTTTAAGCCATAGCATGGGGATACAGGTAGTACACACGTGGCTTGGCTGTGTGGTGGCAGCAACAATCATTGCACTCCCTCTCATGTACAGAAATGCGAGAGCGGCATTTGAGCAGATAGATGAAAATGTCATATATGCGGCGCGCACTCTCGGCATAAGTGAATGGAAGATTTTCTGGAAGATACGTCTGCCGATGGCAAAGCCCGGCATCATTTCGGGTGTCACACTGGCTTTTGCCAGAGCTATCGGTGAGTATGGTGCCACATCAATGCTTGCCGGAAATATAGCAGGAAAAACCTCGACCATATCACAGCAGATAGCAATGGTCGTCCAAAGCGGTGATTATGCCACAGCGGGCTTCTGGTGCATAGTAATCATAGCGATTTCATTTGCATGTCTTGTATCGATAAATATGATATGTGGCAAAAGCAAGGGCATAAAGAGAAAGAGAAAAAATAATGTCGCTCATAGTAAAAATAAAAAAACAGTTGGATAATTTCATGCTCTCGGTTGACATGGAGCTTACGGACGAGGTTGTGTCCGTAATCGGTATGTCGGGTTCAGGAAAGAGTATGACATTAAAGTGCATAGCAGGGATAGAGACACCGGACTCAGGTTTTATATCATTAAACGGCCGAGTGCTGTATGATTCTAAAAAGCGTATAAATCTGCACCCGGGTAAGCGTAGGGTAGGCTATCTGTTTCAGGACTATGCATTATTTCCGACAATGACTGTGATGGAAAATATATGCATAGCAATGGGTCAGCGTAATGAGGAAAAAGTGAAGGGCTGGCTGAAGAGGTATGGGCTTGAGGGCATGGCATACACATATCCCAATCATCTCTCCGGTGGTCAGAGGCAGCGCGTGGCAATGCTTCGCATGCTTGCGGCTAAGCCGGAGTGTATACTGCTCGATGAGCCTTTTTCGGCACTGGATGAGCATGTAAAAAGAAGCATGGAATCAGAGCTTATGGAGATGCTCACAGATTTTCACAATCCTGTTGTTTTTGTGTCACACAATCGCGATGAGGTGTATCGCCTGGCCGAGCGTATCGGAAGCATGGAGAGCGGTGTACTGAGTACAGTCCGCGACAAAAAAGATTTCTTTATGCGGCCTATGTCTGTGGAGCAGGCACTGCTTGTGGGCTGCAACAATATATCAGAGGTAAAATGGCAGGATAAGCATCATTTGTTTGCTGTGGAATGGGATAGCGTATTTGAGGTCGCTGATGAGCAGCTTGAACAGACTGCAATGAGTATGGACGGCATATCGCACATAGGTGTTTTCCCACAAGATATTATAATATCTGCAGGCAAAACAAAAACGGCACTTGCATATGCTGATAAAAATACAATCAGGATTAAAGATTATAAAATGATTGAAGAACTGAAAAGCTGGGAAGTATTGTGTAAATTAAATAACGATTCAATAATTTATGCAAGCCTTCCGAGGCATACAGAAGCAAATATGCTTAGCAAAAATATAAATGATGAGCTTTATATAAAGAATTTTTATCTGCTTGGATGAGAAGTAAATGAGGACATACTATGATTTACCTGGACAATGCTGCCACAACAATTAAAAAGCCGGATGCGGTATATGATGCAGTACTTGATGCAATGAAGCACTGCGGTAATTCCGGGCGCGGGGCATCGGATGCATCGCTTGATGCGTCGAGGAAAATATATGAGGCCAGAATGTGTCTTACAGAATTTTTCGGCGGAGATGATGCGGCCAGACTCGTTTTTACGGCAAATGCCACTGAGGCACTAAACATTGCAATCCACGGACTGTTTGAGCCGGGGGAGCATGTGATTACAACACAGCTCGAACATAATTCTGTGCTCAGGCCTCTTTATATGCAAAGGGAGCGGGGCGTGGGTGTGGATATTGTACCATGCAGTGATGTAGGCATAAAAAGGGGGATAATTTCCCCGTTGGACATAGAGGCTTTAATCCGTCCGGATACAAAAGCCATTGTATGCACACATGCTTCAAATCTCACAGGCAACGTGGTGGATATTAAGTCGATAGGGCAAATCGCACGAAAGCATAACCTTTTATTTATAGTCGATGCATCGCAGACAGCCGGTGTGATTCCGATAGATGTAAAAGACATGAATATTGATGTGCTCTGCTTCACAGGCCATAAGGGGTTGATGGGACCGCAGGGCACCGGAGGACTTTATGTGGGGGAGAGAGCAGATATAAAGCCGTTTAAGAGCGGTGGCACCGGCGTGCTAAGCTTTCTTGAGAGCCAGCCTGAGGAGCTTCCGACAAGACTTGAGGCCGGTACCTTAAACGGTCCGGGAATCGCAGGGCTTTTAACAGGTGTCATGGAGCTTGAGAAAATCGGCCTCGACAATATATACGCTAAAGAACATGAGCTGATGCAGGTATTTATGGGAAAAATAAAGACAATCCCGGGAATCAGGATATATGGAGATTTCGATATACTGCCCGACAATGGTGTGCACTGTGCGATTGTTTCAGTAAATATAGCTGATATGGACTCGGCGGAGGTGTCAGACATACTTATGAATGAGTATGGCATTGCAACAAGGAGCGGTATACACTGCGCACCGCTGATGCATAAATTCTTTGGAACACAAAATCAGGGTATGGTGAGATTCTCATTTTCATATTATAATACAGTTGATGAGATAAATCAGGCCGCTGAAGCGCTTATGCAGATTGCGGCATTGCGATAAATGGTATTAAACAATTGAAAGGAGCAAAAATGCCACAGGAAATAGTGTTTTGCAAGGGCGGTGGCTGTACTGCAAAGCTTGGTCCGGATTTGTTAAGTCATGTTTTAGCAAAGCTGCCAAGGGGTGAAAAAGACAGCAATCTGCTCATCGGATATGATAGCTGTGATGATGCGGCAGTGTACAAAATTTCAGATGACACGGCGGTAGTCCAGACGCTTGATTTTTTCCCGCCAATGGTTGATGATCCGTATACGTTTGGACAGATAGCGGCCGCAAATGCGCTCAGTGATATCTATGCGATGGGCGGCACAGTAAAGACCGCATTGAACATCGTCTGTTTCCCTGAGAAAATGGACCTGAATATACTCGGCAAAATAATGCAGGGCGGTGCCGATAAGGTGATAGAGGCAGGCGGCACACTTGCAGGTGGTCATTCTATAGCAGACAGTGATGTAAAATACGGTCTTTCAGTCATGGGTACGGTCCACCCGGAGCATATTTACAGCAACAACACAGGGCAGCCGTCAGATGTGCTTATACTTACAAAGAAACTCGGAGTGGGTCTTGTATGCAACGCAAACCGCGTAGGGGAGGCTCCGTTAGGTGCAATTGAGGATGCGGTAAGCTCTATGACCACACTGAATAAGGCAGCATCCGAAATCAGTCATGCATTCGATATACATGCATGCACAGATGTCACGGGCTTTAGCTTTTTAGGACATCTGAGTGAGATGTTAAATGATGATATAACAGCACTTATCGACTCGATTTCCATACCGGTCATTACCGGAGCACTGCGATGCGCAGATGAGTTTTTCCTCACGGCAGCAGCGCAGCGCAACAGAAACCATGTAGGTGATAAGGTGTGCTTTGCAAAAAATATACCTTTCTCAATGGAGGAGGTGCTCTTCGATCCGCAGACCTCCGGAGGACTGCTGTTTGCGGTAAAAGCTACTGAGGCAGATGCATTTTTGCATGAGCTTAAAGCCACAGGGCTTCCTGCTGCGAAGGTGGGACGATTTGTTAAGCGGCGAGATGTGCCGATATATGTGAACTGACTTTAAGCTGCCATAGCTTATGCAAATTTGCTGACAGGCTGCATGCCCTGCTGCATTTTGAGGGCTGACGAGTTAAAATAACATAGGGAGGATTATAAATATGATAACAGTAAATGCAATAGGGGAGACATGTCCGATCCCGGTAGTAAAGACAAAGAAAGCAATCGAGGCTCTCACACAGCCGGATACGGTTGAGACACTTGTGGACAATGAAGTTGCAGTGGAAAATTTAAAAAAGATGGCTGCACAGAAGGGCTATAGCTGTGATAGCAGTAAGCTCGACGACGGAAGCTACAGCGTAAAGCTGACAATTGAAGCTGTAAATGCCGATGAGCTTTCGGATACAGACGAAGCTTTACAGTATACATGCAGGCCGGCTGCAGATAACAGGGTTGTTGTAATCCGCTCTTCATATATGGGAGAGGGCAGTGAGGAGCTTGGCAGTGTACTTATAAAGGGCTTTATCTATGCACTTTCGCAGCAGGATAATCCGCCTGAAACCATGCTTTTCTACAATGGAGGAGCGAAGCTGACCTGTGAGGGCTCAGAGTCACTTGAGGATTTAAAGGAGCTTAAGAGCCGTGGGGTGAAAATTCTTACCTGCGGAACATGCCTGAACTACTATGAGCTGTCAGATAAGCTTGCAGTCGGAGAGGTGACCAACATGTATGATATCGCAGAAAAGATGGCTGGGGCATCTCTTATTGTAAGTCCGTAGAGTTATACAAGGTGTGAGGTAATGGATAATAATTTGGCAAGAGAAAAGAAAAAACGGCTAATCATCACCTTCGAGACTACCACAGCACCGTTAAAGCTTGATATCAAGGGCAAGACATGTGGTATTCCGGGGCGCACGATCCCTCTTCCGTCTGTCATATCGGCGGGCTGCGGGCTGGCATGGAGAGCAGAGCTTTCTGACAGGGAGTGCCTCATGGCCTTTATGAAGGAGCATGACATCAGGTGGGAAGCGATGTATGAAATCGAAATGAGGTAATTGATAGTTACCTATATAACAGGATAACAGGAGAAAAATATGTTTTATTACAATCAGTATGTGAGGGCGCAAAGCCTTGATGAAGCCTATGAGCTTTATCAGAAAAAACCGAATTTTGTGCTGGGCGGCATGCTCTGGCTCAAAATGAAAAATAAGACGCTTGGCACGGCAATTGACCTGTGCGACCTCGGGCTTGACCAAATTGATGAGGATGAGAACGAGTTTAGAATCGGTGCGTATGCAACACTCAGGCAGATAGAGACTCATGAAGCACTGAATGCATATACACACGGTGCAATCGCAGAGTCGGTCAGACACATTGTCGGAGTGCAATTTAGAAATGTGGCAACTGTCGGAGGAAGCATCTGGGGAAGATTCGGATTTTCAGATGTCATGACGATTTTCAGGGCACTGGGAGCAAAGGTGCAGCTTCACAAGGCGGGAATTATGGATTTGGACGAGTTTGCGGCACTTCCAAGAACAACGCGCGATGTGCTTGTGTCAGTAATAGTACCGAAAAATGCAAAGGGCGTAGTATACTTAAGCCAGAGAAATCAGTCAACAGACTTTCCGGTGCTCACATGTGCAGTGGCAAATAGAAGCGGCAGGTATGTGGCGGTTATCGGAGCATCACCATATATGGCAGAGCCTGTGTGGGATGAGGATGGCATACTCGATTGTTTAGCAGATGCAAAGACAGACGGTAATGCAGCTTTGACAGATAACTCCGAAAACAATGCCAAAATAGATAAATTTGCCGGATATGTTGCAGAGCATATTCGTTTTGGAAGCAATATAAGGGCAGGCGCCGAGTACAGGGAGATGATATGCAGGGTGATTACACGCCGCGCTGTCACACAGTCGCTTGACATCTGCGATGAAATTAAGCACGAGCATTAAGTAGGAAGGAATTCATATATATGGATGTTAAAATAAAATTAAATGGAAAGTTAATAACCGACTCGGTAGACCAGGATATGGTCCTTTTAGACTTTTGCCGCAAGCACAATTGCTTTTCGGTGAAGAGAGGCTGTGAGTCAGGCAACTGCGGTCTTTGTACAGTGCTTCTGGATGGAAAGCCTGTGCTGTCATGCAGCACGCCGATAGGCAGGGCAGACGGCAGAGCGGTGGACACCCTCGAGGGACTTGAGGAGGAAGCTAAACAGTTTACAGGATTTTTTGCTGCACAGGGAGCGGATCAGTGCGGCTTCTGTAATCCGGGTTATATTGTAAATATTGTGGCGCTTCTGAGAGAAAATCCTGACCCGACTGACGAGGAAATTCTTGAATATCTTTCAGGAAATCTGTGCCGTTGTACAGGATATCAGAGTCAGCTGCGCTCAATCAGAAATTTCTTAAACAGTAAGAAGGAGGGCGCACCTCTTAATCTTGAGGCAGGCGTCTACGGAGAGGATATCGGAAAGGAGTGGCAGGATGAGCACAAATCAAACTAATGAAAACAGCTTCAACCGCGCCAGAAGGGATTACCACGCGGTTGGAAAATGTATACCTAAAAAGGATTCGAGCCAGCTTTTACTCGGAAAGCCGGTATTTACCGATGATGTCACACCGCGTGATGCGCTTGTCATAAAGCTTCTTAGAAGTCCGTATGCAAATGCAATTGTCGAGGATGTAAAGACAGATATCGCTCTTAAGGTGCCGGGCATGGTCGCAGTATACACCTGGGAGGATGTTCCGAAAAAGCGTTTTTCTATCGCAGGCCAGACTTTTCCGGAGCCGTCACCATATGACAGATTAATCCTTGACCGCCATGTGAGAAGCGTAGATGACGCCGTTGCTATAGTGGTCGGAGAATCTGAAAAGGCGGTGGACAAGGCTCTTAACATGATAAAAGTAAAGTACACGGTGCTTGAGCCGGTGCTTGACTTCAGAAAGTCGCTGGATAACAAGGTGCTCGTGCATCCTGAGGATGACTGGTCATCCAGCATAGATACAGGTGATGTAAAGCGCAATCTCATTCATCACGAGGAGGATGAGCATGGAAACGTGGAGAAAATTCTGTCAGAGTGCGATGAGATTATTGAGCACACATATCGCATAAAGGCAGCGCAGCAGGCATATATGGAGACCTGCAGGGCATACTGTGAGATAGACAGATACGGCAGACTTCACTGTATCAGCTCGACACAGATAGTTTTCCACCTGCGCCGAATACTGGCAAATGCACTTGATATTCCAAAGTCTATGGTGCGCGCTGAAAAGCCGCGTATCGGAGGAGGTTTCGGTGCCAAGCAGACAGCGGTCTGTGAGGTGTATCCGGCATTTGTTACCTGGAAGACAAAGCGTCCGAGCAAGATAATCTACAGCAGAAAAGAGTGTCAGACTATCGCGTCACCGCGTCATGAGATGGAAGTCACCGTGCGCCTCGGAGCGATGAAGGATGGTCATATAAGGGCAATCGATCTTTATACGCTGTCAAATGGTGGAGCATACGGAGAGCATAGCACTACAACAGTAGGACTTTCCGGTCATAAATCGCTTCCGCTTTATACAGGAGGCTGCGAGGCAACCAGATTTTCGTGTGATGTTGTGTATACAAACGTGCAGGCGGCAGGAGCATACAGAGGTTATGGAGCCACACAGGGTATATTTGCACTTGAATCAACCGTCAATGAGCTTGCAGAAAAGCTGCATATAGACCCGGTTGAACTTCGTTTGAAAAATATTGTACGCGAGGGCATGTTTATGCCGGCATATTTTGGCGAGACAGCAAATGCATGTGCACTCGACAGATGCATAATGCACTGTGCGGACAATTTCCACTGGGCAGAAAAGTATCCTGTCCGCGACATGGGAAATGGCAAGGTTCGTGCGGCAGGCATGGCACTTGCAATGCAGGGCTCCTGCATATCCAATGTAGATGTCGGCTCGTGTACCTTAAAGCTTTCAGACTGTGGCACCTACAATATGATGATAGGCGCGGCAGACATGGGAACAGGTTGTGATACAATACTTGCGCAGATGGCGGCTGAGGTACTTGACTGCGAGCCGGATGATATAACAGTGTTTGGAGCGGATACAGATGCTTCTCCTTATGACTCGGGTTCATATGCCTCATCAACCACCTACATCACAGGAATGGCCACACAGAATGCAGCACTTGAGCTTCGTGAAAATATAAAGAAAATCGGTGCACAGCTGCTGGGCTGTGCTGCATCAGAGGTGGATTTCGACGGTAAAGAGGTGTATATCATAAATCCGGACGGTGCAGACAATGGGGCAGTTTCCGTAAGTCTTTCCGATATAGCAACAAAATCACAGGTCAACAACACGATACCTGTAGATGTCACCGCCACATATTCATCACCTGTTTCACCGCCACCATACATGGTAGGCATGGTCGAGATAGAGCTTGATAAGGAGACAGGAGCAGTTAAAATACTTGATTATCAGGCTGTCGTGGACTGCGGAATCCCGGTCAATCCAAACCTTGCGCGTGTACAGACAGAGGGTGGCATAGGTCAGGGAATCGGCATGGCACTTTATGAGAATGTCACCTACAATGCCGGTGGTAAAATCGCAGAAAATGATTTCATGCAGTACAAGATACCGACTCGACAGGATGTGGGACATATCAACGTCGAATTTGAGACAAGCTATGAGCCTTCAGGCCCATTTGGAGTCAAGTCAATCGGTGAGATAGTTATCAATACACCGGCTCCTGCACTGGCACATGCCATTTATCGCGCAACAGGCGTATGGCACAGGACAGTTCCGTTTACCCCTGAGAAAATACTTATGGGAATGGCAGACCCTGATTGGCAAGAGAAGGACCTAAGAGTGAAATGATTCATATCATATACATGGCGGCTGGAAACAGCCGCCGTTTTGGAAGTAACAAGCTGTTTTATGAGCTGGATGGAAAACCTATGTACAGGCATCTGCTTGAACGTTTGGTAGAAATTAAAGATAGATATAATAAATTAAAAAATGCAGAATCGAATAACCCGGTCATAGATATAACCGTCGTTACACGTTACCGGGAAATACTGGACTACTGCTCATCTATCCCTGATTGCCATGCAGTCTTAAGTCCGGACAGCGAAAAAGGCATATCCTACACCATAAAGGCAGGAATTATGGCTGTGCAGGAGCAGAAAAAGACCGGTATGCAGATGTGGCAAAGCAGTGTGTGGCAGAAAAAGCCGGAAAAAAACAGTGGCTCGTTACATAATACAGCCGAAACAGAGGACTACTACATGTTTGCAGTAGCTGACCAGCCATATTTAAAAAGTCAAAGCGTGATTAAATTAATAGACAAAGTACTTGAAAATAAAGGGAATATGCGATTGGCTTTTTCGCTTTGCTGTGGAGATGCTGTAGGCAATCCGTGTGTATTTCATTCATCGCTTATCCCGCAGCTTTTATCACTGGAGGGTGATAAGGGTGGCAGAAGTGTGGCAAAGAAGTATGACTGTGTATATGTGGATATCGCAGATGAGCGTGAGCTGATGGATATAGATACCTTATCAAATTCAAAACATACCGTGACATTATAAAAACTATTATGAAAGAGCACTGTATCAGTGCATATCGAATGTATATTTTATTCAAATTCCCATATACTACCTCCAAAGCATGAATGCAAATGCAAAAAAGTAACCGGAGGACAATAAAGTGAAAATCACAGGATTGACCAGAAGAGTAGATTCCCTCGGCAGAATAGTCATACCAAAGGAGCTTCGCAGGATGCTGCATATAAAAGAGGGAAGCCCACTGGAAATATATATGGATGCAGACGAGACGATCGTGCTAAAGAAATATTCGCAGGTGGGAAGCCTGAAGAATATGTCACAGGCATATGCACAGAGCCTGTCAAAGGTAACCGGTGCCACGGTATGTGTGGCAGACCGGGATGAGATAATAGCGGCAGCCGGCAAAAACCACAAAAATTATATAGGCAAGGCTTTGTCAAAAGAACTCGAGAATATTATGGATAAGAGAAAAAGTGCATTGTACAGTAAAAAAGACGATACCCTGATACCTGTGGTGAAGGACGATAAAGCTGACTGTGAAGCGCAGGCAATAGCAGTAATAGTGCATGATGGTGATAGTGCGGGAGCCGTTATACTATGTACCTTCGATGAAAAAGCCGATAAGTCTGAGATTGCCGAAAAGCTGGCGGGTGCAGCAGCAGAATTTCTGGCTGACCAGCTTGGCTAGAGATAGCGAAAAGCATTGTAAAAAACTATTTACTTGACTACAACAGTAATAAAGATGTAAAATAGTTTGATAAAGGGAGCAATTAGCTTCCTTTTGTGCTATAAAGGTATATAATAGAAAATTAATCAATTATTAATTATCTGATGTTGAGGCATTGTAGTATAATAGACAGTACATATTGGATATAGTTGTCAATTATCTATAAAGTATGCCGATATACAATGGTATACCGATAGTTTGGAGGTAACGTTTAGAAATGGCAAAACAGAAAAAGAAAAAGAAGAAAAAGCAGCATCGCGTTTTCTGGTTTTTCATAAAGCTTCAGATTTTTCTGATGGTACTGATTCTCGGTGGATTATGCTTTTATTACTTTGGAGGCTATGCAGACAAGGTTGCGAAGCTTCACTCAGAGGCGGTAGAGCTCGTGCAGAAATCTGACAAAAACACATTTTTACCGGCGAGGACGAGTACACTCTACGATACAAACGGTGATGAGATATCCGAGACGGCCACTACCAAAAAGGCTGACTATGTAAAGTATGAGGATATCCCACAGAACTTCGTAAACTGCATGGTCAGTATCGAGGACAAGAAGTTCTATAAGCACAATGGTGTGGACCTAAAGGCAATAGTGCGTGCCGCAAAGTCAATTATAAAAAACAAGAGAATAACCAGGGTGGCAGTACCATCACGATGCAGCCCCCCCGAAATATTTTATTGGATAAGAACAAGAACTGGCAGCGAAAAGTCAAGGAAATGTTCATAGCGAAGGCGCCTGAAAAGAAATATTCG
>OLIR01000620.1_pt1 | contig 14020 bp, 7 predicted proteins | sample 1609741 | NCBI WGS metagenome assembly OLIR01 (sample SAMEA4350169, study PRJEB24818) | metagenome | biome: human; feature: gut; material: faeces | place: Denmark | collected 2013-09
AGTCCGCCACGACGACCGATCCCGAACCGACTTCCATCGACCAACTCACAGAACAGTATAAGGCGGCCGTACGTCGCCAACAGCAGAGCCTCGACGACCAGCGGGTCGAGTTGATTGAAAACGAATTCGACCGGGAACGGGAAGCGATCCGCCTCAATTACGAGAAAAACCGTCAGGAATATGAGCGGCAGGAACAACAGACGCTCGCGCTGATTCGCAAACTCCGGGAGTCGGGGGCCGATATCGATTCGAATGCGGAGAAAACCTTTATGGCCGGCACGGCCGCTGCAATAGCCCAAGCTGCGGAAATTCGGGACAGAGAGCTTGCGGATGTCGATAAGAAAGAGGAGGCTTCATACGCCAAGTTGCTGGAGAAGTACGAAACCTACCAGCAGGGGCGTCTGCGAATCGCCCGGAAATACGATCAGGATATTGCCGCTCTTGCCTCAAATCCGGAGGCCCAGCAACTCGCTCGGGAAGCCAAACAAAAAGCGCTCGACGACTTCACGGAACAATTTGCAAGCCAGTTCCCGGAATTCGAAGCCTGGGCCGACCGGGTCGTCACTGCCTCGGTCAAAAAGCTGGAAAGCCTGGTGATCGAAGCTCAGGAAGAGCTGGAGAACCTGCAAAGCGTGACGCCGGATGATGGTAATGCCATCGCCGTTGCGCGGGCCAAACTCCGCAAGGCCGAACAGCAACTGGCGAAAAAACAGAACCAAACGGAACAGGAAACTACCGATACGACTTCCTGGACGGAGCTTCACCGCGTATTGACCGACGTTATCGGCACTTTCAATGAGGTCGGCGATGCCGTCGGGGGAGCCGGAGGAACCATCATCGCCACCGCAGGAGATATCGCCGGCTCTACCCTGCAAATCATCAATGCCGTTCAGGCATACCGGAAAGCTCAAGCCGCATCGAACACGCTCGGCATGGCCTCCGGAATTCTCGGAGGCATATCTGCCGGTATCGGTGCGCTGACCACTATTGTCAATTTGTTCGAGGGCGGTGAAACTTCGATGGAGCGCAACCTTCGTCTGGCCCGCGAGTTCAACGAAGAACTTCGGATCATGAAAGAGCGCAGCCGTATCGACTCCGATGAATTCGACAATATCTTCGGGGATCGGGTGTACGACCGTTACAAGCAAAATATCGATGTAGTGCGCACCTCGCTTGAAGAGCTGGAGAAAGTCCGGGAGAGAATCCTCTCGCGCGGGGAAGAAAAATATCAGTTGCCGGGAGAGTGGCGAGGCGGAGCCGGCACGGGACTTTCGGGGCTGTTCAGGTATGAAAAAACTTGGGAGAACATTGCCGATTCGATCGCCAACATGCAGGTTCAGACACGTCACTCGACCTGGTTCCGCTCGGCAAAATATCAGTCCCTCGGTTCGCTGCTTCCCGAATTATTCACGGATGGCGAAGTCGATATGGACGCGCTCCGGCAATTCGTCGAAGAGGGCGGAGAAACTTTCCAGCACCTGGCACGGGAGAATCAGGAGATGCTCCGCGAAATGGTGGACGACTGGGAAACCTACGAAGAGGCATTGACTGCGGTCCGGGATTATTTGCAGGATATTTTCGGCGATCTGGGCCGTACGCTTACCGATGCTTTGGTGGATGCTTTCGAAAACGGCACCGATGCGGCGGATACTTTTGCCGACAGCGTCGGGCAGGCCCTGCGCTCGCTGGCCAAGGATATGATCTATTCGAGTACGCTCGGTAAGGTATTCGAAGATGCCCAAAAACGCATCGAAGAGGTCATGCAGAGCGACCTTTCCGACGAAGAGCGGTTCGCTCAATGGAGCGAAACGATGAAATCGCTGGTTTCGGATGCCATGGAGCAACAGGACGATTTCAATCGTCTGTGGGAAGAGTTCCGCCGCATTGCAGAAGAGAACGGACTTTCAATCGACGAGGAAGCCGGCACTTCGCAGCAGAGCGGTAAGGCAGGAGCCATTCAGACCGTAACGCAGGATTCGTTCTCCCGCGTCGAAGGACTGGTCACATCGGTACAGATCCATTCCGCGAAGATCGACGAAAACATCGAAGGTATTGTCCCGGTTCTCAAAGGGTCACTCGAAGCGATGAATGCCATCCGGGAAAATACCGAACCGATACCCCAAATCTATGAACTGTTGCAAACCATAAAACGCGACGGATTAAAAGCGATCTGATTATGGCTGAAATACTCGAAGGACTGTTGCTGATCAACCAAACGGATGTATATGCCCGTTTCGGGGCTTTCCTCGCGGAAACCGCTGAAGACAGACACGACAACTACGATTCGCTGCTTGCACCTCCGGCTCTCAAGCAGCAGGCGGAGGTTTCCATTCAGGAGGAGGACGGTGTCCGTATGCCCGATATACTGACGCAGACTTATGAAGCCCGCGATATCACGCTGCGATTCGCCATCGTCGCCTCGAACGATGTTTCGTTCTTCACGCGCTACGCCTCGTTCGTGAAATTTCTCAAGGAGGGCGACGACGGGTGGCTGGCGCTCCATCTGACGGACGTAGGGCTGAAATTCCGGGTTTATATGACCGGATTTTCGGATTATTCACAACTGGCGCCATTCGGAAAGGGAGAGGTCGCAGCGACCTTCTCGGTGAAATTCCGGGAGCCGAAGCCGACATTCGAACTCGCTGCGTCGATCTAAAGGTCACGTTCAAATCTTCAAAAAATGGAACTCAAAATATATTCGAAAGAAGGGAATTTGAAGCTGACGGCCTCTCCCGATAGTAACAGTGCTGCAACCTGCGGCATACAGGAGGAGAGTGTCCTCTCGCTCTCCTTCACGGCCTTCGAATGCGTCACGCTCGAAGTTTACGATTATGCGGACTTCCTCGGACGGCGTTATTGGATTCTCGAACGTTATCAGCCGAAGATGAACTGCGACAGCGAATGGAGCTACTCGGTGCAACTGTCGGGGGTCGAAGGACTCACCACGCAGGTCCTGATGGTCAATCCGGATGATGACGACAATCCGATTCTGACACTCACGGCACCGGCACGCGAACATGCGGCGCTGATTATCGCTAACATGAACCGCAAAATGGGGACGACCGAATGGAAAGTCGGAGAAGTGGTCGTATCGGAGTACATCGATATCGAATATACGGGAAAGTACGCCTCCGATGCTCTTTCGGAACTGTCGTCTGCCGCCGGGACGGAGTGGTGGTTCGACGGGATGACGCTCAACATATCCCGCTGTGAGTTCGGCGAGCCTGTCCCGTTGTCTTACGGCAACGGATTGACCGGAGGAATCGAACGGAGCATGGCCGATGGCGTGAAATTTTTCACTCGGCTCTTCCCGGTAGGCTCCTCCCGCAACATCGATCCGGATCGGTACGGACATGCCCGGCTGCAATTGCCCGACGGGGCGAAGTACGTCGAACAGGATACCCACCTCGGTATCATCGAATATTTCGAGCAGGAAGCGTTCGATGCGATATATCCCCGCCGGATCGGGATGGTCGGTGCCGTACGGTCCGAAGAGCGCACAAGCGATGACGGCTCGCCGTTTACGGTCTGGTATTTCACCGATCCCGACATTCCGTTCGATCCCAATCAATACGAAATAGGCGGCCTCGTCAAACGGGTGACCTTTCAGACCGGAGAGCTTCGCGGACGGGAGTTCGAAGTGAATTACGACTCGGAAAAGAAGGAGTTCGAGATCATCACCCAATGGCCCTACGACAACGATATGCAGTTGCCGTCGGAACCGTTGGTCCCGGCTCCCGGGAACGAATACGTGCTCTGGAATATCAGTATGCCGGACAGTTATTATCCTGCGGCCGAACAGGAATTCAAAACTGCGGTAGATACCTTTATGGCCGACAGTCGTAAAGATATATCCGTGTTCCAGGCATCGACGGATTTTACGGTTGTCGATAAAAGAAACCTCGATTTGAAGCCGGGACAACGGATTCGGCTCGGAAGCGACAAGTTTTTTCCCGATACCGGATATCGCGATATCCGTATCGTCGCGATCAGTCGCTCCGTCGTTCAGCCCGGAAGCATGACTCTCAAAATGAGCGATGTCCTCTCCACAGGTCGTATTTCCCGCATCGAAAATCAGATTTCGGAAGTGACGCAGATAACCCGGCAGGTTTCATCGGAATTTCCTGACATCATTAAATCGTGGGAGGAAACACCGGCGAGCGACACGACGCTCTATTCGTCGCGTAAGAGCGAACGGGAATTTCTCAACAAGCGCCGGGGAGGTACGGTCGAAGGAATCACCCGATTCCTTAAGCGGCAGCAGCTCGACGAGGGATTCCGGACAAGCGACTTCGCCAGCGGCATCACCGGCTTCGGTGCACAGATCGACGGACGAGGCGCCGGCGAGTTGGAGAGCCTCTTCATCCGTCGTTTTCTGGAGGTTCCGGAGCTTCGGTACAACCGTGTGGGCATCAGCGTCGGGGACGACTGGAGCGCTCCGGGCGCCGGGGTGATCGAGAGCGTGGACAAGGATCAGAAGCTCGTAACGCTCAAACTCGAAGAGGGCGAGATCGGCGCCGTAGCGGTCGGGGATATATGTATGGGTATCTTCCACGACTTCGACCCGTCGAATAATGCGACGGCAGATTCCGACGACGGCCGGGGCAACTTCTCTTTCGCAGGCTTCGCAACGGTCTATTTCCGTATCACGGAGGTCCTGGGCGACCGCAACGAGCAGTTCCGCTACGAGCTGCGCCCCCTGTCGGCCACCTTTACCAAGCAGATCGATCCGATGGAATCGATGACCTTCGTGGCCTACGGCTCATTCACGAATACCGCCCGGCAGAGCTCGCGCTACTCGACGCGCACCTACCAGCGTTATCTGCGCAATGTCAGCGACTGGGAGTTTACGGCCGAGAATATCGCCGCGCAGTTCGGCGACCTTACGAACCTCTCCGTCTTCGGGATCCAGATGTCGGGCTATTCGGCCTATCTGGATAATATCTACCTGCAAGGTATGATCAGCAGCCTGGACAAGAAGGCGCTGCTGGACACCCGGAGCAAGCTGTTCCGGCTGGTCGGGGACGACGGCGTCGGCGTGGCCTTCACCCCGGAGGCAGGCTGGAAGCAAGGCAAGCTCTACGACCCCGCAACAGGACAGTTCCAGAAGGAGTTCGACATCGAACAGATCGATCAGACGGCCACCGAAGCCCAGGACACTGCCAATTCCGCCGATCGCAAAGCTCAGCAAGCCAAAGATTACATCGATAACACGCTGCCCGGCGAATTGTCCGAGATCAACAAACGGCTGGACGGTGTCGTGGGAAACTGGTTCTATCCCTATACTCCCTCGCTTTACAATGAACCGGCCCAAACATGGATAGCGGACGGCGAGCAGGAAAACCATATCGGCGACACGTTCACCAATACGCTGCCCGCGAATTTCGACCCGACGGACGCAGGCTGTTGGGAGCAGGGCAGCATCGGTGCATCCTATATCGACGGCATTAAGACCTGGGATCAGATCAAAATCGCCGACAGCACCCGCATCCGGCTCAAAACTCCGGTCGGAGGAATACCCAAAGGCGCCGTACTGTCGGTGGGCGAAGGCTATACGATGGGTTACAATCCGATAGCGTCATCCGGAGCGGTTATAGCAAGTTACGTATGGAGCCAGAGCTATACCGTCGGAAGCGACAACCCCTACATAGCTTTTGTCATCCGCAAAACCGATAATGCCAAAATCACTCCGGCGGAATACCCGCAGATTCACTTCACCATATCGAGCGACGAGATGACGAACCCCGATGCGGGCAAATCGTGGCGGTGGGTAAAAGAAGAGGACGGAACCTATAAATGGACGCCGATCGCCGACAGCGATGCGGTAAAGGCCCTGCAAGAGGCGGCGCGGGCGCAGGACACGGCCGATGCCAAACGTCGTGTATTCGTCGTAACACCGACTACACCCTACGATGTGGGTGACATCTGGACGCAGGGCGAAGGTGGCGACATCATGCGCTGTATCGAATCCCGTGCAACGGGCAATTTCGAAAGCTCGGATTGGGACAAAGCATCCAAATACACCGATGATACGGCAGCCAACGAAGCCAAAGACGAGATTGCTAATCTTCAGTTCGGCGCCCGCAACTATATAGCCCGACAATTCCTCTATGCGTGGAACAGCGCCAAAGAGGGTGTTTCGGATGTGGTGACCTCGGGATCGGACGCAGACGGAGCCTACATGAAGATCGATGCCAACAAAGCGAGCAATGCAGGGGTAGCTATTGCGGCTACGAGCCAGATCGTAAACTGGACGGATTGCTTCGGGGGTAAGATCGCCTACAAGGCCGGCATGTCCTATGTCTTCAAGGCACGCATCAAACTGCCGGAAACCAAGACCGGCTGCGTGTTCTGTGCCGTTTATGAAGACGGATACGACATTATATCACGCCCGCCATCTGCTCCATATTCTGATGTGTATGAAGCCGTTTATACGACCAAATCCGGAAAGTCCTTGTTAAAAATCGTACTTTACGTCGATTATTGGCGACCGATTTACATTTACGACATCCAGCTCACGGAAGGCAACAAGGCCCCCACGGGATACATCACGGCCGAAGAGGATGTGCAGGCGCAGATCGAGCAGGTGAAGCTGGATGTGGACTACATTGCCTCGGATTCGAGCCTGACGCCATCCGACAAACAGCAGGTGGCTAATGAATGGGTGCGGATTCAAGGCGAATACTGGAGCATCATGGCGAATGCCGAAAAGTATGATGTCCCCACGGATTCATTTACGGTCTATTTCCAGGCACTCGAAGATTATCTCACGCCCCTGCTGGCCGATATGAGTACGACATCCGAGATAACCGGCACCGAGTTCAGAAAAGTATTCTCCGATTATTATGAAATAAGCAGCAACATGTCGGACTTGATCGACGACGCGATAGACGAATCCATCAAATCGACAGAGTACCTCAAGAAGGCTATGGAAGACGGAAGTACCGAGGTGAAAGGCGGTCTGATAATGACCAATGTGATGTTGCTGAAAAATGCTGAAGGCGACGTGACGGCCGGCGTGAGCGGCTTGCAGGAAGACGATGTGCCCTTCTGGTCGGGAGCCGACTACACAAACCGGAAAAAAGCCGTGTTCAGAGTACACGCCGACGGGGAAGTACACGCAACCAAAGGAACCGTCGGAATCCTGCAGGTCAAAAACGATTCCGTAGAGGTGAGCGATGCGGCCGCAAGCGGAGATAAAATCATACTCACCCCATACAGAATTACGTCCATATCGCAGGTTCTGGGTGCTGTGAGTGTACCGGGTGTCATAGAAACGAAAGAAGTGAGCGCACTGGCTACGGGACAAAGCAATCCTTTTGTCCGAAATGTTTACGAGTCAAGTCCGCCGTTTACCTGTGGGCAGGGAGTACAGATGTCAGCCCGGATTACAGCCCGCATCACAGGCAATGCCGAAGGAGGTGGCGGGGGCGTAAAGATCGAGGTGGTAAACGCTTTGACGGGGAAAGCCGATCCCCTGTACCGAAACAGCACGGCTGAAGCCCAAAACACGAATTTGAATATCGACGAGACGATTTCATATCTTTTCACTGGAGCAGCCCAGAAGTACTACATCCGGATTACGGTCGAAGCAACGGCAGCCGGAAAACTTACGGCCTCTGCAACGATGAATGCCGCCCAATTCAACTTCGTGAAAGACATCCGCAAGAACCTGATCGCTCCCAACGGAGTAGCCGTTGTGAAAGGATCGAGCAACTATGCGGTATTCACGGGAGATATTTTCGAAGTCCTGATCGGAAAAGCCGGATTACGTATTCAAAACGGGTATGTCTATAAGAGAGATACCGACCATACGACCTGGACAAAGATTTGAGAACCGCCATTGGAGACAGTCGTAAATTAATTGAAGAATTTTTAATGGCTGCGATGGACCATGTATGGAATACGTCGGTTGTCGGCAGAAAAGTGAAAGACGAAGTAGACGGTCAGCATCGAATCTGACAAATAAAGTCCTTCGGGGGAGGACACAAAAAATCCCCCGGTTTGTTAGCAGTCATCTCACCTACATACCAACAAATGCACGATTACTCGCAGCGACCGGGGGATAAAACCTCCTGCTGCGAGTAATTTTTTGTGTCGTTTCCTGTACAGGGGACGGCTGGTATGTAGATGAGATACGCAAAGATACTAATTTTAATAAAATAGCAAACTATGAGAACCCCTATTTCCTACTATGGCGGCAAACAGACAATGCTCAAGCACATTTTGCCTTTGATCCCGTCGCATAAGATCTATACAGAGGCATTTTGCGGCGGTGCGGCCGTCTTGTTCGCCAAACGGCCCTCCGAAGCTGAAATCATCAATGACATCAACATGGAGTTGACAAACTTCTACTGGTGTATGCAAGTTTACTATTCAGACCTCAAACACGAGATTAACAAAACACTACACAGCCGGGACCTGCACGCCCATGCCGGACATATCAACTCTTATCCGCAGTTCTTTACTCCCGTCGAACGGGCATGGGCCGTATGGGTGCTCTGTAAAATGTCGTTTGCGTCAATGATGGACGGGACATTTGGATATGACTTCAGCGGCACAATGACCAAGAAACTGCGTAACGCGAAGGATGAGTTCACAGAGCGGCTTTGTCAGCGGCTCGAACGAGTGACTATTGAGAACCGAAACGCTCTCGACGTGATCGACTGCTACGATGCTCCCGATACCTTTCATTTCGTCGATCCGCCTTATGTGAACTCCGATTGCGGACACTATGAGGATACATTCAACGAACAGAATATGGAGCAACTCTTGCAATTGCTTGAAACCGTCAAGGGAAAGTTTATGCTCACGATGTTCCCGTTCGATATGATCGACCGGTATGCCCGGAAGAACGGATGGATTATCCATCGTATCGAGCGGACGATCAGTGCCTCGAAATCAAATCGCCGCAGACAAGAGGAGTGGATGGTCTGCAACTACGAGGAACGGGCACAGGCATCTCTGTTCCAGGGTGAGTATTTAGGCGAATAGATGGAGCTGGTATTGATTCATCTTGAAATAAAAAACCGTTCGAGCGGCAGTTAAACGCCATTCGAACGGTATGTTTTCTTGATTCGCTTTACATATTTCCCGCGATATGTAAACGGATCGTGCATTTGCTTTACATATATTCTGCGCGTGTGCGAAATTTCAGTCGCTTTTCGTTTTGGATTACTTCAACCCTCTAAAAGTCGCATCTGGTTCTGAACTTCGTCGCATCTCGTTTTGCCGATTATAGGAAACTGTCGGCCCTCGACCGTCTGGCGTATATCGGCAGGCGGGGCATGGGGGCGCTGGAATTTCTGCCTCCGGCAGCCGAAGAGATGGAACAACCGTTCAAGGTCGAGATAGCCGACCTCTACAAGCTGGCCCAATCGGCGTTGAACGAGGCGAAGGACTTCAAGGTCGAGATACAGCCGGACTTCATGATCGAGAGCCTGTTCAAGGTAGGTACGTCCGCCGGAGGACGCAGGCCGAAAGCGATCATCAACCTCAATCCGGAAACGCACGAATGCTACTCCGGTCAGGTAGCGCCCCCACAGCCCGGATACATCCCCATGATTATCAAGTTCGACGAGCATTCGGATATTCCCACTACGCGCATTGAGTACAGCTATTATCTCATGGCGAAGGATGCCGGGCTGAACATGATGCCGTCGTATCTGGTGGAGGGCGAGCAGACCGCCCATTTCCTGACCGAACGGTTTGACCGCCGGGGAGGGAAAAAGGTACATGTGCAGACGTTGGCCGCCATGCAGCCCTCTTCCGACAGTTACGAAAGCCTGTTCGACACCGCCTGCCGTATCGGCATTTTGCCGGCAGAACTCAAGCAGTTGTTTCTTCTGACGGTCATGAATGTGCTGGGAGGAAACGTGGACGACCACAACAAGAATTTCGGCTTCCTGATGGGCGACGACGGGGTGTGGCATGCCGCGCCGGCATACGACTTCACGTTTTCCGTTGATCCGTCCGCACCGGGTTATATGAACCGCCATTGCATGACCATAGGCAACAAGAACTCCGACATCGGACGAGGCGACCTGCTGGAACTGGCCGGGCGTTACAACATCAAGGGGGCTGACGCCATCATAGAAAAAGCCATCGGCGTCGTTTCCGACTACGACCGGTATGCGGAACGGGCAGGCGTCAGCGGATATTGGTGCAGCCGGATAAAAGAGGAAACGGGCTACCGGATAGAAAACATGTCCGACGTAGCACGCCACCGAGGAATCGGACGGTAGCCGGGAGAACCGGATTCCGATATGAGGGAGAAAAGAGAAAGGAATGGGGACGCATCCTGCGGTCGTGGTTTCGCCCGCATTCGTGTATGAAACCGTAAGCATAAAGCCCGAAGAACGCGGCACATCGGTAGAGTTGATTTTTCAACCTTTTTCTATATAAGAAATATATTATTTGCACACAAAATCAACTTTCCCAATTTTGAGACAAAAAATATTATCTTTGCGGTTGAAATAGAAAACACATAATATACTGTGGATATAGAACAAAGAAGCAAAATAAACCAGTTGTTGCTTTCCGCCACTCCGAAAGGACTGTTGTTTTCCGCATGGCTGAAAAAGAACGGTTATTCCGACCAGTTGATAAAAAGGTATCGGGAGTCTGGCTGGCTTGCGATGTTGTCAAAGGGAGTCATGTATCGCACGGGAGACACTTTGTCGGCATACGCCGCCTTGTCTTGCTACAACAGGCAATTAGGCAAGACGTTCCGCGTTGCGGCGCATTCCGCGTTGGAACTGTTCGGTTTCAACCACTATGTGCCTATGGGCAAACCGCTGCTGATGGTAGCGCACGGCAAACAGCGTATTCCAGAATGGATACGCACCGATGTTTTCGACAGGGTAATAAAAACGTTTTCTACCGATACGTTTCCAGAGCCGCAAGTTACGACGATTGTGAAAGACGGGGTGGACTTGCCGGTTTCCACTCCCGAGCAGGCGTTCTTGGAGTGCCTGTTACTTGCGCCGCAACAATACTCCTACATGGACTTGTACTATATCATGGAGCAACTGACAACGCTGCGTCCCGATATGGTACAGCGGCTACTCGAAACGACCAAAAGCCTTAAAGTAAAGCGCATGTTCCTCTACATGGCAGAAAAGGCCGGACACTATTGGTATGATACGCTCGACACATCGAAAATGGAGCTGGGAACCTCCAAATTGCAACTGGCAACAACCGGGGCCTATATCTCCAAATACAAAATAACCGTACCCAAAGAACTGAACGAATATGAATGACATCTATAAAAAACAAGTGGCATTGCTGATACGCATTATGCCGTCCGTATATCGAATCAAAGATTTCGCCGTGCATGGCGGAACGGCCATCAACCTGTTCCATAAGAATATGCCGCGCTATTCAGTCGATATAGACCTCACTTATATTCCCATACAGGAGAGGAACGAGAGTCTGGAAGCCATCAACAGCCACCTGCGGACGCTGAAAAACAGCATAGAGAAATCCATACCGGGTATCAAAGTGATTCACAAGCCGAATGTCTGGAAATTGCAGTGTACTCTGGACGGCGCAACCGTCAAAATCGAAGTGAACGGGACAAAGCGGGGGCTCATCGGGGAAACGGAGGAGAAAACGCTGTGCCAACGAGCGGAAACGGAGTTCAATATGACCTGCAAAGCACGTACCGTCTCCTATTCGCAGCTTTACGGGGGTAAGATTGCAGCGGCATTGAGCCGGCAACACCCACGCGATCTGTTCGATTGCAAGTATATGAAAATAGCATCGTTCGATGATGTCAAGGACGGCTTCATACTTTGCCTGACAGGGAGCGACAAGCCTGTCATCGAATCATTACAGCCGAATGCCATCGACCAGACGGAGGCATTGGAAAACCAGTTTGAGGGAATGTCCGATACGCCGTTTACCTACCCGGATTATGAGGAGGCGAGGCACAAGCTCATTCGGCAGGTAAACGATAGCATGACCGAAACGGACAGGGAGTTTCTTCTGTCATTCGAAAACGGCGAACCCGATTGGGAAAAATGCTGTGCCGGAGATTTAAGCCGCTATCCGTCCGTGAAATGGAAATTACAGAATATCGCCAAACTCAAAATGAGCGTCTGTCACATAGGCACTGTCATTATTGATTTCAAAATCAACTTCCGTTTCTCCGCCAGATTGACTCACGATTTGCTCAACACGTTTTCTCATCTCCGCTTGAGCCTTATCAAGAGTTTCAAAATAATCAGGTTCAAAAATTTTCCGCTCGTTAACGGTAATTAAAATATACTTTCTCATATCTAAAATCTCCCTTTTATTAAATTTTATTTTTATATTTTTTTATTAATATCTATTGCATAATAGTCTCAACAGTGCTATGCTACAAAAGATTTCAATATTGAAGCGATTTTAAAATAATGTTATTTATAATAACCAATAGGGAAAGGGGATTTTCAAATGAAAAAACTATCCACAGCAATCCTTGCTGAAATTGTTGAAACCAAAAGAAAAGCTGCAAAAATGACACAGGCGCAGCTTGCAGAGAAAACCGGTATTAACAGAGCACAGCTCTCAAGACTGGAACAGGAAGATTACTATCCTTCCATTCCCCAGCTGGAAGCGCTCGGAGAAGCACTTGACTTCGATCTGGACGATGTATTTATCAATACAGCCAGTAAGAAAATCGAGTCTCCGTCACCACTCAATATCGCAGTAGCCGGAACAGGTTATGTAGGGCTTTCCATTGCCACACTGCTTGCACAGCACAATCATGTCACAGCTGTTGATGTCATCCCGGAAAAGGTAGAAATGCTCAACAACCGCAAATCCCCGATTCAGGATGATTATATTGAAAAATATCTGGCTGAAAAAGATCTTGATCTGACTGCCACACTGGATGGCGCGGCAGCTTATAAGAATGCGGATTTCGTTGTCATTGCCACGCCGACCAACTATGACAGCAAGATGAACTACTTTGATACCTCTCTTGTAGAAGATGTCATCAAGCTTGTGCTTTCCGTTAATCAGGATGCCATTATGGTCATTAAATCTACTATTCCTGTCGGCTTCACAAAATCTGTCCGCAAGAAATACAATACAAAAAATATTGTTTTCAGCCCGGAATTCCTGCGTGAATCCAAGGCATTATATGACAACCTCTATCCAAGCCGTATTATCGTATCTACCGATAAGGAAGATGAAAGACTTGTAGAAAAATCACACCAGTTTGCTGCTCTTCTGCAGGAAGGAGCACTCAAGGAAAATATTGACACTTTATTTATGGGATTTACAGAGGCAGAAGCGGTGAAGCTGTTTGCAAACACGTATCTGGCACTCCGCGTTTCTTACTTCAACGAGCTGGATACTTATGCAGAAATGAAAGGACTGAATACCGAGGATATCATTGATGGCGTCTGCCTGGATCCTCGTATCGGAACACACTATAATAATCCCAGCTTTGGATACGGTGGTTACTGCCTGCCTAAGGATACGAAACAGCTCCTTGCCAACTACAATGATGTTCCACAAAATATGATGAGTGCGATCGTGGAAAGTAATAAGACGAGAAAGGATTTCATTGCTGATCGTGTTCTGGAAATGGCCGGCTATTACGGTTATGATCATTCCAATATGTACAGCTCAGAGCTTGAAAAAGATGTTACGATCGGCGTATACCGTCTGACCATGAAAAGTAATTCCGATAATTTCCGCCAGTCTTCTATCCAGGGTGTTATGAAACGTATTAAAGCCAAGGGCGCCAAAGTCATTATTTATGAACCGACCTTAAAGAACGGTGACACATTCTTCGGCAGTGAAATTGTCAATGATCTTGAAAAGTTCAAAGCACGATCCCATGCGATCATTGCCAACCGTTATGACAGCTGCCTTGATGATGTAAAAGAGAAAGTTTATACACGCGATCTGTTCAGAAGAGATTAAATGAGAACGTTTCAAGTTTTGTGTAAACGTTAAAAACTGATATAAGATTTGTGAATAGTTACAAATGGGCAGAGCCGATTTTCCGGATTCTGCCCATATC